>Ga0184612_10000716_pt1 | contig 15625 bp, 10 predicted proteins | sample PLM3_60_coex_FD_133163 | JGI IMG/M metagenome (GOLD analysis project Ga0184612, IMG submission 133163) | Groundwater sediment microbial communities from an aquifer in East River, Colorado, USA - PLM3_60_coex | ecosystem: Environmental > Terrestrial > Soil > Riparian zone | place: USA: East... | reverse complement strand
TTTTGCCCGGCCCGCTTCCGTCTTATTATCCGCGACCGGCACGCTCTCGCCATAGGACATGACGACGAGCTGTCCGGGATCGATTTTCTTTTGAATCGCCAGGTAACTGGTGGCATTCTCCGCTCTGATCCTGGCCAGATCGTAGTTGTACTTTTCGCTGCCGGCGTTATCGGTATGACCGGCCACAACAAACAAAAGGCCGCTTATGCCGCCCGCATCTCCGCTCAAATCGCTCAAAAAACTGTCGATCTCTTTTTTCGCTTGGCCGGTGAGAACGGTTGAATTGGAGGTGAAGAACGCGCCCTGCTTTAAGTCGAGGACCAATTTTCTGTCGACTTTCAGCCGTTGAAGGTTTTCCAACGCCCGGTCAGCCTTTGCGTTGGTCTGGTTGAGTCGACTGTCAAGCTCGGCAATCTGGCTGGCCATTTTTTCCACTCGCCCCTCAACATTGGATACTCGCCCGCCCATCTGAGTCAGGCCGGCCTCTGTTTCAGAGACTCTTTTTTCTACTGGGAACATCTGCTCCTTGACCCAGCTTTGCACCCAATCTTGAGTCGCGACGCAGCCGGAGGCAAAAAATTGAAGTGAAATAAACAACAGCGCGGTTGATCGCGCAAATCCATTTGATGGTATCATTAAAATCTCCCTAATCAGTTATTTTTAGCGATCCACGAATTAACTTTGTTCTGATGCATGATCCTTTCGTAGGTTGACGGTAAAGTCTCCCCGCCACTCGGCCATCTTTCCTCCTCTCTCGACACTCTTCCCTCGGCACTCGCCTCTCGTTACTTCCGTTTTCCGTCAATGATGTTTACGGCATCGGCGATTTCGCGGCTAAAATCGCCGAGGGCTTCGCTGAGCGCGGCCACAGTGCCGTCGGTGGATTTTTCTTTAGCCTGACGCGTCAGATAAGATACCTTTAGATTAAGCGGCTTCTTGTTGTTTCCATCGATGACTGCCCAGCGCGCCGACAATTGAGCATCGCCCTGGCTGTTTCCTTCGAACTGGAGCACCTCGACTTCCACCAGATAGTTCGGTTTCCTGTCGTTCGGCCACGGATAGGAAACGATCCGGTCGGTTTTAAGCAAGGCGGAAAGATTGCGCGACAAGACCCGGGTAAAATTTTCCTCTAACGGCTCCGCCCAGCGATCGTTCTCGGAAACTTCAAAACGATTTTGCGCGCTTCGAACCACTAGCTCGTGACGGTCAAGATAGCCGGGAAACTTGATCGGGCCGATGCCGAGAAGCATTCTATCGGGATTGTTCGATTCTTTCGGCATGGCTCCGTCCGCCGGCGCAAGCGCCGACAAAGTGAAGAACCTCGAGGGGTCGGGTCTGGCAGAGAAAGTGCCGCAGCCGGCAAGCGAGAGAACCATGAGAGCGAAAATCACGGCCGCGCTGTTTGACCTGTTCATCGTCTCTCCTGATTTTCCGGCTTGCCGAAGATAATCGCTCTGGGGTTTCGTTCGATATAATTTGTCAGCAGGCGCAGGGACCGCGCCGCGGCGGAAACTTCCCGAAGACTTTTGCTGAGCTCGTAAAACGTCGCGGAATCCGGGTCCGTGACGCCGCGGATGTTCGTCATCGCCGCTTCAGCCTCCTTGAGGGCTGCGTCCGTCTGTTTCATCACTATCCCAGCTTGCACCATCGCTTCGCGAGTCGCAGACGAGGTCTGCTGGAGATTATCCGAGAGTTTCGTCACATTGCCGTCCAGACTCGTAGTCAGCTTATGAATCCCGATGACCGCCTCATCGATCTTGGGCATGGTTTGCGCCAGAGATTTAAGAGACGATTGTAACGCCGGTGCATTCACCAGTTTGTCGACTCCCTCGACGGTTGCGACGACGGAGGTGATCAATGCTTTGAAGTCGATTTCTTCGAGCTTGGCGATGATCCGTGCCGCCGCATCTTGGACCTGTTGCATTTCGGTGGGGACGGTCGGAATCTCCTGGTATTTGTGAGCGACATCCGGTTTCTGAACGAGGGTTATCGGCGTGCCCGGAAAAAAATCGAAGCCGATATAGAGCACGCCCGTCACGATACTTTCCGTTCGAAGCTGGGCCCTGAGAGATTGCTCCACGATCGCCTTGCGAAACGCCTCGCGATCTTCCGCGATGACGCCGGTCGCGCCCCGTGAAGTCAACTTTTTTAAGTCGATTTCGATGATGACGGGGATTTTATTGACTTGGGAATCCTCGAGTTGCAGGACGATGTTCTTAACCGCGCCGATTTCCACCCCCTTAAACTTTACCGGCGCCCCAATATGCAAGCCATTAACCGTCCCGTCGAAGTACAGGACGAATTCCTTGGTTTGCCGAAACAGCTGTCCCGAGCCGAAAGCGATCACGGCGACCACCAATAAAACCATCGCGCCAACGACAAAAGCGCCGATGAGTGTCGGGCTGATTTTTTTGTTCATACTCGTTCCTCTTCTCCCCGGGTCAGGAAACGGCGCACCGTCGGATTTTGCGAATGGGCGAGCAGTTCCTTCGGATCGCCGCCGGCGATCATGGTCCTGGTTTCGGTATCGAGAAACACACTGTTGTTGCCGATGGTAAAGATGCTGGCCAGCTCGTGCGTGACAACCACAACGGTGGCACCCAGACTGTCGCGCAATTCGAGTATGAGGTCGTCGAGTAAGCGCGAGCTGATCGGATCGAGACCGGCCGAAGGTTCATCGAAAAATAGAATCTCAGGATCCAGCGCCATGGCGCGCGCCAGGCCGGCGCGCTTTTGCATGCCGCCGCTAATCTGAGACGGATAGTAATCTTCGAAACCTTTCAAACCGACAAGAGCGAGTTTCAATGATGCGATGTCGCGGATCTCCTCAGGATTCAAATCGGTGTACTCCCCGAGCGACAAACCAACATTTTCGGCTAGCGTCATCGAGCTCCACAGCGCGCCGGCCTGAAACAGCACTCCCATGCGTCGGACCATCTCCTGACGTGTGGCCGGATCAGCCTTGGTGAAGTTTTCCTCGCCATAATAGATGTTTCCCTGCGCCGGTTCGTTCAGACCAATCAGATGTCTGAGCAGCGTGCTCTTGCCGCAGCCGCTGCCGCCCATGATGATGAAAACATCGCCGTGATTAATCGTGAAGTTGAGATCGCGCATCAACACGAAACTGCCGTAAGCCATCGTCAGATGGCTCACAGTGATGTGCGCTTTCGCCCCGTTCCCGTTGCCAGGCCCGCCTACCATGTTGCTAGTCCCATACTGCGGCACTGGAATGATGGAATAAGGGAATCATCAATGATTGGAATGGTGGAATGATGGAATAATGCGTTTTGAACCCCATCTTTCAATCTTCTATTGCTCCAAGATTCCATCGTTCCAACCTTCCATATCTTCCAATATTCCAATCTTCCAACATTCCACTATTCCAGCCCTGTCAAATCCCTAAGACATAGAAAACGACCGCAAACACGCCGCAGGCAACCACAATCGCGACGATTCCCGTGACCACAGCGGAAGTCGCCGCATCGCCGACGGCGGAAGAGCTGTTGCCGCACTGGATGCCGCGCAAGCAACCGGATAGGGCGATCAACACGCCGTAAATCGAGCTTTTGAACACGCCGCCAAAAACATCCGTCAAGCTGATAGCGTTCGAGGTCTCCCGCATGTAAGTGGTCCAGGAGAGGTCGAGCATCCCGATACCAATCGCGGCCCCACCCATAACGCCGACAAAGTCGGAGTAAAGACAGAGCAGAGGCATCATCAGGATCAGAGCGATCACTCGCGGCAGCACCAAGAATTCCAGCGGCGAAAAGCCCATCGTGGTAAAGGCGTCGATTTCCTGGGTCACCTTCATCGTACCCAGCTGCGCGGCAAAGGCCGCGCCCGTCCGTCCGGCCATGATGATACCCGTCATCATAGCGCCCATCTCGCGGATCATCGCGATGCCGACGAGATCGGCGACGTAGATCTGCGCGCCGAATTGTTTTAACTGCACGGCGCCGACGAATGCGAGAATCACGCCCACCAAAAAACTTATCAGCGTGACGATCGGCAATGCCTGTGCGCCGCACTGCTGAATCAGTAGAAAAAGGTCCACAGCCCGAAAGCGCACCTTCATGCGCAAGAGCTGGATAAAGGTAAGCGTCATCTCGCCGAGAAAATTCAGCATCTCGCCGAGTGACGAGCCGGCGCCGATAGCGCTAGTGCCGACCCGTTCGAGAAACGATGTTTCGACTTCCTCTTTGCGCGCGCCTTTTTTTTCGGGCACGGCCTCGGCCAACTCTAAGAGCCGTCGCACTCCGGCAGGGAGGCCAGCGCGATCCATGTTGATGCCGCGCTGGCGGCAGAGCTCCGAGACTTCCACCAGAAAAGCTAGAACGCTGCTGTCCCAGGAACTAAGCTCACGCGCTTCGAATGCAATGTTTTTCACCTTGGGGACAGATTCAAGCTCGCGCTCAACCAAGGACGCGGAGGGAAGGCCGCCGCGCAGACGCCACGCGCCGGCGAGCCGGACTTCAAGCGAGGCATCGCCCGTAAGAGTGAAGGAAAGACCGCTTTCGACCGCCGAGCTCATCTTCAATCTCAGCGGAGCTGATTCCCCACCGCTTGGTGCGCAGAACGAATCACGTACCAAAGTACGTCATTCCCGCATGTTTTTAGCGGGAATCCAGGCGAAATTCTGACTGGACCTCCGATTAATACATTCAGCGGTGACATCTTTCGAAAAATTCGCATGAGTCTCTCTTGATCCCCCCAGCCGTTGAAAACAAGTGCTTTTGTTTCGTCGCGCTCTTTTCTGCCGCTTAATATTCGTAATTATCTTAATTTGAGGCTGATCCCCGACGGACCTGCCGTGAGCTGAGTCCCCGACTCTTGTGATGACAGCGAAATAACCACGCCCTTGCCGTTGGTCATGGTTAGTTCCCCTGTTCCTCCAGCCATCGCGAAGGTCGCCTGCGTGGCGACATAATTTCCTGAAAAGTCGGCGAGGTTATTTAAATTGTACACCCTACCCGTGCCCGTCACGGCCGAGGCGCCAAGATCGAGCAGGCTCAACTCGGAGACGGAGAAAGGATAGTCCCTGCCCTGAAACGTGAGCTTGCCATCGCCCCAGCTGACACCTGCAACCAGTGCAACCGATTTGCTTCTGAGGCTTACAGTCCCGGACACCGGCCTTGGATCCTGCCTATGATAAGAGACGGGCTTGTCGGTACCGACGATAAGCGCTTCGTTGCGCTCGTAAACCTTCCAATTCAACCGCTGCATCTCGGCGCGCGCCCGAGGGCTGAGCGTACCGGTGATCCAGAGTTGTTTTTCATTGATTCCGGGCAACTGATTGGCAAGATTGTTAGCCGTGGTTATCACGCGGGCAACCTCTTCGGTCCACGCCACATAGTCCACCGGGATATTAAAGACCAGAGATCCTTTGACCGTTCGCGCCGCGGCGACGGGCCCGACAGACAAGAATCGTTCGAAGGGGCTAATGCCACGGTGATAACCCGCATACATCTCGGCCTGGCGCTGGCGAAAGAACGCCACATCATCCTTATCGGTCAGCGCCGCAAGTTGCACGAACCGATCACGGTCAGCCACCCCTCTCATTTCATCGAGCGCGGAGACGAGAATTGTCTGCTCACGTGGACTGAACTCGGAGTCGCTGATAAACGTATCGGTGGTGTGCTCGTCAATGCCCATGGACTTGAGCTTCTCGGTATTCATGCGGCGCAGATCCTGCGGCGGCGTGTTTTGAAAAATCGCCGTGCCGAGCCTGGTCGCGCTGATCGCAGTCATGGCGACCCCGGCGCCGCCGGGTACCGCAGCCATGGCCGCGGACACGGTCAGACCGCCAGCGAATCCCGTCCAGGCGATCTCGTTTAGGCGATCTTGCAGAACTTTGTTTCGGGAGTAGACATCGACGCCCAGCTTATAAGCGTAATCCCTTTTGTAATTGGAAAAGCCGATCAGGGTTTTGAATCGGCTGTCCTCGGCGTCGCTCCGTTTAGCGCCGAAAAGACTGTCCCCGGCGCGGCGAAACAGCAGGCCGACGCCGGTGACCACCTCGGTAGTTGTCTTAACGGGCTGAAAGACCATGTTTTTGGCGGCCACCAAAGTGTCCAGTCCGGATTCTTTCAAGGAATCCGCGTATTCTTTTGTGCCCTTGAGCTGGTCCATGACCGCGATCACATTGATTTCGTGAATCCGGATGCGCAGCATCGCGGTAGATACCGCCGTGAAGGTGCCGAAGCGCGAGTCGATTGTATAGATATTCACGATGCCGTCGCTCTTGACCCTTTCCTGAACTCGATGATTGGGCCCGGACAAAAGCGCCGGCGGCAATATTTTGGACGCGCTGAGAACGGGCAAACTCTCGAAACCCGCCTGCGCGGCCATCGTGAACGATGGTTGCAAAGCCAACATGCTTAAGATAACCAATGCCGTCCATGAGATGCCGGCCGGTCGAACCGGCAAAAAAGAATGCGACTGTTTCATCGACTGTTTCTCCTTTGATTTGATGAAAAAATATTTTTTCGTATCCATCTGTTTCCTCCTGCTGATTTCAAGTCATACCAAATAGACAAATTCACTCTTGCTGTTCCCCATCAGCGCCGAGTTTAAGCGCCACGCGCAGAGTCTTGATCAACAGCTCGTCATTGAACGGCTTACGCAGGAAGGCGACTGCCCCAGCCGTCAGAGCTCGTTCGCGAACGTTCACTTCATCGTGCGCGGTGATGAAGATTATGGGCAACCGGTTGCCGCCTCTATGAAGTCGCTCTTGCACATCTAGACCGTTGAGACCGGGCATTTGGACGTCGAGGACGACGCAGTCGATCTGATGTGACGGCATCGCTTCGATGAGATCGATGAACTCTTGGCCCGAAGCGAAAGTGTCCGCCTCCATTCCCAATGAGCGCACGAGCCGTTTTACAGCCCGACAAACAGACTCATCATCATCGACAATCGCAATCAATGGTTTGCTCTTCGTAAAAACCCCCAAACGCCGTAGGGCGTTGGGAACGGAAAAAGTAATGCTACTCCGTGGTGCGGGAGAAACTCTAGCGAACAGCGGGCAGTGTGTATATTGGACCTTAGTCCAATGAGGGGCGGGAAGAGGTGACAGGTTTCGGGTGTCGGGTTTCAGGCACGGACTTCTGATCCTGACACCTGAACACTGACACCTGAAGCCCGATATCGTTATGTCTTGCCGATTCCTACGCGTTCGGCGAGGCGCACCAGTTCGGCGAGCGACTCCACCTGCATTTTTTCCATCACCCGCGCCCGATGGACTTTGATGGTCTTTTCCACGGTGCCGAGGTCGAATGCAATTTGCTTATTCAGTAATCCCCTCACCACCAAACTCATCACTTCGCGCTCGCGCGGCGTCAGTTTTTTCACGCGCTGCTGAATCTGTTCAAGCTCTCTCCGTTCGACACGATCATGATGAGCGCGAGCAAGCGCCTGTGCGATGGCGCGCAAGAGATCTGTGTCCTTGACTGGCTTGGGCAGAAAATCCACGGCGCCGCCCTTCATTGCTTTCACGCTCATCGGGATATCGCCGTGCCCGGTGATAAAAACGATCGGGAGATTGCGGTTCATGGTCTGTAATTCGCGCTGGAGGTCGATTCCCGTAAGACCGGGCATACGAACGTCGAGGACGAGGCAGGCTGCTTCTTCTGTGTCAGCATTCGTGCCAAGGAATTCTCGCGCCGAAGCGAATGTTTGTACCTGATGACCCGCGGACTTGAGCAGGCGCGCCAACGCTCGTCGCACTGAAGCATCGTCATCGACTAAAAATACGTTGGGGAGAGGAGAGGGCATGGGGTTTCAGGTGTCAGGTTTCAGGTAGAATGGGCTAGCCATAGCACCGAGGGGAATATTGGAATACTGGAATGATGGAAAATTGGAACAATGATCAAGACAAAACCCCAGCCAGTCTTACAGTGTATCATCATTGCATTGTTCCACTTTTCCAGACGTCCATCATTCCATAGTTCCATTATTCCAATTGAGTCCCACAACTTTTCCATCCTTCCACTATTCCAGTTATTCCAATCCATCTTCTTTGTCGTAAGCCGCATTAGATTCCTTGACAATGAAGCTATCATCCCACTCTCCCTTCGCTCTTTTATACTGAAGACTTTCGATCAACTTCTTGATCCCGTTTTCGAGTTTGTAGGCAAGGATGTCCCAATCCTCGAACTCGACCTCCAAAATCTGATTCGCGCGTCGGTACACCTGAGTGCCTGAGACGGCTTCGCCAAGTGAAGCCTGAGCCACATTTAGAAACTGGAGATATTCGTTGAGACTGCGGCGGCAATAACCTTCCGCGATGTTCCGATGTACTGAATCAACAGAAGCAATCTGATTGGCAGCAACTCTCCTGAGTTCGTAGGGAAATTCTCGAAATATCTTCGCGGTCAGAACGTACAAGTCTGCCGCGTCCTGCCACACGGTCAGCTTCTGATATCCTCGGTTAATGTTTTTGCGATCGTTCATACGTTAGGGGGATAAAACATTGGAATGGTGGAACGATGGAATGATGATCAAGACGTCACTGCAGACTCCAGTTCTCCTCCTGGCATTCCCGTCTTCCATTCTTCCATCATTCCATCATTCCATTCTTCCATTCTTCCATCATTCCACTATTCCATTATTCCCTTCTTCCCCGTCTCCCCTTCCAACGGCACCGTGAAGCAAATCGTCGCACCCCGGTCGGGATTGTTCTGAGCCCACAACCGACCGCCGTGGGCCTCGACGATCGACCGACTGATAGCGAGCCCCAGGCCGAGGCCATTCTCTTTGGTCGTGTAGAAAGGTTGAAAAATCTTGTCGAGCTGATCGTCTTTCAGTCCCTCGCCGCGGTCACTCACTGCCACGATCACCTTGTGACCATCATCAAGTTCGGTCCGCACTGTGACCTGGCGCTCGTTCACCGGGCAATCTTTCATCGCCTGGAAAGCGTTCAGCAACAAATTTAGGACGACCTGCTGCAACTGCACCTCATCACCCTGGACTCTTGAAGCGGCGGTATCCATTTGGAGTAGGATACTAACGTTGTGCAGGATGGCGTCGCTGTGAATCAGCATAACGACATCGCGGATGACGCGCACTAGGTCGAGCAGCGCGAACTCGATTTCTTCTTTTTTCGCGAGCGTGCGTATCCGGCGGATGACCTCGCCGGCCCGGCTGTTGTCTTGGACGATGTCATTCAGAATCTCGCGCACTTCCTCCAAGTTGGCCGGATTCGCGGCCAGGAAGCGCTGAGCCGCCTGTGCATTGCTGAGAATGGCTGTAAGCGGCTGGTTTAACTCATGCGCCAGCGACGCCGCCAGTTCGCCCATCGTGGATATGCGTGTTATATGCGCGAGTTCGTCGCGCTTCTGCCTCAGTTCTGATTCTGTTTCTTTGCGCTGCGTGATGTCGATGGCGGAACCAATATATCCGAGGAACCCGCCATCGGGTCCAAAGCGCGGCACTCCATTATTTAGGACCCAGCGGAATTCACCGTCATACCGGCGCAGGCGGTATTCCATTGTAAACTCTTGTCGCGCATTAAAGGAATTTGCGTAGACTTCAAGGCAGCGGTCCAAATCTTCTCGGTGCACGCCCTTCGTCCATCCGTTGCCGTGTTCCTGCTCCAGCGGTCGGCCGGTAAAGTCGAGCCAACCTTTGTTGAAAAAGGTACACAGCTTGTCCGTTCCCGACATCCAAATCATAACAGGCGCCGTGTCAGCCATGGTACGAAAACGCGATTCGCTCTCACTCAGGACATTCGTCTTGTCGCGTCGTTCCTCGATGAGTGTCGCCAGGAAGATGAGCGGAATAGAAATCGTGATCAGGAACAGTTGCAGCGACAGCACGTTATCAGCAGCATTGGTCGCGGTAAAAGGTCCGCGCCCCTGCACAGCGCCGGAGATTGACAAGAACGCGACGATCAGGAGAGACGTATTGACTCCAGTCGGGCCGAATCGCACCGCCGCCCAGAGGAGGAATGGCAGGGGCAGATAAACCAACGCCGGCACGCTGCCTTCGCCTGCAGCCGGCCAACTGAAGACGCGGAGGCTGATTGCGACCAATCCGCCGCCTATCAGGCAGGCTTCGATGCAGCGCGCGAGGGAAACATTCTTGAGGGTGGTGCGAGCGCTGGCGATCCAGGTCAGAATCGCCGGAGCCAACATCAAGTACGCGAGGACCTCGGAAAGAAACCAAACTCGCCAATAGAACCAGTAATTCTCTAGCGTGCCGGCGAAGGCTGCTACGAACGCAGAGATGAAGGGGGCGAGAACAACCGCAACGATGATATAGGCAACAAGGCTTCGAAGGTTGTCGAAGGCGCGAAGACCGCCGGCGAAACGACGTACACCGACGGCAGCGATCAAGATTTCGATGACACCGGCGACGATGAACAAGATCGCCGAGATGGGGAAACCTGCGCGCGCATCGTTGATGACAGAGGTGACGTACGCCGCGAGGGTGTATGCCCACCAGTGCCGGATGGGGGTCACCACCAGCACGCTGAACAGGATTGCACCCGTCGGCCAGAGAGGCGAGATGTGATGAGGCGGGAACTTGAGCGCAAAGCCGACCTCCGTACTAAAATGGCAGATGAATCCAACGAGCAGGACATTGAGCGCCAGGCGGATGGCACGCCCCCCGCGCTGGGTGATTCCTTCCCCCGCCTCGTCCGATAAGTTCATGGTGGCTTCATGCATCGTCGTGCCTTTTTGCGCCAGGGCTAATGGGGCATCTTCGTTCCTCTCACATTTCGTGGATTATTTCGAAGTAAAGACTTTCTGTCAGCAAGAGTGAAAGGCTGCCGAGTCCTCGGCATCCATATTGCGTTAGCTTCGTCTCCCGAGCCAACTATTCCTTAAATCCGACACCCCGAAACCTCACGCCCGACGTCTCCGAGTGGCATATAGTATTGGGGTTCACGTGTCAGCTACCTGATCGCTCGCACTGCCCGCTTGTCGCTCGACACTTTTTTCCAGTGGCACCGTGAAGCAAATCGTCGCACCCCGGTCGGGGTTGTTCTGCGCCCACAATCGCCCGCCGTGGGCTTCGACGATCGACCGGCTGATAGCGAGCCCCAGGCCGAGGCCATTCTCTTTGGTTGTGTAGAAAGGTTGAAAAATCTTGTCGAGCTGATCGTCTTTCAATCCCTCGCCGCGGTCACTCACTGCCACGATCACCTTGTGACCATCGTCCAGTTCGGTCCGCACTGTCACCTGGCGCTCGGTCACCGGGCAATCTTTCATCGCCTGGAAAGCGTTCAGCAACAAGTTTAAGACGACCTGTTGCAACTGCACCTTATCACCGTGGACTTTTGGCGCGCCGGGATCCATTTGGAGCAGGATATTGACGTTATGCAGGATGGCGTCGCTGTGAATGAGCATAACGACGTCGCGCACAATGGTTTCAAGATCCAGCGCCGCAATCTCGAGATTCCGTTTTCTGACCAATTCGCGCACCCGGCGGATTACTTCACCCGCGCGCCTATCGTCCTCCACAATGTCCCGAAGGATGTCCCGGACCTCTCCAACGCTAGCCGGGTCGGCAGCAAGGAAACGCTGGGCGGCCTGGGCGTTGGTAAGAATTGCCGTGAGCGGCTGATTCAGTTCATGCGCCAGGGAGGCCGCGAGTTCGCCCATTGTACTGATTCGTGCTACATGGGCGAGCTCGTCGCGTTGCCGCTGCACCGTCAACGCAGTCTCTCGCTCTTGAGTAATGTCGACGGCGGCGCCGATCCATTCATGCACCGCACCGTCGGGCGTTATGATCGGCACTGCTTGAACATGAAAATGGCGATAGCTCCGATCGCGAGCGCGTACTTGAAACTCGTCCTCGTACATCCGCTTTTGCGTCATTGCCTGCTTCCACAATCGCTCGCTGCGCTCTTGATCCTTGGGGTGAAGGGCCTTGAGCCAACCAAAGTTGCTCGCATCATCTTCACTCTGCCCGGTAAGCTCTTGCCAGCGCGGCGACACCAGGAATCCCTCACCTTTGGCGTTCGCCTGCCAGACCATATTCGCAGTGGCCATTACCAACGCCCGGTAGCGCGCCTCGCTACCGCGCAAAGCCGCTTCTTTGTCGCGACGCTCGCTGATCAAAGCCGCTAGGAACATGAGCGGGAGAAAAACCGTGATCAAAAAAAGCTGCAGGGACAGCGCGTTTTCGGCCGCCGACTGCATGGTGAAAGGTCCCAAACCGCTCGAGGTCCTCAAGAAAGCGAGGTAGGCGGCCACGAGGAGAGAGAGGGACAGGATGCCTATTTCGAATCGCACGGCCGCCCACAACAAAAAGGGCAGTGGTGCGTACAGTAATGCCGGAACCGCAGCCTGGTTACCTAAAGCAGTATACCCTGTGAGTACCAGACCGGCGGTTAGTCCGCCAAATTCGATATAACGCCACCTCGGCGGGCTTGAAGTTTTTGCCACTCCGGATCCAAAAGCCATCAATACCGGTGGGATGATCATGAGCGTCGACAGCGCGTTGGATAAAACCCGCGCGCGCCAAACGTACCAATATTCATGCTCCCAGCCGCTCAACACATAAAGATACGCAGCAATACCGGATACCAGAAACGGCGCAAATATGACCGCACACAAAACAAAAACGGTGACGGCGCGAAAGCTGTCGAGCCGTAGCTGGCCCTTGACGAAGTAGCGCATACTCAGCGCCGCCACGAGCGCCTGACCGAAGTTACCAACGAGTTGACTGAGGATTCCCAACGCCGGCACACCATCGTGCAGTTGCACGATGATATGCACGGGCGCAACGGCGAGGAGAAATATCCACCAGCGTCGTGGCGGCGTGAGCAGCAGCGCCGCCAACAAAATGGCGGTGGGTGGCCAGATGAGGAAAAGATGCGAGTTGGGAAATCTAAGGGATTGGCCGATCAAAGCGCCGGCATAGTAGCCGGCACAAACCAATAGCACGAAGAGCGCGTGACGAAACGGGAAAGAAATTCTGCTGAAAATCCCTCCTTCCACTTCGTACGTCGAAACTAGAGTGGACTGAGCCAACTTCGTCTCCGGGTAATTTACCACTAATCCTTCACGTTAATGTCAACGAGATCAAATCCTAACGTAGCCCTGTGTACAATGGCAAGCTAGAGCCGGCGGGTTTGAAGCGATTTAACCGAATGTTTGCCGTTCTGCGGCTGTTGGTGAATGATGACTGACAAACGACGTCGGCAGTGTAAAGTAAAAGATTGCGCCGCGGTCCCGGTTGTTTTCCGCCCACAGGCGCCCGCCGTGAGCCTCGACAATGGACCGGCTGATGGAAAGACCCATGCCCAAGCCTTCGCGCTTGGTGGTGTAAAACGGTTGGAAAATCTTGTCGATTTTATCCCCCGCGAGACCGATCCCACGGTCGCCGACCGAGACTTTCACCGTTTCGGTGCCGTCTGATTCAGCCTTTATCAAGACCGCACGCTCGCCTGGCGGGCAATCTTTCATCGCATCGAAGGCGTTCAGCAATAAATTAAGCATAACCTGCTGCAACTGCACTTTGTCGCCTCGCACCGGCGGCAGGCCGGGATTTAGTTGGAGGGAGACGCTGACGTTATGCAAAACGGCATCGTTATGAACCAGCAGTACGACATCGCTGATGAGAGTGGCGAGATCGAGCGTAGAGAATTTTAGGTCGTCCTTTTTTACCATCGCGCGCAACCTTTGGATAACCTCGCTGGCGCGGTTGTCGTCCTCTACAATGTCCCGGAGAATCTCGTTCACCTCGTTGACGTCGGCGGGATTCGCCGCCAAAAAACGCTTTGCTGCCTGCGCATTACTGAGGATGGCGGTCAGCGGCTGGTTCAGCTCATGGGCGAGCGACGCAGCTAATTCGCCCATGGTCGAAACCCGCGTCAAGTGGGCGAGTTCATCGCGCTGTTGCCGCAGTTCGGCATCCGCCTCTTTGCGCCTCGTGATGTCCGTCGACGCGCCCAAGACCTGATTCGCGACGCCATCCTTTTCAACTATGGGGCGCTTCACGGTCTGCAGCCAACGGACCCTTCCCTGGGCGTCCGTGATATGCTCTTCCGGTATGAAGCGCTCTTGCAAGGTGTCTATCACCTCCAGATCCATCCGCTGGAAAGACTCGACCTCATCGGCATGTGGATTGAAATCCGCGTCGGTTTTGCCGATCAAGCCCTCAACCGTCGTGCCGTACGCATCGGCCACGGCTTGATTGACCAGAGTGAACCGTCCTTCGCGGTCTTTGGCAAAAATAAAGTTCGGGTCAATGTCGATGACCTGCCGGAGAAAAGACCGCTGTTTCTCCAGCGTCTCCTCGCCGCGCTTGAGCTCAGTGACGTCAATTGCGGTACCGATGTAGCCGAGGAACGCGCCATCGGGTTCAGAGCGCGGCACTCCATGATCTAAGACCCAACAATATTCACCGTCGAATCTCCGCAAGCGGTATTCCATCGTAAACTCTCGGCGCGCGTCGAAAGCGTTACTGTAGATTTCAAGACAGCGGTTGAAGTCTTCGCGGTGCACGCCCTCCGCCCAGCCGTTGCCGAGTTCCTGCGCGGTCGTTCGGCCGGTAAAGTCGAGCCAACCTTTGTTGAAAAAAGTACACAGTTTGTCGGTGCCCGACATCCAGATCATCACCGGCGCCGTGTCGGCCATGGTGCGAAAGCGCGCCTCACTTTCGCGCAGCGATTCTTCGGCCAGCTTGCGGTCGGTGATGTCAATCACAGCACCCAATCTGCGCGCAGCACCACCGCCAGGTTCGTTAAAGGTCTCGCCTCTGGTTTCAACCCATCGCTCGCTACCATCGGGAAGAATAGCGCGAAACTCCCCTTCGAACGGAAGCCCACTCTTTTCCGCGTGCTCGACGTCAAGCGCTAGCCGACCCCGGTCGTAGGGATGAATCCGGGCCAGCACATCGTCAATTCGGATCGCGTCTGTTGGGCCGAAGCCAAACAAAGAACGGAGGTGGGCATTAGCCCAAACTTCGCCCTTTTCGAGATCGCGCATCCAGAGCCCCATCTTGCTTGCCTTGGTAGCCAGCTCCATGAATTGATGGCTCTCCCGCAGTTCAGCTTCAGCCCGGCGCCGGCGCGCCCGGTGCAGGAGCAGATTAATGATCATCGCTGCTTGGATCGCGATGATTAGGAGCGCGCCTAGAATGTGCCAGCGATATTGCTCCCACACCGACTGCGGCCGGAAGCGAATGATACTGGTTGGAGGTAGCCGGCTTTCGCTGATGCCCCAGCGTTTCAAGGCCCGCCAATCGAACATCGGCACACCGTCAATGCGGCTTTCGAATGGCAATGACGCCGGCGCGGCGCCGCTCAGAACACGGTGGGCAAATTCGCCGGCTCGCTTTCCCAACGCCTCGATATGCACGACGGAACCGCCCACCGCACCACTGCCCACCGTCGCATCGGCGAGAACATACACAGGGACGTTCGCCGATTCGGCAATCAACTGAGCCGCACGGGCAGGAATGAAAGTCTCCCCAGCCGCGTCCCGATACATATTGCTGAGCAGAATCACCGTTTGTGCTGGCAAAGACGTTACCGAATGACGCACTTCGGCCATGGAACGCTTGTTCCAAAATTCGAACTTGATCTGACCGGAGAACGCGTGGGCCGTCTCTTCCGCCCTCTTGAGAACCATGCGATCCACTGTCGATGTGCCACCGATCACGATTACGCGGC
>Ga0184612_10000715_pt1 | contig 15626 bp, 14 predicted proteins | sample PLM3_60_coex_FD_133163 | JGI IMG/M metagenome (GOLD analysis project Ga0184612, IMG submission 133163) | Groundwater sediment microbial communities from an aquifer in East River, Colorado, USA - PLM3_60_coex | ecosystem: Environmental > Terrestrial > Soil > Riparian zone | place: USA: East... | reverse complement strand
TCGGTGATCGCGCGCGAGCTCGGATTCGTGTCCTGGAACGCGCTGCGCGAAGAGGTCGAGGCGCGCACGCTCTCATCCGACGCCGCCGTCGACGAGTTCATCCGCTGCGCGACGGGGGGTGCGTCCGGTCGCGCCGAACGGCTGCTTGCGCTTCATCCCGTGATCGCGTCGGCGTCGCTCCACACCGCGCTGGTTCTTGGAGACGCCGCGTCAGTGGAGACGCGACTGCGCAGTCATCCCGAGCTCGCCACGCAACCGGGTGGACCGCAGAACTGGGAGCCCCTGCTCTACGCGTGCCACACGTGCATGCACGACAGCGTGGCCGCGCGAGTGGACGGACTGGTCGCGATTGCGCGGCAGCTCTGCTCGCTCGGTGCGAATCCGAATGCCGAGTATCACTGGAACTGGCATCCGGAGCTCCCGCGCACGGCGTTGTGGGCCGCGATCTGTGCTGTCGCACATCTCCCGCTCGCGGAAGTGCTGCTCGACGCGGGAGCCAATCCCACCGACGGCGTGTCGGTGCATATCGCAGGTGGCGGCGGCAATCTCGCCGCGCTCGAATTGCTCCGTCGCTTCGGCGTCAACGTGAACGGGATTCCCGGCGGCGTGCCGCCGCTGGTGTACATGATGTTCTGGGCCACCAATCCCACGGGGCCACGCTGGCTGCTCGAATACGGCGCGGATCCGAACCTGGCGTGGGGCCACGAGGGCGAAGCGCCGCTGCATGTCGCGGCGCGGAGATGGGACGTGCCGATGGTCGAGTTGCTCGTGCAGCACCGCGCCGATCCAGTGCGACCCCGTGCTGATGGCTGCACGCCGCACACGCTGGCGGAACTCTATGGCAACCACGACATTGCGACGTGGCTCCTCGCTCACGGTGCGACGGATGAGCTCTCACCGATCGAGCGGTTCGTCGCCGCCTGCGGGCGCGGCGATCGCAGGAGCGCAGACGCGATGCTGGACGCTCGGCCTGGTTTGCGCACCGAGCTGCGCCCCGAGCACCACCTCATGATGCATCGCCCGGCTGAAAGCGGTAACGCCGTGGTGTTGGAGACGATGCTCTCGTGTGGGTTCGATCCGGACGCCAGGGACAACGACAGCGTCACGCCGCTGCATCGTGCGGCGATGGGGGGCCATCCGGAAGCGGTGCGCGTCCTGCTGAAGTTCGGCGCGGATGTCAACGCTCTCGACGGCATGTTCTCCGCGCCGCCACTTGTCTGGGCCGTCGAGGGACGGAGTCACGCGCAGGCTGGCGCCGACTACGTGGCCGTCGCGCGCGAGCTGATTGCGGCGTGTTCTTCCTGTGAGTGGACGCCACCCGAAGGGGCGCCCGGACCGGAGCGCACGCTCGAAGGCCTCATCGAGCTGCGGCGCGCTGCGGCGACTCCCGATTCCGCGTGACAGACAGTCGGCGAACCACGATTCGACGAAGCTGGTTCCCTAATCCAGCTTCTTACGCGCGAAATGGTAGAGCGAGTACGCCAGCAGCGCGAACATCATCACCGCGAGCAGGTTCGAGGTGGCCAGGCCCGGCGCGATCTTCGGCCCGAACGCCAGCACGCCCGGCGGGATCAGCCTGATGCCCAGCTCCGGATCGCCGAGGACGTTGATCACGATGGCGATGAGCCCCATCACGCCGCCGGCAGCGATGAGGCCGCTGGCGAACAGCGATCCTGGACTGACATCGCTTTCGGCGTGACCGCCGCTGGGCTTCGTGCCGCGCTCGGCTGCCCAGCGCACGACGCCGCCGCAGAAAATCGCCAGAGTCGTGTGGAGCCCGAGGTAGGAACCCACGGCGAACGACAGCGATCGAATCCCGAGCAGTTCGACGGCGATGACAAGGAACACGCCCATGGCGACCAGGCGCCATGGCAGGCGCTGGTTGAGAATGCCCGTGATGACGGTCGCCATCAGCCGGCCTTGTGGCGCAGCGGCCTTGTCGCTGCCGATGCCGGTAATCCACTGCACCTCGACCTGCTTCGTGTCGGGGTCGTACAGGTACTTGCCGTCGGGCAGCTCCCGCGAGCCGAGCGCGTTGACGAGGATGTACGTCTTGTCTCTGTAGGTTTGCGGGTGCGGGTCGTCCAGTTCCTTTTCCACTCGCACGGCTGCACCACGCAGGCTCTGTTCCGCTCGGACCTTGTCGATATCGAGAGTCCGCTGCAACGGCCGGAACTCGGAGAGCCCGAAGTTCATCAGCATCAACGTTCCGCCGATGACGAAGACCGACACCATCACGCCGATCATCAAGGCCCACTGCTGGCGATACGGCGTTGCGCCAATCAGGAACCCGGTCTTCAAGTCCTGCGATGTCGCCCCGGCATTCGCCGCGGCGACGCACACGACGCCGCCGATGGTGATCGCCAGCGCTGAATACGCCGGCGCGGTCCACCCCATCGCCAGGAACATCGCACAGGTCGCCATCAGCGTGGCGATGGTCATCCCGCTCACCGGATTGGCCGACGTGCCAATCAGCCCGCAGATGCGCGACGACACCGTGACGAAGAGAAAGCCAAAGACCACCACGAACAGCGACGCGATAAGGTTTTCGAACCCGGACGTCCGGGCGCCGGCAATCGGGTTGAAGGTCAGCATCAGCCACATCACGACGATGATCGCGAGAGACCCGAGCACGACCCACTTCATGGCGATGTCACGCTCGAGCCGGCCCCCAGCCTCCGCGCCAGCCTGCTGCGAGCGGATGTCTCTCATGCCGCTCCTGAGCGCGTTGACGATCGTCGGCATGGTCTTCATCAGGGTGATCAGGCCGGCCATCGCAACGGCGCCGGCACCCATCGGGCGAATGTAGCTCTCCCACAGTTGCCCCGGCGTCATGTTGCGGACCGGAATGGTGCTGGGATACAGCGGTTCGGCAAGCCCTTCGCCGAAGAACTTGATCGCCGGCATCAGCACCAGCCAGGAGAACACGCCGCCGGCGAAAATCGTGCCCGCGATCCGCGGGCCGATGATGTAGCCCACACCGAGGTACTCGCTGGTGATCTCGGCGCGGAAAGACGCGCCGGGAAGCCAGGCCGGCTCGTACAGCGGACGTTGCTTCCAGATTTGTGCGGTGGCCATGAGGAACGTGTAGGCGCCGCCCAGGCCCAGGCCCCAGAACACGCGGCTGGCAAATGAACCGCCCTTTTCGCCCGCCACCAGCACGTCCGCGCAGGCGGTGCCTTCCGGATACAGCAGATTGCCGTGCTCCTGCACGATCAGCTGACGCCGGAGCGGGATCATGAACAGCACGCCGATCCATCCGCCGATCAGCGCGAGCATGAAGATGCGGGAGTACTCGAAGGGAAAGCCCATGAAGATCAGCGCGGGCAGCGTGAAGATTGCGCCGGCGGCAACGGACTCACCCGCCGACCCCGCCGTCTGGACGATGTTGTTCTCGAGAATGCTGGCCTTGCCGAACGCGCGCAGCAGGCTGATGCTCAGGACGGCGATGGGGATCGAGGCCGAGACGGTCAGGCCGGCGCGAAGGCCCACGTAGACCGTCACCGCGCCGAAGATAATCCCGAAGATCGCGCCGAAGAGGACGGCCTTGAACGTGAACTCCGGCACATTCGCCGACTCGGGAATGTAGGGCCGAAATTCGCCCAGGGGGGCCGTCGAATTCCACGCCGTGTTCGTCGTCTCAACGTGCGATGCCTTCGCCACGCGCGGCCTCCTTCAATGGGATGTCTGCTCCGGCTATCGTGAGTCGGCGGATGGCCGGGTGCGACCGGTGAGCTCGCCGGCCAGCCAGTCGTTCCCCTCGTCCACCTGCTCCTGCGTGCTCCGGTGGCCGGTGTCGTACGCGAGCACCAGCTGTTTCGGTGCGGTGATGACGTTGAACGCGGCGTAGATCGAGGTCGGCGGACAGGTCTCGTCGTTGAAGCCCCACGAGTAGAATCCGGGCGCGGTCACGCGGCGGGCAAAATTCACGACGTCGTAGTACCGCGTCGTGTTGATCTTCGCCTCGTCACGATGGGCATTGGGCCCATCTGCCGCGCGGAACATGTGCGGCCAGCCCCCGGCACGCTGGTTCACGTAGCCGGTCACGTCCGACAGGGCGGGATAGTAGGCGACCAGGCGCGTAACGCGCCGGTCGAGCCCCGCGGTGACGATCGACAAAGCCCCGCCCTGACTGCCGCCGGTCACGCCGAGATTCCGCCCATCCCATTGCGGCAGCGAGGTCAGGAAATCGTTGGCGCGCAGCGTCCCGACGTAGACCCGGCGATAGTAGTAGCGCTCGCGCGCATCCAGCCCGAATGTGGGATAGCCGCTCAGGCCGCCGCTGGCCAGGCTGTCGTAGACCTCCTGCGGCTGGATAACCGGGATGCCGTGGATCCCGATCTGGAAGGTGATGAGCCCGCGCGCGGCGAGCTCCGTCAGGCCGCGATAGGGCCGCACCCCAGCGCCCGGAACACTGAGGACCGCGGGATACTTACCAGCCGCGCGCGGCATGCAGAGGATGCCGTACAGCCGGCTCGTGCCCGCGGTCAGGCCCACGTTCTGGAGGTTGATCTGCGAGCAGTCCACATCCGACCTGCCGTAGTCCGGAAGCGGCGTCCACCTGGCGTCGAGCGGCAGCGCCGCCAGGCGCTTGCGCTCCGCGTCCCAGAATGCGTCGAAGTCGGGCGGGTTCATCTGCGTCGGCAGGATCCGTTCCGGCGCAAAACCGGCGGTGCCGACGCCGCGATACGTGCGCCCATCGATCACGGCCGTCGCTACCAGTCGCAGAAAGCCGGGGTCCTTCATCGTACCGGCAGCGACCGTCAATGGTGTGGCGCCGACGGTTGCCGTCGCCTCGGTGACGGGCGGCAGCATCTCGGGGCCGATGCCGTACTTCACGGTCGCGCCGACGACCTGGTGGCCGTCACGCACGACATCGATGCGGAACGTGACCGGCTCCCCCGGCTGATAGGTCCAGTCCTGATGATCAGGTGTGACCGTGACGGCGACGCGGCTGAATGGCTGCCGGATCTGTTGCGCCAGAGGCGCGGCCACGAGCGAGGCGAGTCCAATCCACGCGATGAGCAGACGAGAGATATAGCGTGTAGACATAGAATCCACCAAGCCGAGTACTCGACCACCATGGCGTTACTCGATGCGGCCGGATGATACTCGAAATCGGTGCTGGGCTGCGTTCAGGGACGCGGACGTGGTGTCACAGGCCGCCACTGCAGTGACAAGGCGCCTTGCGGGCGTGATCGATGCGTTCGCTGACGGGTTCAAGGATCAGTTGAAGGACGAATTACGTCCCAGTGCTCTGTTGGGCCGGGTTAGCGATTGGCGTGAACCTCGCGCGGTCCGAACAATGCCGCGAGCAGGGCGATTGCCAGCAAGCCGTGCAGAATAGCCGCACCTAGAGCGGCCGCGCCGCCCGGCAACGGCGGGTAGGCGTTGCTCAAGACTCCGCTCGCAACCAGGTTGTAGGCGAGGAACGCGCGGGCGACACCCAGGCCAGCTGGCGTCGATGGCGTCAGGCGCGCGAACCAGCAGGCGATGCCGAGGGCCAGCAAGCCTCCTCCTCCCAGCCGCGCGACGATCGGCCCAGCGCCGTCGAGCGGAGCCCGAAGCAAGAACTCGACGAGCGCCGACGGGGCGAGAAGCAAACCGAGACCGACTGCAGCTTCGAGCACAGCGCCTGCGGTCAAGATGCGTCCGAGCAGGACGGATGTAGTCATGTGCGCCCCAGCCGGGCAGACTACCATGAACCTCGAGTGGCAACCACGGCGAGAGAAGCCGGCCACGTTCACTACTCGGCTCTCAGCGCCGCGTTCGGATCGGCTCTCGTCGCGCGAAGCGACTTGACGCAGAGTCTTACAAAATGTACGACTCTATCCATGCTGCTCGCGAGATCGGAACAGCTCATTCTGAAGGTGCTTGGGTCGCGGGGACCCTGCTACGGCCTCGAGCTCGTGCAGGTCTCGCGCGGCCGGCTGAAACGCGGCAGCGTCTACGTGACGCTTGGGCGCATGGAGGAGAAAGGGTACGTTACCTCGTCTGCGGACGGCGGCGACGGCCGGCGGCGGTATCGCCCGACCGCTCTCGGCGAACGAGCGCTGATGGCGGCGCGCGCCTTCGCGGGAGAGATTCGACTGGAGGCAATGACATGAGACGAATCATCGCCTGGTGCGTCCCGGGCCTTCCATTCGAGTCGCGCTCGCGACGCGCGATTGACGAAACGCTGGCCGACTGGGCGCACGAGGAGCAGGAGGCTCCGACCTGGGGGCGCCGCACGCTCGCAGGCGTGCAGGGTATCCTGTCGATCGTTCGAGTCGTGTCGATTTCGGTCATCCGCGAGAACGTCGACTCCGGCTGGTGCCGGGGACTGGCCCGGCGGTGGGCGTTCGTGGCAGCGGTCGTCATGCTGCTGGCCCTGGCAACGGCAGCACCGATGATCGACGCGCTCGGCGCCCGAACGCTCACCCTCGCCGTGTTGGGTGTGCCGTTGGTGCTGCTGGCCGTCCTGCCGCCGGCGATCTTCCTGATGTTCGCGTGGCGGCCTGTTTCCCGTGCCGTGCCGACAGCCGGCACCGCCTGCTTCCTGGCATCCCGTTGTTCACGTACACGATCGGAACATCGTTCCTGGTGTTCCAATCCGCCGGAGATCCGTCTGTCGGATTCAGGCCGGGCATCGCGGCGTGGACGACGGCTGGGCTTCTCATGACTGTCGCCATGACTTGCGTGCGCACGGTCGTCTCCCCGGCCGGCGACTTCTCCACGGATTGATTGCGGGCAGGAGAACGAGGCCTACCGCTTGAGCGCCTCGTTGACGAACGCGAACAACGCGGTCGTCACGGGATCGTTTGACGCGCCGATGTTGTCGTTGATGCTCGCGTGTGTTGTCTCGCGCCCGGCGACGACCTTTGCGGAGATTCCAGCTGTCTCGAGCACGGCGGCCAGGCGACGTGCCTGCGCGCCAGTGTCGGGGTGGCCGGCGATGTGAAGGATGAGGAACGGAGGAATTTCCTTGTTCCTCGCGACGTGCGTCACGGTGGAGAAGTCGCGATGTTTCGCCGGGTCATTGCCGAACTTCTGGCGATGACCATAGGTCGGCATCGGCAGGTGGTGCACCCTGGCGCGCGTTTCCGCCACCTCGATGATCGCGGGGATGTCGAAGGTATCGGCATCCACGGGCACGCAGCCCTTGATTATGGTCAGGGAGAAGCCCTCCGCTTTCGCATAGCGATCGTCCGTGCACATCAGCGCGGCGAGCTGTCCGCCTGACGAGTGGCCCATGACCAGCAGTCTGGTTGGGTCACCGCCGTACGTCGCGACGTTCTTGTGTACCCAACCCAGCGCGCTTGCGACGTCGCGGGTGATAGCGCCCATGTCGACGGTCGGCAGCAGGCGGTGGTTGATGGACACGAAGACGAAGCCGGCGCCCATGAAAGCCTTCGGCTTTTGGGCCACCATGCCCTTGTCGCCCGACTGCCAGCCGCCGCCATGAATCCAGAACACTACGGGCAGGTTCTTCGCTCCCTCGGGCGCATGCACATCGAGCACCTGCCGTTCGTGCGTCGTGGCGTACGGGATATCGCGTGTGACACGCTGGGCGTGCGCTTCGGAGGCACATGCGGCGGCGACGAGGAGGAGGCCGGTGAAGCGTTTCATCGAATGCTTCCTATCAAATGCCGGTTTCGGTCCGGGTGCAGGGCCGACGCCAATGTATTTCACGACGTCGCCCAACTTCCACGCCTCAACTGAATTGACTGAGGAGCCACGTCCGCGCAAATCCCCAGTCGCGTTTCACCGTGGCGATGGAGACGTTCAGGGCTTCAGCTGCTTCGCGCTCGCTCAGGCCTCCGACGTACCGCAGCTCGACGACCTTTGTCGCCCGCGCATCCCTCTCCGCCAGCACGCGCCGCCTCGCTGACCCCTCAGACGTCGCAGATCGTCACGCCCTGCTTGAGCGAAGCCAGCACATCGGGCCGGGCCGGAACGAATTCCTGCGCGACGTAACCCTTGAAGCCAGTCTCGATGATGGCCTTCATCACCGCCGGATAGTTGATCTCCTGCGTCTCGTCTATCTCGTGCCGGCCGGGAACGCCGCCGGTGTGGTAGTGGGCGATGTAGGGATGGAACTTCTGAATCGTCGCGATCATGTCCCCTTCCATGATCTGCATATGGTAGATGTCGTAGAGCAGCTTGAAGTGCTCCGAGCCGACCCTCTTGCACAATTCGACGCCCCACACAGTGTGGTCGCACATGTAGTCCGGGTGGTTGACCTTGCTGTTGAGCAGTTCCATCACGGCGAGGACCTTGTATTTCTCGCAGATCGGCATGATGCGCTTGAGGCCGATCGCGCAGTGGTCGAGTCCTTGCTCGTCTTGCATCCCGGCGCGGTTGCCGGAAAAGCAGATGATGTTCCGGAACCCCGCTGCCGCCACTTTCGGCGCCGTGTCCTCGAAGAAGGCGACGATCTTGTCGTGATTCTCCAGCCGGTTCAGCCCGGTCGTGATCCCGCCGGGAACGCCGCTGACCATCGCGCAAACCAGATCGTGCTTCTTCAGCGTGTCGAAGTCCTTCACCTCGAGCAACTCGATGGACGAGAGCCCCATCGCCTTGCCCTCGCGGCACAAGTCCTCGAGACTGATTTTCGGATAACACCATTTGCAGACCGATTGGCGAACGCGGCCCTGGAGCTGCAGGCCGGCGGCGGCTTCGGCGGCCGCAAGGCGCTCGGCCAGCGAGGCGGCGGCCGCGGACAGGAATGCCGCGCCGCCCGCGGCATGGCTCAAAACAGCACGACGGGTCATCGGAGTCGTCATAACCATCCTCTCCTGTTCGTGGGCAATCACAGACAGCTAGTGAGCTCCGCCCCAGACCCTGCGGCTCCGCCTCGCTAGCCCGCAAGCTTGATAACGCCCCGCTGACGCGGGGACGGTCTTGACCCAGAGACTTGATTCAAATGGAAAAGTTCTGGGGGGTCAAGACCTCTAGCGGCGCCCGCGCGCGCGTTCGAGCGTCTGTTCCGCTCGTCCGACAAGGGAGCTTCCCGCCGGAGCGCGGGCGAACATCGTGGCAAAGATAGGCGCCAACGATTGTCGATTTCATGAACGCCTCCAGTAAAGAATCACTGACCTCGGCGGCTGCGAGCGCCAGTTCTCTCGCTGCCTTCCAGGAGTGTGCCCGGAGTTCAAGTCAAGAATCCAGTTGTCTTCGGGGCTATTGCTGAGTCAGACTGCGCTCGGCTTGGCAGCAGTAACCTCGGACCGGAGAAAGGTGCACATTGTGACTACGAAACGTCTACTTACGGCAGCAGTTCTCGTCGGGATTATCAGCGGAACGGCGCTCGCCCAGTCCACTGATCCACTGGTTGGCACCTGGAAGCTGAACCCTGCGAAATCGAAGGGCAGCACGTTCAAGTCAGGCGCCACGAAAGTCGAGGCCGCGGGCGCCGGGGTCAAGTTCACTGTTGATCTCGTCGCTGCGGACGGCACGGCGAGTCATTGGGCGTTCACCGCGAACTATGACGGCAAGGACAATCCTGTCACGGGCAACAGCCCGTACGGCGATACCGTGGCTCTCACGCGCGTCGACGCAAAGACAACCCGAATCACTGTCAAACAGGGCGGGAAAGTCACGGCCACTCAGACCATCGTCGTGTCCGATGACGGGAAGACACGGACCACCACCTCCAAGGGCACCGATGCCAAAGGTCAGGCCATCGATGCCGTGTCGTTCTACGAGAAGCAGTAGGCAACATTGACCGCTTCGCCGGCTCCTCTGCGTGGGAGGGTCTGCCAAGGCTGCTGTAGAGATCCGTCCCGATGAACTTTCCGCAGAACTGGTCAGTGAATCTGGACGTGTTTCAGGCCTGCTGTCGAGCGCCAGAGGTCAGGACTGGCCAGGACCAACGCCTCGACTTCGTCCAGGGTGAGCTCGATATCGGCCGAGAGATGAAGATCCACGAGCACCTCCAGCGGGGACATGGCAAATTGATCCCGAAGATCCGGGTTGGTCAGCAACGTATTGATGACGAAACTCACTGCCTGTTGCGACATGGCATGCAGGTCCTTGGCTGCCATTCGTATCGTTCCTAATCTCGAATACGTGCGACCAAGCTGAAGCGGATTGATCGGTTTCTGCGTCCGGATGGCAGCGGCCGGGATGACTTATTGGTGAAATCGGAAACCCTGATCAGCCCCGGATTGGTCGCCCGACGGCCGGTTTCTCGTGTACGGTGACCAGGCTGCGGCGACCGGCGTCGACTTGTGGACGTTGCCGCTCTCGGGAGAGCGCACGAAGTCTGTCTTTCTGGGGACTGCGTATGACGAAGCGAGCGGCACGTTCTCGCCGGATGGCCGCTGGATCGCGTACGAGTCGAACGCGTCGGGCATTCAAGGCTCGGAGGGAAAGCCTGAATTCCGTTTGGGTCCGGGCTCTTAGCTGAAGCAGCCCGGTCGGAACTACTGGCACACCACGTCCTGCGACAAGGCGTCGGAATGCCTGTTCTTCGTCGAGAGCAAGGGAGCGTTCGACCTCAAGCTGGTGGAAGCGGGGAAGGCGCCCGCCAAGAACGAGTAAGGGCGACGTTCGGCGAGCCCGTCGACACCATGACGGACAGCAATTTGGCCGCATCACCGCCGGTGCAGGCGAATGCCGGCTCCAGCTCGGCGTGCGCGTCGGGTTCTAGCTACTGGGATCGAATTCATGAACGGTTGTCGTCGTCGGGCCGGCAGCCCGATCACTGTCGCTCTGTTGGCGTGCTCGGTCGCCGCAGGCTGCGGAATCGCGGCGACGAGGCTACCGATTACGCGGTCGGCCATTGCGGTACTGCCGGCGTTCGCAACGGCGACAGTCGATCCCGACACCATGGCCGGCAAGCTGTTGTTCGGGTATCAAGGCTGGTTCGGCTGCCCCGGCGATGGGTCACCGTTGCGCGCGTGGGAACATTGGTTTCGACGCGGCGAGCTGGCCAGCGGTGCGAGCATTCGCGTCGACATGTGGCCAGATGTCTCCGAGCTGGCGTCCGACGAACGCTGCCCGACGCCACTGACGCTGCCGGACGGACGCGCCGCGGAAGTGTTTTCGGCCTACAACTTCCGCACGGTCGATCGGCATTTCCGCTGGTTGCAGGAGTACGAGCTGCCGGGCGTCTTCCTCCAGCGGTTCTCTCATCGTCTGGATAATCCAGCAGTGCTCGAGTTCCGCGATGGTGTGGCGCGCAACGTGCGCACAGCCGCGGAGTCGCATGGCCGTGTGTTCGCGATCATGTACGACATCTCGGGTCACCCCGGCGATTCCGTCGTGCGCCGACTGAAGGACGACTGGGCGTACGCGGTTGACACGCTCAGAATCACCGAGAGTTCGAGATACTTGCGCCACGGCGGGCGGCCTGTGCTGGCCATCTGGGGATTTGGCTTCCTCGATCGTTCGGCCACACCCGAGCAGGCAGCGGAACTGATCGATTTCTTCAAGAACAATCCTGAGCCTCGTTATCGCGTGACACTCGTCGGCGGCGTTCCCTCCCGGTGGCGGTCGCTGACCAGAGATTCACGGCCCGATGCGAGCTGGGCGAGTGTCTATCGATCGTTCGACGTGTTGAGCCCGTGGACGGTGGGTCGCTTCGCCAACGACCGCCAGACCGATCGCTTTTACAAGGAGGAGGTCCAAGCCGATTTCCGCGAATCTCGGCGACTGCGCATCGACTACATGCCGGTCGTCTTCCCCGGCTTCTCGTGGCACAACATGAACCCCGCCGCCCCCTCCAATCGGATCCCGAGGCGGGGCGGCCGGTTTTACTGGCGACAGGTCGAGCGCGCCGTCGGTCTGGGCGCGACGATGCTGTATGGCGCCATGTTCGACGAGGTGGACGAAGCCACCGCGATGTTCAAAGTCGCCGCATCCTCGCGAGACGCCCCCAAGGACGCGCCGTTCGTGACATTGGATGTCGATGGGGAGACGCTGCCGAGCGATTGGTACCTCCGTCTCGCGCGTGAGGCCCAGAAGCGCCTGGACTGGGCCGGCAGGCGAGGGACCGCGTCAAAGTAAGGCGGTCGTTGATCAACAATCCGGTGGTCGAGGAAATTTGCAAGAAGGCGACCGTTTCACACCGCGAATTCACGAGGGTTCAATGGCGTTCCTTGATATGTTCCGGCGGAAGGACAAGAGTGATGACGGCGGCGGCGACGCGCGAATGAAGTACGGATCCCGAGGCGAGGAGATCACTTACCGGCGTAGCGAGAAGACGATCGAGATAGGCTTCTCGTGGTCCGCCGGCGCTCGCCTCGAGACCGACGGTATCGAGAAGTGGCGCGGTGGCTCGTCACTCACGGACGCCGAGAAGACGCAGGTCTTCAACGACGTGCTCACGTTCGTGAAGATGACGCGCGGGAAGCCGGTCGTGGTCATCAACAGGGACGATCCGTCACAGGCGCTCTGGTCAAATCTGTGCGCGAAGCGCCAGTCCGACATCGCGCGGCTCGAGTACACGTCCGACGATGAAGGCCTTCAACTGCAGCGCGCGGACTGGCTGGAGACGGTGCGCGCGGGCAAACAGCTCATCATCGACGGCGTCAGGGTCGAGACCGAAGCGGACGTCAGTCGCGCGCTCGAGCGGCTCAAGAGAAAACGGTAGCGGCGGCTTGTTCTTGGCGCGACCTTCTTCCATGTCGAGAGTTAGAATGCCCAATCTCCGGATCGTCACAGTGCTGGTCGCAGGCCTCGTCATCAGCGGCGCCTGGCGGGCGCCGAGAGCGCCCGTGTTTACCGTGATCGGCTACTACGCCGACTGGACCGCGCCTCGATATCCGCTCGCGGACATCCCCGCCGCCAAGCTCACGCACGTGAACTACGCATTCGGCAAGATCGGGCCCGACAACAGGCTGACCTGGAACGCCAGCGCCGCCGTCGAACAGGCATATCCCGGGGACTGCAGCGATCCCGGTTGCCGACGCGGGCTGTTCAATCAGATCACGTTGCTGAAGAAGAAGCATCCACACGTGAAGTTCCTCATGTCGGTGGGAGGATGGACCGACTCCGGTCCGTTCTACGAAATGGCGGCAACCGAGCCGAGCCGTCAGACGTTTGTCGAATCCTGCGCCGCCTTCCTGAAAACCTATCCGCAGTTCGATGGCATCGACATCGACTGGGAGCATCCGGTTGTCGGGGGGCTGCAACCGGGCCAGCTGCGTGATGCCCGCAACTACGTGCTGTTGCTCGCGGCGCTTCGCCGCGCGATTGGGCCGGAGAGGCTGCTGACCGTCGCAGTCGGCGCGGGTCCTCGAGCGATCGAGCCGCTCGAGTACGCGGAGATGGCGGCATCACTCGATTGGATCAGCGTCATGACCTACGACTTTCACAGCGGCGGCTCGCGCGCGGGCTTCAACTCGGCGCTGTACAACCACGACGACCCGTCGAATCCCAGGCTCAACCTGCATGACGCCGTGCAGGCCATCCTCGCCAAAGGAGTGCCGCGCAGCACGCTCGTCGCGGGCGTGCCGTTCTATGGGCGCGGCTGGCGTGGAGTGGAGTCGGCCAATCCCTGGAGCGCCGGCACTGGCTCCCTGCGGGTCGGAGGCTATACGACGATCGCAGAGACATTCCTGAAGAATCCTGGTTTCGTACGCCACTGGGACGATGTGGCGAAAGTGCCGTGGTTGTACAACGCCGAGACGAAGGAGTGGATCACCTATGAGGATCCGCAGTCGATGCGGCTCAAGGGAGAGTACATCGCCGCCCAAAGCCTGGCCGGCGCCATGTTTTGGGAGCTGTCGAACGATGACGGGCGATTGCTCGATGCCGTGCGTGCCGGTCTCGGCAACCCAGGCCCGGCCATCGGGGAGCAGGATTGACGGGACTGCGAACCGACCGGCGGTTCTTCATGCTGATGCAGCGCATCGGCCTCAACCAGCGCCGGACTTGCCGTGACTTCTTACAGCATCAGAGTTAGTGTCCCGGTCGCCATCAGCGCGGCTGCCCAGATCAGATCGAGGTTCAACCAGGCGCGGCGCAGTATGCCCACGCCGAGTTTCTCGAACACCAGCACCGCGATAAACGCAGTCACCGCCAGATAGCCCACAGCGTGCAAGCCGGTGGCGACGAGCGCGGTTCCGACACCGCCCCCTGCGGTGGCCATGGTGGGCATGTGGTGCGTATGCCCGCCTTCGCCCGCCATCGACATGCCCACGAACACCGGTACCACCATGAGCCCGGCGCCGTGAGCCGTGGCCATCAGGAAGGACCACACCGCGAGCCCACTCATACTCACACGCATGCCCGCCCAGCGCGCGTGCCGGTGACGAAAGAACCGAAGGACGCCGAGCGAGACGAGGACGCCGGCCATCGGCCAGCGCAGCCAGCCTGGAGGGATCACAGCTCCGACGGCCAGCGCGGCGCCGACCGCGCCGGCGACGGCCAGCGCATGTCCGGCCCCTAGCGGCACGAGCGCCCGAAGCACCGCACCACGGCGGCGCTCCTGCATTCCGAGCGCTACCGCAAACAGCCACCCCATTCCAGGATTGACGCCGTGAAAGGCGCCGAGCCCGATCAGCATCGCCCACTCCGCCTTCGCTGAAGCTACGGCGGACAAGGACGAAGTCATCTCGTGTGGCATGACACACCTCTTACGAGAAGCAGTACGAATCGGAGCTGGCGTCACCGCCCTCCAGGTGAACCTGGTGCGGACGCATGCTGTCGAACTCGACGAGTCCGGTGCTATCGAGCTCGATGCCGCCGTTCGGGCGCACGACGACCTTGGCCAACCAGCCTTTGATGCCGTCGGGATAGAACTGGTCGTCCCAGGTGCGATACAGCGAGTTGGTCACGTAGAGGCGCTTGCCGTCACGGCTGATCTCCACCATCTGGGGTGCGCCGTTCAGCGGCTGATTCGGACGCGCTGGGTGCGGCTGGCGACGAACCATGCCCCCGAGCTTCACCGAGCCGGTCTCCACCGGGTTGAAGGGATCCGACACATCGAATTGCTTCAGCTCACCTGTGCCAAAGCACGATACATAGAGGAATCGATCGTCGAGCGAGAGGTTGATGTCGGTGACGAGCGGAGGGGCGGCGCCGAAACCCTTGAAGATCGGCGGCAGATCGTCGGCGGCCACCGGCTCGGCGGGAATCTCGATCGCCTTATGAATGCGCCAGGTCCCACTTTGACTGGTGCCTTCTCGGTGCCACATCCAAACCGACGCAGACAGGTCCTTCAGGCTGGTGACGACGCCGACGAACCCGTAGGTCTCGTTGGGATCGTGTGCGGGACGCAGCTCGAGCACCATTTGGTACTCAGGGCCCAGGTCCAGCTTCTGCAGGTGACGCCGGCTGTTGAGATCCCAGACATGCAGCGCGTTGCCGTACTTGCCGCCCAGGAGCAGCTCGGGATTCACGCCGCCCTCCACCATGTTTGGCGTGCCCCACTCGCTGGTGATCAGCGTGTCGTGCCCGAGGTGCCACCAGAAGTCATACGACAGTTGCTGCGGTCCGCGATCCTTCTCCCAAGGGCCTTTGATCTCGAATGTCTCGGGGTCGAGCACGAAGATGCCGCCTGGCCCGTTGCCATTGGCATCACCGAGCGCGTTGACGTAGATGCCGTCGGGCCCGCAATGCGCCGTGTGCGGGCGGCTGTAGCCCGTCTTCCGGATCACCTCGTCGGCCTCGATCACCTTGACCAGGCGCGGCTGCCG
>Ga0184612_10000714_pt1 | contig 15628 bp, 10 predicted proteins | sample PLM3_60_coex_FD_133163 | JGI IMG/M metagenome (GOLD analysis project Ga0184612, IMG submission 133163) | Groundwater sediment microbial communities from an aquifer in East River, Colorado, USA - PLM3_60_coex | ecosystem: Environmental > Terrestrial > Soil > Riparian zone | place: USA: East... | reverse complement strand
TGCGTGACGACATCATCGCTGTGGATGGAAGTCGCCGTGGTCGCGATCATCTTCGCGGTGGGCAACATCCTGTTCGGGCATTGGGAAGTCCAAACGCCCAAATGGCGCCGCCTCCTCAAATTCACGCTGTTTCTCGCTTTGACGCTCGCCCTCTCGAGTTGGCTCGGGCGCCGCTGGGCCTTCGGTTTTCTCGGGCTTTTGGCGCTCGCTGTGGTCATCGTTCATGCCTGGTGGTTACCGAAGCACGGCATCAATGGCTGGACGGGTGAGCCGAAAGCGAAGTACTACGCGCTGAGGGGCTGGAAGTATCCGCCGACGTCTTAGCGGAACAGGTTGAGACTCCGCAGGAAGTCCACGGCGATGTAGGCGGGTACGGCGAAGATGATTTTTCCATTCGACTCACGCTCGCCACCATACAACACGGCGATCACTTTCCCATCGCGATCAAAGACGGGACTGCCCGACGATCCGGGCGCGCCATACGCATCCACCTGAACGACTGACGTCAACGCCTTGCTCACTGTCCCCACGGTCAGCGTCGGCTCGGCGATGGGACTGCCGCCCCGCGCTTCCATCGGTAGATCGAAGCCGAGCGGGTAGCCCAGGATCGCGACCGGATCCCCGCGCTCGATCCCCTCGCGGGTGCGCGCCAGCCCGCGGACGCGCGGCGTCCCGCCCTTGATCAACACGCGCAGCACGCCGATGTCCACCTCCGACGAGACGCCGAGCATTTCGCCGCGCCACATCTGGGTGCTGCCGGAGAAGATCACGCCGAGCCGTTTCGGCGTCTTGGTGCCGTCTTCCCCCGCCAGGATGTGCTTGTTCGTGATCATCGTACCCATCGAGTCAATCGCGAACGCCGTTCCACTGAACCGCTCGCCGTCGCTGTACTCGACCAGCACGATAGCGACGGCGTCCTGATTCTGATGCGAGATCGCGCGGTAATCGACTCCTCCGACCGCGCCGGCCAGCGCGCGCTGACGTCGCTCGGCGGCATCCAGCTCGCTGCGCAACCGGGACACCGAGGACGCGTCTCCGCCTGAAGCCGCCAGCTCCCGGCGCAGGCGTGTGGTCTCGTCCTGCGACGCCTTGAGCGCATCGCGTACGCCCTGCATCTCCGAGTGGAAATGCGCGGACATGGCGCGCGCTTCGCGCATCAGGCTGTCGGCACGCAGCTGCAGCTGCAGCAGCTCGTTCGCGCGCCGCCGTCCGTCCCACTGCATCCACGTAAAGCCCGTGCCGACCACGAGCAGCACCACGATCAGGACCTTCGTTGTGCGGCGCAGCTGTGCGGTCTGGCGCGCGACTTCGGCGGCGATCCGGATCCCCGTGCTTTGTCGCAACGGCGCCGGCCGTGGCGCTGCCTGAAAGACTTCCCGCGGTGAAGATGACCGTTCCGCGAGCGCCTCAGCGGCGGCCGTAGGCGCTACGTCGACATCCGCTTCGATGACCCCGAACTGGAGTGCCGGCCCATTCGCTCCAAATCCGATGACGTCGCCGTCCGCCAGCAGCGCGTCGCCGGTGATGCGCTTGCCATTCACGAACGTGCCGTTGCGGCTGCCGAGATCCTGGAGGACGAACCCCTCGGTCTTGCGCACGATCGCCGCGTGCCGCGACGATACGTCGAGATCCCGCTCGGCGTCGAAGCGCACGTCGGACAGCGGATGGCGGCCAAGCCCGATGTAACCCTTGCGGAAGGCTTCGATCTGACCCGCGCGGGCGCCGGAGAGAAACGTGAATTGGGCTTTCACTGATTCCGCGTGAAGTACCAGACTAGGCTCGCGGCGATGGCGATCAGGGCGAGGACGAGGGTCCTCGTCTGCTGGCGAGCTTCCTTGTTGGGCACGGGAGGCCGGCTGCCTTTGTACACGGGCACCGGCTCCGTACTGGTCTCGGTGTCGATGAGCGGGTAGACCTGGTGGCCCACGTCCTCCTGGGTGCCACCGCCGGAGAAGCGTAGCCCGTCGCCGTCAAACCGCGCGATCACCACCGTGATGTTGTCGGGCCCGCCTCGTTCGTTGGCGAGCGCGATCAATTGGTCGCACGCCGCGCTCAAATCCTTGGCACTGGTCACGATCTTGGCGATCTCTTCCTTCTTTACCTGTCCCGTCAGTCCGTCGGAGCAGAGGACCAGGACGTCGCCGCGCCGGATTTCCTGATGCGTGAGATCGACTTTGACTTTGGGATCCGGTCCCAGCGCCTGGAGGATGATGTTGCGGCGCTCGCTCTGCGCCGCTTCCTCTTCGGTCAGCTCGCCAGCTTCTACGAGCCGCTGCATCAGCGACTGATCCTTGGTGATCTGATGCGCCTGTCCACCGCGAATCAGGTACGCCCGGCTGTCGCCCACCTGGGTCAGGTAGAGATGATCGTTCAGGACGCCGGCAGCGGTCGTCGTCGTCCCCATGCCGCGCACTTCGGGATGCGCTTTGGCATGGGCGTGGATGCTCGCGTTCGCGACTTCGACCGCTTCCTTGAGCCGGTAGGCGAAGCGCTGCGGTGTTGCCTCGCGCTCCGCATTCCAGGTCTTCACGAGGTGATCGTAGATCGTGTCGGTCGCCATCTCACTGGCCAGCTCGCCCGCCGCCGCGCCCCCCATCCCGTCGGCGACGACCAGCAGCGTGCCCCGCGGGCCGATGTCGTGCTGCCGGACGTCGGGCAGCAACGAGGCAGACTTGCGCGTGAGGTCCGCGACGATGAAGCGGTCCTCGTTGTGATCGCGCGCACGGCCGAGATCGGTCTTGGCGAAGACCTCGACGCGGATGGCCTTGTTAGAGCGTCCGAACATTACTGTGGCTGCCGCAGATCGCGTTCGACGGCCGTGCGGAGATCGCGGTACTTCTGATCGTTGGGGCTGTGTCGTAACGCCGTCACGATCCAATCTCGCGCGCTGCGCAGATCCTGGACCTTCAGCAAGTACAGTTGCGCGGTGATGTAGGCGGCATTTCCCTTGGCGGACTCCTGGCCCGATGCGCGATAGATCGCCTTCGCCGAATCCACGAGTACGTCTCCGGGCAGGTCGTCCATCGCGTCGACGAGACCAGCGAGCGCGCGGCGGCCGGCCGCGTCGTCGTACCGATTCGTCGGGGGCGGGGCAGGCAGGGGCGCGCGCTGCCCGCTGTCCCGGTTCGCCAAGGTCGTGACGGTCTGCGTCCCGCCGGGGCGAACGCTGTCGGAGGGCGTTCCGCCCGTCGTGTTTCCACCGCTCAGCACCATCCAGGCACCGCCGCCCGCCAACACGACGCCGAGACCCACGGCTACGGGGACGAACGACCTTCTCTTCGGCGCCGGATGCTTTGCTGATATGCGTGTCGTAGGTCCCGCGGATGGATCGAGCAGCTGCGTCTTGCCCTCGGTATCCACGATGGCACCGCGCGTATGCGGAACCGACGATGTTCCAGGGCGGCCCGTGATGGCGCCGACGTCCGCCGCGAACTTCGCTACGCTCTGGTAGCGCTCGGCCGGCGTCCGCGCCAGCGCCGTATCGATCACCGGTTGCAGGCCGGCGGGGAACGGCAGATCGGGCCGGGCCTCGGCGAGCGTGGTGGGCTCGTCGGTCAGCCGCTTGATCATCGTTTCCTGTACCGTGGTCGCCTCGAACGGCAGCTTGCCGGTCAGCATCCGGTACAGCACCAGCGCCAACGAGTAGAGGTCGCTGCGGCCGTCGAGGGTATCACCCGAGAGCTGTTCGGGACTCATGAACTCGGGCGTGCCGACCACGAGGCCCGTCTTGGTCACTTTCTGGCCCGCTTCATCGCCGCCGACGGCTTTCGCGATCCCGAAGTCCACGACCTTGACCGTATCGCCGCCCCCTTTGCGCCGCGACAACATGATGTTGTCCGGCTTCAAATCGCGGTGCACGATGCCGAGGTCGTGGGCGGCCTGCAGGGCGTCAGCGGTCTGGAGGAAGATGCTCGCGGCGCGCGCCAGCGGGAGCGTGCCCTGGCGCTCGAGCACATCCGTCAGCGGCTCGCCCTCGATGAACTCCATCGCCAGGTAGATGAGCCCGTCGGGCGTTTCGCCGAAATCGTAAATCGCGCAGACGTTGGGATGGCCGATACGGCTGGCGTTCGACGCCTCCCGGTTGAAGCGCGCGACTGCGTCGGGATCGTGCACCATGGACGGGTTCATCACCTTGATCGCGCTGCGCCGGCCCATCTTCACATGCTCGGCGAGATAGACCTGACCCATCCCGCCTTCACCGAGCTTCTTCACGACGTGATAGCGATCGGCGACCACTTGACCGACCAGGTCGTTGGCAGGCGCGGCCGACCGCAGCGTCTGGCCGTCGTTCGGGCAGAACTTCACGTCATCGAGATACTCGGTGGAGCAGACGGGACAGATCTTCATGCCGCTGGTCCCCCTGGGAGACCTCCTCCGGGGAGCTCGATGCGCAGCAGCTTGTCGCCGACCATGATGCGCGAGCCGTGCTGCAGCTGCATCGCGCCGCGCGCCCCGATCGCAACGCCGTTGCGGCTGTGATCGTCCACGAGCACGAAGTCGGCGTCCTCGGAGCGCACGGTCGCATGCTGGGCGCTCATGGATGGGTCGTAGGGGAATATCCAGTCGCCGCGCTCCCGTCCGATGTGCACGTCGCGGCCCGGCGACAGCTGGATGACATCGCGCGAACTGCCATCGCTGCGGAGCTGCGTGAGGCTGGCGATGTCGGCGCTCGGCACCATGCTGCCCATGCGCTTCGTTGCATCGGCGTCGGCAGCGTGCGGCCCGGGGTAGCCCAGCCGCCGGAAGCGCAGCACCTGTGAGCCGATCAGCATCACGTCGCCGTCGGTGAGGCGATAGGGAGCCTCCAGAAAGACCCACGTGCCGTTACGGCTGCCGAGATCACGCACCTCGAGCCGTCCCTCTTCCCACGACAGCTTGGCGTGCAGCGGCGAGAGGAAGGCGTCGTCAAGGAACCGGAGGTCTCCCTCCGTCCGGCCGATGGTCGTCTCCGTGGTCTTGCGCTGGAAGCGCGCCACTTCCGTGGCCATCTCGGAAACCAGAATCAGTGTGAGGGAGTAATCGGAGCGTCTATCAGGGATGGTCCGTCGGTCGCGCGACTCCCCAGCTCCTCCAGCGTGTGCGGCGACCACGCTGCCGCACAGGGGACAAGGACCATCCGCCGGCGCGGCATCAGGGGAAGGAGAGCCGGGGGGGCCGCTGGTGCGGGAGACGATCCCACCTCCGCCGCCCGCGGCTACGGCGGTCCGTGCGGCCGCCGCCTGGGTGAGCGGTTTCCCACAATCGGAGCAGAATTGCGCGCTGGCATCGTTCTGCCGGCCGCAATAGTGGCACACGCTCGGAGTCATAAAGTAAGGTGGCCCAATCTATTGCTCGCCGCTAGCTTGCGCCACATGCGACTGGTCCGAACCGCACTGCTCGTCGCTGCGACGGGCTGCGCGACCGCCGGCCCGCCGCGGCGCGAGTCCCTATCGCGAGAGCCTCTCCACATCACCATCGTCTATCCCGATACGGCCGACCCGATTCAGGCGGAGGACTCTTCCTTTTTATTCGGCAGCGTCGGCCGCGGGCGCGGTGACGTCGCGCTATCGATCAACGGTTTCCCCGTGCGGGTGTTTTCGACCGGCAGCTGGCTCGCGTGGATTCCGTTGCCGGCGGACTCCGTGGCACGATTCCAGATCGTGGCGCGGGCGGGCAGCGGTGCGGAACAGCGCGAAACCACGTTCGTCACGCGCATTGCGCAGCCCTTTCGACCGCCGCCGGACGCCGCGGTCTGGATCGACACGATGAGTTTCACACCCACCGACACGCTCGTGTTTCCGGCAGGTGAAGGAATCCGGCTGTCGTTGCGTGCCACTCCTGGAGCCAGGGTTCGGCTGAAATTCGACCACCGCTGGATTGCATTCGTCCCCGACACGCTTCCCGACGAGCCTGCGTGGGGCGTGCGCGCGTTCGGTACCGACACGACAGCCTATCGGCTGCCGCCCGCTGTCGATCGCTACGTCGCGTGGCTGCCCGCGCAGCCGCTGTGCGACGCCATCGTCGAAGCAATCCTCGGCACGGACACGGCACGCGCGTTCTGGCCTCTGGTGTTGGACACGCTGGACCGCAGCCATCCGGTCGTCGTTGTGCTGAACGACGACACCGCACACACCGGCAAAAGCGATAGTCTCACGGTCGGGAAGGCTGTGCCGTACGGCACCTACAACTGGTTCTTCCCGCTCGGCACCACCGCCGTCGCGACGGCGCGATGGAGTGGTCAGACGCGACTGCAGCTGTCACGCGGCGCGGTCGCGTGGGTGAACACGGCCGACGTCGTGCCGCTCCCCCCCGCGACCCCACCGCCAGGGGGCATCGTCGGTTCGGTGCGTCTCTCGGCGACTCCGCGGTCGCTGGTCTTGCGCGTCCCGCTGCCGGCCCGGGTTCCGTTTCAAGTGGAAGAAGCCGATCGCAGCCTGACGCTGCGGCTGTACGGCGTCGCGTCCGATGTGAACTGGATGCAGCACGGCGGCACGGATTCCTATGTCACGCGGATGAGCTATGCGCAGCCCGCGGCCGATGAAGTGACGCTCACGCTCTCACTGGCCGGACCCGTGTGGGGCTACCGCACGCGCTGGAGCGGGCGAGATCTCCTGCTCGAAGTCCGGCGCCCACCGGTGATCGATCCGCGCCGGCCACTGGCCGGTCGCACGATCGTGCTCGACCCCGGCCATCCGCCGGTCGGCGCGAAAGGGCCGTCGGGTCTCTGGGAACCGGTCGCGACCTTGGCGGTCGCGCAGCAGGCGAAGACGCTGCTCGAGCGAGCGGGCGCGACCGTGCTGCTCACGCGCACCGATTCCATGCCGATCGATCTGTTCCCGCGCACCCGATTCGCTGAGCAGCACGACGCCGACGTCCTCGTCTCGATTCACGCGAACGCGCTGCCCGATGGCGTGAATCCGTTCGTGAACAACGGCACGAGTGTCTACTACTTCCACCCACGCAGCGCCGCGTTGGCGCGCACGCTCGACCGCGCGCTGGTCGCGGAGTTGGGGATGAGGGATTTGGGAATGGGGCGAGGGGATTATGCGCTCGTGCGGAACCCGTGGATGCCGTCAGCGCTGACCGAAGGCTTGTTCATGATGATTCCGGAGCAGGAGGCGATGCTGGCGAGTCCGGAAGGCCGGCTTCGATATGCACGCGGGGTTGCGCGGGGGATCGAGGACTTCCTGCGTGGGATGAGTAGATGAGAGGGTTGGTGTTTGTCCTGCTGGTATGGCCGGCTGTTGTGACAGGTCAAGTCGACCCCTCAGGCACTTGGCGCACCCTCCACACGCAACACTTCCGCATCCACTTCCGTCCCAGCTATCGCGCGCAGGCGCTGGAAGCCGCCGCCGAAGCTGAGCGCGCGTATGGCTTGCTGGCGACAGAGCTGCACGCGCCGCGCGGGATCATCGATGTGACGGTGTCCGACGATGTCGACACGCCAAACGGATACGCCACGACCTATCCCTCCAACCGTTTCACGATTCTCATCGCCCCGCCGGTGGCGGACCCCGCGCTGCAGACGTACGACAGCTGGCAGCGCCTCGTGATTGTGCATGAGCTCACCCACGTCTTTCATCTCGACCGCTCGCGCGGTTTGTGGGGGGCACTGCAATCGGTCTTCGGCCGCGCGCCGGGACTGTTCCCCAATGCATATCAGCCGAGCTGGGTGACCGAAGGGATCGCGACGTACTACGAGACCCGCTTCACCGGCGGTGGCCGTGCGGAGGGTGGCTTTCACCGCCAGATCGTCGCCACCGATGCGGCCGCAGGGCAGGCGCGCTCACCGTGGGACGCATTGCTGTTCACGCGCTGGCCGAACGGTCTCGCGCCGTACGCCTACGGGGGTCGCTTCTGGGAGTATCTGTCGCAGACCGCCGCTGACTCCGTGCTGCCGCGCTTCGTCGAGGCCACGGCCGGCCAGCTCATTCCCTTTCGCGTTGGGCGCCCGCTTCGGCGTGGTGGTGTGACGCTCGAGGACACATGGCAGCGCGCTGTTGCTTCCGCCGGGCCGAACGAATCCGCGACACGCAGCCGTCTCATCGCCGGCCGTCTGCGCGGCGAGCCCATCGCCCGCGTGTCGCCGGACGGCCGCAGCCTGGCGTACGTCCACGGCGACGGCCGCGGCGCGCAGCGACTGCGCGTGATCGATCTCCAGGGTGGCGCCCAGCTTCGGTCGCATCGCGTGACGGGGCAGGTGAGCTTCGATTGGCTGGCTGATACGCTGATCATCGCGCAGCTCGATTTCACGAGCCGCTGGAAGTTGCGCAGCGATCTGTGGAAGTGGCTGCCGAGCGGCGCGTGGAAACGGGTCACCACGGGCGCGAGGATCATGGAGCCGCGCTTCGGGGGCGGCTTGCTGTCGACGTTGCGGCTGACTCCCGGCGGCAACACGCCGTCACAGGCGACCGATGCATCGGGATCGAGCGCGCGAGGGATCGAGGCGGTCACCTGGGGACCTGCCGTGCCCTCGCCGGACGGGCGCTGGATCGTGGCGCCGCGGAACCAGAACGGGCGCTGGGCGTTGGTGCGGTGGCGTACCGGCGCATTCGAGAGCGTGACCGTGCTCGCGGAAGCGCAGCGCGGCAGCGCCATCGCCGATCCCGCGTGGACCGGCGACAGGGTGCTGTTCGTGACCGACGTCGCCGGTTTTCCGCAGATCCATCAGTGGAGCGAAGGCCGGGGAGTCGCGCAGTTGACTGCCGAGCCGCGGGGCGCGCGAGCGCCTGCATCGCTGCCGGATGGCCGCATCGTGTTCGCCACGCTCGGTGACGACGGTTGGGAGTTGCGCGCCGTCCGGCCGCTCGCGATCGTGCCGCCGGAGACCGCCGCCGCAGCGCCGGCGTTCGTGCCCGCTCCTCCGGTCGCGGTTCGAGAAACGGGCTATGCGTCGTGGGGGTCGCTGCGGCCGCACTTCTGGATTCCGCTCGCCTTCGATGCAGGCGATGCCGGTCTTTTCCTTGGAGCGGTCACGGCGGGGACTGACGCGCTGGGCCGGTACTCGTATGTCGTGCAGGGCCTGGCATCTGCCTCACCGGCGCGGGCGCAAGGATCCCTCTTCCTTATTAGTCAGGCGCTCGGCGATCCCACGCTGGACGTGTCGGTGTCCAACGACTGGTCGCTGGCGGGGATCGATAGTACCGGGCACGTGGTCTCGTCCGAGCGTCGTGACGCGGCTATCGGGGCGACGATGCTCCACCGGCGCTGGTGGAGGTTCGTCTCGCTGCGGCTCGCCGGCGAATATGAAGGAAGGCGATACGTCTCCATTCCCGACACCAACCTCGCCGACATTTGCAACGGCTGCGTCAACCGCAACCGCGTCGGTGGATCGGCAAGCCTGTCGGTTGGCTCGGCCGTGTCCGGATCGCTCGCGGTTTCGTTGCAGGATGGCGCGACCGCGAGTTTCCTCTATCGCCGTCGAGAAGAGCAGGGGACTGCGCGCTGGCTCAATGAGGTACGGGCGCGCGGCAGCATCTACATGCGCCTGGGGCCGCGCCTCGGGTACGCATATTCCGTCCTCGCGATCCGCGGCGCCGTGGGCGCCATGGACGGGCCACTCACCGACCGCCTCTCCATTGGCGGTGTCTCATCTGGCGCGGTCGAGCTGGCTTTCGGTCAGACGGCCGGCGCGTTCCGCACGTTCCCCGTGCGCGGGTATGCATCGGGCTCGCTGAGCGGGCGGCGCGCGGCGACGCTCACCGCCGAATACCGCTTGCCCCTCGCCCTCATCGGTCGATCGCTGGGCCATCTGCCGCTCGGAGCCGACAAGCTGGCGCTCTCGTTTTTCGGCGATGTCGGTGACACGTGGGACCCCGGTGAGCGTGCGCGACTCCATCGCTTGCGTTCTGTGGGCGCGGAGTTGGTCGGAGATATGACGATCAGTTACGATTTGCCGCTGCGCGTACGGGTGGGCGTCGCGCAGCCTGCCGCCGGTCAGCCGAAAGTCTACGCCGCGTTCGGCGCCGACTTCTAGTGTCTCGTTGCGTCGCCTTACCGCGAACCCTAAGTTAGGCCCGGCTCCCTCGGAGACGGGATGTACTGCTCTCGCTGCGGCACCCAGAATAAGGACACTGCCAAGTTCTGTGATTCGTGCGGCCTCGATCTGACCGCGACGACGCCCGTCGGCGCGCTCGGGGGGGACGCGCAGGATATCACGGAAATCGACATGGTGCGCAAAGAGCTCGAAGAGGAGTACGAAATCGTCGACGAGCTGGGCCGCGGCGGCATGGCGATCGTCTTCAAAGCAAAGGAAAAACAGCTCGACCGCGAAGTCGCCATCAAAGTGCTGCCGTTCTCCCTGGCGTTCGACAAAGAATTCGTCGAGCGCTTCCAGCGCGAAGCCCGTACCTCCGCCAATCTCGAGCATCCCAACATCATCCCGATTTACCGCGTCGGGAAATCGGGCCGGATCATCTACTTCGTCATGAAGTTCCTACGCGGCAAGCCGCTCTCCAGCGTCCTGGGGGCGCGCGGCAGCCTGCCGCCCGGCGAGATCAAGAAGATCCTGGCCGAGGTCGGCCGCGCGCTCTCCTACGCGCACAAAAAAGAAATCGTCCACCGCGACATCAAGCCCGACAACATCATGTTCGACGAGCACGGGCACGCGGTGGTCACGGACTTCGGCATCGCGAAGGCCGCCTCCGGCGGCAAGCTCACGGGCACGGGAATGTCCATCGGGACGCCGCACTACATGAGTCCCGAGCAGGCCAAGGCACAGCCGCTCGACGGCCGCAGCGACCTCTACTCGCTCGGCGTCGTCGCCTATCAATGCCTGACGGGAGGCGTGCCCTTCGACGGCGAGGATTCTTTCTCCATCGGTTACAAACACATCATGGAAGAGATTCCCACGCCGCCGCTCGAGAGTCCGGAAAAGCGCCAGCTCTTCGAAGTCATCCGGAAGATGATGGCGAAGACGCCGGCGCAGCGCTTCCAGAACGCGGACGAGCTGGTCAACGTCCTCGAGGGCGGCCGCTCGGTCTCGTTCACCACCGACGCGACCCAGGCCCTCCCCGCGATGGCGGGCGCGCGCCTGGCCTCGGCGCCCACGACGCCGCTGCCGCGCGCCACCGGCACGCGTCCCGCCAACGAGGCGCCGCGCCGCTCCGTACTCTCCGGATTGCTGCTGTGGCTGCTCATAGTCGGGACCGTCTTCGGCGGCGGCGGCTTCTACGCGTACAAGAAGGGCCTGATCTTCGCCACGCCGATGGGTGGAAGAGGGACCGATTCGACCGTTGCAGACACGACGCATTTCGCCGCCGGCGATACGACGAAACGGCCGGCCGACAGCGCCGGCAGGACGACCGTGCAGCCGCAGCCGCCGCCACCGCCCGCCCCCGGTGCGCCGGGGCGGCTGGTGCTGCAGAACGTGCCGCAAGGGGCGCGCATCAGCATCGAGGGGCAGCCCGTGCGCGGCACAGACCTCGAATTGGCGCCGGGCGTCCACCGGCTGACGGTTCGTGCCGCCGGATACCGCACGTACGACCGCCAGGTCATCATCACGCCCGGTGAGACGTTCAGCGTGCGGCTCAACATGGACACCAGCGACGACGGCGCCGGCCCGTGCGATCAGTTTGGGCCCGCCTACAACCAGGACAACCTCTGCTTCGACAGCCGCCCGGTGCCGCTGTCGCCCACGCTCATCCCCGTCTCTCAGGATGCGCCCATCTTCCCACGCCAGGCGATTCTCCTCATCAGAGTGTCCCGGAACGGGACTACGATGGAAGCGCGCGTGTACGGCCCGTCCAACGTTGAGACTTTCAACAACGAAGCGCTCGACATGGCGAAGAACCTGCGCTGGAACCCGGCACAGAAGAACGGGGAGCCGACCGAAGCGTGGGTGCAGTGGCCGTTCCAGCCGGTACGTCAGTAATCCAAAACCCCAAGATCCATCCTACCGCGTTCATCGCGCCGACAGCGGTTGTGTTGGGCGACGTGACGCTGGGTCCACGCTCGAGCGTGTGGTACCAGGCGGTGCTGCGCGGCGACATGGCCCCGATCGTGATCGGCGAGGCGACCAATCTTCAGGATGCGACCATCGTGCACGTGGATGAGGGGAAGCCGGCGCTGATCGGCGCGCGCGTGGGGGTGGGGCACCGCGTCATCCTGCACGCCTGCGTGGTCGAAGACGACTGCCTGATCGGGATGGGGAGCATTCTGCTCAACGACGTCCGCGTGGGCGCCGGCAGCGTGATCGCGGCGGGCGCCGTCGTGACGGAGGGGATGCAGGTCCCGCCCGGTTCGCTCGTCATGGGCGTGCCCGCGCGTGTCGTGCGTCACGTCGATGATGGTCTGCGTGCAAGAATCAAGGGCACGTGGGAGCACTACGTCGCGGAAGCCGAGCGACACCGTCGCGGGACGTTTCCCGTCGAGCGAACAAGTTTGTGATGTTGATACTGAGAGTGCGAGACGCGACACCACGAGTCTTCAGGCTTGCCGCGCGCTACTCGCGTACCTACCTTGGCCCTCCACGTCTATGTACCTTGCTTGTTTCCCCTCAAGCTGTCGTGAGAATCGCATGAAGAGCCTGGATCTGAGCACGAACGCCCTGACCGTCCTCGAGCGCCGCTACCTGGTGAAGGACGACCAGGGCAAGCCTGTGGAGCGGCCCCAGGATCTATTCTGGCGCGTGGCGCGGACCATTGCCGCTCCTGATCGGACCTATGGCGCGTCGGACGGCGCTGTAGAGAGTCTCGCCGAGACGTTCTTTGAGCTCATGGCGACGCGGGTGTGGATGCCGAATTCCCCCACCTTGATGAACGCCGGCCGGCCCCTCGGTCAGCTCTCAGCCTGCTTTGTGCTCCCGGTGGAAGACGCCCTCTCCAATGGCCGCTCGGGCATCTACGACACCCTCCGGGCGATGGCGCTGGTGCATCAGTCGGGTGGCGGGACGGGATTCTCGTTCTCCAGGCTGCGCCCCAAGAACGATGTCGTGCGCTCGACCATGGGCGTCGCATCGGGTCCCGTCTCTTTCATGAAGCTCTACGACGCTTCCACCGACGTGGTGAAGCAGGGTGGCACCCGGCGGGGCGCCAATATGGGCATCCTGCGCGTGGATCATCCGGATATCATGGACTTCATCCACTGCAAGGACGACCTCACCCAGGTGACGAATTTCAACATCTCGGTGGCGGTCACGGATGCCTTTATGGAGGCGCTCGAAGCGGGGAAATCCTACGACCTGATCCACCCACGCACCGGCAAGGTGGTTGGCCAGCTCGACGCGCGTGAGGTGTTCAAGCAGATCGTGCACGGCGCCTGGAAGACGGGTGAGCCGGGCGTGTTCTACATCGACCGCGCCAACAGCTACAATCCCGTGCCTCACCTCGGGAGTTACGAGGCGACGAAGCCGGGCGGCGAGCAGCCGCTGCTTTCCTACGACGTGTGCAACCTCGGCTCGATCAACGTCGGCCTGTTCATCAAGAACGGCGATGTCGACTGGGACGGTCTGCGCACGGCGGCACATCTCTGCACGCATTTCCTCGACAACGTCATCGACGCGAACAAGTACCCGCTCGGGGAGATCGACGATCTGGCGAAGCGGATCCGGCGCATCGGGCTGGGGATCATGGGCTGGGCTGATCTGCTCGTGAGGCTCGGGATTCCCTACGATTCCGACGAGGGTGTCGCGCTGGGGCGGAAGCTGATGGAGTTCATCGACGAGGAGTCGAAGGTCGCATCCGAGAAGCTCGCCGAGCGCCGCGGCACGTTTGCCGAGTGGGAGCGCTCCATCTGGGGTCCCGACGCGACCTGTGCCCGCAACGCGCGCGGCGAGCGCATCCGCCCGATGCGGCGGCTGCGCAACTGCAACCTCACCACCGTGGCGCCCACCGGCACGATCTCGATCATCGCCGGTTGCTCGTCGGGGATCGAGCCCCTGTTCGCGGTCGCCTTCATGCGGAATCAGGCGGGCGTGCTCATGCCCGACGTGAACGAGGACTTCGTCGCCATTGCCAAGCGCGAGGGGTGGTACTCCGACGACCTGGTGAAGCAGATCGCCGAGGCGGGCCATATCCATTTTGACGCCGTGCCGGCGCAATGGCAGCGCGTCTTCGTCACCGCGCATGACGTGACGCCCGAGTGGCACATCCAGATGCAGGCGGCGTTCCAGGAGTTCACCGATTCGGCGATCTCCAAGACCTGCAACTTCGCCAACGATGCAACAGAGGAGTACGTCGAACAGATCTACCGCTACGCCTACCAGCTCGGCTGCAAGGGCGTGACGGTGTACCGCGACGGCGCGCGCGAAAACCAGGTGCTGTCCACCGGTTCGACGGCGAAGAAGGTGCAGGCGAAGGACGCCCTCGCGGAGGCGCTCGGCCGCATCGCAGAGCTCGACACCGAGCTCCAGCTCACGCGCGAGCGGCTGCACGATGTGGAGGCCGAGAACCTGCAGCGCCGCGCGAAGCGCTCACGCCCCGATCTGCTCAAGGGCTCCACACGGCGCGTCGAGTCGCCGCTCGGCACGATGTACGTGACGATCACCGAGGACGACAAAGGCCAACCGTTCGAGATTTTCATGTCCCTCGGCAAGGCCGGTGGGGCGCTGATGGCCGACGTGGAAGCGATCGGCCGGCTGATCTCGCTGGCGCTGCGCTCTGGAGTGCCCCTACCGGAGATCTACAGGCAGCTGCGCGGCATCTCATCCGACCGCGCGGTCGGCCTCGGGCCGCAGAAGGTGCTCTCCGTTCCCGATGCGATCGGCATCGCGATCGAGAAGTGGATGCAGGACCAGCAGGGTGTGCAGCAGGACCTGCTCGCTCCCACGACCGAGGTCGTGCGCGCCTCCAGCGGTGAAGCCGCCCTCAGGGAGATGCGCGGACCGGAGCCGGACTTCATCGGCGCCTGCCCCGATTGCGGCTCGCAGCTGGCGTTCATCGAGGGATGTGCGAAATGTCACGTCTGCGGGTTTTCCGAGTGCGGCTGATCCTGATGCGACCCCAGGCCCTGTGACTCCAGTCACGACGGGCCCTTGCGGATCAGGCTAGTCTAATGACCATGGAAAGCAGCAACCGGATGGTCACTCCCACGCGGCTGCAAGTGAAGGGCTGGGCGCGTGTCGGTCCTGCCGGCGCGCACACGCTGCGGCGCGGCGCGTGGTACCCCGTCGTTCGGATCTCCTCGAGCAACATCGTCGTCCTCGACGTGAACCGGCACAATGTGCCGGTGGACCGGCGATTCCTCGAGATCCGCTATCACCCGCCCGAACGGTGGACAGTCGTGCGCTGCGAGCCGCGCGTGATCGAACGACTGGGACGAATCTTCCCGCTCACGTACGCGGTGTGCCCGGCGTGCCGGCATCGGCAGGGCATTGAGGCTCGAACCACTGAGATGACATGTGATCGCTGCCACAAGACGGCGACGATGGCGTGGGACGAGCTGTCCTAGACGTATAGACGTCTCGACGTCTAGTTTTTGCATGTCCTAGAGAATGGCGATCGAATCACCCAGGGAAACCGTTCCTGCCCCCTCACCCACGCAATAGAACCCTCTCATTCCATTATCCAGAAACTGGAGATGCTTTTTGAGCTCCTCAGGCTCGACCTGTTTTCCGAGTGCCCATCCCGTGAATGGCCGGCACGGATGTGCCACCTGTAGTACTCGTAGTCGCACTCGCTCCTGACCATCCGGTGCCACGATCGCGACACCG
>Ga0184612_10000713_pt1 | contig 15657 bp, 17 predicted proteins | sample PLM3_60_coex_FD_133163 | JGI IMG/M metagenome (GOLD analysis project Ga0184612, IMG submission 133163) | Groundwater sediment microbial communities from an aquifer in East River, Colorado, USA - PLM3_60_coex | ecosystem: Environmental > Terrestrial > Soil > Riparian zone | place: USA: East... | reverse complement strand
GGCAAGACGGGGAAAAGATACCTTCGAAATCCTCGCTCTCACCGCTTATGGCATGGGCCGAGGTCGCAGCGCCGCCAAGCGCCAGCGCCACAATCGTGCAGGTGAACAGTGTGCGAAGGCAGAGCGCGCTGCTCAGGAGGCCTCCTCGCCCCTCTATCGCCTTCAGAACCGTCGAATCAGTGGCTCGCTTCTTCATGTTCTTTCGCTCCCATTCAAGTGCTGCCCGCCTTCTCGCCTACCAGTTCAGCGTCAGGCGTCCAATGATCTGAAGATCCGGGGTGTAGGGGCCAGTCGACGGCTCATCCTTGAACTCCCGGAAACTGTCGTCTTGGTACTGGAACTCTTCGTCGAGCAGGTTGTTCACCTCCAAGCTCACAGCGCCGAACCGATCGGGAAAGCGGTAGCCGATGGCAGCGTCAACGACGAAGAATTCGTCGCTACCATCGGAAAACCCTGACGCCAGCGCAACCGCCGACCGCGTGACATCCTGATTGACATAGGTCACGCCCGCGCCGGCAAAGAACCCGCTCGGGTGGAAATAGCGCGCCGCTAGCGGAATGCTGAACGTCTCGACATCCGTCGGTACGCCTCCATCGGTTGCGAAGCCCTGGTCCGATTCGAATTGGTCGTAGACGAACTCCGCGCTCAGAGCCAATTCAGGAATGGGAGTCCAATAGAGATAAACACGATCCAGCTGCTCGTTCTGATCTTCGAAAGCAACGCCGGTGCCAACGACGGGTACGCTGAGATCGCGCCAAGTAGCCTCAGCACCGACGAACAGCTCATTCGTCACGCGCCAATCAACGCCGACGCCATACCGCCAGGCTTCATCGGCATTGCCATCGTCGAAGAATTGATTGAACCCGGCGATCTGCGTAGGCTCAATCGTGCGGTTCGCCACCAGCGCCGGCTTTATCGTACGAAATACTGCGGCACGCAGGCGGAGATTATCGGTGACGTCCCACTGCACGCCGAGCTTGGGATTGACCTTGCTGACTTCGACTGGGCCGTCTTCATAATCATCGACGCTCAGGCCCACGGTCCATGTGACCGTGTCCGGGAGGTTGATGTTGGCATAGACGTAGCCATGCACATGCTGAATCTCGGATTCGTCCGTGGGGAACCCGGTAAAATCGATTGTTGAATCGATGCCGGTGTTGCCGAACCCGGCCGTCAGGTTGAGCCACTCTCTATTGTAAAGATACTGGGCCTCGATCTGGTAGCCCTGGTCGTCCACCGATGCCGCAAAACCCGGGAAAATATCTTGGCTTTCGTCGCGGTCGCTGTAAATGAACGAAAGCAGCAGGTCGGAATTCGGCGTGGGCGAATAGCGCAGACCGAACCGCCCGATATCCTGATTGAGCGTGCGTTCAAATAATGGATTAAAAGAGTTGGGGTTGAAGTTGAACGCGAGATCGCCCTGCTCGGATTCGCGGTGCCGATATTCGACTTGCAAGTTGAGCTCCGGCGTAATCGCGCCCTGAGCGTAGACATTGTAGATGTCGTGATTGATTTCGTTATTGGGCCGCCAGCCGTCGGTCTCGTAGTGGAACGCGCCTGCGCTTATTGAAAACTTATCGTATAGGGCCGATACGACTCCCTCGCCGCCGAAAGTTTCATCGTCGCCCACCAAGCCGGAGGCATTGAGCTGGGCATCGTTGCGCTCGAAGAGCGGTGTGAATTCGTTGAAGCCGGTCTCGGCGGGGCCGCCCCTCGAGATGAGGTTGAGGTTGGTCTCGCTGATGCTGGGCTGGACCGGATTGATGTTGATGTCCTGCATCAGCTGCGCCTGCAGCAGCTCGCTCACCCGCGCGATTTCCCGGCGACGCACGCCGCTATAGATATCCGATAGGAACCGGTGCGCAGAGGCGTTGGTGGGATCGAGGGTCAAGGACTGCGACGCCTCGTTGACGCCCAGCTGTTGGAAACCAAGGTCGTCGTAGATTCGCCCCTGGCTGGTCCCACGGGCAGCTTGATCCTGGTCGAGCCCTTGGCGGCTGCGGTAGATCGCCCGGTTATCGTTGAGTTCGATCGACTTCTGGATCGCCTGCAGCGCCTCGCCGGGCCGATTCTCCGTCTGCAACCGGATGGCGTCATAGAGCCAGGGCGTCGGATCGAGCGGATCGAGCTCCTTGGCGATTGCCAGCTGCTCGGCGTCCAGCGGGTCGCGCTTCTCCTCGAAATAGGCCTTGCCGAGATAGGACCGCAGCAAGGAGTTGCCTGAATCAAGGCCGACCGCCACCTCGAGGTTTCGGCGACCTTCTTCCAGCGCGCCGTCGCGGATGATCGCCAGGCCCAGGCCGAAGCGCGGCAGCGGATCTTCGGAGTCGAGCGCGATCGCCCGCTCGAAGGCCGCGCGCGCCGTCTCGGTGTCGATTTCGGTCAGCGCGGCAAATCCGCGAACGACGTGCACCCGCTCCAGATCGGGCGCGAGGCTGGCCGCCTTTTCCGCCGCCTCGCGCGCGCGGTCGCGATAGCCGAGCATCAGCCACAGTTCGGCGAGCCGCGCCCAGGCGAGTGCGTCCTCCGGCTGCTCTTCGGTCGCCTGCAGCAGCGTGTCGCGGGCGGCCTCCAGATCGAAGTGCGCTTGCTGGGCGTAGGAAAGGGCGATCTTGGGCGCCGACGCCTGTGGGTTAAGCTCGACGGCGCGCCGGGCGTCGGCCAGGGCCGAGGTCTTATCGTTCTGGACGACGGCGATGACGGCTCGAAGCGCGTAGGCAAGCCCGGCATTGGGATCGATAGCCAGCGCGCGGTCGATCGCAACGCGCGCCTCGTCGACCCTGCCCACCGACAGCTGCCGCGCGGCCTGCTGAAGGTGGAATCGGGGATCTTGTTCGTCCTCCGGCACCTCTTCGAGCGCGGCGTCAACCGGTGGATAGTAGAGCGCCCACTGCACCGCGTCGCGCGGGCGGACCACGGCGTAGGGTGTCGGCGGCTTCCCGGCCTCGGCCGCAACCGATTGACCGCTCGCCACCTTGACGCTGCCTTGCGGGTTGGCGGCCGCCACGACGCCCTCGAAGACGGTGAGCAGCGACTGGTTGGCCTCAGCCCGGATGACGAACTCCGTGCCCTCGACGGTTGCGTTCAGATATGGCGTGTTGACCGCCAGCACTCGCGGACTGCGGCTGAAAGACTGAAAGGCGCCGAGAACGAGGTCCAGAAGCGAGGCCTCTTCCTCCCCCTCGGCGATTTCGATGAGTTGCACCGTGGTTTCTTGGTCGAGCCGCAGCACGGCGTCATTGATGAGGGCGATGGCCGCGCGGCTACTTGGACCCGTCCGAATGGAGTCGCGCTCGCACAGCGGTTGATCAAGGGAACCCGGTTGCCAGCGTGGGTCGTCGGCGCGCTGCACTTCCACTTGGCCGTCGATCGATGCCAATTGACCGACGACGGGAGCGCACTCCTCCGCGGCGAAGGCACTCGCCGGCGCCTGCGCGACGATCCCCCAAAGCAGCAGTATGCATATCCCAGACCTAGCCCACACGATTCGGCTCGCTTTCGACCGTCCCAGGGTTAGGTCTCGTAGCCCCCGTCCCGGGGTTAGGTCATTTTGCTTTTGGTCTCGAATCCCTGTTTCGTTTCCCCGGCCTTATTGATTTGGAACTACCTGCAACGCTAATTGCGTTGGCCAACATACGCCCATGCGGCCTTAACACGACCCGGCGCCGCCGAACCCGATAAGAAAGTATAACTCCACGCCGGGGAAATTGGCAACAGGCGATATTACGATATGACTATATGACGACGATATTATTAGGAGTTGTATTAGCTAGGCCGCGCCTGCGCGGTCTTGGGAATATCGTCACATTTGGCAGGTGGCGGTGTGCGGTCACGGTTGCCGCTCAACGGCCCTCGGGACAGTCCTTCGGCCCGGGCGATTCCACTGACGCTCTATCTTGATCCCAATACGGTGAGCCGCTTCTCGATGTTCTGCGCTGCCTTTGTCGGCGACAACCTCGACATCGATGCGGTGGACGGCAACGTAGCCATTATAGCTAAGCGGACAAAGCGTGTGAGCGATCATCACCGCAGGTTTTGACCCGAAGCGAACTTGATTCTGGCATCTCTTTGAATCGATTATCGCGAGACAACGCGTTTGGTCGCCGGCCGCGCCCGCCCGTAACAGCGCGCTGGGAATCTCCGCTCGACTGCGAATCGGATCTCCCTGTGGACCCCCTCCTCACGGATGGAGGCCCGTCGACGGTGATGGGTGACCCGCTGTCAGATATGACAGGGCGGCTGAACTCAGGAAGGTGGCTTGCCGCGTAGACCAAATAAATGGGCGGTAATCGAAACGGCGCTTCCGCAACGGTCGCTGTAATTATTCTGACCGCCGCTCGGAAGTCGCCAGCTCGTTCGCGAAAGGTGGCACTCACTAGTACTGGAGGTTATCGTCGAGCATATCGCTATGGGAGGAACAAATGCGAACACTGATCGCACCGTACGGCGGCAAGCTTTCGGTTCTCTACATATCCGGCGACACCCTCGAAGCAGAACGCGAGCGGGCGATCGCTTATCGCTCCTGGGATCTGACTGAGCGCCAGGTCTGCGATATCGAGCTGCTAATGAATGGGGCGCTCTCGCCGCTTTCCGGGTTCATGAATCGGGAGGAGTATGAGCGCGTCGTCCACGACATGCGACTGCCGAACGGCCTCCCATGGCCGATCCCGATGGTCCTCGATGTCAGCAAGGAGTTCGCCGAACAATTGGCAACCGGCGAGCGAATTGCTCTGCGCGACCGCGAGGGCATCGTCGTCGCCACGATGAAGGTCGAGGTTAAATGGACTCCAGATAGGGAACTGGAAGCGCGCAAGACTTATGGCACAACCGACACGGCTCACCCCGGCGTCTTCAATCTCGCTCATCGGACCAATCCCGTCTACCTCGGCGGCCCGGTCAGTGGCCTCGAGCCACCAGCCCACTATGATTACAAGCACCTTCGCGATGATCCCACGAGCCTGCGCCGGAAGTTCCTCGACCGCGGCTGGCTGCGAGTAGTCGCGTTCCAGACCCGCAATCCCATACACAGGGCGCACTTTGAGCTGACCGCGCGGGCGGTAAAGGCGGCGGAAGCCAATTTGCTGTTGCATCCTGTTGTCGGCATGACGAAGCCTGGCGACGTGGATCCCTATACCCGGGTTCGCTGCTACGAGCACGTACTCCGGCGCTATCCCGAACAGACGACGATCATGAGCCTGCTGCCGTTGGCCATGCGTCTGGCAGGACCGCGTGAAGCCGTATGGCATGCCATCATTAGGCGAAATTTCGGCTGCACGCATTTCATAGTCGGCCGCGATCATGCCGGACCTGGCAATGATGCAAATGGGGGCAACTTTTATGATCCCTATGCGGCGCAAGAGCTCGTGCGCCGTTACGCCGACCAGCTTGAGATCGAGATGCTCCCGTTCGAGGAAATGGTTTATGTGCCGGAGCGCGGGGAATTCGTGCCTCACAACGAGCTTCGCGAGGCGGAGACGTCCTTGACGATCTCCGGTACGGAGCTACGGCGGCGTCTGAGCTTTGGGCTCGACATTCCGGACTGGATGTCCTTTCCCGAGGTTCTGGATGAGCTTCGTCGAGGCAGCCCCCCGCGGCATCGGCAGGGGTTCGTCGTCTTCTTCACCGGACTGCCCAGTGCCGGGAAATCAACGATCGCGAACGCCGTATTGGCTAAGCTGAACGAGGATGGCACCCGGCCCGTAACGCTCCTCGATGGTGACGTCGTACGCCGTCACCTGTCCAGCGAGCTCGGCTTCTCCAGGGAGCACCGAGACCTCAATGTCTTGCGGATTGGTTACGTTGCGAGCCTAATTGCCAAGAGCGGCGGTGTCGCCATTTGTGCTCCCATCGCCCCATACGAAAACGTTCGGCGTCAGGTCCGCGAAGTGGTTGAAGCGTACGGCGGATTCATCGAGGTCTACGTTGCCACCCCGGTCGAGGTATGTGCAGCGCGGGATCGCAAGGGGCTTTATGTCAAGGCACGAGCCGGCCTCCTACCGAATTTCACCGGCGTGAACGATCCCTACGAAGTGCCAAGCCGCCCTGACCTGCGCATCGACACGCAAGAGCAAACGCCCGATCAGGCGGCACAGCATATTCTGCTGAAGATCGAGGCTTTGGGCTACGTCCGGTAGCGGTCTACCTATCCGGTGTTCTTCCGGCCAAATGCGGTGTGATCTCACTCACAGGTCAAGTAATGCGTTCACACGACGATCTAGGCGTTGGTCCGATACTGGCACATCTGCGCCATAGGGGCGCTGCCTGACCAAGTCCGGTGCTGAGGGTCAAGCTGACGCTGGCATTATAGCAGCGAATGGCTGGGGCTGACGCAAAGCGGCTCTAGCCCACGAATTGGTTGAGCGCTTCGCTCAATCCAGACAGGCCATGGTCAACCCTGCGTGGTGGGGCGCTTCGGCGGTGTGGTTGTCGCGCTTGGTACAGCCTCTTTGGCCGGACGCCGGCTGGGCATCGGCAGCCACTACGTGCTGTGTGGGTCGTGTCATCGCTCGATCTCGGCGATAGCAGCCTGGAGATCGGCGTCGGTGGCTTGCGTCATGAATAGTTCGTAGGCGCGCGCTCATGTGATCGAAATCCTCAAAGCGCGGAAAAGCTCGACCGGAAGGACGCAGGCTAAGACCCACGACTTTGCTCGCACGTTCAGAAAGAGTGCACCTCATCGCCGGGTGGTCCGATATCGGCGACTCCATTCGGCAGTTGCGCCTGCGCCATCGCCAGCGGATTGAAGGTTTCGCGCAGCAACTTGATCTCACCAGCTTCTGCCACTAGGTACCCAGTGAACAGGGTATGGACCGTTCGGCCGGTCGCAGCGGCGCGCGCGTGTGCCACGTACTCGGCGAACGTCTTTTCCGGCGTCTCGATGAGGATGTGGATATCGTCCGCCGCGAACGCAAAGTTCGGATAAAGTTGGTGCAGCTTGTGAAGGAACTCGGCGATCTCACGTCGGCCAATGTAGCGAGGTCCGACTCCCAGCGAGCGCAGGAACGGCAGTTCGAACGCTCCGTCGTCCGCAAAAAGCGATGCAGCGCGTTCCGGATCGCGGATCGCAGCGAGATATTCCAACAGCAGGGCTTTCGAACCTTTCAACTTCATGTCCTTGTTCCAACCGGTAACGCGCGCAGTTTTTCCATCAAGCTTATCCATGTACCTTCTCCTTTAGGTTGCTGCGACCTGCACACTGGTCTTGCCGAAATTGCGGCCATCGAGCATCGCGATGAGCGCTTTGGGTGCATTCTCCAGCGGAGTCATCATCCGGTTGGCGCCGCGCGCGACCGCTGGTCCGGTTCAGTTCGTGACCGTCGGCTCTTGGACCAGCACCTGGTCGTCCCGCCGGCTGATCTCGATCGCGTTGCCAACGAGACCCTCGTCGCGCGGGGTGGAGAGCACCACGCTCTGGCCCGGGGCAAGGACGGTCTCGAAGCGCACCGGCGCCCCGGTTACGCCCTGCGCGAGGATGGCGACGACCCGGAAACCGTCGCGCTCGACGATGTAGTAGGCGACGCCCGCCATTTCGCCGAGGTCGATGCTCCGAGCCTCGAGCGGCCGGAGTCCGTCCGCGTGGGCCGCGCCGGTGGAGGCTAAGGCGAGTGCGGCGGCGAGGATGGTGCGATGGATGGTCATTGCGATCTCCTGGGTTGGATGCCGGGCTCAGCACCTGTCATGGCTGCCCTTGCCCCGGGAGATGGGCCGCGTATGATCATCGGTCAAACAGATGGGATTAATAATGACCATCGACCACGTCAATCTGACCCGGGTCGATCTGAACCTGCTCGTCGCCCTCGACGCGCTGCTCACGGAGCGCAGCGTCACGCGCGCCGCGGCCCGCTTCGGCCTCGGGCAGTCTGCCATGAGCCACAACCTCGCCCGCCTGCGCGAGCTGTTCGGTGACGAACTCCTGACCCGAGGGCCGGAGGGCATGCGCCCTACCCCCCGCGCCCTCGGGCTGATCGATCCGCTGCGGATCACCCTCGCTCAGATCACGACCCTGGTGTCCCGGGACGAGACGTTCGACGCCGGAACGGCCGAGCGGCTGTTCCGGATCGGCCTTCCGGACAGCGCGGAGGTGCTGTTCGGTCCCGCGCTGCTCGCCCACGTCTGCGAGACCACTCCCGGCGTCCGGTTACGCCATTACGCCACCGACCGGCTCTTCGACGAGCTTGACGCCGACAACCTGGACCTCGGCATCGTCTTCGGGCCGCTGCCGCCAGAGGGACGGACCCACCACAAGCAGCGCCAGCTCGGCACCGACACCTTTCTATGCATGTTCAACGCCGACCGGGTCGGTGTCTCGCCGCCGATCTCACTCGAGGACTACGTGCGGCTGCCGCACGTGCTCACGAGCCAGCGCAAGGGCGAGCAGGGGGTGGTGGACGAGGCGCTCGCGTCGCTCGGGCTCAGGCGCACGGTCGTGCTCACAACGCCGCGCTTCGTGGCGGTGCCATTTCTCGTGGCAGGCGCCGCGGTCGTCACGACCATGCACACCAAGCTCGCGCGCTTCTTCGCCGGAGCGCTCGGGCTCAGCCTCAGCCCGGTACCGGTTAAGCTGCGGGAGCAGCCCATCACGCTCGTCTGGCACGCCTCCTACGATCGTGACCCAGCGCACATGTGGCTACGTCGAACCGTGATGCGCATTGCGACAGAGGTGGAGTGGGAGCACGGATCCGTGTGAAGATGCGCGCAGCTCACGCCGACTCGTTGTGCAATCAGGCGTGAACAGCCGCCAAATTTTGATCCCTTCTGTCCATGGGCGCTTCCGCGATGCCTCCGATAGCCTGGAGGTGGTTGGTCCGGCCGCTGCTTCCACACACGCATTCGCCGGATTGCCTGCGGTGGCTGGCGGCTTTCCGAAGCGGACCCAGGCAATCCGTCCAGTTTCATATTTATGATCTCACGGCCCAGTCCATGAATTTGACTCGCAGATGTACTCCAGCCTCGGGTAGCTCTCTTTGCACGGAAGAGGGCGCAAGCCTCACCAGTGGTTCAAATTGCGACAGCGCGGCCGCGGTCTCCCGCGCGCCACCCGTCGGTCGTCAGTAGTGGGCGTCCGGGCCGAACACCGTTCGTATGCGCTCCGGGGACCAGCGGACGCTATGATCGGCAACGGCGGCCGTCGTCTGCTGGTGGCTCCAAGCCACATTCCCGGCGCCGAAATTGAAGATAAGCGGCGACCCACCGCCCGCACCATCCGCCAGCGCGTCAAACTGCTCGTCGGGGTCGGCATATCTGGCACTGCCGGTCGGGTTGGTGCCTTGATCGTACTGTGTCTCAAAAGCCAGCGCCCGCGGCGCATTCGCCGTAGCGAGGATCAGGAGCGCGGCACATCCGAGCAGCAGATTTCGCATCTCAGACTCCAATGCAAATTTCGCCTGTGGCCTGCGCCGATCCTATCGGCGTCCAACCGGCGGCGGCCAGCGATTTAGTGCTACTGACTGTTACAGCCCGGCCTGCTCGGTCGGCGCCGCAAGCGTTGGCACCACCTCGGTTTCCGTAACTTGGCTGATAGCCGGGTCGGCATTTTTCCGCCTCGGCCGTCCGGTGAGCTCGAGATTCCATATCTCAACCGGCAGGGCCATGATGCTGTCTGCAGTGCGGGGTGGCCTGATGTTCTTGTACATATGCCTCTTTCTACCATCGATTGCGCTGTGTGTTATATGGGATACCCATGACCGTCTCGCCAGCGCTTAATGTAGCCGCTCGCTCCCGTCGGGCCGTTCCGCCCGGAAACGCTCGATCGCCCGGAGAATCCGAATCCAGTTCGCGCCGCCTTCCAGATCCGCGCTCTCTTGCAGGTGCTCCGCCCGCTTGGCCGCCTCGAATCCGGCGTTGGCGCCATAGCGCTTCATCAGCGCCACGGCCGAGCGCCAGACATCCACATCCGACAACATGGCGGCAAGGTAGCGCCGATTTGCATTACGGAGTAGACCCGCTGCTGTGTTCGCTTCGTTACAAGATTGCGACAAACCTTCGGGCATCGAATGCCGTACCGAGTGCGGATCAAGAACAGGCATGGCGACTACGTCGCGGTGTTTCACAGCGATTCCAAGCCGACACCCGAATTGGAAGAGATCATTCATTGCCCCCGATTCACCGGCATATCCCGGGCAAGAGTGAAGGACATCTTCAAGGCGGTGAAGCTGTTGCCGGATGGCCGGGCCCTCGACCTTGTCGATGCGATCGAGGTGTAGAAAGAATGGCCGCCTCTGCGTGTTGCGGCCAAATCAGGGAAGCTGCGCAGGGGTGCGCGCGATCAGGTAACCACGCCGGTCGAGACTCTATGATGACGGTGGAATTGGGTCGCGATGGGAAAATGGGAGGCGGCGTGAGCTAGCCTGAGATTTCCGGACTGTTCAAAAGGACCGATTGGATTCAGGCCGCGCCTATCATTCGCCGGTCGCGCTTCGCAGCACGGGCTCATAGTCCTGTCCGCCATAGAAGATGCGGACGATCACGACCTCTGTCCGCATCACCCGAAACGCAATCGTCGCGCGCCGCTCGAATCCGAGCGTCCTTAGGCCGGGGCGGATATCGTCCCGCCGCTTGCCGCGCCGGGGAAAGGTGGCGAGCGCCATGCAGGCCGCTTCGATGCGGTCGATATAGGCGCCGGCCACTCCATGACCGGACTCACGGGCGATGTAGTCGTAGAGTCCGAACAGATCGGATTCCGCCAACGGGCGAAAACTGACCCTGTACTTCATGCTTCTTCACGCCGCCGGGTCCTCGACCTGGTGGTGTGATGCTGGCGAAGCTTCTTGAAGACCGTTCGGGCGGGGATGCTTGGGCGGGGATCGGCGAGGGCTTCGTCGATGCGCTGGCGCAGCCAGTCGGTGACCGCCGCCTCCTCGCGATCCAGGGCGCGCACCGCTGCGCGCATGACCTCGCTGGCGGAGGCATAAGCGCCGGACTTCACCCGCGCCTCGACCCGCGCCTGCAGGTCGCCAAGTGTGACGGTGATCGGCCGGCTCGTGCGCGGCATGGCGGATGGCTCCTTCTCGCCCCTGGGCCATGAGTATGACACTGTCATACTAGGCCGTCCGCCGCGGAATGACAACAAGGCATTCTCACTCTGACCCAGAATCTTCCGATCGGTCCGCCGCGCTAGTTTCTACTTCCTCGGCTACGGAGATCGGAAACGATAGACTCGGGAAACGCCGAAACAACGCGCCAATTGCTTTGTTTTCCGGCCAAAAGTCGCTGACCAGGCCCGGATCTACGCAGTCCCTATTAGACACACCAGCGAGTTGTGTGAAACGCCCATAGCTATCATCCGCCGTTCTTAATCTGTGTTACATCCGGCGAGCGAATAATGGGCGACAGACAAAAACAATCCGCAGCGATCGGGCAGCAGCCGGTCGCGAACGCAACAATGAAGGCAGGAGTCGCAACATGAGTAGCCTCACAGACCGGCAGAGCGCCCGACGGCATGTGACCCCCCGCATCTCCGCCGTTCGGATCGATATCGACGATCGGCGCGGCACCCGGAACACGATCGTCGTCAGGAACCTCAACGCGACGGGCTTTCATCTGCAAAGGTCCCAGCTTCTCGCCGCCATGCAGAACCTCAACGTAACGGTGGGCAACGCATGAACCGGGCAGGAAACAGCTCGGCGCCCCGGTCGCAGCTCTCTGCCGATCGCAAACAGTTGAACCATCTCGTATCGCAGATGGCTCACCTGGTGTGTCAACTCAGGTTCAGCCCGGAGGACAGGTCGTTCTACGTTCCCATTATCCTGCAGCTGTCGAAGACGGCGCAGGGCATGGAACCGAACACGGAGATCGGTCTCTTGATTGAATCCGGCATCGCCAGGATGATGCGATACGAATACAGCGCGGCATCCGCCATGATGAAATCCGCGGTGACACTCTCGGGCAGCGTCGAACCGGATAAGAAACCCCGCTTGGATATCACGGCAAGCAGACGATCGCCGCGGCCCCCCTTTCTCGACCGGAGTGTGGACGGACCGGCGCCATTGCACTGACCGCACAGATCCCTGGATATTGGGGCCCCGATTGCTGACGCCGATCCAGCGCCCGGTTTTGCTGTACGCCTGAGCTGCCGGCGATACCCGATGAGCCGATACAGCGGCGCGTGGCTTCAGTGGAAGCTGCGATTGATTTCGGCTGAGGCGTTGGCCACCGAAGTGTCGATCTCGCGTGACAGCACTGCGACGGCGCCGCTGTAAGCCTCCAAAGCTTCGGCGCAGCGTTCCACTTCGGCGATCGGGAAGATCAGCACCACCGCAGAAGACAAATCCGCCACGAACTGCTCGCCGAACCCAGGGTTCCTTTGGACAGGATCGAGTACCGCCGCATGGAGGAAGTCACATGCACGGTCCTTGAATTCTTCCGCAGCGTAGACCGGCCGCTCGAGGCAGTTGGCGAGTTCCTCAGCGGACTGGACCAAGGGATCGGCCTCCGCCAACAGGCGGCTTTCCTCGGACGGTACGATTGCTGTTGGTTTCCGGAGCCCAGTGACTCGTTTGGATTAAATTCCTTGCATTTCGGAAGCGCTCCGCTTACAATAGAAATGCTTCGGACCCCCACCTTTGCGGCTCCGATTTTGGACATTGTATGGGGACTTAGGAAAACCGCCCGCCTTGGGGCTAGGTGGGGATGGGCTCGTGTGTCGGTATGCAATGCTATTCGGGTCGCTGTTGAATCCTGATCACCGCTCCTGCTCAAACGGAGCACAGCCCGCGACAGACTTCCCTTGCATGGCATCGATCCGCAAATCACAAAAATTTTTCCGGAAAACTCCGCTTTCTCCGGAATCGCTTTTCAGATCACGATGTTGGACGAAATTCCTACGCACGTACACGTCCCGCAACCGCTTGAAATCCCTGCCCTCTCGTGCGCGGAAAATAGCGCAAATTGCACAACTTGCGCTGACCCTGACGTCACTCCAAGAGCAAAAATTCAGCGGCGGCCGGCGCGTCCTCCTGCTGCAGCGCGCCGCGCAGCCGCAGCCGCGCGGTGTGGTGGCAGGCCGCGAAATGGCCGGGCGCCAGCTCGATCAGCGGCGGCGGCTCGCTGCGGCATTGCGCATCGGCATAGGGACAGCGGGTCTGGAAGCGGCAGCCCGGCGGCGGCGCGGCGGGATCGGGCCGCTCGCCCGCCAGCGGCGCCGGCCGCATCTGCGTCTCGGGATCGGCGGCCGGAATCGCCGCCATCAGCGCCTCGGTATAGGGATGCTTCGGCCGGTAATACAGCTCCTCGGTCGTCGCCAGCTCGACGATCTGGCCGAGATACATCACCGCCACGCGATCGCTGGCATAGGCGACCGCCGCGAGATCGTGGGAGATGAAGAGGTATGTGAGGCCCAGCTCCCGCTGCAGCGTCCGCAGCAGATTGAGGATCTGCGCCTGGATCGAGACATCCAGCGCCGACACCGGCTCGTCGCAGACGACGAACTCCGGCTGCAGCACCAAGGCGCGCGCGATGGCGATGCGCTGCCGCTGCCCGCCGCTGAAGGCATGAGGGTAGCGGCTGAGATGCTCGGTGGCGAGGCCGCATTTGCCGGCGATGTCGGCGACGCGTTTCTCCAACACCTTGCCGCGCGCCAGATGATTGGCCACCAACGGCTCGCTGATGATGTCGCGCACCGACATGCGGGGATTCAGCGAGGCGTAGGGATCCTGGAAGATCATCTGCATGTCCTGCCACAGCCGACGCAGCCCGCGGCGGTTGAGCGCGGTCACGTCGATGGCATCGCCGTTGCGGTGAAACAGCACCTGGCCGCCGGTCGGCTCGACCGCGCGCAGCACGGCACGGCCCAGGGTCGTCTTGCCCGATCCGCTCTCGCCCACCAGGCCCAGCGTCTCGCCGCGCCTTATCCGCAGCGACACGCCATCGACGGCGCGCACCGCGCCCGGCGATTTCTCCAGGAACTTCGCTTTCCGCAGCGGAAAATGCACCTTGAGGTCGCGCAATTCGATGAGCGTGCCGCCGGCCGCCGCGGTGTCGAACAGATCATCCATGGCGATAGCAGGCGACGAAATGATTGACGCCGACGGGAAGAAGCTCCGGCGTCGCTGCATCGCAGCGGCCCGCCATGTAGAACTCGCAGCGCGGATGGAAGGCGCAGCCGGCCGGCATCTCGAACAGGCTGGGAACGCTGCCGCGGATCGGATTCAGCGCCCGGCGCCGATGCAGATCCTGCAATCGCGGCACCGCCCGCAGCAGGTTGATCGTGTAGGGATGCAGCGGCTGTTTGAAAATCGCCCGCACCGGCCCGCGCTCGACGATCTTGCCGGCATACATGATGGCCACCTCGTCGGCCATCTGCGCGACGACGCCCAGATCATGGGTGATGAAGAGGATGCCCATGCCCAGCTCCGCCTGCAGATCGCGCATCAGCGTCAGGATCTGCGCCTGGATCGTGACATCCAGCGCGGTCGTCGGCTCGTCGGCCAGCAGCAGCGACGGACTGCAGGACAGCGCCTTGGCGATCATCGCCCGCTGCCGCATGCCGCCGGAGAACTCGAACGGATAGCGGTCGACGGCGCTCGCCGGATTTGGAATCCCGACCCGGTCGAACAACCCGATCGTCCGCTCCCTGGCCTCGATCTTTGAGAGGCGCTCGTGAATGCGCAGCACCTCGCCGACCTGATTGCCGATCGTATGCAGCGGCGAGAAGGAACTCATCGGCTCCTGGAAGATCATGGCGATCTGCCGGCCGCGGATGCCCTGGATCGCTCCGCCGTCGGCGGACAGCGCCGCCAGGTCGATGTCGCTGCCGTTCGGCCTGAACCGGATTTGGCCTCCGGCAATGCGCAGGATCCGCGGCAGGATGCGGAGAATCGCCTGCGCCGTGACGCTCTTGCCGGAACCGCTCTCGCCGACCAAGGCCAGCACCTTGCCCGGCGCGAGGTCGAGATCGATGCCGTCGAGGATCGGCAGCGATCCGCCTTCGACCCGCAGTTCGACCTGCAGATTGCGGAGGGAGAGCAGCGGCCCGGCCGTCATCGCGATCTACTTGGCATAGGGGTCGGCCGCGTCGCGCAACCCGTCGCCGGCAAAGTTGAAGGCCAGGACCGCGAGGATGACGAACAAGCCGGGGATCAGCAGCCACGGCATATGGGCTATCGCCCGGATGTTCTGCGCGGCATAGAGCATGACGCCCCAACTCTCCACCGGCTCGCGCAAGCCCAGGCCGAGGAAGCTCAGCGCCGTCTCCGCGAGCAGGATTTCCGGAAACGAGATCGTCAGATCGACGATGAGGTAGCTGGCGAACGACGGCAGCAGATGCCGGCCGATGATGCGCGCGTCGCTGCACCCGGAAAGCCGCGCCGCCATCACGAACTCTTCCTCGCGCAAGGCCAGCAGCTTGCTCCGCACCGTTCGCGCCAGCCATGTCCAGCCGATGAGGGCCAGGATCAAGGTGATCGCGACATAGACCTGCAGCGCGCTCCAATCGCGGGGCAGGGCGGCGCTGAGCGCCAGCCAAAGCGGCAATGTGGGCACCGAGCGGATGAACTCGATCAGCCGCATGATCAGGTTGTCCACCAGCCCGCCGAAATAGCCGGCGATGCCGCCGATCACCGTGCCCAGCACGAAGGCCACGGCGACGCCGATCAAACCGACGGAAAGCGAAATCCGCGCGGCAAAGAGATTGCGCGAGAAGACATCGCGCCCGATATCGTC
>Ga0184612_10000711_pt1 | contig 15659 bp, 18 predicted proteins | sample PLM3_60_coex_FD_133163 | JGI IMG/M metagenome (GOLD analysis project Ga0184612, IMG submission 133163) | Groundwater sediment microbial communities from an aquifer in East River, Colorado, USA - PLM3_60_coex | ecosystem: Environmental > Terrestrial > Soil > Riparian zone | place: USA: East... | reverse complement strand
CGGTGGTCGCCGGACGACGCAAACAAAGCCCCGGATGCGTCGAGGATCGCCACCGAGCCGCGGTGAAGTCCCTCGACGAAGCCGGACCGCACGACCTCCGCGAGCGGAACTCCCCCGCCGTAGGCGGGGGTCATGACCGTGCGGGTACGCCGAGCATGGCGCGCGCCTCACCCGGGGTCAGCGGGGGACGCTGGGCGAGCCGGGCAAAGCCCGACGCACGGGCGACCAGCTGAGCGTTGCTTTCGACCGGGTAGCCCTTGGCGTATGTGATCGTGTCCTCCAGGCCGACCCGCAGGTGCCCGCCGGCCGAGAGCGAGGCCAGCAGGACCGGAACGCTGGTCCGGCCGATGCCGGTCGCGGAGAAGCTAGTGCCGTCGGGCAGGTCGCGCAGCGCCTGCTTGCAGGCGACAAGCGCCTCCGTCGTGCCGGGCATGCCGCCAGGCACACCCATGACGAAGTCCACGTGAACGTGACCTCCGGCCGGCAGCCCGTACTTGTCGAGTAGCCGCTGCAACGAGGTGAGATGGCCAAGATCGAAGATCTCGTACTCCGGCACGATGCCGCGCTCCTGCATCCTGCCGTGCAGATCGACGATGAACTCCCACCGGTTGAGAAAGACATCGTCGCCGAAGTTGACCGTACCCATCGTGCAGGACGCCATCTCGGGCCCGGCGTCGAGGACCGCGAGGCGGGCTGCCTCCGGGTCGGTGACAGCGCCGCCGGAGGAGAGCTGGACGATCAGGTCGGTCGAGTGGCGCAATGCGTCCACAGTGGCCCGCAGCCGGCCTGGGTCCAGCGTCGGCTTCGCCTCGGCGTCGCGGATGTGCACGTGGATGACGCTCGCGCCAACCGACTCGCATTCCTTGGCGGTCGCGACAAGCTCGTCCAGCGTGACCGGCAGCGCCGGGACGTCAGCCTTGGCCGACTCCGCCCCGGTCGGGGCCACCGTGATCAACGTCGTTGTCGTCATGCGGGGAGTCTCTCAGACGCTCCCATGATCGCGTCGATCTAGGACTTCTCCTCGTGCCCCATGATCACGTTGATCTAGGAGTTGTCCTCGTGATTAGAGATCAACTCACTGGCACAAGTCCTAGATCGGCGGGGAGGAGGGGTCTATGGCGGCGGCGGAGGGGCCGACGAGGAGTTCCGCGTCGTCGGCCACCGAGCGCTTGACAACGGCCAGGGCGACCATGCCGAGCTCGAAGTGGCGCGCGGCCGTGCCGACGAAACCGACGGCCCGGCCATCCTTCGTGGTCACCGCCGTGCCGTGGGGCGGCAGCTCGTCCGTGGACACGCCATCGAGGTGCAGGAGTACGAGGCGGCGGGGCGGCTTGCCGAGGTTATGCACCCGGGCCACGGTCTCCTGCCCTCGGTAACACCCCTTTTCCAGGTGCACCGCGGAGGTAAGCCAGCCGACCTCGGCCGGCAGGGTCCGGTGGTCGGTCTCGTGCCCGAGCCGGGGGCGCCGGTCGGCGACGCGGAGGGCCTCGAACGCCCACAACCCGGCCAGCGGGACGTTTGCCGCGGCCACCACGGCGGCGGTAGTCGGGCGCGGCACGAGCAGATCGACGCCGTAGCGCATCCGCCGGGCGTACCCGCCGATGGGGAGGGCGACCACGTCGTACCGGGACGTCGCTCCGGAGGGGACGGCCCCGGCGGCGTACTTCGGCGGCGGCACCGGGGCGGCCGTGGGCTCGGCCAGCGGCCGAGCACCCAGCGCCGTAGCGACGTCGACGCTCCCCGGACCGACGAGTGACAGGAGCGCCCACTCCTCGGTGACGTTCGCCGGCTCGACGCGCATCAGAAAGCGCATCCGGTTGAGGAAGTCGAGCAGCGCACCGGCGGTGCCCGGCTCGACGTCGAGCCAGGTCGTCTCGCCGTCATCGAGGACGGCGGCATGGTGTTCGACGTGTCCGTGCGGCGAGAGCACGAGCATCTCGGTGCCGGTCATGGCTGGTAGCCCCTCGAGGTGCTGCGTGGTCAGGCTGTGCAGCCAACCGAGCCGGTCCGCGCCGGGCACGGCGAGGACTCCTCGATTGCTCCGATCCACCAGCCCGACCGACGTAGCCAGGATCCGCTGCTCGCGCATCGGTTCGCCGTAGTGGGCCGCGACCCCCGCGTCCACATCGGACGGGTCCACGGCCTCAACGGCGACGGCTCCGGCGGACGCGAGCATCACTGCGCCTCACCGCATCGCTCACAGATGCCGAAGAGCGCCACGTGACCGATGTCCACGAGAAACGACTTCTCCCGCAGGAGATCTTGAGCCAGCGGAGCAAGAAGGTCCGACGCGACCTCGGTGATGCGCTCGCAGACCCGGCACACGAGGTGGACGTGCTGTACCTCGCCCACCGTGTGGTAGGTCGGTGCCCCATGAGAGAGATGCGCGTGGGTCACGAGGCCGAGCTCCTCGAGCAGCTCGAGCGTCCGGTAGACGGTGGTGATGTTCACACCCGCCGCGGTCTTGGCCACCTCCGCGTGCACCTGGTCCGGCGTGCCATGACCGAGGGCGTGCACCGCCTCCAGCACCAGCTGGCGCTGTGCGGTGAGCCGGAGCCCGCGGGAGCGGAGCTGGTCGGCCAAGGAGGACGGGGACACGCGATCGATACTAGTTCGGCCAGCTAGAGTGCCGGCGTGCAACGTGTGGTAGCTCTCCTCGGCCGCGGCGTCGTGCCCGCCGACACTCCGATCCTGCGCGCGGATGATCTCGGCGCCCTGCGCGGCGACGGGATATTCGAGGCGATGCACGTCCGGGACGGCCAGGCGTGGCTGTTCGACGATCATCTGGCGCGGATGGCGAGGTCCGCCGCGCGCATGGAGCTCGCCCTGCCGCCGGCTGCGGACCTCGCCGAGCTGGCCCGACAGGCGCTCACGGCCTGGCCGGCCGGAGTCGAGGGGGCGCTGCGCCTGGTCTGCACGCGCGGGTCCGAGGACGTCGTCGACGGCCCGGTGACCGTGTTCGCGACGATATCGGCCATCGGCGAACCGATGCGGCGCGCCAGGCGCGACGGGATCTCCGTCGTGACGGCGTCGCTCGGGCTGGCGGCTGGACTGCGCCCGGAGGCGCCTTGGCTGCTGGGCGGGGCGAAGACAGTGTCCTATGCGGTAAACATGGCCTCGCAGCGCTGGGCCGGCTCGGTTGGCGCCGACGACGTGCTCTGGGTCTCCGGAGACGGGTTCGTGCTGGAGGCGCCGACGTCCACGCTGGCCTGGCTGGACGGCACCACCTTGTGCACCGTGCCGGCCGAGCGGACCGGCATTCTCGCTGGTACGACGGCGCGGTGGCTCCTCTCCCACGCGGGCGGGCTGGGCTGGGGCACGGACGAGCGCATGGTGACGCCGGGAGAACTCGCCGGCACCGACGGCGCGTGGCTGTTGTCGTCGGTACGCGGCGTGGCTGCGGTGCGCGCCCTCGATGGGTCTCCGTTGCCCAACTCGGGCGAGATCACGGGCCGAATCCGGGAGCTGCTGGGCTATCCCGCCTTACCTCGTTGACCAGGGCACCGGGCGGCGAGCGGACGCGGGGCAGGTGCCAGGGTCAGCCCGCCACCCGGATCAGTCTGGCGGCGAGGTGTGCCGTGAGCGGCTGTCCGACCGCCGCCATGTCCTGCGCGTAGAGCAGCGCGCGGTCCACGATCCCGTACAGCCGGTGCCCCGCGGTTACCTCCTTCGCCGTGGAGGTGCGCACGATGGCGTCGGTGGACATCTCGACCCGTACCCCGGTGATCTTTCCAAGGTGCAACTCCATGATGCCGGTCGGCGTACAGAACAGGGCCTCGACCTCGTCGGTCGCGGCGCCGTCCTCGCCCATCACGGGCCGCCACCAGCCAACCTCCCGGGCGGCCGGCCGGATCGGCTCGCCATCCGGCGTGACCAGCCACGCCCGGGCGCGGTAGTGCAGAAACGGCCGGCCGTCGTGGCTGAAGCTGATCTCCTGGGCATACTGGAACGACTCGATCGTCGGGTACTCACCTCCGCCGCGCCCTCGCCATACGCCGACGAACGGCAGCAGGCCGCGCAGCGCCGGATGCAGATCCGGACCCGTACGCAGGTCGTGCGTCTCCTCGTACGGGTACGGGCCCGGGTCGGGGGCGTCCAGCCACGGTGGACGGCCGTCCTCGCTCTGCGTCACGGCCGGCCCCGGCCGATGCGGACGGCGAGGTAGACCAGCGCGCCGGCCAACACGCCGAACCCCGCTACCAGCACGCTCACAAAACCGATCTCCGAGACCATCCCCACCCTCGCTCCGTCACTCACCGATCGACGGCCACTGCTCACGTCGCGACCGACTTCCAGCAGGGTCGCCCCACTGGCGCCTGCAGCCCTACAGGGTGACCCTGCTGGAACCGTCCGCCGCTGCCACGCAGCTTGGCTCGACTGCAGTCTATTCGCCGGGCTGTCTAGGCTGGCCTCATGACGGGCACTGTTGACCGGACCCTTGTCGTCAAGGCCACCGCCGGGATGGACGCCCCGGAACGGTGCGCCCAGGCGTTCACGGTCGCCGCCACGGCGGCCGCCGCGGGCGTCCCCGTGTCGCTGTGGCTCACCGGCGAATCGAGCTGGTTCGCGATTCCTGGCCGGGCCGAGCTGTTCGAGCTGCCGCATTCGGCGCCACTGGCCGGCTTGCTGGCGACCGTGCTCGCCGCCGGCAGGGTCACGCTCTGCACCCAGTGCGCCGCGCGCCGGGAGATCACCGAGGCCGACATTGTCCCGGGCATCCGTATCGCCGGTGCCGCGGTATTCGTCGAAGAGTGCCTCGCCGCCGACGCCCAGGCCCTGGTGTACTAGCCGCTCCACCGGACGGCGTCGCCGCCCCACCCCCCGTCGATCTAGGACTTGTTCGCGTGAGGTGGGCGTTTACTCGGGATCCCGTCCGGAGGACTGTGTTGATCTCCAATCACGAGCATAAGCCCTAGATCAACGAGGTTGGTGGGGTGCGGCTAGCGGGTGCCGGCTAGCAGGAGGTGGTCGCGGTGGCGATCACGCGGCCGTCGACCGAACGCACAGCGACGCCCACTGGGCCATCGCGGTACGCGTACACATCGGGCGCGGATAGCACGGGGGCAGCGCTGACGGCCTTCAGCGCGGCGTCCAGCGGACCCGCGTCCGCCCCCGGCCGCCCCCCAGCCTCGACCGTCGACAGCGGTGCACCGTTTGGGCACACGATGCGATGAGTCCAGTACTGCGGCGCGGTCACGCCGAGCGTGGTGAGGATGGCCTCGACCGGAGCGCGGATCGACCCGACCGGGTCAAGCCCTCCCGGCGCTCCGTTCGCCGCCCCGCCGGCCGCGCGTTCCGCCGCGGCGAGATCGCCCTCGGGCCGGCAGCGCCCGGTGTCCAGCACGAAACGGACCCGGCCGGGCGCGGGCACAGAGCCCGTGAGCTGCACAAACAGGCCGGCATCGGCCAGTAACCTGGGCGCCGCGCCGCGTCGCAACGACGCTTCGTACCGCTTCGGCAGGGCCGCGGCGACCCGGTCGAGCAGGGCGGTCTCCGTTCCCACCGGCACGAACGCCGTGACCAGTCGCTGGTAGCGGACGCCGGACCGCGCGACCGTAACGCGACATTGCTCCAACCGGTCAAAGCCCGAGACCGCGACCACCGAGTGGCCGTCGGCGAGCGCGGCCAGAGCCACCTCGGCCGCGGCCCGGTCGACCGTAGGCAGCGCCTGCGCGACCGTCGTCTGCTCCCGGGCGGTCGGCTCACCCGAACGAACGGACCACAGCACCCCGACGGCCAGAACGACTCCCCAGACCACGGTCGCGACGGTCACCCACCGCGCGCTCCGGCCGGTGCCCGGAGAGGCCGTTGGCCGTCCGGTGGGAGGGGCCGTGGGCGGACCCGAGGGCTGGGTGGCGTGCGGTTCCAGCGTCGGCACCGGCACATTCTCGCAGAGCCGCCCAACGACAGATCTTGGTGGCGACCGGCTCCACCGGACCCGCTCGGCCACCAAGATCCGAGACCGCCCGGTCAGGCGCTGACGGCGACGGCGACCTCGTTCAGTCCCTGCGCGGCCGTGATCTCCGCGTCACCGTTGCCCTGTCGGGACAGCGCGCGCAGCGTCCACCTACCCGGCGCCGCGAAGAACCGGAACTGACCCGCCGGCGAGGTCACGACCTCGGCTGTGAACTCCCCCGTGGTGTCGAGCAGGCGAACATAGGCACCGGCCACCGGTTCGCCGCCGCCATCACGAACCCACCCGGTGATCACGGTCTCCTTGTCGAGATCGACGCTCGCCGGGATCGGCGCCGATTGCTCCGGCGCGCCGCAGCCCGCCACATCCGTCGTTCCCATGCCGCCTCCTAGGCCTGACCCGGCTCATCGCCGAGCGCGACGGGGACACCGACCAGCGAGCCGTACTCGGTCCATGAGCCGTCGTAGTTCTTCACGTCGGTGTGGCCCAGCAGCTCCCGCAGCACGAACCACGTGTGCGAGGAGCGCTCGCCGATCCGGCAGTAGGCGATTGTCGCCTTGCCGCCGTCCAGGCCGGCCTCGCCGTACAGCGTCCGCAGGTCTTCGTCGGACTTGAAGGTCCCGTCCTCGTTGGCGGCCTTCGACCACGGCACAGACAGCGCGGTGGGTATGTGGCCGGCCCGCTGTGCCTGCTCCTGTGGCAGGTGCGCCGGCGCGAGCAAGCGTCCGGCGTACTCGTCGGGCGAGCGCACGTCGACCAGGTTCTTCGCACCGATCGCGGAGATCACCTCGTCGCGGAAGGCGCGGATCGACCGATCCTGCTCCTGCGCGCCGTACGTCGCGGCGGGGCGCGACACGGGCTCCGTCACCAGTGGACGGTTGTCGAGCTCCCACTTCTTCCGGCCGCCGTCGAGCAGTCGCACCTCGCCGTGGCCGTAGAGCTTGAAGTACCAGTACGCATACGCGGCGAACCAGTTGTTATTGCCGCCGTACAGGACCACGGTGTCGTCGTCGCCGACACCGCGTTCCGATAGCAGCGCCTCGAACTGCGCTTTGTTGACGAAGTCGCGGCGAACCGGGTCCTGCAGATCCTTTTTCCAGTCGAGCTTTACCGCGCCGGGAATGTGACCGGCGTCATAGGCGGTGGTGTCCTCGTCGACCTCCACAAACACGATGCCGGGTGCGCCGAGATTCTTCTCGGCCCAGTCGGCGGAGACGAGCGCGCTGTCGCGACTCATGTTCAGCTCCCTAGCTGGTGGTGAGGGCGCAGGCGGTAAACGGCGAAGAGCCCGCGCCGGGACAAGAAGATCTGGTACGGCGGGCGGCGGCGCTGTCGCCAACGATTGGTAATCGCCAACGAAGAGAACGAGCACGCGGCTCGGGCGGTTCCGCGTCGATTGAGCGGAACGGTTGCTACGAAACCGAGCCGGGACTTCCCGCCAACGTCAGATCGTCGCCGCGGTCGGGCGGCGACAGAGGCAGGTGGCCACACGGCACAGGTCGACCGCGCGCCGCTTCGTGAGCATGGTGCCCATAGGCTGCGAGGCTACCATCGCGGCCGGTCAACTCCCACGGCCGCGACCGAATCCTGAGAATGGGGTCAGGACTTGAGATTCTGCCGAAGCGCCGCGTAATACAGCGCGACGAACATGGCGCCGATGGCCGCGACGCCGCCGACCCACGCCTCCTGACCGATGAACACCGCAATCAGGAGGGCTGCGACATAGAGAATCGGTATGGCGACGTCGAAGGTCCGGCGGTTCATGTGCGCCTCCCGGGAATGCCGCCCGTTCCCCGCCCCGCCGATCTAGGGATTGTTCGCGTGGTTTGATCTCTAAGCACGCGAACAAGTCCTAGATCAACGCGACCCTGGGGCACGAGGCCGCTCACCAAATTGACTACATGATGCCGCACGTCACGACGCAAGCGAAACATTCCGCGCGGTCGCCGAAATGCTGAGCCCGGACTCCTCGACCACCACCCGGTCCAGGCTGAGATCGAACGGCAGGTCCGGCAGCGGGACGTCGAGCGACAACCGGCGGACCAGGGCGTCGAGGGCGCCCTTCGCGGCGGCGGGCAGCCGGGCCGCCTCGAAGTCGACGTCGCGGACCCGGACCCGCAGGCCGCCGTTGACGGCGGTCAGGTTCGCCGTGGCCGCCAGCGGCACCTGAATTCCACCGGCGAGCTGCGCCTTGCCGCGCACTCGCAGGCCTCCGTTGCCCGCGTTGGCGAAGGTCACCCCGGTCAGCCCGAACCGTTCGTAGTCCACGATGGTGGCCAGCGAGCCGAAGTCGATGGTCCCGGTGCCCCTGACGCGCTCGGCGACGACCTTCGCGGTGCCGTCGATCAGCTGGCGGGTGTCGGCGGTGACATCGTTGGCAACGACGTTGAGCTGCGGCAGGGTCGCCCCCCGCAGCCGCACCGTGGTCATGTCTACGGTGATCTTGTCGTACTTCCCCTCCGCGACCTGCGTAAGGAATGGAAATCCCTCGACGCCCACGTCGGTGCGGTCCGCGGTCACGCCCCGACTGCTCAGCTCAGCCACCACTCGGGTCTCGATCTCGTCGGCGGCGACCTTGGCGGCGACCCGGTCACCGACCACGAGCACAGCGCCGATCGCGAGGAGGACCGCGGCGAGCAGCGGTAGACCCCGGCGTCTACGCCCCAGGCGGCCGGGCCGGGCATAGGTCCGGGTGGCGTAGCCCGTCTCGCCGTACTCGGTCACGCGCGTCTCCTCGTTGGTTCGAGTTGCAGCCATGGACCCTCTATAGCCAGATCAGCGCAGAATCACACCTACGACGTACGACGCTGGAGCGGCGAACGCGAAGGCGCCGAGGGGGCCCTGCATGTGCCGGGCCAGCCACATGAAGGGCGCCTCGCCCTCCAGATGCCGGCCGGCCTCCGCGTACCCGGTGCCCAGGTCGACAACGACCGCCACGAGCACCGCGACCATGCCGGCTATAGCACCATCGAGTGTGGTCAACCCATCGACTGAGTAACCGACGGCCGCGGCCGCGGCCGTGCCGGCCATGGCCCCGGCGACCACACCCGTGGATCCGCGGGGAACCTGGGGGGCAAGCCGCGGCGAGGGTACGAAGACGTCGCAGAGCCGGGCCACGGCGAGCCCGATGCCGGCGGCGACCACGCCGGCCATCAGCACCTGGTCCCCGAGCTCCCGCCGGGAGAGAACGAGGTACCCGGCGAAGGAACAGACGCCGACCACCACGATCATAGTTACGCCGAGTGACTCCGTGACCCCGGCGCGTCCTCCCCGGAGCGCCAGCTGGCCGACGACGCCGGCCCCGAACGCGCCCGCGATCACGTAGCCCAGCGGGGCTAACGAGGACTCCACCGGGAGGTTGACGGCCACCGTGGACGCGACGGCTGTGATCAGCCCTACCACGGCGACCACGCGCGGCGACGGCGGGCGGCTCGCGACCGTCCAGGCCAGCACGAACAGCACCTGGGCGCCGAAGACCACGACCGAGAAACCGGTCTGCGTGGCCTGCGAGCCGATGACCAGTCCGAAGGCGAGCAGCACGGAGAACCCGGCCACGAGGATGGACAGCAGCCGGCGGACCGGCGTCTCGGGCACCGAGGAGGTCGGCTGTCCTCGCCCGCCTCGGCCGCGGGCACGGTCGCGCGCTCGATCACCGGCACCATCGCCGGGCCTGCGGTCGGCGCCCCGAACACCGCCTCGCTCTTGGCCGCGTTGCGCTCCGCGGCCCGCCCAGTCCGACCCAACGTCCGACGCCCGGTCCGGCCCCCGGTCGGGGCGGCCCGGCCGCCCGGGGCCAATGGTGCGCGGGACGCCACCGGGCGCGACCGGTCCACCCACGGGCGGACGAACGCCTGGTTGACCGGTCCCGCCCCCGAGGTCGCGGAATGTCGGCCTCGGCTCGCGCGCGCGATCACCTCGGTACCGGTCCTCCGGGCCAGAGCTTGCCACCACGCACCGATCGTGCCACGCCCGTGCGATCTTGAATGAACTGTGTCGCTTGGGCGCCCGACCGGGCAAGATCATCTTGGCGAGATGTATGGAGGGTGCCCCTCCCGTCGTTCGGTGATCTGTAAGGTCACCCTCCATGCATCTCGGGGGTGTGCGGGATCCCACGGACTGAACGGCTGACCGGCCGCTAGGGTCATCGTCGATTAGGCTGATTGGCATCCACCCGTCAGCGAGGCCGGGTCAGCTGCCGTGGCCCGGTGCGGCATAGTCGCATAGACGGAGGTGACCGTGGAGATCTTGCTGCTTACCACCGCCAACGGTTCGGGTGGCGTCCTGTCCGCTCTTGATCTGCTGCCGCACACCGTCCGCACCGCACCGCGCGACGTGCGCGCCCTGGTCAACGGCTCGAGCCCCGATGTCGTGATCATAGACGCGCGGGCCGAGCTCGCCGAGGCTCGCGCCACGTGCCGGATGCTGCACGCCACCGGGCTGGGCGTCCCCCTGCTAGCCGTCGTGACCGAGGCGGGTCTGGTCGCCGTCAACGCCGACTGGGGCGTTGACGACGTCATCCTCGCTACCGCCGGACCGGCAGAGGCCGAGGCCAGGCTGCGCCTCGCCGTCGGCCGGCTGACCAACGCCACCGCCGCGGGCAGCGGGCTGGTGCGGGCCGGCGAGTTGTCGATCGACCCCGACACCTACGCGGCCAAGCTCAAGGGCCGCCCGCTCGACCTCACCTACAAGGAGTTCGAGCTGCTGAAGTTCCTGGCGCAGCATCCCGGTCGGGTCTTCACCCGGGACCAGCTGCTGCGCGAGGTCTGGGGGTACGACTACTTCGGCGGGACCCGAACCGTCGACGTGCACGTGCGGCGGCTGCGGGCGAAGCTGGGCTCGGAGTACGAGAGCATGATCGGCACCGTTCGTCAGGTGGGCTACAAGTTCGTGGTTCCGCCGAACCGCGCGCTGCCTGACCCGGATTCCTCAGCCAGGCCAGTCGCCATGCGGGAGCGCTCGGCCGCGCCGGCGCCCTAGCGGGCGTCGAGGGCCGCCCCCAGGCGACTACCGTGGCGGGCGTGAGGAATACGCGCGCCGAGCTTGTCCGCGCTGACCATCTCAGCCCGGCCGAGGTGGCGGACGTGCTCGCACTCACTCGCGCGGCGGGCGATGCTGACGGCGCCTACCCGCTGTCCGAACACGTAATGCTGCACCTCCGCCATGGCGGCGACACGCCGGCCGTTCATCTGTTGGTCCGAGCGGGCGAGGACGGTCAATCCAGCCGAGCGGGCGAAGACGGTCAATCCAGCCGGGACGGTGGCCAACTCGTCGGCTACGCGCATGTGGACACCACGGACGTGGTCGAGGGCGCGTCGGCCGAACTCTGTGTCCATCCACTCTTCCGCCGCCACGGGCTCGGCCGCACTCTCGTACTTGGCGCGATGTCAGCGGCTGAGGAACACGATCCGGCCGGACGGCTGCGACTGTGGGCGCACGGTGACCACCCGTCCGCGAACGCCCTCGCCCTCTCTCTCGGGTTCGTTCGATCGCGCGTGCTCTGGCAGCTGCGCCGTTCGCTCTACGCGCCGGTGCCCGCGCCGGTCCTGCCGGACGGTGTCAGCCTGCGCCCGTTTCGTCCGGGGAAGGACGACGAGGCGTGGCTTGAGCTCAACCGACGGGCCTTCGTCGACCATCCCGATCAGGGTCGGTGGACCGCGGCCGACCTTCGTGCCCGGCTGATGGAAGGGTGGTTCGACCCGGCCGGGTTCCTGCTGGCCGAGCGCTCCGCCGATGGTGCACTGCTTGGCTTTCATTGGACAAAGGTGCACGGCGCCGTCCGGCACAACCACCTGGACGGCTCGGCAGGGTCACACCTCGGCGCGGGCGAGCACGACCACGACCCGATCGGTGAGGTCTACGTGCTCGGCGTCGACCCCGCCGCCCATGGCCAGGGCCTGGGCACCGCGCTCACGCTGGCCGGCCTGCGCCATCTGCGAGGCGAGGGCCTCGACCAGGTCATGCTTTACGTGGAAGAGACAAACCCGACCGCCATCGCGCTCTACCAGCGGTTGGACTTCGCGCGATGGTCTACCGACGTCTGCTTCCGCCGGCCGGGCTGAGTCGGCCCGGTTTGGATCCGGGAGCCGCTGGACCGTGCACCGACTGATTCCGCCGGGCCGCTGATTCCGACGGCCCATGCCCCGACCGGCTCTTCCTAACTACTGATCCGAGCACGACGATGGGCTTGACGGGCCGATGAGATGCGCCGGCGGTCGGTGCTGGCGTGGGCGGTGGCATGGAGGTGGCGTGGACGCACCCGGTCAGACCCCGGAGGACTTCGGCGCATTCGTGGCGACGCACGCGGGCCGCGTTCGCACGATGTGTGCCTCGCTGACGGGTAACGATCGCCTCGTCGACACAATGCAGCGGGACCTGTTCACCTCAGTGGCGCTGCACTGGTGGTGGCTGCGCCGCCGACCGTCGCGCTCGCGGGCGCGAACCGCCGCGTCGTATCTCGATCGCCTCTACCGGCAGGAGGCTCGCAACTGGAGCGAGGACGCCGGAGCCCGCGTCGCGGATCGGCTGACTCGACCGTCCTCGCAGTCTCGACCCGGGGTCCAGCCGGCCGAAGCGGAGAGACCGGGCGCCCGTCACGCCGCCGATGATCTCGCTGACGTCGCTTGGCAGCAGGCCAGCCGCACCCGTAACCGTCGCCGGTTGACCGTCGCCGTCGCGGTGGCCGCTATCGGTCTGCTGGTGCTCGTCGCGCCGCGCCGCCCGCCGGGACCCGGCCCGGTGGACCTCACCCCACCGCTGCCAACGGCCGTTCCGGCCGGCGTCATGGTCGTGCCACCATTCAACCGATTGCCCGGACTGCCGCCCAGGGACTCACCGCTGCCGCCGGTGCTCGATATCGACCCTGGCAACGCCAGGCCGCTCGCGCAGTCCCCGGTGCCGCATGCACTCGCGCTAGCCCAGCAGGACCTGGGCCCGCTGATCATCGTGGCGCCCGACGGCAGTACCCGAAGCATTAACGACACCGCGCTTCTCGGCGCCCGCATGCTTGCCACGTCCCTGTCGCCGGACGGCACGCGGGCTGCTCTCACCACCGCCGAGGGCCTCCTCGTGGTGGACGTGACCAAGGGCACGCTGCGCCAGGTAGCCGTGGCCGCGCAGGCACAGCCCGCGGTGCCGAGCCTCGTCTGGCGGTCGGCAAAGACCGTCCTGGTGCCGACGAGATCTGGAGCCCAGGAGATAGACATCGACACCGGGGCCGCGACGGACCTCACCGGGGTACCTGGAAACAACGTGGTCACCACCCAGGGGTCGGTCGGCGACGGTCTCATAGAGATGATCCCGTCCGGATCGGGTGGTACTCCGCCGGCGATTCTCCGGTTGTGGCGAACGCCGCCCGTGGGCACGCCTGCGCCGAGCATCTCACCGGCGACGGGAGGCCCAGGCCCGGCCGCGTCGAGCTCGCCCTCACCGTCGGCCGGGACCTCTGCGTCGGCCGCCCCGGCGGCGGATGTCGAGAACCGAACCGTTTTCGGCCCGCCCTGGGTCGGCCGGTGGAGCGGCCCCGGATGGTCCACATCGGACCTGTTTGCGAGGTCTTGCGATCCGAGAACACTGGCCCTGCCGCAGTCCGTCGGCATCGCCCGCGACGCGATCAGCGTCGTCGGGCGAAACGGTCTCGCCATCGGCACCCTGGCCGTGGTGGATGGGACCACACTCGACCTCCTCGGATTCGCCGACGCCGACACCGTTTTCGTGAGTACGGGCATGCCCCAATCGGGCACGCGCGTGCTGGCCTGGAACGCCGGTAGCCGCGAACTTCGGCGGGTCACGACCACGAACGGCTACGCCCGCATATCGCTGCCGGACCTGTTCGGCTAGGCCCCGCGGGCCGGCGCCGGAGATCGCTCTGGTCCGGAAGAACGTGCGGTGCGCTGCACGTTCGTCCGGAAGGCGGTGGTGATCTTCCTGGCCGGCTAGCCGTAGAGAGGCCGGCCGGACTCCAGCAGCGTCTTGAGATCGCTCAGCACCTCGGCCCAGCCGCCGCCCGCGTTCGGAACGGTCCCGGCGACCATCGCCGCCGTGTTCGGTGCGCCGTCGAGCTCGTGGATCACCGTGAGCACGGTGACGTCGCCTTGGCCTTCCCTGATCTCGTACGTGAGGCGAGTGGCTGGTTCCTCTTCCCAGCCGGCCCGCCACGTCTGGACGAGCTTGTGCGGCGGGTCGGCCTCGACGACCTCGCCATCGACGACCACCTCCGGCATGCCCGCCTGTTGCATTTCCGTGCTGGCTATCGAGCGGAAGGCGCCGCCCGGCCGCAGGTCGAACTCGACCCGTCCGCCGTAGCCGTACCTCTCGGTCCATTCGGGCTTGGTGATCGCGTCCCAGATCGCCTCGGGCGTCGCCTTGATGTACACGCGGTACACCTGGACGGTCCCGCCCTTGGTTGTCGTGTCGGTCATGATTCCTTCTCCAACTCGTTCTTGAGGTCAGCCAGCGCCGAAGCCTGCCGCTCGGTGTACTTATCGATCCATCGGTCGTGGATGAGACGGATCGGCACCGGGTTCAGGAAATGCAGCTTTTCCCGGCCAGACCGGCGAGTGACGATCAGGCCGGCCTCTTCGAGCACGCGCAGGTGCTTCATCACGCCGAAACGCGTCATCTCCAGCTCGGACTCCAGCTCCGTGAGCGTGCGGCCATCACGCGCGAACAGCAGGTCAAGCAGGAAGCGACGGGTCGGATCGGCGAGCGCCTTGAACACCAGATCGTCACCGGTCACGATACCGAGGATACGTGACCGAATGGTCACATGTCAAGGGAGTTAGCCGATGAGCAACCAGGCGCCATCGCCGTCGACCTCGAGACGGGGAGAGACAGCCGTGGTCAGTCCACGATCGCTCGCCGCGGCCACGGCGCTGTCGATGTCGGAGTACGCGGCGAGCTGGCGCAGCGTGAACAACGTCGGTGGCAGCATCGGCAGGCCCGCCGCCTCGGCCGGGGGACACCACACCGAATGCTCCGCCTCCCCGCCGACGTCGCGCGTGCGCTGGTCGGTCGGCAGACGAGCGAGGAAGAAGTACGTATCGAAGCGGCGCGGCTCGAACTCCGGGGTAAGCCAGCGCGCCCATGGAGCGAGCAGGTCAGCCCGCACCGCCAAGCCGCGCACGGCGAGCAGATCGGCCAGCCCCACCTCCCGGGCCAGTAGCGCCACGCGCGCGGTCTCCCACTCGTCGCCCGCGACGTCACCAACCACCGTGGACTCATTCGGCCCGGCCAGCAGTACTCCGCACTCCTCAAAAACCTCGCGAACGGCGGCGCACACCACGGCGCGAGCGTCCGCCTCCACAAGCCCGAGCCGCCCGGCCCACCAAGTCGGCTCGGGGCCAACCCAGGCCACATCCGCCGATGCGTCGCGCGGGTCCACCGTGCCGCCCGGAAAGACGTACATCCTGGGGGCGAACGCCATCGTCGCCGGGCGCCGCAGCGCGTACACCTCAAATCCCGCGGCTGGCGACGGCCGCAACAGGACGACGGTGGCCGCCAACCGCGGCGTCGCCGCCCGCGTGCCCGCCTCCGCGAAGCGGCGAGCATCCTCCGCCAGCCACATCGGCGCCCGAAACCGATGCGGCCCGGCTTCGGCCCCCCGCCCAGTCCCCGGGCCAGCCCCCCCAGTCCCTGAGCTGGCTTGGTTGACTTCGCTTCGCTCAGTCCCTGAGCTGGCTTGGTTGACTTCGCTTCGCTCAGTCCCTGAGCTGGCTTGGTTGACTTCGCTTCGCTCAGTCCCTGAGCT
>Ga0184612_10000709_pt1 | contig 15704 bp, 16 predicted proteins | sample PLM3_60_coex_FD_133163 | JGI IMG/M metagenome (GOLD analysis project Ga0184612, IMG submission 133163) | Groundwater sediment microbial communities from an aquifer in East River, Colorado, USA - PLM3_60_coex | ecosystem: Environmental > Terrestrial > Soil > Riparian zone | place: USA: East... | reverse complement strand
GCGGTTGGTGGAGCTACGGGGACTCGAACCCCGGACCCCCTGCATGCCATGCAGGTGCTCTTCCAGCTGAGCTATAGCCCCACGGGATGGGGAGTTTACCAGAGGCGTCGGGTCAGTCCGGATCGTAGTCAGGCTGCTCGCCGGCCCATCCCGCGAACCATGCCCTCCCGTTCTCGTAGAAGACCGAGCCATCGGGCGTGACGAACGCGCGCACGAACCCGGCGTCGTCGCCGATGGCCAGGAGGGCCCCCTGGCCAGGCCTGGTCTCGGACGTGATCCCAAGGATGGATGGTCGAGAATCGTCGGTCGGGAAGTCGATGCGGGCCTGTTCGCGGCGCCGACCGGGCGATGGCGCGACGTTCAGTGACGCGACCCTGACGCCGTCCTCGACGCCGCCGTCGAGCAACAGCCAGGCTTGCCGGCCATCGACCGCCCACGCCCAGTCGTACAGCGACTCGCCGGCTGCGATCTTGACCCATGTCGCGACCGGGTGGTCCATCGTCGCGTCCATCTCGACCAGGGCGCATGCTGCTGTGGCCGACCCGTTGCTGTCGCACCCCATCACGAGCGTATGTGCGGCGACGCCGGCCGGCCGCTCCAGACCCGTCCGCTGGTAGATCGGTGGGAGATCGGTCGTTGCCGTGAATCTCCCGTCATACCCCACCGAACCCCACTCGGTCGTGACGCCGACGTTCGACGTCGCGAGGAACCGGCTGCCTTCCTGGGTGGAGACGGTCGGACCTCCATGGCGGCTGCTGCGCAGGAAGTTCACGGGCAGGCCCAGCACCTGGAATCGGACGACGTCACGCAAGCCGGGGTACGCCAGATCGACCGCCTCGCCGTTCAACATCGCCAGTCCGTCGACCATGCTCCACGAGATCGCGTCGTAATGGTTGAAGACGACCGGCTCCCGCGCGGGATCGGTAAGGTCGACGACCACGAACGCGCGAAACACGTCGTCAGCCGTGGGCCCGCGTTCGACCGGGATGGCGAGCCACCCCGTCAGACTGACCGTCGGCGGCATGCCCGCGTCAAGCCGTGCATCGGGCGGCAGGACCGTCCCAGGGATGCTCGCGATGAGGACGGAGATCCCGGTGAGCGGGTCCAGCCTTGTGACCTCGAACGAATCCGGTCGGGCGTCGTCGCCGATCGGTCGAACGAGGACGGCTTCGACCGGGGACCCCAGCCAATCCGATGACCGCGTGGCCGGCGTGCGGCTCGGTGCCTTGGAGGGGACGGCGCTCGGCACGCCGGTCCGAGCCGGCGACGCTGAAGGTGGGGCCACGATCCCCACAGCGGGAAGCCGCAACCACCCGTTCGACAGGGCGAAGATCGAGCCGACCGCCAGCGCCGCGATGGCCGCCGCGACCATGCTCAACCGACGCCCGCCGGCTTGGCGACGTCGGGCGGCCAGCCGCCGCTCGAGCTCGGAAGCCGAGATGGTCAGGGAAAGACCGTCGCCTTCGCTGCGAAGGATCGTGCGGAGCTGCTCCTCGATCCGGTCGTCATGCATGGTTGGCCTCCCCGAGGCTGGTGCCGATCGGGTCGGCGAGGTGGACGCGAAGCCGATCCAACGCGGTCTGGAGTTGCGCCTTGATCGTGTTGGGGCTCTTGCCGAGCGTTGCCGCGATCTCCTCGACGGAGAGGTCGGCGTAGTAGCGCAGGACGACGGCCGCCCGCATCTGGAGCGGCAGGCGCGCCACGCCGTCGAGGAGGACGATCCGGGCGGACGACTCGCTGGCCATGTCGCCGGGCCCGGCCGTTTCGGGCGAGACATCGAGCCGGATGAGACGCGCGCTCTTCCGCCGGCTGCCGAGCGCGTGGTTCGTGGCCACGCGTAGGAGCCAGGCGCGGAGCGCACGTTCGTCGCGGATCCGACCACCCCGCTCGAAGGCCGTCAGCAAGGTCTCGATGACGATGTCCTCCGCCTCGCCACGATCGCGCAGGATGAGGTAGGCGACGGCCTGCAGTTCCTGGCCGTAGGTGGCCAGCAGATCGGCCAGCGTCTCGGGTCGATGCCTGCGCAGGGCGTCGACGGTCATGGGTCAATCCTTCCCGAACGCGGCCCATCGACCGCCCTTCGGAGGATAGATGCGCGGCAGCGCCGTTTCGGGCTAGTCGAGCCCGGCGAACGTGGCACCATCCGCGCATGACCGCGTTCGACGTCATGCTCCGCGGCGGGATCGTCGTCGACGGGACGGGGGCGCCGGGCCATCGCGCGGACGTCGGCGTGCTCGGCGACCGGATCCTCGCCGTCGGCGACCTGTCGGCCGTTGACGCGGACGGGGTCGGGCTCGTGCTCGATGTCGATGGGCGCGTCGTCACGCCTGGTTTCATCGACCCGCACGGCCACTCGGATGGATCGCTCTTCCTCGACGGCGCGCTGGCGAGCCACCTCCACCAGGGCTTCACGACCCAGCTCTCCGGCAACTGCGGCGACTCGCTCGCGCCGATCACCGAGATCGGTCGGGAGGTGGTCGACCTGTCCCTGCGGGCCAACGAGCTCGTGGCGCACTGGGCGACGTTCGCCGACTACATGGACCGCGTCGCCGAGCAGCCGCTCGGCCCGAACGTCGCGCTACTCGTCGGACACGGCACCGTCCGCGCGTCCGTCATGGGATCCGAGGCTCGCCCTCCATCGCCGGACGAACTCACCGCGATGGTCGATGCGGTCGACGCGGCGATGGACGCGGGCGCCCTCGGGATCTCGACCGGGCTGATCTACGCGCCCGGGATGCACGCACCGGCGAGCGAGGTCGAGGCACTCGTGGTCGCAGCGGCGAGGCGCGGCGGGCTGTACGCCACGCACATGCGCAACGAGTGCGACCGCCTGTTTCCTTCGCTCGAGGAGGCGATCGCTGCGATCCGCGCGGCCGGGCCAAACGCCCGACTCCAGGTCTCACACCTCAAGTGCGGGTCGCGCTCCGTGTGGGGGCGAGCCGGCGAGGCGGTCGCGCTCATCGAGGCCGCTCGAGCCGAGGGGTTGGACGTCGCCGCCGACCAGTATCCGTACACGGCGGCGGCCACGACGCTCGCCACCATCCTTCCGCCGGCGCTCCAGGGCCTCGGTGTCGACGCGTGCGTGATGGCCCTCGTGGATCCCCACGTCCGCGATCTCGTGCGCTCGGAGATCGAGCGCGGCATCAGTGGCTGGGAGAACGTGGCGACGGACCCCGGTTGGGGAGGGCTCCGCATCTCGAACGCGGCGAGCCGGCCGGAGTGGGCGGGACGGTCGCTGGCGGCCCTCGCCGAAGCGGAGCACGCGGACCCCGCCGATCTCGCCTTCGACGCGCTCGTCGCCGACCGCCTCGACGTCTCCGTGGTCATCGAATGCATGAGCGAGCCCGACGTCGAGGCGATCATGGCGGTCCCCTGGATCGCGGTCTGCACCGACGCCGAGGGCCGGCGTCCAGGCCATCCGGTCCTCGACGCGGGGCGGCCGCACCCGCGAACGTATGGCAGCACCGCGCGCGTGCTCGGGACGTACGTCCGCGAGCGCGGCGTCGTCTCGCTCGAGACGGCCGTGGCCAAGCTCACCTCCGTGCCCGCTGCGCGGCTCGGGTTCCGCGACCGCGGCGTGGTGCGCGAGGGCGCCTTCGCCGATCTGGTCGTCCTCGACCCGGATTCCGTCGCCGACGAGGCGACCTATCTCGATCCCGCACGCTATCCGCGAGGCATCGAGCACGTCATCGTCAACGGACGAGCGGCGATCCTCGACGGCGCGGAGACCGGCGAGCGGCCGGGTCGCCTGCTCCGGCGGCCGTGACGAGCTGGCCGGGACCGGTGTCGCGCGGGGCCATCGAGACGCCGGCCGTCGCGCGGCTCCCGGGCGGTCCGCTCGCCTACACGTTACGGCGGTCTCCCCGGTCGCGGGGCCTGCGTGTCGTCATCCACCCCGACCGGGGTGTGGTCGTGACCGTGCCGGCCCGCGGGCGGCGTGGCTGGGCCGACCCCGAGCGTCATGTCGGCGCGTTCCTGGCCGAGCGCGAGCCATGGCTGCGCCGGCATCTCGCCCGCCAGGCACGCGACCGTGCGGTCCTCGAGGCGCGCGGCGGTCTCCGCGACGGGGCCACGATCCGCTTCCGCGGCGATCTCCACCGCGTTCGTCTCGTGCCGGCCGGGGCCGGTGTCCGGCGCTCTCGCGTGGAGCGGATCGGGGGCGCCGAAGAAGACGAGCTCATCGTCCATCTCGCGACGGTCGACCGGCGCACGACGGCCGCCGTCCTCGAGGCGTGGCTCAAGCCTCGGGCCCGGGCCGCGATCGAGCGCGACATCCATCGCCACGCCACGGCGCTCGGCGTGGTCCCGGTGGCGATCAGCGTCCGCGACCAGCGGACACGCTGGGGAAGCGCGTCGCGCCAGGGTCGCCTGGCGTTCTCATGGCGGCTCATCCTCGCCCCGCCGGAGGCGCTCGAGACGGTCGTCGTCCACGAGCTGGCGCACCTGCGGGTGTTCGGCCACGGGCCGCGATTCTGGGACGTGGTGGCCACGCGACGACCCGACCACAAGATCTGGCGGCGCTGGCTCCGCGAGCACTCGGCAGAACTCCACGGCGCCCTCCAAGAGGTGCCCGACCGGTGAGCCGCACAGCCGGCGCCCGCCTGTGATCCCGCTCGTCGCCATCACGCTGGGCGGCCTGGCAATCAGGTTGTGGAGCCTCGATGCCGCCGGCGTCTGGTTCGACGAGGCGTATCACTTGGCCCTCGTCCGAGTCCCGGACATCGGCGGGATGCTCGACGCGGTCATGTCGAACCCCCCGGCCGACCCGCTCTACCCGATCCTGCTGCGTGGCTGGGTCGGCGTGGCGGGACACGCGGACGCCGCGATCCGGATTCCGTCGGTCGCGTTCGGCACGCTGACGATCCCGGCCGCCTACTGGCTCGCGCGTGAGCTCGATGGGCGGCGCGCGGTCGCGATCCTCGCGGCGCTCTTCGTGGCGCTTTCCCCGTACGCGCTCGAGTTCTCGCGGGAAGCCGCCCCGTATGCGCTCGCCGCGCTGACCACGACCCTGGCCCTTGCCGCGACATGGCGATGGCGCCGTACCGGTGTCGCGACCGACGGCTTCCTGGCCATCGGGCTCGGTGTCGTGGCCGTCTATTCGCACTACGTCGCGGTGGTCATCCTGGGTCTTGCCTGGCTGGTCGGACTCCTGCATCGGGCGGGGCCATCGCGGGTCGGGCGCGGGCCGTGGGTCATCGGCCTGGCCGTCGTCCTGCTGGCCTGGCTCCCGTGGCTGGCGGGACTCGGGGCGCATTCGCTGTCGGCCACCACACCGCGTGCGACGCTCGAGTCGCCGGCGACGCTGACGCAGGTCATCGGGGCCCTCGCCCAGTACGTCTCGGGGACCTCCGCCCTGCTCGAAGGCGTGCGGCCGCTCCTTCTTGCGGGTCTGGCGCTCAGCGCGCTCCTCGTCGTGCTCGGCTGGGTGGCCGGTGGCGACCCCGATCGGCGCGGGCTGCGCGTCATGGTCCTCATCGCCGGGATCGTGTTCGTGGTGCCGGCGGTCGTGTCCGGCCTGACCGGGGCGTGGTTGTTCGTCGCCCATTTCGGCCTGCTCATGCTTCCTGCGATGCTGGTCGTCGTGGCGTCGGGCGTCGTGGAGGCCGCCGACGTGGTCGATGCGCGACATGCGGTCGGGCGGTGGGTCGCCGGCGGTCTCGCGGCAGCGTGGTGGGTCGTCGCGGTCGTCGGGATCGGGATGTTCAACGCGGTCCCGCCCCACGGCGCGGACGGCCTGCGAGAGCTCGTCGCGACCCTGCAGGCGGGCGCGGCGCCCGGCGACGCTGTCCTCGTAGCCCCGGCCATCCTCTCGCCGAGCGTCGCGCAGTACACCGAGCGGCGGCTGACCGGCATCCCGGCCGATTTCGACCTGTGGGACATCTACTCCCCGGCCGTCCACCCCGCATCGGAGGAGCGGCTGCGGAGCGCCACCCAGTTCGCGGTCACCGGACGGACACGGGTCTGGCTCATCTCGCGGGTCGATCTCGATGCTGACCGAGTCATCCGCGACGAGCTTGGCGGCACGTTCGCGCTCGTCGACCGGATGGATCTCGAGTTCGCGACCCTCTATCGCTTCGAAGGGCCCGCCAGCGCGACGCCCTGAGCGACCCGAGGCCCGGGCTGGGCGACGTAGGGCCGCCACGACGCGCTCGTGGCGTGATGGTGGTGGAGATGAGGGGACTCGAACCCCTGACCCCCGCGATGCGAACGCGGTGCTCTTCCAGCTGAGCTACATCCCCACGGGCGGTCGCGCCACGTCCGCGGACGGGGGACCGGTTCGGAATGGTAGCACGAGGATCCCGGCCAACCGTTCGTCCTGACTGGTGCGACCTCCATCCGCCGGACGAGACCCGGGTCTAGGCTCCCTCGATGCCCTTCGGATTGCTGACCGGCCTGAACGCGGCCCTCGCTTGGGGCACCCTCGACGTGATCACGGCGCTCGGCAGCCGGGTCGTCGGCAGCCTCCGCGTCACCGCCGGGATGCAGTTCGTGACCGCGGCCATCTTCGCCGTCATGGTGGTGATCAGCGGGACGACCCTGCCGGTCGACCCGCGCTCGATCGGCCTGGCCATCCTGCTCGGGGTCATCGGCGCCGGGGCGTACCTCAGCTACTTCACCGGTCTGCAGTTCGGACCGATCGCGGTGGTCAGCGGCGTGGTCGCGGCGTTCGGCGGCCTGACCGTCGTGCTCTCGGTGCTGTTTCGCGGCGAGTCGCTGACACTTCTTCAGGCCGTCGGCGCGACGATCGCGACGGTGGGGGTCCTGCTCACCGGGCTCGCCTTCGAGGGCGGGTTGCGGTCGGTACACTTCGCCGGCCCGGGTGTCGCCTTCGCGGTCATCGCGCTGGTGCTCTTCTCGCTGATGGCGATCACCACCGACATCGCCCTCGAGACGATGACCTGGCTCCAGGTCTACTCGATCGCTCGTGGCGTGAACGCCTCGATCGGCATCGTCGCGATCGTCGCTCTCAGCCTCGCCGGGAGCCGATTCGTCGAGCGACCCGGCGATGGTCCATCGTGGCCCCGGAGCCGCGTGATCGGTGCCATCACGATCGCCGGCGTCCTCGACGTGCTCGGTCTCATCGCCTTCGCGACGGGCCTCGAATCGGCGCCGACATGGATGGTCAGCCTGGCGGCCTCGTTCGGTCCGGCGGTCACGATCCTGGTCGCGGTCGCACTCCTCGGCGAGCGGTTGCGGTCCGTCCAGTGGCTGGGTCTGGCCGGGATCATGATCGGCATGGTGGCGATCGCCATCCAGTGATGGCGGGCCGCCTCCTCAGGCCGGCAGGCTGAACCAGAAGCGCGTGATCCCGTCGCGCGATTCGGCACCGACTCGCCCGCCGCCCGCCTCGACGAGCTGCTTGACGATGGCGAGCCCGATCCCAGCACCCCCGCGGTCGCGATCGCGCGACTTCTCGACCCGATAGAACCGCTCGAAGACGCGGTCGAGGTCATCGGGCGGGATGCCCTCTCCGGTGTTCGCGATCGAGACCAGGAGGTCCGCTGGGCGCCGCTCGGCGCGGACGGTGACCGTGCCTCCGGCGGGCGTGTAGCGGGCAGCGTTGGAGATGAGGTTGCCGAGGACCTGGGCCAGCGCGTCCGGGTTGGCACGTGCCGGGAGGCGGTCCGGAACGTCGACGACGACGAGGAGCTCGGCCCGCTCGAGGACGGGCTGGGCGAGGTCGAGGGCAGACCGGATGGCGGCCGACAGGTCGAGCTCTTCGAGGGTCGGTGGGGTGGTGGCGGCATCGCCTTCCGCGAGCGCGTCGAGCGATCGCGACAGGCGGACCAGCCGTTCCGCCTCGTCCCACAACGACTCGTAGGTCGCGCGATCGGCCGTGATGACGCCGTCGCGCAAGGCTTCGAGATAGCCCTGCAGGTTCGTCAGGGGCGTTCGCAGCTCGTGCGCGGCGTTGCCGATGAAGTCGCGACGCATGGCCTCCTGCCGCTCGAGGCTGGCGGCCATCTGGTTGAACGAATCGGCGAGGCTGGCGAGTTCCTCGGGGCCCTCGCGCGGGACCCGGGCGGCGTAGTCGCCCTCGGCGATCCGGCGGGCGGCGCCGCCGACCTCCGCGAGCGGGCGGGCCAGCATCCGCGCGAGAACGACCGCGAGCACGATGCTGGCAAGTCCCGCGACGACGACCGCGGCGATGACGACGGTCGTGACCGATTCGTCGTACATCGCTTGGGCGTGATCGGCGGAATCGCCGGCCTCGACCATGAGCCCCCGGAAGATCTCGGCCCCGACGACGGTGATGCCGATCGCCACGATCGCGACCCCGACCGCCGCCGAGGCGAGCGCCGCCAGGGCGATCCGGGTCGCGATCCCGCGACCGATCACGCCCGGGCCGCCCGATAGCCGATCCCGCGCACGGTGGCCACGTAGCGGGGCGCGTCGGCGTCGTCACCGAGCTTGTCACGCAGGCGGCCGATGTGGACGTCCACCGTTCGGTCGAGGACATCGGCCCCGTCCTGGCCGTAGACCGCGTCGAGCAGCTGGTCGCGGGTCAGGACGCGACCGCCTGCCTCGATCAGCGCCACGAGGAGGCGAAATTCGACGCGGGTGAGCGGGATCGGCTGGTCGGCCCGCGTCACCTCGTAGCGGTCGAGGTCGACGACGAGGTCGTCGAGGACGAGGCGCGCGACCGGTGCCGTGTCGGCGGTCGCCGTGGCGCTTCGGCGGAGGATCGACTTCACGCGGAGGACCAGCTCCGCCGGCGAGAACGGCTTCGGCAGGTAGTCGTCCGCGCCATCCTCGAGGCCCGCGATGCGATCGAGCGTCGAGCCGCGGGCCGACACGATGAGGATCGGGGTGGCCGCCGCCTCGTCGTCGCGACGGACGGCCCGAACGACGGCCCGCCCGTCCAGCTCGGGGAGCATCAGGTCGAGCACGACCAGCGCGGGCCGGTGGCGCTCGATGGCGTCGAGGGCGGCCGGACCGTCCGCTGCGGTCACGACACTGAAGCCCTCGCGTTCGAGGTAGGTCCGCACCAGCCGGACGATCTTCGCGTCGTCATCGACGACGAGGATCGGTCGGTCAGGAACCCGCCAGGGCGGCTGGATCGACATCGACAGCATGGTAGGGGAGCGATGCTAGGCTGCCCTCGTGACGGTCGAGTGACGGAGGCATCGATGGTCGGTGCGCGTGGTGTCGCGAGAAGACCCCGAACTCGGTTTCGATGGATCGTCGGTGTCGAGGTCGGCGTCCTGGTCGGGCTGTTGACGGACCTCGTGCCGTTCCTGAGCATCCTCGTCGTGATCGGGGTCGTGGTGGCGTTGCCGGTGTCGCACCTTCGGGGTCGCGGACTTGAGGCCACGGCGACGCTCGCGGGGATCCTTGTCGGGGCTGGACTCGTGTACCTCGTCTTCGTCGTGAATACGACCGTCGAATGTGCCGGCACCGCGGACTTCTGCGGCGACGCGAACGTTGTGCCGCTGTGGATCCTCACCGTCGTCACGCTCGGCGTCGGTGGCCTCGCGACGATCTGGGCACGATCGAGAGCGCGGGCCATCGTCGACACGGGTGGCGCGGGCGGCGAGGGGGAGTAACAGGGCGATTCGTCGCGCGGACCCCTTGTCATCCGTAGAACGTATGTTCTAATATAGTCGTCCGATGTGGACCCCTCCAGCCGAAGTGGACGCCGCTGTCGCGGGCCTCCGCGCCCGGTGGGGTGCCGCAGCTCCGCGGGTCATCGGATCGCTCGCGCTGGCGGAGGCGCCGGCCGTGGCGCCACTCCCCGATGTCGGACCACGTCACGAGGCTCGTCCGGACGACGACCGCGTCATCCACACGGGCTTCGCGGCGCTCGACGCGATCCTGGGCCCCGGTGGGTTGCCGCGGTCGGCCAGCGTCGCGATCCGCGGCGACGGGTCGAGCGGCCGGACGACGCTCGTTCTGCGGCTCGCTGCCGAAGCGCAGGTCGCGGGTTCGATCGTCGCCTGGCTCGACCTCTCGCGCAGCTTCGACCCGGTCGAGGCCGTCGCGCGTGGCGTCCGTCTCGAGTGGCTCGTCGTCATCACGCCCGAGACGTTCGACGAGGGCCTGGCCATCGGTGGCGTACTGCTCGCCGGGCGGTCGGTGGACCTGCTCGTGCTGGACCTGCCTGGCGGCCGGCTGGCCGCCACGGATCGGCCGGCCCGGATCGCAGATCGGCTCGGCCGGCTGGCGGCGCTCGCCCGTCGTGCGGAGACGCTCCTCGTCGTCCTCGAACCGCCTGGTCTTGGCGGCGGTCTTGCCACCGCCGTCGCCGAGTCGACCGGCCTGCGCCTCGAACTCGCCCGGCGGTCGTGGATCCGCCTCGGACGCGACATCGTGGGCCAGCGGACCGAAGCGCTCGTCGCCCGCAACCGCTACGGCCCGCCGGGGAGGCGGGCCACCCTCCGGATCCTCTACGCGGAGGGTGGCGAACGCGATGCCTGCCTCCGCCGTGACGACCTCCTCATCGATCAGGCCCCCGCGATCCAGCCCGAACGGACCCACCGCGATGCGACTCCTCCACCTCCACCGGCCGCACCTCCCGCTCGAACTCGCCCGGGCGCGAGCCTCCAAGTCCTTTCTGTCCTTCCCGCCCGGCCCGCTCATCCTGGGCGGCCGGCCGTGGGATCCGGGCCAGGTCGTCGACGCGAACCAGGAGGCCCGGGCGCTGGGCGTCCGGCGGGGGATGCCGCTCGGGAGCGCCCACCGGCTCGTCCCTGACGCGACCTTCATCGACCCGGACCCCGACGCGGACCGGGCGACCATCGAGGCCGCCTTCGAGGCGCTCGCGGCGTTCAGCCCGGGCATCGCCGGCAGCGCCGACCCGTGCGACGCGGCGTTCGGGCTGTTCGAGGTCCAGGTCGATGGCCTCGAGTCGTTGTGGGGGCCGGAGCCGGTCCTCGTCGGGCGGCTGGTCGACGCGCTGGCGCGTGCCCTGGCCGAGGATCCGGGCGAGAGCGGCATCCGGGCGGGTATCGCCGGCACCCGCTTCAGCGCGACCGTGGCCGCCGTCATGGCCCGCCCGGGAGCGCCGAGTCTCGTCCCGCCCGGTGGCGAGGCCGGCTTCCTCGCCCCGCATCCATCCGGTCTCCTCACCCCCGACCCGGACGTGCGGGCCCGGCTCACCCGCTTCGGCCTGCGCCGCATCGGTGCGGTCGCCGAGCTCGCCCGTTCCGCGCTCGTCGCCCGGTTCGGTGAGGAGGGTGCCCGGATCCACGCCCGGGCACGTGGCGAGGAGCTCGAGCCATTCCGACCCCGGCGAGCCTCGGAACACCTCAGGCTCGCCCTGCCGATCGAACCCGCCGTCGAGGATCTCGAACCGCTCCGCTTCGTCCTCCATCGACTGGCCGGCGCGCTCACCGACCAGCTCGTCGCGCGCGGCCTCGCGGCCTCGCTGGCACGGCTGCACCTCGATCTCGACCTCGCGTTCGCGCGCGACGGGACGCCACCGACCCTGGACGTCGAGCAGCGCTTCCCCGAACCGACCTCCGACGCCGAGGCGATCGAGCGCCTGCTGTTCGCCCGTCTCGAGCGGACCCCGCCACCGGCCGCGGTCGCGCGACTCGCCCTCGAGCTGGACGGCACGGCGCCGGCGGCCGGTCAGCAATTTCCGTTGTTCACGCCACAGGCCGCACGGGGGGCGCGGCTCGATTGGCAGCTCGCAAGGCTCGCCCTGACGTTCGGGGAGGATCGCGTCCGGCGCGTGGATGTCACGGACCCGGAGGCCCCGCTGCCCGAAGCGCGGTGGGCCTGGCGGAGCCTGGCCCGATGACCCGCCTCCTGCGCGAACACCCCCCGATCGAGGTCGAACTCGATACGGAGGGTGCGCTCGTGGCGATCCGCTGGAACGGCCGGCGTGAGACCGTCGAGGTGTGCAACCGCTGGCGGGTCGAGGAGGCGTGGTGGCGCGGACCGATCGCCCGCGACTACTTCAAGGTGGTGGGGAGCCGCTGGCTCGCGCTCGTCTATCTCGATCGAGTCGACGGCTCCTGGCACTTGGAACGCCTCTATGACTAAGGGCGGCTCGCTATGACGACCCATCGCCGCGTTGTCGCCTCCGCTCCTCGCTCACGCACCTCGGGTGCGCTCGCTCAGATGCTCGGCTCCGCCTTTCGCTGGGCCGCCCTAGCGAGCCGCCAGGCGGAACCAGCGATCGGTGGCTACCGGTTGCGACCGATCCGGCCGAGATGCGTGTCCTGGAAGGACGTCGCGAGCTTGAGCCCGTACCCGGCGGCACGGTCCATCCCGACATGAGCGACGAACACCGCTCCCGCGATCGCGATGGGCGCGCTGTCCGACGCCAGGCCCACGCCGAGCAGCGCGAGCCCGAATGCCCAGTTGTGGACGAGGTTGTAGGTGAACGCCCCGACGCGCGGGCCACGCAGGTAGCCGACCGCCGAGAGGTCCGGCACCAGCAGGAGCGGGAGCACCAGCAGCCATGGCCCACCGAGCCAGCCATACAGCGCGAGCCCGGCGGCGAAGGCGGCTACCCCTTCGAGCCGCAGCCAGCCTCGGACCGTCGCGGCCGGCAGCGCCACCGCGTCCATCGTTCCATGCATCGTCGTCATCGCCCTCGCTCCGATCTCGCTCCCGACCGGCGGTCGGTTGTTGGCTACACTATATAGCCTTGACGGCTAATGTCAATAGCCTATAATCGAGCCATGAGTCCCGCACCCGCCCGTACGTCCAACGACGCCATCGTCGCCGCCGCACGCACGATCCTCGAGGCCGAGGGCCTGCCGGCGGTGACGATGCGCAAGGTCGCTGAAACCGTCGGGGTCCAGGGTCCATCGCTGTACAAGCGCGTCGCGGACCACGACGCGCTCCTGCGTGCCGTTGCCGAGGGTGTCGTCGCCGACCTGTCGCGAACCATGGCCCGCGCGATCGAGACCGACGATCCCCGCGCGGACCTGCGCGCCGCCGTCCTCGCGTATCGCGAGTTCGTGCTGGAGAACCCGAACGCTTATCGCCTGTTGTTCGCCGATCTTCCGCCAGGCGCGAGTCCGGATCCCGCCTCACTGGCGAACCTCGGTGCGCCGATCGTCCGCGCGATGGCCCACATGACGGGAGGCTCGGACGCCCTCGAGGCCGCGCGGACCGTGGTCGCGTGGGCGCACGGATTCGTTTCGATGGAACTCTCGGGCGCGTTCCGGCTCGGGGGCGACCTCGAGGTCGCCTATGCCTACGGGATCGAGTCGATCCTCACGGGCGTCAGCGAGTCGGCGACCCGAGCGTCACGCTGAGGATGAAGAGCACCAGGAACACCGCGACGACGAGCGCGAGTGCCCCGATGTCTCTCGGATGGGCCTTCTGCACGATCTCGCCTCCCCCGGCTCGGTCGAACCGGATCACTGGTCCGGTTAGCTGCAGGATAGACGCATGACGCGGCCGATGCGTTGCGCGGCTGCACCGCGAACCGTGCCCCGACGCACCATGGCCGTCAGGTGTGAGGGCAGGCCGCGCCGTACAGGATCGTGATCGTCGTCAGGCCGCCGGTGGGTGTCGCACTGATCTGGAGCCTGCAGCCGGCAGCCGACCCCGTCATGTCGAGGACGTAGCTCCCGTCCTCGAGCGGGCCGGACAGCCCGACGGTCGAGTAGCCCGCCCCTTGGAGGAGGCCCTGGAACCGAGTCGCGATCGCCTTGGCGTCGACGCCCTCGACGACGAGGTTGGCCGAAGCCGGGCCGGTCGCGGTCTCCTCGGCCGGAGTCGACCCAGGATACGACGGAAAACCGCCAGGGAGCGTGTCCCAGATGGGACCCCATTCGGTGTCGGTCTGGCCGCCCGCGGGCGGAACGGTGCCCGTCAACGATGGGAGAGGGGACCTCGCAGCGGTCGGTGTCGGAGCCGCGGAGGAGGTGCTCGTTCCGCACGCGGCGAGGAGGACCACCACGGCGATCAGGGAGACGGCAAGGGCCGCGCGGTTCGAGGGCATCGGACTCATCCTACCCGCGTTGCGGAAGGTCGACCGCCGCGGGCCGGACGTGTCAGGACCCCGCCGCCCCCAAGCGACGGGGTCCTGTGGCCGGACGAGTCGCTCACCGACTCGATCGGCGGGTCAGCGTCTCGACCATCGCAGTCGAGCGCCGCCGGATCGTCCCGAGCCCCCAGGCGCCGAGACGTCTTGTAGTCCGCTATTTGCTGGCCGCCTGGACCGCGAGGATGGCGGGGAGTAGACCGAGGATCAGGAGCATCGCGAGCGCGACCAAGGCCCCGATCCGGATGACGGAGAAGGCGATCTGGCGCATGGGTGCGTGCATGCCGGTGAGACGCCGTCATGACGGTTCTTGTTTCATCGATTCGGTCGATCGGAATGGGAATCTCGTCCGGGGTCGGGCCGGGACTCCGGGGTTGCCAAGATAGAACGACTGTTCTATATTTGCAAGCCCCCAAACAGCCGCGTCCGACCCGGGAGCGACCCGTGACGCAGACCCCGTACGCCGAGCTCCATTGCCACACGAATTTCTCGTTCCTCGACGGAGCGTCCGCGCCGGACGAGCTGGTCGAGCGGGCCGTCGAGCTGGGGCTGACCGGGCTGGCCGTCACGGATCACGCCGGCCTCTACGGGGCGGTCCGCTTCGTCAGCGCCGCGGAGGCAGTCGGGCTCCACCCGATCGTCGGGCTCGAGATCGAGCTGCTCGACCCGGCCGTCGCCGACCCTGGGGGGATCGTCATCGCGGCGCGTCGGCCGCGTCGGCGAGAGGCCCGCCACGCCGGGGTCGAGACACCGCCTCCCGACGTGACGGAGGGCCTGCCCGTGCGTCCGCGGCCGTCGCGTACCCGCCTGCCCGGCCACCGGCCGGCGGTCAAGGAGGACCTGCGCGGGATCGGCGAGCGGGTCCGCGGTCCGCATCTCGTCCTGCTCGCCCGGTCGCAGGTCGGATGGCGGAGCCTGTGCCGTCTCGTGTCGCACGCGAACATGGCCGGCACCAAGGGCGTACCCCGGTTCAGCCAGGCGCTGCTGGCAGAGCACACCGATGGCCTCGTCGCCCTGTCGGGCTGTCGTGACGGGGAGGTGGCCCGCCGCCTGCGGACGGGAGATCTGGCCGGGGCGCGGGCCGTCGCGGAACGGTACGCGACGCTGTTCGGGCGGGGCGACGGACCCGTCACGAGCGGATTCTTCGTCGAACTGTCGCACCACCTCCTGCCCGACGACGACTGGCTCGTGTCGGAGTCGGCGGCGTTGGCCGAGACGCTCGGCCTGCCGGTCGTCGTCACCAACGACGTCCATTACGCTCGCCCCGAGGATCGCGAGCTGGCCGACGTCCTGACCGCCATCCGGCACGGACGGACGCTCGATGCGCTCGGCGACCTGCGCCGGCCCGATGGCGAGTCGTACCTGAAGACCGGCTCGGAGCTGGCGACGCTGGCGCCCGGCGACGATCGGACGTCGCTTGCCTCGCGCACTTGGTCCGCGGGAATCTCGACAGCGGTCGAGCTGGCGGCGTCGTGCTCGGTCGATCTCGGCTTCGAGCAGTACCGCTTCCCGGGCTTCCCGGTCCCGAACGGTGAGACCCCGTTCTCGTACCTGTCGGAGCTGTGCTGGGCGGGCGCCCGGAAGCGCTACCACCCGGTGACCTCCCCGGTCGTCAAGCGGCTCGCCCACGAGCTGGAGGTCATCGAGCGAGCCGGCCTCGCCGAGTTCTTCCTCATCTGCTGGGACCTGATGCGCTTCGCGAAGGAGCAGGGGATCCCGGCCCAGGGTCGGGGCAGCGCGACCAGCTCGATCG
>Ga0184612_10000708_pt1 | contig 15704 bp, 14 predicted proteins | sample PLM3_60_coex_FD_133163 | JGI IMG/M metagenome (GOLD analysis project Ga0184612, IMG submission 133163) | Groundwater sediment microbial communities from an aquifer in East River, Colorado, USA - PLM3_60_coex | ecosystem: Environmental > Terrestrial > Soil > Riparian zone | place: USA: East... | reverse complement strand
GAGCCTGCGGAGGATGGCGACCTTGGACTCGTCCCTGGCCCGCCGTGAGCCAACCACGAGCGTCACACGTTCCGGATCGACACCGCCTTCGATCAGTCGGGCGAACCGCTCCCGCAGGACCACGGTTTTGCCGGTCCCGGCTTCGCCGACGACGAGAAGGGGACCGGCATCGTGGTCGAGGATCCGCTGCTGCGCCGGGTCGAGTTGGAAGGGAGGGTGGGCCACGGCGCGATGCTACCGCCGAGGGCCGACAGCCCCGCTAGCTCCGGTGGCGGCCCGCCGCCCACCGGGCCACGCCGCCGCCGGTGATCGCGCCGACCAGGCGGCCGTCGTCGAGCACCAGGGCCGACCTCCCGGCACCGAGACGGGCGGCGGCCTCCTCCAGGGGCTCGGAGACGTCCACCGTGAGCACCTGGGAGAGCGGGATCACCGCGTCCCGGACGGGACGTAGCGGATCGACCACCCCCACGTCCCGGGCCGAGCCGAAGGTCAGCATCCCGATCACCCGGCCGTCGTCGACCACGGGGAAGGCCTCGCCATCGTGGCCTCGCAGGTACCGGTCCAGTGCCTCCGACAGGGACAGGTCGGCGGGGATTGGAGGAGGCGGCGGCTCCATCACCTCGGCCACCGTGGTGTGGGCCAGTCGCCGGCGCAGCCCGATCTGGGCCTCCGCCGCCCGCGCCGACTGGAAGATGAACATCCCGATGATCGCCAACCACAGGCCGAGGAACAGGTCGCCGCGGATCGCCCCGAGCAACCCGCCGGCAAGCAGCAGGCTGCCGAGGCCCATCCCGGACCACGCGGCGATCCGAGTGCCGAGCTCGTGGTTCCGGGTGATCCGCCACACGGCCGCCTCGAGCATGCGGCCGCCGTCCAGGGGGAGGCCCGGAAGGAAGTTGAACCCCGCCATCAGCAGGTTGACCCATCCCACGTACCCGAACGAGGCCGAGAGCGGGCCGCTCGCGTCGGTGCCCGCCGACAGCGCCCAGAACAGGGCCCCGAGCACGAGGCTGGTGAGCGGCCCCACGGACGAGATGACGAACGCGGGGCCCGGTCCCTTCTCGTCGGATCTCGCGCTGGTGAACCCGCCGAAGACCACCAGCGTGATTCCGAACACCTTGATCCCGTGAAGCCTTGCGGCAACGGCGTGAGCCAACTCGTGGAGGAAGACCGAGCCGAAGAACAGGGCCGCGGCGAAGACGGCCAGCGCGAGTGCTGTGCCGCCCCGGATGTTCCCGTACTCGACGTTGAATCGGGCCCACAGGCTGTAGGTCACGAGCACCGCGATCCAGATCCACGACGAGTCGATGTTCACGGGGATGCCCCAGATGGTTCCGACCCGCCACGACCGTCCGAACACGAAGCTCCCGCCCTCCTCTAGATCCTCTCCCGAGCCTACCCGGTAGCCGCTGTTACGCTTGAACGCGTCTGGCCCGGGCTACCCCTCCCTTCCACGCGGGCGTGCCCGCGGGCCCGGGCCAGACCCTATTCCTCTTCCAGGAGGCTCCGGAGCTGCCGCGCGTTGTTCACCGCGTAGTCCCGATAACAGTTGTTCATCAGGACGTGGGTCTCGCGTGCGTGCTTTGACAGGTCCTTGATCTTCGGGACCCATTCGCGGAGCTCCGACTCCTTGTACTCGTAGCGGAACCGCTCGGCTGCCGTCTCCGACTTCGTCGTCCAGGCCTTGGGGTCCCGTCCGTGGAACCGGACCATTGCAAGATCCTTGGATGTAGCGGCGGCGATGGGAGGCAGGCTCGAGTCGAACCCCTGGGGCATGTCCACGCAGACGAACGGCAGGCCGTTCTCCTCTAGGAACCCGAGCGTCTCCTCCCGGTTGCGCTCCTCGAGCCAGCTCTTGTGGCGGAACTCCACGGCGATGCGGAAGTCCTTCAGCCGGTCACGGCACTCCAGGACATACTCCTTGTTCTTCCTGCCGATCACGAACCACTGGGGGAACTGGAACAGCACGGCGCCGAGTTTGCCTGCCGAGTGCAGGGGCATCAAGGCGTCGTGGAACCGTTGCCACACCTGCTCCACGGCGTCGTCGGGGAGCTGCTCCCGATACAGGTTCCGCTTGCTGTCGAGCTTCTTCGGCAGGTTCTCGCGAAGGTCCGCGTACAGCGATTCGCGCTTCGTCGGGTGATTCGTGAGGAGGGAGTAGGCCTTGATGTTGAACGTGAAGCCCTTCGGCGTGCGTTCGATCCACAGGATGGCGTTCCGCTCGGAGGGTGGGAAGTAGTAGGTCGAGTCCACCTCCACGATCGGGAACTGGCTTGCGTAGAACTGGAGTCGGGCCTCCGCAGTCTTCGCGCCGGGAGGGTAGAAGTTCCCTTCCTTGATCAGCGTGCGTTCGGTCCAGCTGGAGATCCCGACCAGGACGTTTGCCATCGGGGCAGCTTAGCTCGCCCCATCAAGCGAAACGCCCGCCGGGGAGGGTTCGGCGGGCGTTGTCGCCGTTACGCGCGGGCTAGATCAGTCGTCCCCGCCGCTGTCGTTCGAGTCCTGCGAGTCGTCGTTCGAGTCCTGCGAGTCGTCGTTGGAGTCCTGGGAGTCCTCGTTTTCACCCTGATCGTCGGCGTCCTCGCCCTGATCGTCCTCGTTCTCGCCCTGATCGTCGGCATTCTCGTTCTGGTCGTCGGCCTCGTTCTGGTCGTTCTCGTTCTCGCCCTGCTCGTCGGCCTCGGGGGTCTCCGTGTCCTGTGGCTCAGGGGACTCGGTCTCCTGGGGATCCGGCGTCTCGGTGGCGTCGTTCTGTACCTCAGGCGTGCTGACTACGGGCAGTCGGGGCGGTGTGCTGTTACTTGCCCCACTCCTGGCCAGGGCAGCCACGGAGATCCCACCGACCAGCACGAACGCCCCCACTGTGGCGGCGATCCTGAGCAGCATCTTCGTCTTCACATGAGCCTCCTCTCAGCTTGGGGACAGCTTAGGGAGTGGAGGGTTACGGACCTTCCAAACGATGGTTAAGAGGAGGGAAAGGATGCAGATGACTCAGTCGTCGTCCCCGTCGTGGTCGCCCCCGGAGTCCCCGGAGCTCCCGTCGGACCCGCCGGAGTCTCCGGAGTCGCCGGAGTCGCCGGAGCCCGGACCGCTCGACTCGGAGCCCGGGCCGGAGCTCGAGCCCGGCGTGGAGTCGCCGCCATTGCTGCCGCTCGACTCGCCAGTTGGACCGCTGCCGCCCTTGCCCTGACCCTGGCTTGGGCCCTCGTGCGGTTCGGAGGCTTGCTGAACGGGCTGTTCTACGCGGTTGCTCGTAAGGCTGAACGGCCTGACCGGGGTGGCGATGCCGTTGCCGGCTACCGCGACGGCGGCACCGGTGAGGGCTCCGGTGAGGAGGATCCCGGCGAGTCCCCAGACGGAGATTTGGACCTTACGATTCATCGTGCACCAAGCCTAGAGCCGAATGTCCTAAGAGCAGGTTAAGTCGCGGGGCTCAGGCGAACCTCCACGCGCGTTCCACCGCCGTCGGCCGACTCCACCACGACCGTGCCGCCCCACTTCTCGGCAAGCTCGCGGACGATGGCCAGGCCGAGGCCGGTCCCTCCCTTCGGCGCGCTCCTCCCGCGGAAGAAGCGATCCGTGACCCGGTGACGCTCGTCGGCGGCGATGCCGGGCCCGACGTCCTCGACCGCGAGGAAGGCTCGGCCATCGACCCGACCGGTCTCGATCACGACCGGGCCCGGCGCATACGCGACGGCGTTGTCGATCAGGTTGTCCAGGATCTGGTCGAGCTCGGCCGGCTCGCCCAGCGCCCGGCCGCCTTCGCCTCTCGCCGTGAGGGTCGCACCCTGTCGGGAGGCGCGTTCCCCCCACCGTTCGATGGCCCGTTGTACCGCCTCGTCGAGGTCGATCTCCGAGGGACCGCCCTCCTCGATCCGCCGGGCCATCACCAGCAGCCGATTCACGATCCCGGAGAGCCGGTCCACCTCGGTGTCCGCTGCCTGGAGCTGGCGGCGGACCTCCTCCGATGGCGCTTCGGCCATGGCAGCCTCCAGGCGAAGCTTCATTCCGGTGAGCGGCGTGCGGAGCTGATGGGAGGCGTTCGCCACGAACTCCCGCTGGGCCTTCACGGTTGCCTCCAGTCGGTCGGCCATGTCGTCGAAGGACCGGGCCAGCTGGACGATCTCGCTTGCTCCCTGGGTGGTCTCCGCGCGAGCGGAGAGGTCGCCGCCACCGAGGCGCTTGGCCACCGCGGCGAGCTTGGTGAGCGGCCGGGAGAACGACCCGGCCAGGGCGAAGGCCACGATGAGGCCGGCGAACAACGCGCCGAGGCCGATGACGGCCAGGCCGGCGATGACCCGGCGGACCCGGTCCTGGACCTGCCCCATGAGCTCGGAGACCCGGACCGCGCCGTAGAACGTCGACTCCTCGATGATGGGCGCGGCGGCAACCAGGATGTCCTGCCCGAGCGTGTCGCTGTGACGGATCTCCGAGGTGGGCTCGGGCGTCTGGAGCACGCGCACCAGCTCCGGCCGGCCGGGCGTCGCGTATTTCTCCCCGAGGTTCCCGCTCCCGGTCGAGTCCGCGATGAGCACACCGTCGGGGTCGATCACGATGACCCTTCCGTTCTCCTGATCGGGGAAGTGCCGGGTGACATAGCCCTGAAGGGTTTTCGGATGGACCGTCCGCGCCCCGCCGATGCCGGCGGCGACGAGGAGCGCGTCCGACTCGGCGCCCGACTTCACCTCCGACTGCACGCGGCGCTGGAGGTTGATGGCCAGGGGGACCTCGAGCGCGACGATGACCGTGACCAGGATGTAGGCGAAGGCGATGACCAGGCGGGTGCGGAGCTTCGTGGCCCCTCCTATCCCGTGCTCGTGTCCTCGCTCGACACGTCCTCGGTCGAGGCGAAGCGGAACCCCACGCCCCGGACGGTCGTGATGTAGCGGGGTCGGGCCGGGTGGTTCTCGAGCTTCTTGCGGAGCCAGGAGATGTGGACGTCCAGGGTCTTGGTCGGCCCGAACCAGTTCGGATCCCAGACCTCGTCCATGATCTGCTCCCGCCGGATGACCTGGCCGGCGTTGGCCATGAGGAGGTGCAGGAGGTCGAACTCACGGGCGGCCATGTCGATGGCCTGGCCCTCCTTGGTCACCGACCGAGAGGCCGGATCCAGGCGGATCGGGCCCACCTCGATGGCGGCGCGGCGTTCCAGTGGCTTGCCCCGGCGCATGATGGCCCGGATCCTCGCGGTGAGCTCCCGGACGGAGAATGGCTTTACGACGTAGTCGTCGGCCCCGAGCTCGAGCCCGAGTACGCGGTCGATCTCCTCACCCCGAGCGGTGAGCATGATGATGGGCACGTCCGACAGCTTGCGGATTTCTCGGGCCAGATCCCGCCCGTCGCCATCGGGCAGCATCACGTCGAGCAGGATCAGGTCAGGGAGCTGGCGGTCGCACGCTTCGCGCGCGACCGCCAGCGTCGATGCCACTTCAGGCGCGAATCCCTCCCGTTCGAGGCTCTCAGCGAGGGGCTCGGCGATGGCCTGTTCGTCCTCCACGACCAGGATGCGCGGCTTCACGAGCCTGATGGTACCGCCGGCCTAGGCGGCACCCTCGTCATTTGCTCGGATGGTTCCAGGGTAGGGGTACGGAATTGTCGCTCTTAACCTCAAGTCACCCTTGACCTGCAGGCGGTGGTCGTTACTAGACTCCTCTTGAGACGCCGGGAGGGGGTCCCGTGTCCGCAGCTACAGCAGGCGCGACCATCGGCCACCATCTGCCCCGACCGCGTGTTTGGCCCGACCCCGAGCCGCTCCGGCTCAAGTTGGTCGAATGGGGGGTCTCAGTGGCAACGGTTGCCTTCTTGATTCCACTTGTATTCGCGACGCTGAACTCGGCGAGATCCCAGTTTTGGACGGTAGCCGTGTGGCTGCCTCTTATTCTGATATCAGATCTCCTGCCCGTCCCCGCATGGGGAGGAGTCACCATAGCTCCATCGCTGCCTATCCTGCTCGCAGCCGCCATGTTGTTCCAGCCAGTTGCGGTTGGAGTACTTGCCTTGATTGGATCAACCGACCTTCGCGAGGCTCGAAGGCAGATTAGTTTCGGGCACGCACTCTACAACCGCAGTCAGATTGCAATCAGCGTGATGACAGCATCGTGGGCATTTCACTCACTGGGCGGAGACCTAAAGGCTTGGCCTCGAGTACTCGTCTTGGCGATGCTGGTTCTTGCGGTTGATATTTCCGTGAATGCATCTCTCGTCCTCTTGGCTCGGCAAGTAGCAATGGGAGCGCCATTGAGCGAAGAGATTAGAGGCCTTCTGGGCGGACAGCCAGTTCCCTTCATGTTGTCGTACGCTTGCTTCGGGCTGGCCGCGGTTCTTCTCGCTGTCGTATACCAAGTAGCAGGAAGCTGGGCACTGTTGGCATTCCTGATTCCTGTGCTCTTAGCTCGGCAGGTCTTCGTCGAAAACTCACGATTACTGACTATGCGTGAGACCATCTTTGAGAAAAGTCGCGCGCTGCTCAACGTCTCCGAGAAGATGGCAGATGAGAGGCGTGAGGAGCGCCTCGCCGTCGCGGCTGGGCTTCACGATGAGTTGCTCCCCCCTTTGTACAAAGTCCATCTGATGGGCCAGGTCCTTCGGCAGGACCTGGCGATGGGCCGACTCCTGAACTTGGAGGACGATCTTCCAGAACTACTGGGCGCGACCGAACAAGCCAGCGAAGCGACCCAAGGGCTGATTCGCGACTTGAGGCACTCGGGCCTCGGACCCGACGGGCTCGTTGGAACGCTGCGACTCTTGGTACGAGAGGTGGAGTCAGCTTCTCCCGGCCAGATCCGGTTGAAAGCGGAAGATGTCGGCGGATCACCTGTGGTCCAACTTCTTGCTTATCAAATTGCGCGCGAGGCACTAAGGAATGCGGTCAGGCACGCTAACGCAAGCGTCATCCAAATCACCCTCGCACGCGAGGGGCCGGACATGAGGTTGATAGTGGAGGACAACGGCCAGGGGTTCGACCCGATATCCGTTGACGACGAGCGGCATTTCGGACTATTGCTGATCAAGGAGCGTGTGGAGCTCGCTGGTGGCGTTCTGCATGTTCAATCAAGTGTTGGAGAAGGCACGAGGATCGTCGCCCGGCTTCCCGCCGAAACCTCCTCCGAAAGCGGCTAGACCCCGAGATGATCCTCGGGGTCTAGCCAGAGCTTGCAGCCTTGTAGGCGTGCCTAGAACCTCGCGTGCGCGCCACCGGCCAACACCAGCGCGAGCAGCGAACCGGCAGCGAGTGCGAGTCGCCTCACGAGCTTCATGGCCACCTCCCTCCGTCGCCCAACTGGGCAAGATGCCCACCCCCTAGCGAGGGATCACCCTCCCAATCCTGGGCCGCCCCGCCTGGGGGATACGGGGGCAACTATCGGGTGACCCCCGAACAGCCCACAAGCCCCTTGTTCTCCCTACCACATCCGCTGTAGGGGTCCGGCCGTCCTTTCCGGCTCTTGGCGGGTGGTTCCAATCACGCTCTCGGAGCTTCATCATGGGCGTCGCTTTCGTGCGGGTCATCAGGAGGAACGACCACGTCTAGCTCGCGTGAGAGAGCGCCTCGTAGCCGCGCTCGGGTAGGCCTCATGATCTTTGAAGCAGGAGTGGTCGTGCCCACTCTCCTGGGTCTGGTATTCCTCCTCGCGAGGGAGGCTGAGAACCTTTCCGCCAAGAAGATCGTTCAGCTCGCCATTTGGGTTGCGATTATCGGATTGGTTGAGCTACTCCCTGTCCCCATGTGGCGAGGAACACACATCAGCTTGGGGTTTCCCCTACTCATGGCAGTTGGCTTCATCTATACGCCCGCCGATGCAGGCATAGTCGCCTTTCTGGCAGCGTCGGATCCCAGGGAATTCAAAGGTGAAGTAAGCCCGCTCCGAGCACTCTTCAACCGTTGTCAAGTCGCATTGTCAGTGCTTGCTGCAAGTGCGGTGTTCCATGGGTTTGGATCAATCGACCATTCGCGAACGGTGCTGTTGGTGATCGCTTCGATGTTGGCGGCGATGGTGGATTACATCGTCAATTGGAGTCTCGTCGCGCTCGCGGCGAGCATTCATTACAGGATGTCCCCGACGAAGGTGTTTCGACAGATGCGGGTAGGAGCAGGAAGGGAATTCTTGATCAGTTACCTAGGTCTGGCTGTCTTTGGATTGATCGTCGCGAAGCTCTTTCTAGATGTGGAGTTCTGGGTCGTGCCTGGATACGTCGCTCCCTTGCTGCTCGCGCGGCAGATGTTCTTCCGCAGCAAGGCGCTCGAGGAAGCGCACAAGGAGCTCCAAGATCGAGAACAGGTCCTTCGGGCCCTTTCGACTCGCATGGCCGAAGAGCGGCAGGACGAACGGGCTCAGATCGCCGCGTACCTCCACGACGACTTGGCCCAGCTCCTCTTCAAGCTCTCCCTCCAGGTCGACATCGCCAAGCGGCATCTCGCGGCCGGCAAGCTCGCTGACGCGGAGAAGACCCTCGAGGAGATCAAGGACACCAAGGGCAAAACCTCGGACCGCATCCGGGTGCTGATCCGCGACCTCCACCGATCCCCGCTCGGGCGCGCCGGCCTCGAGGAAGCGCTTCACGGATTCATCTCGGAGGTGGCTCGTGGTTCGGAGGTGCGGTTCCACACCGACATCTCGGAGGTCGCGCTGCCGGCTCCGATCGCGCTCCTCGTCTACCACATCGCTCGCGAAGGCGTGATGAACGCCCTTAAGCACGCGCACGCAACCAACGTGTGGCTTACGGCCCAGCAGCTCGGGGACAACGTCGAGCTCGTGCTGAAGGACGACGGCTCCGGGTTCGACTCGGAAGCGCCGGGACCCGAGGGGCACTATGGACTGACCATGATGCGCGAACGGGCCACCGTCGGTGGCGGGACGTTCGACATGCAAACGGCGGCCGGCCAGGGGACGACGATCACGGTGACGTTCCCAACGTCGTGGCTACAGCAGGAGGAGGCTCCGGCCCAGGAGGCCCAGCCGAGCCGGGCCGATGCTTCCCCCGGTACCACCGCCCCTCCTCGGGGGGAGCTTGCTCCCCAGTCCGCCCTCGCATCACGGCCACGATGAGCCAGGCCAGCCCGGCGTAGACGAACACGTCGCCGACGCTCGCCACCTGCCCGACGGGCGGCGGGATGGGGATCACGTCCGCGAGCGGCGTCAGGGAATCCGCGGCGGTCATGAGGTGGTGCTTGGCCCCCTCGTCGGCGGTGAGGAGCTTCAGCACCTCGGTCTGTCCAGACACCACGAGGGCGTGACGGCTCACCGGCATCCCGCCGGTGGCGATGACGACCACGGCGTTCAGGGCGAGCCCCACCAACAGGAGCGGCATCCCGATGATCCGGATATTGACCCCGGCAAAGAGCAGCAAGAGCAGGTACGAGGCTCCCAGGACCGCCATCCGCACCAGGAAGTCCGTGCCGTGGCGCGCGTCGGGGAGCGGCAGCGCCTGCAGCCCCAGCCCGATGGGGGCCAGCCACCAGTACCTCATGTGCAGCCGCTCGAAGCCGCGTAGCCGTCCTCCAACCAGGTACCCGATGAGCACCGACAGCAGGATGATGGAGAGGAAGAGGATCATGCCCGGTCCAGTGTGCGGGAGTGCCTGGATTCTCCCCCGGCCGACCCACCACGTCCAGCGGGCGCCCGGGGCCGCCCGCTAGCATCGCGCCCATGGCCCGGATGGTGCCCTTCCCCATGCTTCCCACGGACAGCGCGGCCGAACGGCGGCTGTACGAGGGGTTCCTCCGCCAGCTCGACGACCAGTACGTCGTCTATCACAGCGTCGACTGGGTGTTGGCCGGCCGGGATGGTCCGATCCAGGGGGAGGCCGACTTCGTCATCGCCTACCCCGAGGACGGCGTCCTGGTCGTCGAGGCGAAAGGGGGCTCGCTCGCCTACGACCCGCAGACCAAGCGCTGGAGCCAGTCCGGCCGCTCGGGGAGGCACCTCCTCGAGGAGGACCCCTTCCACCAGGCCGCCGACGAGATGCACTCGCTCGCGCAAATCCTTTCGGCCCAGCCGGGCTGGGAACGGTGGAAGCCGTCCTACGGGTACGGGGTCGCCTTCCCGGACGGCATCTACGAGGAGAGGGCGCACCCTGCGGCGCCGCCGGAGGTGGCAATCGATCGCGACGACATAGAACGGCTGGCCGAGCGCGTTCCGGAGGTGATGCGGTTCTGGCGCCGGGGAGGCCGCAGGTTCGGCTCGGAGGGGATGGATGCCCTGGCCACGGCTCTGGGGTTCAGGGTGGAGATCCGAACGCCCCTCTCGGTCCGGTTCGGCGACGAGGACCGGAAGATCGTCGAGCTCACGAACGATCAGGCGTGGATCTTGAGCTTCGTGGCCCATCGCAAGCGCGCGGCCGTCACGGGCCCGGCCGGAGGAGGCAAGACGCTGCTGGCCATCCAGCTCTCGAAGCGCCTTGCGGCGGAGGGCCACCGAACGCTGCTCACGTGCTTCAACCGGCGCCTGGGCGAATACCTGAGGGAATCCACCGAAGGAGTCGAGGGCCTCGACGTGGGCCATTTCCACGAGGTCTGCGTCCGGGTGGCCAAGGAGGCCGGATTCCAGCTCCCGCAGGACTCGGTGGAGCCGGGCTCGGATTTCTTCGAGCACGAGCTCCCCGAGTTGCTGGAACGCGCGGCCCGCAAGCTCGGCCCGCGGTACGACGCCATCGTGGTGGACGAGGCGCAGGACTTCCGGGAGTGGTGGTGGCCGGCGCTCCTGGCCCTGCACCGGGATCCCGACGACGGGATGCTCTACCTGTTCGCCGACGACAACCAGAACCTCTACGGCGGCGCACTGCCGCTCGGCCCGGAGCTTCGCGTGCCTCCTCTCCCGACCAACCTGCGGAACACGCAGGCCATCCATGAGTTCGTCTCGGTCTTCTACCGGGGCGAGGGGAAGCCGACGGCGAAGGGGCCGGCCGGACGGCCACCACAGATCCTGGGATATCGGGACGACGACGACCTGGCGCACGTCCTCGCGGTCGTGCTGCGCGACCTGGTGCAGCAGGAGAAGGTGCCCCTCGGAGACATCGTTGTGCTCACGCCTTCGGGCAAGGAGAAGAGCCGGTTGCGCAGCCGTGGAAGTGTCGACGGCTTCCGGCTTTCCGACACCCCGGAGCCGGGGTCCGTTCTCGCTACCAGCGTCCACGGGTTCAAGGGCTTGGAGCGTCCCGTGGTGATCCTCGCCGAGCTGGACGACAAGCCTCGAGAGGACCTGGCCAGATACCTGTACGTCGGAGGCTCGCGGGCCCGCAACCATCTCATCGTTCTGGCGGCGGAGCCGGTGGCCAAGGAGCTGCGGCAGTTGGCAGGGGTCACCGGGCCCTGAGCGACCGTACAGTGGCTGCATGACACGGGATGCCGGCTACTTCGGCCCGGACAGCGTCTCCTGGCAGGTCCATCGGGAGGTCACGGTCCTGTTCGGCGGGGCCCGCGCGGTCCTGATGCAGGCGGCCCACCCGCTCGTGATCGCCGGCGCGCGTGAGACCGGCTTCTACGAGCGGAACCCGTGGAAGCGACTCCAGCGCACGCTGATGCTGACCTACGCGATCACGTTCGGGTCCAGGGCCGAGGCTCACGCGGCGGCCGACCGGATCAACGAGGTCCACGCCCGGGTGAAGGGGATCGACCCGGTGACCGGGCTTTCCTACGACGCACTCGATCCCCAACTGCTGCTGTGGGTCCACGCCTGCCTGGTCGACAGCGCCCTGCTGTTCGAGGAGCTCACGGTAGGCAGGCTGGACGATGCGGGCCGCCAACGGTTCCACGAGGAACAGATGCTGGCCGGGGAGCTTGTGCGCATCCCGCGTGAGGTCATCCCTCCGACGGTCGCGGGGCTTCGGTCCTACATGCAGGGCGTGATCGACAGCGGGATCCTGCAGGCGACGGAGGCCGCTGGGCGTGTTGCGCAGCTGTTCCAGGACCCTCCGAGGGAGGCCGAGTGGCGGCCGGTGCTCCGGGGCGTGTCGAGGCTCGCGTTCGCCACGCTCCCCCCCGAGCTCCGCGAGATGTACGGGATCTCGGCGGGCTGGCCCAAGCGGGCGGCGTTGGCCGCGACGTGCTCGGCCATCCGCGTCCTGCGGCCGCTCCTCCCCCCGCGGTACCGGTACATCGCGCCCTATCAGGAGTGGCGCCGCTCCCGGGTCGGGGGTTCACGAGCGCCGGCCGCGCGCGGGGCTTCCACGGAGGCTGAATAGACTTCTCGCCGTGGACGGGATCGACGGCGTCCTGCTCGACATCGACGGCGTCCTCGTCGTGTCGTGGGAGCAGATCCCCGGCGCGGCGAAGACGGTGGGTTGGCTGCGAGCGCAGGGGCTGCCGTTCCGGCTGATCACCAACACGACCACGCACAGCCGACACGGGCTGGCCAGGGTTCTTCAGGATGCCGGCATCGACGTCGATGGCGAGGACGTCGTGACGGCGGTGGTGATGACCGGTTCGTACCTTCGATCCCATCACCCAGGGGCGAAGGTGTTCCTGCTCTCCGACGGCGATCCCACCGACGATCTGCCGGGCGTGGAACTGGTCGAGGACGGGGCCGACGTGGTGGTGATCGGCGGTGCGGGCACTGACTTCAGCTACGAGCGGCTGAACCGGGCCTTCGGGATGTTGATGGCCGGTGCCGTCCTCGTCGGCATGCACCGCAACATGTACTGGCGGACGAAGGAAGGCTTCCAGCTCGACGGCGGAGCGTTCATCGTGGGCCTGGAGGAGGCCACGGGTCGGAAGGCGGTGGTGTGTGGGAAGCCGTCCCCGACGTTCTTCCACGAGGCCGTGAGGATGGTGGGGACGCCGCCCGAGCGGACGGCGATGGTCGGCGACGACATCGTGAACGACGTCCTCGGCGCGCAGGCGGCCGGGCTCGTGGGAGTCCTGGTCCGGACCGGGAAGTTCATGCCGACGGATCTGGAGCGGGGTTCGCACAGGCCGGATCGCGTGATCGACTCGATCGCCGACCTCCCGGGACTGCTGCGGCCCTCGTAGGCCGGGCTTGGGCCGGTAGCCGTACCCCTCCCGGCGTAGTCTCACCATCTGATGGCATCGCAACGCACGCGGTTCGCCAAGCAGCTGTTCGGCGCCATCGCTCCTCAGTACGACCGGATGGGCGCGGTCCTTTCGCTCGGCCAGGAGCTTCGATGGCGCCGGTTCCTGGTCTCTAGGGTGAACGCCATCCCCGGGTCCTGGGTCCTGGACGTCGCCACCGGGACGGGCCTGGTGGCTCGGGAGCTGGCCAGGCGGCGCAACGTCCGAATCGTCGGATTGGACCAGAGCGAGCCCATGCTGCGGCGGGGCATCCAGGCGGTGAAGGGCGAGGGCCTGGAGGGCCGCATCTCGTTCGTCCTGGGGCAGGCCGAGCGGTTGCCGTTCCCCGACGAGGCCTTCGACTCGGTCACGTTCACCTACCTGCTGCGCTACGTCGACGACCCACAGGCCACGCTGGCTCAGCTGGCGCGGGTGCTCCGGCCGGGCGGCGTCCTTGCCGGCCTGGAGTTCTACGTTCCGCAGAACCCGTACGTGCACCTGGGGTGGAGGGCGTACACGCGCACGGTGATGCCCGCGGTCGGGTGGGTCGTATCCAACGCATGGAAGCGGACGGGTAGGTTCCTGGGTCCAAGTATCGAGCGCCTCTACGAGCGGTACCCTCTGCCGGTCCAGATCCGGATGTGGCAGGAGGCCGGGATCAGCAAGGTTCGGAGCCGGCCGATGGGACTGGGAGCCGGCATCGTCATCTGGGGAGTGAAGCGCACGGCGGTGACGGGTGCCTGAGCGGGCCGAGGGCCCGGCGTTCTACGCGCTCGCGCCCGGCGGATGGCGGGACTACTGGACTCTGCTGCACCCGCCGTACACGCTGTGGCACCTGTCGTACGTGGCCATCGGGGCGTCGCTGGCGTCCGACGTGAACGGTCGATGGCTTGCAGAGAGCCTCGTCGCCTTCTTCCTGGGGATGGGATTGGCCGCGCACGCGCTGGACGAGTTGCACGGGCGGCCGCTCTCGACCCGGATCCCCGACGGCGTGCTGTGGACCCTCGCGATCGTCGGGCTCACCGGCGCCATCGCCCTCGGGATCGATGGCATGATCGAGGTCAGTCCGTGGCTGGTCGCGTTCATCGCGTTCGGCGGGTTCATCGTGGTGGCATACAACCTCGAGCCGTTCGGGGGCTGGTTCCACTCGGACCTGTGGTTCGCTCTCGCCTGGGGGGCGTTCCCCGCGCTGACTGGGTTCTTCGCCCAGACCGGGCGGGTCACGTGGCCCGCCGTGGTGGTCGCCTTGGCGTGCGCTGCGCTGTCCGCAGCGCAGCGCACGCTCTCGACGCCGGTCAGGCGATTGCGGCGGCATGTCCGGTCCGTGTCGGGGGAGCTCACGCTTGCGGACGGGAGCGTGGAGGCGCTCGACGCCTACGCGCTCCGCCGCCCCCCGGAAGCAGCGCTCCGGTACCTCTCGCTGGCGATGGTGCTGCTGGCCGTGGGGCTCGTCGCGGCTCGCCTGCGCTGAAACTCCGGGCCCACCTTGTGACTTTCGCAGCGCCCACGGGCGGCGGATAATACGCGTCGCCCGCGGCCACACGCTTTTCCGAGAGGGGGGCACATGGAGGGGAACCTCGACCACGTCTTGGCGCGCCGCCTGGGGCGCCGGGACTTCCTGCGCTATTCGGCCATCCTGGGCGGTGCCGGCGTGCTCGCCGCCTGCAAGAAGGCGGAGACGAGCGGAGGCGGAGCACCCGGCTCGCCCCGGCCGCCGGTCTCCGAGGAGCCCGGCGACCTGCAGATCTTCGACTGGGCGGGCTACGAGGTGAAGCCGCTGTGGCGGCCCTACGCGAACCAGTTCCCCGGCCAAACCCCCAGGTGGACGACGTACAAGGACGATCAGTTCGGCTACTCGAAGATCGCGGTCAACCCGGATGCGGTCGATTTCGACGTCGTCCATCCCTGCCACTACTACTGGTCCGACTACGTGAAGCTGACCAGATCCGACGGGAGCCCGGTCCTCCAACCCTGGGACACGTCCCTCATCGAGAACTTCTCCCAGCTGAACCCGGCGTTCATCCAGGGCGGCCAGTTCGACGGCCGGCAGTACTTCGTTCCCGTCGACTGGGGATTGGCCGCTCCCCTGTACCGTCCCGACAAGGTCGAGCCCACCGAGGACTCGTGGGAGCTTCTGTGGGACGAGCGGTACAAAGGCAAGATCGCGTGGTGGGAGAGCTTCAACATGTTCATCCCGGCCGCCTATGTCAACGGGATCGAGGATCCCTGGAACATGACTGACGACCAGCTCAACATGCTCAAGAGCTTCCTGATCTCGAAGAAGAAGGCCGTCTCCCCGATCCTGTGGTCGATCGACCCGACAACGGAGACGATGGCGAACGGGGATGCATGGATCGCCTACGCGTGGCCCTTGCACTACGTCGAGCTGCAGAGCACGAACTACCCCGCCGTGTATATGAACCCGAAAGAGGGGAGGACCGCCTGGTACTGCGGGTTCGCCCTGGTCGACGGGACGAAGAACTACTACCACGCGCACGACTACGTGAACGCCTGGATCAGTGCCCAGTCGGGGCAATGGCTCGTCACGAACTACGCGTACGGGAGCCTGAACACCGCCATCGACATCAGCAAGGTGTCGAAGGACCTCGTCCAGGTCTTCAGCCTCGACGACCCCCAGGCCCTTGCGGAGCCCAACTCCCATCCGGAACAGAACATCCCGCGCCGCAGCGTGTACCAGGCG
>Ga0184612_10000707_pt1 | contig 15707 bp, 14 predicted proteins | sample PLM3_60_coex_FD_133163 | JGI IMG/M metagenome (GOLD analysis project Ga0184612, IMG submission 133163) | Groundwater sediment microbial communities from an aquifer in East River, Colorado, USA - PLM3_60_coex | ecosystem: Environmental > Terrestrial > Soil > Riparian zone | place: USA: East... | reverse complement strand
TTATGCCAGATACGCCAATCCCAATTATACTTGGGCGGTTGCTGTCAGTGCCGCATGCTGAAGAAAGTATCAAAGCAAAGAGAAGAATTAGTTTGATCATGAACCGTCCCCCGATAAGTCTAACGTTAAGCTCAGCCGGCGCTTTTAGCGATCGGTCTGAAGCGTCAAGTTAGACGCCTCCTTCGTATCCATCTTGAATCTATGGACGCGCGCACTCGATTATGGTCATCTCAGATTGGGTCGGAATGACCTTCGTCACTCGGAAGCCGGCCTCTTCCAAGAGTGCTCGACATTCGCCCTCGGTGCGCTCGCGCCCGCCGATCATCACCATCATGTTAAAGTCAGACAGCACTAAGGCTTGGACCGCGATAGAGTGTTGCACCCGATCCGGTAGAACCCGTTGGACGACGAGGAGCTTACCCTTCTCTGTCATGGCCTGGTGGCAGTTCTTGAGGAGCGCAACCGCGCGGGCATCATCAAATCCGTTAATCATTCGTGAGAGAATATAAGCATCTCCTCCGCCTGGCACCGACGCAAAGGCATCTCCCGCAAGAATTTCGCAGCGTCCCGCCAGCCCGGCGTTCCCAATCCGTCTTGTGGCCTTTCCGGCGACGTGGGGCAAATCAAATAGCATTCCTTTCATCCTGGGGTTCACCTGAAGGAGGGCGACCATGAGGCTGCCATCTCCGCCTCCCACGTCAACAACTCTGTCGATCGTCGAAAATGGATAACTGGCAAGCACTGCGGCATTGTACATTCCTACCAGATTCGCCATTGCTTCGTCGAAGATCTTGGCTGCTTCAGGATGCTGTGCTCGATATTCCCACACTCCCATACCGAAGAGATGATCGAAAGCAATCTCGCCTGTTCGCAGGGTGTGCATCACGTCGCCGCCCGCCCGGTAGTATTCTTCCCCTAATTGGAGCAGCACCCAGGCGCGCAGCGAGCCAGGGACATCGGTTTGCAGGGTGGCGCCAACGGGAGTCAACGCAAAGCGTCCCTGCTCGTCTTGGGCGAAGATGCCCGCGCTGGCGAGCGCGCACATGAGTCGGTAAAGCGACGGTGCGTGCGTTGCGGTGGCCTGCGCTAGATCCTCGCTCCTCTTTGGCTCGTCTTTGAGCAGATCAGCAAGGCCGAGGTTAGCGGCGACGTAGATAGCCCGCGAAACCCAAAAGCCCCTCACCATCTGGAGCATAGCCACAGACGGCGAAATATCACCAGTGGCAGTTTGGCCTAACTCGTTCATCTCCCACCTCGTTTTAATCCTAACTGTCTAACGCAAAGCTCAGCCGGCGCTTTTAGCGATCGGTCTGAAGCCTTAAGTTAGGCCTGTTTATAGAGGTCGCCTTCACACGTAAATCCTTTTACTTCGTTACTTCGTCCCGACACCGATCAGTACCTCGCCGGGTGCCTCAAACCCGTTCGGTCCCTCGAACTGGCGCAGTTGCTGTTCAATTTCGGCCCAGGCCAGCTCACGATCAGCGTCGTTCAGTCGACTCATGAGTTCCCTAAGGTCACCGGCAGAATTTCTCATACTTCGAATAGCGTCAGCAGCAGATGGCAAACGTCGCTGTATAGGAACCGCATGAACCGACACATTGAGAAAACCGGCCCGACTGTAGACGTCTTTAAGCGCCCCCGGCTCTCCGAGGGCGTACATCCAGGGTTCTCCTGGCGCTGGAGGGGGTATGTTTCCTAAGCGGCGGATAATTGCGAAGGGAATCCCATGGTGCGGATTCCTTTCTTCACCGGAAAACACGATCACTGCGACTTTGCTTGCAGGCTTCACCACGCGGCGCATCTCAGTTAGCGCTTTCGCCGGGTTCGCAAATAGCATCAAAGCATTCCGACATATCACCGCGTCAAATGAGTCCGCGTCGAGCGCAAGGTTCTCAGCGTTCATTACGCGAGTTTCTACGTTCGTGAGGCCCTCATTGCGCGCCGCCTCGGCGGCAACCTTTAGCATGCTGGTGGAATCGTCTGTGGCCAGTACATTGCCTGTTGGCCCGACGCGTCGAGCCGCCATGAGCGTTTGATCACCTGTGCCGGCGGCAACGTCCAGCACTCGACTGCCCGGTTGGACACTGGCCACTTCAAGCATCATCTCAGTTGCAGCTCCATAGATTTGCTGACGCCGCGCTTGCCCAGCGCTCCACCAATCAGCGCTCTCCGTGAGTCCCCATTTTTCAGTTGGGAGAGTATTCGTCATATGCCGTCCTCCTATTTTCCGCGATTCGATTGAAACGATAGGTTTTATTGCCGACGCCAGTTTCGTGCTTCTGCACTGTCCCAGATATGCCTAACGCCAAAGCTCACCGGCGAGCGGTACGCCAGCACCGCGAGTCCGGTGGAGCGATTGGTTAGCCCTTCTTAGGCGTCCTGAAAAAAGAACTCGTCAACATCAAGGTACGAATCAGCTACGTGCTGAAGTGCCGGACTCAACCCGTCAGGCAAAAACCAGACGTGCACACGCGCCCCTCTCCTTGAACGGCGCGAACCAAAGGAACGTAGTCTTCATCGCCGGCTACAAGCACTGCGATGTCGTAATGTTTACGCGACGCATGAAGCAACATATCAGTGGCTAAGGAAATGTCGACACGCTTAGACCCTTTCGTCTTGTCTTTGCGGAATACGCGCGGTGCCTCTATACCTGCGGCCTTTATTTGCTGTTCGGCTTGGGCAAGCGCCTGATTATCACCCGGAACCGATGTGTAGTAGTAACGACGGATGATTCCGGCTCCTGGCGTGGGACCGTTGAGGCGTGGCGACCACGCTACCGTATTTGGAATGGATGTAACGTGGGCGCGAGGTTCGACATTGCGCTGTTTTAAGAGACTCCCATAACGAATGGCTAGATTCTCGCCGTCTACGAAGATCATTGCCCGCGCCATATCTAAGAGGTAGGGAATGAGATGCGTCATTGCAGTTGCCTCTAATGGCTAACTATTAAGTGAGCCGTTTAGGCCGCGCCGTTGCCGGCCGCCTATCCCAAACGGCTCTACACGCGTTGAAAGACTATTTGTTGAACTGTATCGCTCACTTGTGACGTGAAAGTCAAGCCAAGTTTTCTGGCAATTGCCGCCGGCGTGGCGGCCTATCCCGCTATTGGCCCGCAGCCTATCTCCGAGCCGACATCGCGTTTTCAAATTCTCAGTAGCCGGTCTGCTGGACTTTGAACACCTCGGCCACCGCGATTCAAAACATGCGTGTAGATCATCGTCGTGCTGACGTCGCGATGCCCCAGTAACTCCTGGACAGTCCGAATATCATATCCGTCCTCTAGCAGATGGGTCGCAAAAGAATGGCGCATTGAATGGCACGTCGCCGGTTTTGCTATCCCCGCGTTGCGCGCGGCCTCTCGCACAGCTTTTTGGAGCACTGATTCGTGAAGATGATGCCTGTACTGTCGTCCGGTTTCGCGGTCAACGTAGTATCTCGTCGCGGGAAATATCCATTGCCATCCCCACTCTTGGCCAGCGTTGGGATATTTCCGATCCAGCGCATTGGGCAACACAACTCGCCCTAACTTCTTCTCGATATCGTTCTGGTGCTGCCGTTTACCATCGTAGAGGTGCCTGCTAAGCAAGTCTTTGACTGCCGCGGGCAGCATCGTGTAACGATCCTTATCTCCCTTTCCACCACGTACGACGATCTGGTTTTGTGAAAAGTCAATATCTTTCACTCTGAGCCGACAACATTCCATGAGCCGAAGGCCTGCGCCGTATAGCAACGTCGCCATTATTTTTTCAGAACCGTTAAGAAAACCTAGAAGGGCTTGAATTTCTCCACGGGTCAACACGACTGGCAACCGAGGAGCTTTCTTCGCACGCACCACACCGTTCACATAGCCGATCTCTTTGCCTAAGACTTGATGATAAAGAAACAGCAACGCGTTCAGGGCCTGGTTCTGCGTGGAGCCGCTCACCCTTGATTCGGTTGCCAAGTTGGAAAGAAACCGTGCTATCTCCGCCTCGGCCATTTCTGCCGGATGACGCTTGTTGTGGAAAAAAATAAACCGTTTAATCCAGTGGATATACGTTTCCTCGGTCCTCGGACTGTAGTGGCGTGTTCGGATCGCCTGGCGGACTTGATCGAGGAGCTTGGGTTTTGGGGAAGTCTTCGGCGTATTCACCACGGCGCTGCGTTCGAACCGATCCCTGTTCAGTTCGTATACTTTGGCGTTTTCCATGTTGTCTCCTCGCGTCGCGGACGCCGTTCAACATTGAAAATTCAACGTAACACATGTCTGTTCCAATCTCTCACGCAGTTCGAATCGTTCGGCCTCAGACCACGAGCGGCAAGAAGGCATAACTTTCTTTTGCCTGCAGGTCCGCCTGAAGATCGTGAGGTCTTAATACTGAAATTACTTACAGTAGTCAACACGCGCCGCCCAGGGCTTATTCACTTGAACCATCTGACCGGTTCTAGCCGTGAAAAACGTTCAGTTAAGGGCGGCGGAGTTTATGACTTCACGGACTGCTGAAACCATGCGAGCGGCAGTTTCCGCCCGACGCCGCGCTCTTTGGCGAGATCGTAGATCATTTTGGCTAACTCCGCTCTGGAGCCTATTTGAGTTTGTCGAAGAACTTCTCCTTCTCCAATTCCTGCATCAAGCTCAAATCAACGAAGTTCTCCGGTTTTGCCTGCGGCTGCTTGAGCTCGTCCAGCACAGCTTTGGTTTCCTCTAATTTGGGGAGCGGCCGGGGCTGGATAAATCGCAGTGCGTACTGATATCCCTCTTCGAGGATTTCGGGATCGCTGATACGCATGTATTTCTTGAGAACGTTAACGGCGAAGCTCTTCTGCGTTTTGATCGCATGAATGCCCTCGATCTCGCCGCGCAGAAAGTTGAGCGTCGTGGCGCGCTGCCGCTGGATAAAACTCCTGGTTGTGGCGATAGCCACCGCTGGATATCTGTAGTCGAGGCTCTCAAAATCGGCGAATTCTTTGAAGCCGGCTTTTTTGGCGGCCGTCAGCACCGGCGGCGACATCGAGCCTCCCGAAATCGCGCCGGCTTTCATAGCCGCCAATAGTTCCGGGATCCCGCCGATCTGGACGATGGTGACATCTTTCACGGGTCGAGACCGAATTTCCGCAAGTATCTTCTAACAACCAGATCGCTGAGCGCGCCGAAACGGCTTACACCGATCCGCTTTCCCTTGAGATCCTCTGGAGTCTTGATATTCGGAGTTACCACCAAGCTCTGAGGAATTATCGGCACCAATGTCAAAACATTCACGCAGTCTGCGCCTTGTAAGGCCGCTTGAATCGTCCCGTTCCCACCGAGTTGTATCATCGGCGTTTCACCGGCCAGCAATGCTGAGGTAATCGTCGCTGCACTGCGGATCAGTACCAGGTCGACGTCCAGTCCGTATTTTTTGAAAAGGCCACCCTCATAGGCAACCCAGGTCGCAAGCGACCATGAACTTTCCGCGGAATAAGCCGCACTGAGCTTTGTTAGCTGCGCTTCCGAGGATGAAACTAAGCAGAGGCTGAAAATCAACGCCAAGAGAACCTGTCGTCTTTTGCCGTTCATGACATCCCTCCTACTGATCTAAGCCGCCTTGCTGTCCGCCAAGAATACCCCCCGCCTATCTCCCACAGCCTTGGCGTTTCCTTCGACTTTGCTCAGGACATGCTTTGCGGCTTTGCGCGAGAATCGTCACGCTATGAACTTTTACGCGCTCTATGGAACGCGCTGCCTTTCAGGCGACCCCCGAGCTTTACAGCTTGACATGGAACGGCTATACCAATCTCGAAAACCAACTGTCAACGAGGAGTAACTGAGGATGATCTTTTTGACCAATGAGCACATTCAACAAGTGCTCGACATGCCCACATGCTTAAACGCCATGGAAGAAGCTTATCGCGAGCTCAACGAGGGGCGCGCCGGCTATCGGCCGCGCATCGATTTCTACGTGCCCGAGGAGCCGCATTACTATCGCTGGGGTACCATGGAAGGCGCATCGCGCAAGCTGGGAGTGTTCGCGATCCGCATGAAGTCCGACATGCTCGCCTGGGAAGAGCAGGACGGTTTTAAGGTGGAAGACAAATACTGTATGCAGCGCGGCACCTATTGTGGCTTGATCTTTCTCCTGAGCACACGCAACGCCGAACCCCTCGCGTTGATGAACGACGGCTTTTTGCAGCACATGCGTGTGGGCGCCTGCGCCGGTCTGGGGACGAAATATCTCTCACGCAAGAATTCCAAGGTGCTCGCTATGATCGGCTCCGGCGGCATGGCGCGGACCTATGCCATGGCGATCAAAGAAGTGCGGCCCATCGAAACCATGCGCGTATTCAGCCCCACCAAAGCGAACCGAGAGCGTTACGCACAGGAAATGACCGAGCAACTGGACATCGAAGTCGTCCCGGTGGATTCGCCGGAGAAGGCATTGAAAGACGCCGACATCGTGTCGCTCACTACCGATTCTCTGGTGCCCGTGATCAAGGCCGACTGGCTCGAGCCCGGCATGCACATCAATAACGTGCGTAATAACGAAGCCGGTGCGGACGTGTTGAAGCGCGCGGATGTAAGAGCGCGCCTCGGGACTTCGACCCTGTTCGCCGATCGAAGCGTTTCCGGAGTCGCCACCGGCAGCGACGGGATGTTCGCCTATATCGCGGGCAACGCCGAAGAAAAGAAGCAAATCCCCGTTGCTCCTCATGAGGATATCGACAATCCCAATATCGGCACGGTGCCCGATATCATGGCCGGCCGCTGGGTGGGCCGGGCCAACGATCAGCAGGTTACGTTTCTCAACAACCAGGGGACTCAAGGACTTCAGTTCGCCGCCGTCGGCGGGACGGCCTACAATCTGGCGAAAGCCAAAGGACTCGGTCATCCCCTGCCGTTGGAATGGTTTACGCAGAATATAAGAGACTGAGATGGAAACTGGAATGCTGGAATAATGGAATACTGCAAAAATTCTTAACTTCAGCATTCCAATATTCCATCATTCCATAAATCCAATCTCCAGGGGGCTTCAACTATGGCTACACTTCGCTATGTTGCGTTTCTCGCTCAAGATCCGGCGAGGCTCGTAGACTTTTATCATCGATTCCTCGGCACGGAGGAGTTGGGCCGATCGCCAGAGGGAGATATTTCCATTACGGACGGATATTACAATTTGACGTTTTTTAAACGGCGGCCCGCGCTCGGCGAAATGAAGATGGACCTGGGTCTTCACCACATCGGCTTGGAAGTCGACAATCTTGAAGACGTCAAGGGAAAGTTTCTGGCCCTTAATCCGCGCGGGATGATCCTCCAGGAACCGGACGACATCCATCACGGCGAAATTCGCATTCACGATCCGGAATGCCATCCGGTGAGCCTCTCCACCAAGGGTTTTGGTGTGCCGCGAGAAATGGAGAAGCAGTTTCCCCGCATCCGCCACATCGCCTACAACGCTCTCGATCCGGAGATGATGCTACGTTTCTATTCTCACGTTTTTGGCATGCGCGAAGTGCCGTCGAGCTATCTCCGCCGCCAGCAAGGGCGCGACAACCGCTTTTGCGCCGATGGGAAAACCAATCTCGCGCTTCATCCCTTTTACAACCCCATCGAGGGCCACGAGCCGAGATTCGGCATCAATCACATCGGTTTTTTGGTCGACAATATGGAGGCGACCATGGCGGAGCTAAGCATCGTGCTGAAGATCGCTCCGCGCCCATCGACCCGTCCCTACGCTGAGTTTCGCTTCCGCGACATCGAAGGCAACGCGGTGGACCTATCGCAAACGAAAGGCTGGGAAGTCGACGCCGGCAAGTGGGAAACGGCGGCGTAGGTGGAAGAATGGAGTAATGGAGTGCTGCGGGCGATTCATCGTTTTCAGCTCGCAGCCATAACCCATGCCTTGCTCTTATTCAGCATGCTTTTTGGCCCGGCTGGCCTTTGGGCTGCAGCGTCTTTCGAAAAGCTGACAAGCCAGACCATCAACGCTTTCACTCGACCCCGCAAAATGACAATAAGACTGGCTTGACCCCGTTGCGGACTCGTAAATTCCGAAAGTAGGCCTCCGAGTGTTTCTCTTGTTAAGTGAGGCGAAATGCAATACGACCTGTTGAAAATTATCTAGTCAATACAAGAGTAAATCTAACTGGTCGGAGGTGATCTACGCAAATGGCGAATGGTTTCTCTTTGTCGCTTCTCAGATTCGTTGGCTGCGGTTTTTCCGAGAAGCGCCCGTGTCTATTAACGATATGTTTAGCTCTGCTACTTTTTCAGGGCTGCGCAACACTTCAACGTCCGTCGGATATTGCCACGCCGACCGAAACGACGGCTCAGCCTACGCCGAGCCAGCCCGTGCCCGCTCAACCGACGGCTAAAAAAAGTTCCCCTGTGCAAGCGACATTGCCACAAACCGGGGAAGCTTCGTGGTATGGGGCGCAGCATCAAGGAAAACAGACGGCTAGCGGAACAATTTATGATCAAGCAGCGCTTACAGCCGCACATGCAAACCTACCATTCGGTAGCAAAATAAAGGTTACTAATCTAGCCAATGGAAAGTCGGTGGAAGTACAGATTACCGATCGCGGACCCTTTGCAGAAAATCGTATCATCGATCTATCGCAGGCGGCGGCAAAAGCTTTGGATATGATAGAATCGGGCACCGCAACTGTCCGACTCGAACTGTCATCGGGTCAATAGGAATCGGCACATTCAGTCGCTTGCAGTCAGTCGCGGAGTTAGAAGAAACGAACCGGAGCTACCTCAACCTGGCGCACTAAACTCTGTCGCCTCAGCGGTGAAACGCCCTTTATGTGTCCATACCACCAAGACAATTTAGATGTAGATCTCAGCCCTCGCGAGCCATATCTTATTCAAATCAGAAGTGGTAGAGTCTTTGTACACCGAAGATCGTAGCGAACTTCTTCCGCGTCTGCCTTAGTATCCGACACGCTTCTCCGATGACCCCGTAAGCACTGGCAGGGCTTGAGTTCAACTTGCCGGGTGTTGTTTCAGTGGACATGAAAAATCCGATGTCGACGGATTTTAGTTTGGAATCTGGAAATATTGGAACCAACGAGCTGGAAAGATTCGCTTCACCAAGATCCAGCAGAAATGGAGATTCGAATGACGTTGACAGTTGGCAATAAAGTTGTTTATCCGGGTCGGGGACCATGTCTTATTGGCGAGGTCGTCGAGAAAGTGGTTTGTGGAACGTCGGCGAGTTTTTACCGGTTAGCCCTATTGGACGATAGCAGGGCCGAGTTGTTCGTGCCGGTCGCTAAGTCCCGCGACTTACACCTGCGGGCATTGCTGAACCGGTCTGAGATTCCCAAGCTGCTAGGCCACCTCAAGACACGCGCCGGAGTAACTAAAGATCTTGGCACAGCCAAAAACTGGCGGCAGCGCGAGCTAGACAATTTAAAGCTATTCAACACCGGATCCATATTCGAATTGGCCCACATGATCGAGTCACTGACTCAGTTGAGTGGCACCAAGACCCTAGCACCGCACGATCGGGATACACTGTATCGTGCGAGAAAGCTACTGATATGCGAGATCTCGGAAGTGATGGACGAAAGCAAAACTGCGGCAGAGGCACGAATTGACAAGGTGCTCGAACCCGATAAGAACAAATTGAACTAGTCACGAAACTGAAATCCACACACGTCATCGGTCTGAACTTCCTGGTAAATAATCTCGTCCTCGGACAATGCGCAATTAAGAACAGCGACGTGTCCGCTTTTTTCTTCTTTTCTTCCTCCGAAATTCAGACCCAATGACGGGGCTTTTCATTAGTCTCCGCGCGCTTCTATACCTACCTTTTTGTCTGCGTTGCCAGGTGATAGAGTTTCTGTGTGTCCCCAGTGAAAGTTGAGCCGACCCTATAGATGCATTGAAAGGAGGATGGATATGGCGGAAAAAGCCAGCGCCGATGTCGGGCTTATTGGCTTGGCGGTGATGGGCCAGAACCTGGCTCTCAACATGGCTGACCACGGATTTAAAGTGGCGGTGTTTAACCGCACAACCCGGGTGATGAAAGAATTTATCGCGGCCAATCCTGATACGCCCGGCGGACTGGTCGGATGCGAAAACCTTTCGGAGCTCATGGCTGCGGTCAAGAAGCCGCGCAAGATCGTTATTCTTGTAAAGGCCGGACCCGCCGTCGACACTGTCACAAAACAGCTCATCGAAGCCGGCGCCGAAAAGGACGATCTCATCGTGGACTGCGGCAACAGTCAATGGACCGACACAATCCGCCGTGAAAAGGAATTTTCCGACCGTTGCCGGTTCTTTGGTTCCGGCGTTTCCGGCGGAGAAATTGGCGCGCGCTTCGGTCCCTCGCTCATGCCCGGTGGTGATGCCGACGCATGGAAACATTTGGAGCCGATCTGGAATGCGATCGCCGCCAAGGTCGATGCCGAGACCGGCAAGCCAATTGAAACCGCCAAGCCGGGGCGCCCGGTCAAAGGCGGTGTGCCTTGCTCGGCTTACATTGGGGAAAACGGCGCCGGGCATTACGTCAAGATGGTCCATAACGGGATCGAATACATCGACATGCAGCTTATCAGCGAAGCCTATTTTTTGCTCCGTAATCTTTTGCACGTGGAGCCCGAGGAACTTTCGCAAATCTTCGCGCGCTGGAACGAAGGAGATCTTGATTCTTATCTGATTGAAATAACCACAGACATTCTAAAGCAGCGCGATCCGGACCACCCGGACGCATTTCTCGTGGACTATGTTCTCGACACCGCCCAGCAGAAAGGGACGGGCAAATGGACGAGCATCAATGCCCTCGACATGGGAATACCTGCCAACTCCATCGCGGAAGCGGTCTTCGCCCGCTGTCTCAGCGCTTTAAAGTCGGAGCGCGAGGCGGCCTCACAGTACCTCATCGGTCCCGAGTATCAATACAGCGGTGATCGGGATGAATTGGTCAAAGCCGTGCACGATGCCTTGTACTCCTCAAAAATCTGCGCCTACGCGCAAGGTTTTCAGCTTATGAGGGCGGCCGAAACTGAGTATAAATGGAAACTGGATTTGGCCTCGATCGCGAGCATCTGGCGCGGCGGGTGCATTATTCGGGCCCGCTTCCTACAAAAAATCACCGCCGCCTACGCCCGCGATCCGCAGCTGGTCAATCTACTGCTCGATCCGTACTTCAAAGAACAAATTCAAAGGAATCAGACGCGCTGGCGTTCTGTCGTGGCGCTCGCGGCTCAGGCAGGCATCGCCGCTCCCGCGTTCATGTCGGCTTTGGCGTATTACGACGGCTATCGGTCCGCACAACTTCCGGCAAACCTCTTACAGGCCCAGCGGGATTATTTCGGCGCCCACACATACGAACGTATCGATCAACCACGAGGCGTATCGTTCCATCTCGATTGGTCCAAACCAGACCGTCGGCAGATCAAAATTGCCGATTCCCACTAGAGGAGAAAGTAAGTTAAAGATTAAAAATAGCCACAGGAAATTCTTATGGCAAAGAAACTGGCAATTGCTCTTGCGGTACTTATGCTCGTAATAGTTGCGTGGGGGCTGTTCCTTGAGAGCAACGTCGTAACAATCGTAATCAACGGGCAGCAAGTAACCGGACCACTAAAGGACGCCATCGGGGTGGGGGGGACTGGTGGTGGCGTTGATCGCGCTTTTTTGTGCAGCAACCCTCTTGGTGTTTGTCTTCGCGGGAATTGGCGTTATCGTGTTGGGGTGCTTTGTTGTTGTCGGTATCATTCTGGCAGCGCTTGCATTTCCTTTTTTGCCGCCCTTGCTCATTCCCTTGGCTATCCTTTGGGGGTTCATCGCCATAACGCGGAGGACGAACACATCATAATAGACAGGTCTATCCCCCAAAAGTCTCTTCCCTTAGCTCTCAACTATTCAAGGATATGTTCCGTTACGAAAGGGGCTTCGGATTACTTACCTTGACAATGGCCCGTCCCATCCCTAGGTTGTTTATTCGGCCCTAGTATCAGCTGATTTTACGTAAGTGGTGTGGAGGCGCTCGGTTTATGTCAGCGAACGATTGGGATTTCATAATCTGGCAGCGCGCGAACGATCTGCTCCAACAGGCAGAGCGGATCCGTAGGAATTTTTTACAAATCGCCGACGGGGCTCGCTATCGGACATCTCACGGGAGAACGCCAAGCTGGCAACCGCCGGTTAATGTCGTCGAGACTGACGAAAGCCTCTGGGTGATTTCGGCCGTCCCTGGAGTGGCAGTTGACCGAGTGGACGTACGGCTAGAGGGACGCGAGCTTGTCATCGCAGGCGAGCGCCCGCTGCCAAGGTGCTGCGCTGACGGGGAGTTAAAGATATGGGAGATCCCGCTCGGCCGTTTCGAGCGGCGACTCAGGCTCGTGGGAGGCGAAAAGCCTCTTTCGATCGGAGAAATTTCTTTCCACGATGGGCTATTCATCATCGAGATAAGGAAGCACTCATGAAGGCTGAAGAGAACGAATCCCCTAAATCCAAGCCGCGCCTCAATATACCTGAGGGAGCGATGGTCATCATACCCCTACGCAACCGGGTACTCTTTCCGTCCATGATCATGCCCGTTATGGTCCGCCGGCCAGAAAGGCTCCACGCTGTCGAAGAGACTGTGCGCCAGCAACTGCCTATTGGATTTGTCACCCAACGGGATCCAAATATAGACGCCCCACAGCCCAAAGACCTGTACGGAGTCGGTACCGCCGCAGATGTTCTACGGATGTATACTCTGCCGGATGGTCAGCGTCAGATCCTCGTTCAAGGCCGCCGCCGCTTTGAGATCGGCGAATTCCTTGAGACCGATCCCCTCCTCATTGCGCGTGTCACGATGGTGGAAGAAAAGATACCGCAGACGAAGGAGTTCGAGGCGAGAATCTTACATCTGCGTCAAGAAGCAGCGAGGGCCTTATCGTTATTCCCTGAACCGATGAACGAACTGAGATCGATGATCGAAAGGATTGAAGATCCCTTATCCGTAATCGATGTAATCGCTTCCACCTTGGACCTTCCGTCCGCCGAGAAGCAAGAGATCCTGGCGATCCTTGACCCGGAGGCGCGAGCCCAAAGGGTTTCAGAAAAGTTGGCGCGTCAGATCGAATTGCTGGAACTGAGCAGAAAAATCGGTGATGAAACCAAGGAATCCATGGATAAGTCCCAGCGCCAATATTTCCTGCGCGAACAATTGAAAGCGATTCAAAAAGAGCTGGGCGAGGAGGATGGGAAAGGTAGCGAAGTTGAAGAGCTGAGAAAACAAATCTATGAGGCAAAAATGCCTCCCGAGGTCGAAAAGGAAGTGCTCAAAGAGCTGGCTCGGTTTGAGCGTATTCCTGAGATGGCGGCTGAACACTCGTTGTTAAGGACTTACTTGGACTGGTTGGTGGAGCTCCCTTGGAGCGTTTTTACCAAAGAAGAGATCGATCTTCCAAAAGCACGTGAAATTCTCGACACCGACCATTACGGTCTCGAAAAAGCGAAAAAGCGCATTATTGAATTTCTCGCGGTTCGTAAGCTCATGCCGCAAGGGAAAAGCCCTATTCTGTGCTTCGTCGGTCCCCCGGGAGTAGGAAAGACCTCCCTCGGCCAAAGCATCGCTCGGGCGATGAATCGTAAGTTCGTGCGCCAAAGTCTAGGCGGGGTCCACGATGAGGCGGATATTCGAGGGCATCGGCGTACCTATATCGGCGCGCTCCCGGGTAATATTATTCAAGGAATCAGAAAGGCCGGCAGTAGAAACCCCGTCTTCATGCTGGATGAAGTCGATAAGCTCAGCGCTAGTTTTCATGGTGACCCATCCGCCGCGTTGCTGGAGGTCCTCGATCCCGCTCAGAATGCAACCTTTCAAGACCATTACATCGCGCTGCCGTTCGATCTAAGTCAGGTATTGTTCATTGCGACGGCTAACGTGCTCGATACCGTTCCGGGCCCTCTGCGTGATCGAATGGAGATCTTGGAATTGCCGGGATACACCGAGGAAGATAAGCTGGCTATCGCCAAGGGATACCTCGTTCCTCGGCAGATTTCTGAAAACGGTCTTAAACCCGGAGAGATTACTTTTACTGACGACGCGATTCGGGAAATTATCCGGTCCTACACACGCGAAGCCGGGGTGCGCCAACTTGAGCGTCAGTTGGGAGCTGTCTGCCGCAGTGTGGCAACGCGCGTCGCAGATGGGTTTAGAGAGGCTGTAACTGTCAATAAAGAATCTCTCGCCACCTACTTGGGTCCGCAAAAGTTCTTCAACGAGATCGCGCTCCGCACCAGCTTGCCCGGAGTGGCTACCGGCTTGGCCTGGACGCCGTTTGGCGGCGACATCTTGTTTATCGAAGCGACGAAAATGGCGGGGGACGGCAAGTTACTTTTAACCGGCCAGCTCGGCGATGTGATGAAAGAAAGCGCGCAGGCCGCTTTGAGTCTTGTCAAATCCCGCGCGGAGACCCTGGGAATCGATCCCGATATCTTCAAGAAGAACGACTTGCACATTCATATTCCCGCGGGCGCTATCCCAAAGGACGGTCCCAGCGCTGGAGTCACGCTTTTTGTCGCTCTCGTTTCACTTCTGACTGGACGGCGAATCAGCAAAGATGTCGCCATGACGGGCGAGATCAGTCTGCGCGGTTTGGTACTCCCGGTAGGAGGAATCAAAGAGAAGATGCTGGCAGCAAAAAGAGCCGGTATTTCCTCCGTCTTGCTGCCTGAGTTGAACCGAAGAGACTTGGAAGAGATTCCGCCGACAGGCCGCCAGGGTATCCGTTTTGAGTTTTTGCAAACGGCGGACGAGGCCTTGCGGCTTGCCCTAGAGCCCGAAGCCCCGAGTGGTTTTTCTCCCGGTGATAGACTCGCGGCTCGTTCGCTTTCCTGACAAAGTATCTATAGTCCAGGGTCCGCTTAGGAATGTTACTTTACAAAACCAGGCGTGATCTGCTAGATGATTCCCACCAGCTCTTCTTTCCCGTTTCATCTTTGGCGAAGCATCGATCAAGGAATGCATAGCAAAATAGATTCTTCATGTTTTTGGCTGCTCCTGCTCGACGTTCGCTTCATTGTTCTCACTTCCCTGTGTATCTGCCGATCTCTTTTTATCCTTGATGCTGTCGATGCTCCTCACTTTTAGAATCGCTTGCAATGCGGGTCTGTCGACGACTTCCTTTTCCAGCAGCAGCTTGGCCAACTCTTCCAGGGCCGCTCGACGAGAGATTAGGATATCGCGAGCTCGGGTGTGAGCTTCGGTCAGTATTTGTTTTACCTCTTCATCGATGAGCCGGGCAGTTTCCTCGCTGTACTCTTTGGAACTGTGAGTCGGCACCATCAGGAACGTGGCAGTCCTAGCTCCTTCTAAAGAGGCTAAGCCTAGTTTGTCACTCATACCGAATTGGGTGATCATCGTTCTGGCAATCTCGGTCGCTCGCTGAAGGTCGTTCTGTGCGCCGGTTGAGATGTCGCCGAAGACGATCTCCTCCGCGACTCTTCCTCCCAGAAGGACACAGATCCGCGCCAGTAGTTCAGAACGCGTCATGAGATAGCGATCTTCCGTCGGCAGTTGGCTTGTGTAACCCAAGGCAGCGATGCCCCTCGGGATAATAGAGATCTTGGAAACCGGATCAGCGCCAGGCACAAGCTCCGCCACGAGGGCGTGACCCGACTCGTGGTAGGCGACGATCCTTTTCTCCTTGGGATTGATGACGTGGCTCTTCTTTTGTAGTCCCGCGACTACCCGTTCAATCGCCTCGTCAAATTCCGCCATCTCTATGGACTCCTTGTCCTGACGCGC
>Ga0184612_10000706_pt1 | contig 15722 bp, 12 predicted proteins | sample PLM3_60_coex_FD_133163 | JGI IMG/M metagenome (GOLD analysis project Ga0184612, IMG submission 133163) | Groundwater sediment microbial communities from an aquifer in East River, Colorado, USA - PLM3_60_coex | ecosystem: Environmental > Terrestrial > Soil > Riparian zone | place: USA: East... | reverse complement strand
CCGCACTCGAGCCCATCGATCGGCTGCTCGAAGGCGACGAAGAACCCATCGCCGGCGTGGTGGACTTCCTCCCCGCGGTGGTTCGCGAAGGCAGACCGAAGCTCACGGTCATGCCATCTCAACAACTCGCCCCATGCGTCGTCACCGATCAGCCCGACGAGGTCGGTCGAGGTGACGATGTCCGTGAACATGAATGTCGTGGTCACCCGCTGGGTCGCACGCGCGGACGAGTCTGCCTCATCCCCCAGGAGCGCGTCGACGCGCGCCAGGTCGAGTCTGGCGCCGAGCCGCTCGAACGCGCTGCGGGCCGCCCGCAGGTCGCGACGCGCCGTCGTCGGGTCGCCATCTGCCGCCACAGCCTCGGCGTAGCGGAGGCGGGCCCGAGCGCTCTCATATGGCAGCTCCGACTCCAGCCAGAGCCTCCATGATCGACCCAGGAGCGGCGACGCCTCGGACGGCCGGTCCTCGCCGAGGAGCAGCCCGCCGCGTGCCGTGAGCGCGCCGGCTTCGAAGACGGGTCGCTGGAAGTCGGCGGCGATCGATTCCAGTTCGGCGACGGCGGGACCTGCCGTCTCCAGGTCGCCGGCAGCCAGCGCGATATCGATCTGCGCCGGTAGCAGGCGGGCCCGGGTCGCCCGGTCGGCGGGTCCTTCGGTGCCCGCGGTCGCGGTGACGGCGCGTCCGATCGAATGCGCTGCCTCGTCGATCTCTCCCCGGGCCAGGTGGAGAAGGGCCGTTCCCGGCTGGGCGTCGTGCCCGTATTCGTATGCCCGCTCGAACGCTTCGGCCGCCGCGTCGAGATCGCCCATCCGAAGGCGGACCTCGCCGATCTCGTAGTGCGCATAACCGACGGCGTCGAGGAGCCCGAAGCGCTCGAGCTCCTGGCAGGCTTGGCGCGCCTCCTGCTCCGCCTCGGACCACAGGCCGTGGAGCCGCTTGAGCTCGGCGCGATGGACCCGGCAGATCCCGGGGTAGCCGCCCACGGCCTGGCGTCGCATCCAGCGCTCCCCCTCCTCGACCCACTGCGCCGCGCGTTTCAGATCCCCCGCGTTCCGACAGGCGGCGATCGTGTTGCAGTAGATGTCGCTCGCCACGCGAAGGTCGAGCTGGCCCGACGAGGCAGCCGTCGCAGCCTCGTCGATCAGCGCGAGACCGGCCTGCAACTCCCCTACGAACACGAGGGCCATGCCCTTGAAGCTCATCGCCATGAACGTGCAGTTGGAGTCGTGGTACCTGCGCCCCAGCTCCATCGCTCGATCGGCAAGGTCGATCCCGTCCGTCATGCGGTTCGCCATCAGCGCCCCGAGCGAATGGAAGACGGTGAGTCGGGCGTGCAGCGACGACTCGGGCTCGGAGTCGAGCAGGCGCCCCGCCCGTGCCAGCCAACCGCCACCGACCGAGCCCTGCTGACGGCGGAAGGCCTGGTAGGCGAGGACCATCGCCACGCGCGCGGCCTCGCTGGACTCGCCGGCATCGGCGTAGCCGGCAAATGCCCGTTCCAACGCCTCGGTGGACTCGTCGGGCCGGCCAGCCCACCATGCAGCCGTGCCCAGCCGCTCGAGGTCGCCCGCCGCAAGGCCCCCAGCCGCGTCGGCCGCGACGAACACGTCGACCGCCTCCGCCCAGGCATGCCGGTCCATGGCGTTGCGACCCAGCTCGACTGTCTCGACCATCGTTCAAGGTTCCCGCTGACCTGGGTCGCGGCCTTACGCGACCCGCGCATACCGTAAACCCCGACGGCCCCCGTCGCCAGTGGCGAAGAGCTGACCAGCGTCGCTCGACGGCTACCGCGTGATCGTGAGAGGGGGCAACCCGGTTACGAGGGCGTGCCTGGCGCGAGCGCGAAGTCGACGGCCTCGCTCGGCACCATCGCTTGTCCCTGGCCCCGGGCCCGCTCGAATGCTTCCGAACCCATCGCCTGGGGCAGGTCCGCGAGCAACCGTTCGTAGTGTGGTCGTTCGTCGGGCGGCCAGGCCATGTGCTGGGCCTCGAGAATCGTTTCGGCGGCGCCGACCAGGGTCGCGGCTCGCTCGAACTCGCGGCGCTCGGTGGCGATGGCCGCCAGCCCGCTGATGGCGAATGGCGTCGTGAACTGGTCACCGGTCCGCTGTTCGATCTCCAGGGCCTCGCGGGCGAGCGCCTCGGCGGCGTCGAGGTCGCCGAGCTGGCGCTCGACCATGCTGAGATTGCCGGCTTCCGACGCGATCAGGAACTGGTTGCCGGCCGCCCGGACGAGCGCCAAGCGCTGGGTCATCCAGTCGCGAGCCTCGAGCAGGTCGCCCGCGATCTGGGCGCCGACGCCGAGGAGGTGGAGCGCGTTCGAGCGTCCCGTTTCGTCACCCGCGGCGTCGCTCACGGCGAGTGCCTCGCGTGCGAGCCGCCGACCTTCGGGCACATCGGTGCGCAGTGCCACGCGAGCGAGCCCACCGAGCGCCTGCGAGATCAGCGGCGCATCGTCGAGCCGGCGGCCGCTCTCGAGGGCCCGACCGAAGAGCTCCGACGCGCGCGCGTCATCACCCATCCAGAAGGGCATGAAACCGGCATACAGCATCGTCCGGCCGCGAAGGAGCTCGTCGCCACCCGGCGTTGCGAGGACTCGGTCGAACCAGGCCGCGCCCTCCTCGAACCGCTGCTTGGTGATCCAGAACCGGTACAGCGCGTTCGCGAGGCGGAGGGCCTCGTCCATCCGGCCCGCGTCGACGAACCAGGCCATGGTCGCCTGCAGCTCCCCCGAGCGCGTGTCGAGCTGCTCGAGCGAGCTCTTGGCATTCGGTCCGGTCGCGCCGGCGCTGGCCCCTTCCGCGAACTCGAGTAGCGATTCCGCCGAGCGAGAATCCATGCGGCGAAGCGTAGTCCTAGCCCGTGGCGCGAGGGGCGGCGACCGGGCGACGTCCTGCCCACGGCATGCGCACGGTCGGCCCGATCCCCAGGACGAGCATCAGGCTGACGAGGATGAGCCCGAACCCGATCACCAGGCCGACCCCCACCGACTCACCGAGGACGATCGATCCCCACGACAGCGCGAACGCCGGTACGATGAAGGTGACGGTGCTCGCCGCGGTCGGCGTCGTGCGGCGAAGGACCCGGAAGAAGATCGGCCAGGCGACGGCCGTCGACACGACACCAACGGCCAGCAGCGAGATCGCTCCGTCGAGAGCGAGCGTGCCCGGCGCGCCCGACAGGAGGGCGACCGGGAGCGCGACGAGGGCGCCGGCCGTCACCATGCCGGTCGCGAGCTCCATCGGCTCGACGTCGGCCAGTCTGGCCCGGGCGAAGTTGCCGGCCACAGCATAGCTCGCCGGTGCGCCGAGCCCCGCCGCGACGGCCAGGAGCGTGGTCGGGCCGGGCTCGAGCGGCGACCAGCCGACCAGGCCGACGACCGCGACGACGCCGACGGCCAGACCCGCGCCGACGCGCCACGAGATCCGCTGGCCCATGAACCCGACGGCGATCGCGGCGGTGAACAATGGCGTGGCAGCGTTGAGGAGTGCCGTGAACCCGGCGGGCAGCGTGACGGTCGCGACGGCGATCAGCGTGAACGGCACGGCCGAGAACAGGGCCCCGACGATGAGGAAGGTCGTCACGCGACCGCGCACCACACGCAGCGTCGCCGGCCCGGCGACGACGACGAGGACCGCGGCACCGATCGCAAGGCGGATCTCGGCCGCCCAAGCCGGACCGACCTCCGGCGCGGCGATGCGCAGGAAGAGGAACGCGGCACCCCAGACGGCCCCGAGGAAGAGGAGCGAGGCGAGGTCGACGATCGAGAGTGGGCGCCGGGTCGCCGGCAGCGTGGTCGCCATCGACCCATCGTCGCGCCTGGCGACCTCGGCGGCCATCGGCCACCGTCGCGTGTCGAGATCGTCATTCGACGACGTTGCATCGACGTTCGAGGAGGTCGGCGCCGAGGTGTAGAGTCGTGCGAGGGGTGCGCATGGCGGTTCGCAAGGCGCGGAATCCGCTGCTCGTGACGGTCCTCGTGGCGGCGTGCCAAGCGACCGCACCCTCGCTCCAGCCGGCGTCGCAATCGGGCCCGCTCGCGTCGGCAGCGCCGTCAGCATCGATCGTGGCCGCGACCGAGCGGTCGTCGGCGGCACCGCCAGCGGAGCATCGAATCGGCATCCGGACCGTCGACGGGCGGGAGGAGTTCTTCGACCGGCAAACCGGTGAGCGATTCGTGCCGCGCGGCGCGAACTACCTCCGCCTGGAGCGGGACGCGAACGGCGTCGTCGTCGACCGCCTGTTCGCCGACTACGACGGAGCGGCCGCGGCGGCCGACCTCCGGGCGATGCGCGACCTCGGGTACACGGCGGTCCGGATCGGGTTAGACATCTGCCAGGACGACTGCATCGGGGACCCGGGCGGCGGGCTCCGCACGGACTACCTCGCCAACATCGCCGATCTCCTGCGTCGGTCGTCGTCCGTTGGACTGCCGGTCCTCATCCAGGCGAACGACCTTCCGGAACAGGGCGGCTTCGTTCCGCGTGTCGAAGCCACCTGCTGCGAGCCATTCGACGGGTATCTCAACAGCCAATACCTCTCGCCGATCGGCCTGGGCGTGTTCCGCGAGTACTGGACGGCGGTGATGGAGGGCCTGCGGGGTGCCGGCGCCCCGCTCGACGCCGTGCTCGCCTACGGGGTGCGCGGCGAGTTGTTCCTCTCCACGGATACCGCGCCCCTGAACATGCGCTCGGGGACGGTCACGACGGCGAACGGCGAGACCTACGACATGTCGGACGACGCCGCGCGCCAGCGGATGGTCGATGATGGCGTCGTCTACTGGGTCGAGGAGATGGCGAAGGTGATCCGCGCGGTGGACCCGACGGCCCTCGTGACCGTCGGTGAGTTCACGCCTAACGCACCGAACACATGGCGCGGTAACGACCCGCGGGCTCCGCCGCGGATCGACGTGTTCCTTCGCACGTCGGTCGACTTTCTCGATGTCCACCTCTATCCGGGCTACATCCCCATCGAAGGGTTGCTCGAGAACTTCGGCGTGACGGGCCGAGAGTCGATCCCGATCGTCGTCGGCGAATACGGGGCGTTCAAGTTCGCCTTCAGCGACCCGCCGACCGGGGCCGGCGGCCTGATGCGCTGGCAGATCGATGCGTGCCCGTTCGGCCTCGACGGCTGGTTCCACTGGCACTGGCGGGGCACAGGCGACGCTGAGGTCTGGACCGGGACTGAGTCCGACGGGGCGATCAACACCGTGCTCAGCCCGGGAGCCCGGCCGGACCCGTGCGTCGCCGCCGATTTCCCGTTCCTGCGGGAAAACCTCGCGCTCGGGGCCAAGACGCGAGCATCCGCCTCGGTTGGCGGCCAGGGCCCGGACCGCGCGGTCGATGGCAAGCTGGAGACCGGCTGGCTGTCGGGCGCCGACCCGCGTCAGTGGATCGAGATCGACCTCGGGGAGCCGGCGACGATCGAGACGTTGCGCCTGGTCGTGGACCAGTCACCGGCAGGCCGGACGGTCCATGCGATCAGCGGTGGCCCCTCGCGCGACAAGCTCGTGCGGCTCCACCTGTTCGACGGCACCACGACGTACGGCGACCAGCTCGAATGGGCTCCGGCTGCGCCGTGGACTGGGATCCGTGTCCTCCGGATCGAGACCACGCGCAGCCCATCGTGGGTCGCCTGGCTCGAGATCGAGGTCATCGGCCGCCGACCGTAGCCACGGCCGATCGCGAGCGCCTCAGCTGCCCGCGAAGTAGCGCCGTGTGATGTCGTGCTCGGAACCCGGCGTGAAATGCTTCGGGACCCATTTCGTCCAGTCCTCGAACAGGTCCTTCGGCCGCCAGGATTCGGGGGACGCCGAGGCGATGTCGTCGAGGTGGCGCTTCACCGATTCGCGGAAGCGGTGGTGCGCGAACAGGCGCATGAACTCGCCGAAATAGATATCCGCGACGCGTGTGTCGCCACGGATGACCAGCATGTTCTCGTCGTTCTTGGTGACGCTCGGTTCGCTCCAGTTGGCCGAACCTGACAGCGTGATGGGCTTGCTGCCCAGCGGGTCGATGAGCATGAACTTGGTGTGGATCCAGTTGACGTTGACGCCGATCCCGTCTTGCTCTTGGTGCCAGCCGTCGATCCAGTCCACGAAGATGCGGTTCCCCAGCGCCATGCCGATGTTCTTGTGTCCACGGATACGTTCGATGTCGGCGATGGCAGCCGCACGGGACGCTGCGTCCCCGCCGTTGACGTATTTGTCGAGCAGGGCGAACCGGAGGATCCCGTCGTTCTTGTCGAACACCGGGCGGAAGTCCTTGACGATGCCGAACGGGAACGTCATGAACAGCGGCTTGGGTCGCTTGGCCTGCTCGATCCACCAGTCGAACACCCCACGGCCGTGTCGTGGCGAGAAGATCGCCGTGATCGCGTCGGTTCCCGGCCCCGACGGTCGTGGGTTGATCGCTTCGACGCGGTCCTTGAGCGCCTTGGGGGCGGAATCGGCCCGCAGCGCGTCCCAGTAGGCGAGGAATTGCTGCGCGATGGCTGCGTCGTGGATCGCATGCCCCACGTTCAACTGTCCATGTAGGGCGTTGCGGCTGAAGTTCGTGGACCCCGTCCAGACCGACACGGGCGCGCCGTTCCTGGTCAGGACGATGAACTTGTCGTGCATCAGCTTCTCGGGGTTTCGCCGAGGGACACAAAGGGACTTGATCTTCGCGGCGGCGATCTCCTGCTCATTGTCGGAGCCCGTCTCGTCGGCCTTGGCGTGATAGATGATTCGGACGTCGGCGCCCGCCAAGTGGGCCGCGCGGAAGGCCTGCAGCACCGCCGGCCAGCGGAGCTCGTAGATGGCGGCACGGAGGCTGTAGCTCGCGTCATTCGCCTGGGCGATGAACGCCAGCAGCGCCGGGAGCAGGTCGCGGGCGAGCCACGCGTAGGCGGGTGGCCCGGCCTGATCCAGGGTCATGCCCGGGAAGCGATGAACGAAGGCCTGCGAGGCGATCGCACCGCGGTTCCAGTGGACGTCGTGGCGCGTTCCGGCGAGCGGCTCGGTGTCGATCGTTACGGTCGTGGCCGGCCCGTCGGTCAGGGCGCCCGGCGTGCCGAACATCGGGATGACGCGGTAGCGGTACCTGTTGCCCGGCTCTGCGCTGTAGTCCGCCCACTGGAATGTCTGGAACGGATGCTCGTGACTGCTGGCATCCTCGAACCCGGTGGGCGGAGCGACACTCGGGAAGCGCTTGTTGCCGCGTAGCCAGATCGTCTCGCCGTCGCTCAGGCGCGTGCGCCGGATCGCGAAGCCCATGAGGCCGTTGGCGTCCACCTGCTTCATGTCGAAGGCGAGGAAGACGACGTACGTCCCGGACACGGCACGGACGCGCAGCGTTCCATACGACTTCTTCCGCATCCTCGGCCTCGGCGTGACGGCGCGGGTGTGAGTGACGCGCGACCCTGCCATCGTACGCCCAGGGCACCCCGCCAGGGTGTCGACAAGCGAGGATCTTCGCGGGCTGCGTAGCGGCCGCCCGACTCTAGGATGTGCGAGTGTCCCGCCGCGAACGCATCCTGATGGTCCTTGGAATCATCGGCGCCATCTTCCTCGTCGTCTACCCGCTCGCGCATCGCCTCAGCACGGAGCGCGCCGCTGCGGACGTCGCCCGGGCGACGAGCCCGGCGGCGCCAAGCGCTACCAGGGCGCCATCCCCTCCTCAAACCCTCGCCGCTTCGTCGACCACCCCGACGCTCCAGGCACCCACAGCGCCGCCGATCCATGCGTCCTGGCTGTTGGAGGCTACCCAACATCGCGGGGCGGACGGCCAGTGGTACGACTACGAGTGCGCGCCCGGCGGCACCGTTGGGCAGATCTGGGGCACCGACACCTACACCGACGATTCATCGGTCTGCACGGCCGGGGTCCATCGGGGCGTCATCACGCGCGAGTCAGGCGGCACGGTGCGGATCATCATTCGACCCGCGCGCGAGTCGTACGAGGGCTCGACGCGGAACGGCGTCACGACCGATTCCTACGGGCCGTGGGACGGCAGTTATGAGGTCGTCGAACCCTGACCCACCCTCGCCGACTCGGCCGGGACCGTCCTGAACGGCCGCATCGGGCCGCCCCGTCGCTCTCGATGGGATCGCATCGCGGTCCCTGCAGACCGCCGGAATCGGCCTTCGACGCATTGGACAGGGCCGTCACAGCCTTCTACATCGGCGCCGCGGTGGTGGGCACGCTGGTGATCGTCGGATCGTGGCCTTGATCGTGCGACGTCGCGGCCGGCGGGCCCATTGAGATCCCCCTCGGCGATACTTCGGCCAAGGGGAAGGCATGACATCTCGACCAACCAGGACGCAGCCACGACCGAGGGCTGTCCTTGCCCTCATGGTGGGCCTCGTCGCGGCCTGCGTGGCAGGTCAGGGCGAGCTCGGTTCGAGCCAGCCGGGGGCGGGCGCGTCGCGCGATAGCGACCCTTCTGGGCCGTCGCCAAGTCCAGCGTCGTCCGCAGGATCACGGCCGTCATCGACCGGCATGGTGACAGCCGCTCCGGGCGCTTCGGATCCCCACGTGGCCATCGAAGGAGGACGCGCGCTGCTGGATGCACAGGCGGCAACTCTCGTCATGAGTATCCGCCGTGCGAAAGGTCCGGAGGATCCGGTCGAAATCCTGATCGTCGGCGAGGGGCGTGTCGAACCCGCCCGCGGACTCGGTCACCTGCAGTTGGATCTCAGCGGGATGCTTGCGATCCCCGGGACCACCGCCTCGCCGAGCCCGGACTGGATCATCGAGGTGATCTGGACTCCGGACCAGTTGCACGCGCGGGTCCCGGCCAGGCCGAACGACACATGGACGTCTCGGTCGAGGGCCGATGCACGCACCGGGAGTGGGTTGGTGGGACGCCTCCCCGACGAGGTCCTGGGGCTGGTGAAGCTCGTCGCGACGAGCCGGCCCGACCAGATCGTGGCGCTCGAGGATGAACGGATCGACGGCGAGGCTGCCCGACGCTGGCTCGTTCGGGTGCCGGTCGAGTCGGCCGTGGCCGAGGGCGTGCCAGCGGAGGTACCCGATACGTCCGCGCTCCTTGATAGCTATGGCGTCGAGGCCATCGACGTCGAGGTCTGGCTGGTCGATGGAGCGGTCCGGCGCCTTCGATATGAGATCTCCCGTGAGCACGCGCCCTACGGCGGCCCCGACCGCACGACTGTCACCTACGATTGGTCGTCGGCCGCGGGCGCCGAACCGATCGTCGTGCCGACACCGTCATAGGTCCGCGAGCCGCCCTCAGGCACTCGATTTGAGCGTGAGGCCCGAGAATCCGGCTCGACCGCCGATCCGTCGTTGGAGCGCGAGATAGGCCATCGCCAGGAGCGCCGCCATTGCCATCAGCGCGAGCCATATCGTCTGGCTTCCGATGACCAGGAGCCACGCGGTCAGCACCGGCGCGAGCGTGCCTGATATTCCCCACGCCAGCTGGTGGATGGCGGAGTACCGGCCCTCGAGCCCAGCCGGTGCGAGCGCCAGCGGGAGCGCGTCGGCCGTGGGTGCGTAGATCGCCTCACCGACACCCAGCACGATCGCGCCGAGCGCGAGCGTCGCGATACTGATCACGGGCCACGACGCGACCGCGAAGATGAGCAGGTTGCCAAGGCTCCACAACCCGGCCGACACGGCCAACAGTCTGAGACGTGCCCGACCGCGACCCAGGCGACCGGCGAAGAACGTCGGGACCGCCACGGCGAGCGTGCCGAGGGCCACGATCGCGCCGGGTACCCACACTGGAAGCCCGATCCGATCCAGGGCGAAGATCGGCAGTGCGAGGATCGGGATCGTGATTACCAGCGTGCAGACGACGTTGAGCGCCGCCGTCACGACGTTCGCGCCGTCGCCGAGCGCCATCCGGTAGCCGCCACGGCCATGGACATCGGTCAGCACCTCGATCGCCGCGGTGCGCGGCGCCGGTTGGCGACCTCGTTCCATCCTGGCCGCGGCCAGGTACAGGCCGATCGCCCCGAGGTAGCTCATGGCGTCCAGGACGAGGACCAATCGCAGGCCAGTGTCGCGCCCGGCGAGGAGGGCGAACGACGCCACGGCCGCCCCCGCGGCGATGCCCGCGTACCGCGCCGCCCGGAACCGGCCGAACCAGGTCTCGAGGTCGGATGCGGCTACGAAGGACGCGGTGAGCGGCGCATAAGCGGCCCAGAAGCTGCGGGCCGCGGCGGCCAGAACGAACGTGACTGCAACGAACGCGAGAAACGCATCGGCGACGAGCAGGCTGAGGCATCCGCCGATCGCCATCGCGTTGGCGGCGACGACGACTCGGATCGGCCCGGCTCGATCGACGACGGCGCCGGCGATCGGGCCCGCGGCGATCGCGAGACCCGTTCCGATCGAAAGCGCGATCCCCGTCTCGACGAGTGTAAGGCCGACCAGCTCGAGCCCGAAGAGCAGCTCGAAGGGGACGACGAGCCCGCTGCCGAGTGTGTCGACGAGCATGGCCAGGACGAGCAGTCGCACAGCCCGCCGCTCGGAAGGTCCGCTTTCTACCGCCACAACGCGACGATAAGCGCGATTGCCGATGTCTTCACCAGCCAATGGCCAGCGTGGATGACCGCGAGCCTCGGTGCTACCCCTTCCCAGATGACCGAACCGACCAGCAGGGTCACCGGGAAGCCGATCCAAATCGCGATCCCGAGACCGAGCGCAGCGGTCCAGTCGACGACCCCGAGCTGGACGACCAAGCCGGCGATGACGGAAGCGACGACGAGGCTGCGACCGAGCTCGACGAGCAGTTTCCAGGCCGGCGGTCTGCCGTCGTCTACGACGCCGGACTCCGCGGCAGCCGAGTCCATGTGCTGTCCGCCGACCACGACATACCAGAGGGTGCCGATGAGGTCGGCGGCGACGGCGGCGACGACGATGGCCGCCAGGTTGACGCTGTCCATACCTACTCCTCGTTGTCCTTGGTCCCGGGTCGATCCGTCGGCGATCGCCGACGCCACCAGGCCGATCGTCAGGAGGGCGCCTGCCAGCGCCAGCTGGTCGGTCGCGACACCGCGACTCACCGGCCCTGCCCTGGCCGCAGCCGCAAGGAGCTCGCGCCGTCGAACGGCCTCAAGCTCGAACACCGTGGCGAGGATGGACGGATCGTATCCACGGTCGCAGAGGCCTCGATCGTGCACGCCTACACCGCCTCGGCGTCACGATGGACGGCCGCCGCCGCGACGACCAGGCCGATCCCGACGACCTCGATCGCTGCCGGGAACTGGCCCAGGATCAACACCCCTACCGCGGCCGCCGTCGCGGGCTGGAGGGAGACGAGGAGGGCGTATGTGGAGCGCTTGACGCGAGCCATCGCCAGCTGGTCGCTGACATACGGGACGACGGAGGATGTGATCCCGACGCAGATCCCCGCCACCAACAAGGCGGGTTCTCCCAGGACGGGCACGACCGCCGCGCCGCCGATCGGGGTGATGACGAGCGACGCCACGACCATGGCGACCGCCAACCCATCGATCCCAACGATGGCGCCGTGTCGTGCCACCCGATGGGCAAGCACGATGTACAGCGCGAACAGACCGGCGTTCGCGAAGGCGAGCACGAATCCGACTGGCTCACCCGCGAAGCGGGCGTCGGCCAAGATCCAAACCCCGGTCACCGCCAGGGCCAGGGCGGCTGCGTTCCGGGGCGTCGTCACCCCCAGGACGGCCAGGAGGATAACCGGCAGGAATTCGATGGCCGCCACGGTGCCCAGCGGAAGCCGCTCCAACGCCGCGTAGAAGGTCGGGTTCATGACGGCCAGGACGACCCCCCAGGCGACGAGCAGGCGCCTCGGGGCGCGTCCGAGCGCCGCGAACGCCCGCCACGGGCGGCGCCAGAGGGCGAAAATCGCGCCTGCTGCGACGATCCGCAGCCACGCCACCCCGACCGGCTCGATGCTGGCGAACAGCAGGACGGCGAACGCTGGGCCCAGCTTGTGGAACAGCGCGCTGACGATGAGGTACAGCTCCGGGGGCGCCTTGTCGACGACGACCGTCTTGACGCCTTCGATCGGGTCGGCTCGCATCGTCCAGGGACCCTAGATCTGGGTAGTTGATAAGTCGAGACGCTGATACTTATGCTATCCATCACCTGGGGTAATGCCCACGACAAGAGGTTCCCTTGACGGTCGTCACACCAACCAGCGGGCTGCGAGGGCTGGAGATCCGCCACCTCGTCGCGTTCGATGCCGTCGCGCGTCATCGCTCGTTCACGGCCGCGGCCGACGAGCTCGGCTACAGCCAGTCGGCCGTCAGCCAGCAGATCTCCGATCTCGAGCGGATCGCCGGCGCCCGGGTCTTCACCCGCTTCGCCGGCCCGCGCCCCGTCGAGCTGACCGAGGCGGGCCGCGTTCTGCTCGCCCACGCTCGGCCGATGCTGGCCCGCATGGAGGCCGTCAGCGTCGACCTGGATGCCCTCGGGCAGGGCGCCGTCGGCGACCTGCGCGTCGGGACATTCCAGAGCGCCGCCACGAAACTCCTACCGCCGATCCTGCTCGCCTTCCGGGCGGCGTGGCCGCGGATCGAGCTGACCCTCTTCGAGTCGGGCTCGCACGACGAGATCGACGGACAGGTCGAGCGAGGCGCGATCGACCTCGCATTCACGCACCCGCCCAATCCCGAGGGTGTGCCGCTCGAGTACACGGACCTGCTCGCTGACCCGTATGTCTTGGTCGTCGGACGGGACCACCCGCTCGCGGTTCTCGGGTCCGTGGCCGACATCGCGACGCTGGGCCGCATCGATCTTCTCGCCTACCGCGTGTGCCGGGCCAACGCGACCGTCGAGCGGTATCTACGCGAGGAAGGCATCGAGCCGCGCATCGTCCTCAGGGCCGAGGACAACCACCTCCTCCAGGGGCTTGCCGCCGAGGGCATGGGGGCGGCCATCATGCCGCTCCTCGCGGTCGATCTCTCGCGCGCGGACACGATGGCGCTGCCCCTCGACGGCATCATCCCGCGCCGCCGGATCGGCCTCGTCTGGCACCGCGACCGCTTCCGGACACCAGCGGCGCGCGCCTTCGTCGGGTTCGCCCAGCGCGTGGCCGCGGACGTCGAGCGGGGCCTGTGATCGGATCCTCAGGCCGGGCCGACCGGGCGCAGACTCGATGCCTGACGATGGGGTCGTTGGCATGCGCGGACCTTCCCGACCGCCATCGTCATGCGCCCAGCGCCGCCTCAGCCTCCCGGACGAGCCGGGCGACGATCGCTGCGGCGGGCTCGATCTCGTGCACGACCGCGGCGGATTCGCCGGCCCACATCGGCGCGAGCTCCGGATCCCCGTCGAAATCCGCCGCGACCATCCCGGTCGCGTAGCGCGGCCACGCGGTATCGCCCCACGGCCGATGCATCGTTCCGATGGTGGTCCCCTCCCCTGGTCGGTGGCCGGATGCCGGCCTGCCAGCGGCCTCCCACTCCTCCACGACGCGGTTGCGCAGCACACGGTGCGGCGCATCGGGCCACCAGCCGTCGAACAGCGTGCCGTAGACGGTGTCTCCGGTTCGAGCGTCAACGACACGACGTTTGAACGCATCGTGGACGCCGGCCTCCTCGCTCGCCACGAAGCGCGTCCCAAGCGAGACACCCTGCGCACCGAGTCCGAGCGCGCGTGCGATCCCGGCCCCGTCGCCGATGCCGCCGGACGCGAGCACCGGGACGGATCCAACGGCCTCGACGATCGCGGGCAGCAGCGTCCAGATCGACGTCGTGCCCCGAACATGCCCGCCGGCCTCGATGCCCTGGGCGATCACGATGTCCACACCATCGGCCGCAGCCGCCCGGGCCTCCTCGACGGAGCCGACCTGGAGCGCGACGCGCGTGCCGTATTCATGGGCCCGCGGGACGAACGACCTCGCGGGTCCCCAGAACAGGACGAGCAGCGCGATGCCGGCGGCGAGCCCGGCGTCTGCCTGGTCGTTGATGTAGGCGATGTCCTCGGCCGGTGCGTTGGGGTCTTCGAGGTCGGCGATGATGAGGTTGAGACCGAACGGGCGATCGGTCAGCGCATGCGTTCGGGCGATCCGGCGACCGGTCTCGACGGGCGGGACGCCGCTTCCGCCAAGCACCCCCAGGCCTCCGGCCCCCGAAACCGCGGCGACCAGCTCCGGCCCTGCCGGGTACCCGAACCCGACGGAGAGGATCGGCACGTCGATGCCGAGGAGTTCGCAGACTGGGGTCCGGATGGATCGCACCAACGCTCAGGTGCGCCGCAGCAGGTCCGTCGTGTCGTCGATGAAATCATCCATCGGGCCCGGATTGTACGACCGCGCGCCCAGGATCGCCCTGTACGATACGGCGACAGAAGCCGGTCGCTGCTCGCACGCCCGTCAGTGACTGGCGTCTGCACTTCCGTCGAGGACCCAACGCCCGTGAGTGAGCCGCACAGCAGCTCGATCAGTCCGCTCGCGGGGGAGCGTTTCTGGCGCGCGGTGCGCGCCTCGGTCTGGCAGGCCGTCGTCGTCGACGAACAAGCCATCCGCCTCATGGCCGTCGCCCTTCTGGCGCACGGTCATGCGCTGATCGAGGACGTCCCGGGCGTCGGCAAGACGCTGCTTGCGCGGGCCTTCAGCCGCGCGCTCGGCATGGACTTCGGGCGGGTGCAGGGCACGCCCGACCTGCTGCCGAGCGACGTGCTCGGGGCAAGCGTGCTCGAGGGTGCGAGCTTCCGTTTCATCCCCGGCCCGATCTTCACCAACGTCCTGCTCGTCGATGAGATCAACCGCGCGACCCCACGCACACAGTCGGCGCTGCTGGAGGCGATGGAAGAGGGCCACGTTTCGATCGAAGGCCAGACCCGAGCCCTGCCAGATCCGTTCCTCGTGCTGGCGACCGAGAACCCGATCGAACTGGAGGGGACCTTCGCGTTGCCGGAGGCACAGCTCGACCGCTTCCTCGTCCGGATCCGACTCGGCTACCCGGATCGAGCCGACGAAGCCCGCATCGCGCGGCGGTATCGAGCCAGTGCCGAGCCACTCGAAGGCGTGACCCTGGTCGGCCCGCCCGAGCAGCTCCTCGCGATGCGCGAGTCGGTGCGCACGGTCGAAGTCAGCGCCCAGGTCGAGGCCTACATCGTCGACGTCGTGCGCGAGACGCGACAGCGCCCCGAGGTGCGCCTGGGCGGCAGCCCGCGGTCCAGCGTGGCGCTCTACCGCGCCACACAGGCCTTGGCCTACCTGGCAGGCCGCGATTTCGCACTTCCCGATGACGTCAAGGCGCTTGCGCCGGCGGTGCTCGGGCACCGGATCCTGCTCGACTTCGACCGCCAGCTGCGGGGATCGACCGCCGAGGACGTGATCGATTCCGTCCTCGCCTCAGTAGCCGTCCCGCCCGTCCAGACCGCCGCGGCCGAGGAAGGAGCCTGATCGATGGGCGCCGGCGCCGCCCTGGCGATCATCCTGATCGTGGCCGGCGCGCTGCTTGGCGCCGCCGGACTGGTGCTCGCCGGCGTGCTCATGGGACTGGTGCTCGTGGTCCAGACGGTGTGGTCGAGGTTCGGCCTCCGGGCCCTCGATTACGAACGGCACGTCTCCAGTCATCGGATGCTTTGGGGCGAGCGGATCGAGCTCGATCTCGTCGTTCGAAATGCCAAGGTGTTGCCCCTTCCCTGGCTCCAGGTCGACGACCTGGTCACGCACGGCGCCGACATCGCCGATCGGAATCTGACGCCGTCGACGCGACAAGGCTTCGACGTCATGCGCGGGACCTGGAGCGTCGGGTGGTTCGAACGAGTGACGCGGCGCCTG
>Ga0184612_10000705_pt1 | contig 15722 bp, 13 predicted proteins | sample PLM3_60_coex_FD_133163 | JGI IMG/M metagenome (GOLD analysis project Ga0184612, IMG submission 133163) | Groundwater sediment microbial communities from an aquifer in East River, Colorado, USA - PLM3_60_coex | ecosystem: Environmental > Terrestrial > Soil > Riparian zone | place: USA: East... | reverse complement strand
GCTTCAAGTAGAACGAATGCTTCTTGATATCCTTGATGATATCTTCCTGCTGCACCTTCCGCTTGAAGCGACGAAGCGCGCTCTCGATCGACTCGCCTTCCTGAATTTTCACTTCAGCCAATATTGATGACACCCCCTTCAGCGGCCACCTTCACGAACAGCTCCCGGCGATCAGCCCCTCCCACAGATGCTCTCTCGCCGCGGTGTCCCCTGTCAGGCCCAAAGAGTTCGACGGAATGCGTTAGGCTATCACAAGACCCGTGTCTTTGCTCAGCTGGAACCACCACGACAATACCCCTCGGAGCAACGACTGTAAGATGCTGAGTCCAGACATGTTACAGATTTTTTTGGAATACGGATCAAAGGTCTTGTCGTCGCCCTGCAGGCCCAACGCATGAGGCTCCTGGTCATCGGCTCCGGGGGACGCGAGCACGCGCTCGTCCGGACGCTCACACGCGGCACTGAAATCTCCGTGACGTGTGTGCCGGGAAATGCCGGCATCGCGCGAGACGCTCGAACAATTCCGGTGGATGCGGGGCATCCAGACGCGTTGATCTCGCTCGCAAGGCGCGAGCGTTTCGATCTGACCGTCGTTGGTCCTGAGCTTCCGCTCGATCGTGGCGTCGTCGATCGATTCCGCCAGGGAGGGCACCGCATCTTCGGGCCGTCCCGCGCGGCCGCCCAGCTCGAGTGCAGCAAAGCGTTCGCCAAGGCGTTCATGACGCGCCACGGCATTCCGACCGCGCGATACCGCGTCTGCGATTCTGCAGAGGATGCGCGCGAGGTAATAGCGCGTGGCGAGCTCGGCCTGCCGGTGGTGATCAAAGCTGACGGCCTTGCGGCCGGCAAGGGTGTCGTCGTTGCCTGGGATCGCGCCGACGCGGACGCGGCCGTTCGCGTCGCCATGGAAGAGCGCCAGTTCGGCCACGCCGGTGCGCGCATCGTCATCGAGGAGTGTCTGAGCGGTCCCGAGGTGTCGTTCTTCGCGGTGTGCGACGGCCGGAAGGCCTTTCCGCTCGGCTCGGCTCAGGATCACAAACGCGTGTTCGACGATGACCACGGGCCCAACACCGGCGGCATGGGGGCGTTCGCCCCGAGCCCGCTGATGGACGCCGAGCTTCAGGCGCGCGTCATGCGTGAGATCGTCGAGCCGGTCGTGAAGGGCATGCGCGACGAAGGACACGAGTATCGTGGCTTCCTGTACGTCGGCTTGATGCTGACGTGCGACGGCCCCAAAGTGATCGAGTTCAACGTTCGGTTCGGCGACCCGGAAGCGCAGGTCGTGCTTCCACTCGTGGAGGGCGATCTGGTCTCGATGCTGGCGGCCGCAGCGGATGGCGATCTCGCGGGAACGACGGTTGCGTTCGGCAGGGACGTCGCCGTCGGCGTCGTGCTGGCGTCAGCAGGTTACCCGGGATTGGTGACGCCCGGCGTCCCGATCGACGGGATCGACGACGCAGAGGCGCTCGCGGGCGTGAACGTGTTTCACGCCGGCACCGCCGTGAGCGACGGTCGACTGGTGACTGCTGGCGGACGCGTGCTGACGATCGTCGGCCGGGGCGCAACGTTCGACGACGCGATCGCGCGGGCGTACGCCGGTGTGTCGAAGGTTTCGTTCGAAGGAATGCGGTATCGCCGCGATATCGGACAGAAGGCGAAGGCGCGATCGACAGTGTGAACCATGTCTCACATCTCTGTTCTCATCCTGATGGGCTCGGACTCCGATGCGCCGGTCATGCAGGCGGCCGTCGACGTGCTCGGCGAGCTGGAGATCCCCTGCGAGATGACCGTCGCCTCCGCGCACCGATCGCCTGAGCGCGTGATGCGGCTCGTGCGCGAGGCTCCCGGCCGTGGCGTGAAGGTGTACATCGTGGGTGCCGGAGCCGCGGCGCACCTCGCGGGCGTCGTGGCCGCGCATACGACGGCGCCCGTCATCGGGGTGCCGATCGATTCGTCAGCGCTCAAAGGGCTCGACGCGTTGCTGTCCACAGTGCAGATGCCCCCCGGCGTGCCTGTCGCGACGGTCTCAATTGGGAAGCCGGGCGCGACCAACGCGGGCGTGCTGGCGGCGCAGATTCTTGCGCTCGCCGATCCGGCCGTCGCGGCACGGCTCGAGCGATACAAGTCGAAGCTGGCGGAAAAAGTGGAACAGGCCGCCGCCCGTTTGGCAGGACGATAGAGCAAGATCCGTGAAGTACTCGATCGTGACTTTCGGATGCCGGGTCAATCAAGCCGACTCGCTGCGCATCGAAGAGGACCTTCTCGCGCGAGGCGGCGTCGCCGCGCCCGCCTCGGACGCCGATCTCGTCATCGTCAATACCTGTTCGGTCACTGCCAGCGCCGATCAGGGAGCCCGCCAGACGATCAGGCGCATCGCCCGTGACAACCCGTCCGCCCGCGTGGTCGTCACCGGTTGCTACGCTACCCGACGGCCGCAGGAGATCGCCGCGCTCCCCAACGTCATTCGGGTCGTCACCAACCACGAGAAGGACTGGCTCGTCCTGACGACCGCGGAGCGGTTCGGGAACGGAGAAGGCGCGTGCGGCGCAGCGATCGCGCCTGGCGCTGCGGGCCGCACGGCGTTCACGCTGCGCGTGCAGACAGGATGCGAGGAGCGCTGCAGCTACTGCATCATTCCGACGACCCGCGGGGCCGGCCGCAGCCTGCCCGTTGACGACGTCGTTCGCGAGGTCGAGCGCGTTGCCGCCGCGGAGTTCAAGGAGATCGCGCTTACCGGTGTCCACCTGGGCTCGTACGGACGTGACCTGGAGCCGTCGAGCTCGCTCGTGTCTCTCTTGCGCGCGCTCGACTCGACCCACGCAGACGTGACGTTCAGGGTCAGCTCACTGGAGCCGATGGACTGCACGCCGGAAGTCGTGGACCTCGTGGCGGGAAGCCGCGGCCGCTTCGCGCCGCACTTCCACCTGCCGCTCCAGCACGCGAGCGACAGAATGCTCGCCCTGATGCGGCGTCCGTATACGCTGTCCTACTATCGCGGCCTCGTCGACTCGATCGTCGACCGTCTTCCCCACGCGTCGATCGGCACCGACATGATCGTCGGCTTTCCGGGTGAGACCGACGACGACTTTCGCGCGAACCTCGACTACCTCCCGGCGTCACCGCTGTCGCACGTCCACGTCTTCCCCTATTCGGATCGCCCCGGCACTGCGGCCACCGCGATGCCGGGGAAGGTGCCCGGCGCGACAATCAGGGAGCGTGCCTCCAGTCTCCGCACGATCGGGGCTGAGCTGTCGCGGCGATTCCGTCACGCGCAAGTCGGGACCGTGAGGCCGGGGCTGACGATCGAGGACGGAACGCTCGTCGTGACTGATAACTACCTGAAGATCAGGATTTCCTCCGGGATAGAGCGAAACCGTCGCGTCGCGGTGAGGTTGGACGATGGCGGCGGCACAGTGGTCGACGTCGACTGCCGACTGGGACTGCCGACTCAGACTAACGACTGTGACCGTCGACTGCCGACTGTCGACTGTCGACCGTCTCCATCCTCGTCGCCAGCCGCTGACCCGGCGTCGACGATCGTGTCGATTCCGTGATCAATTGTCCGCACGCGGCTCGAATATCGCGGCCGCGCGAGCGGCGGACAGACACGGTGACATGATGATCGGCCAGGATCTCGGCGAAACGATTCACGCGGTCATCCGACGGCCGCTCGAACGGAATGCCGGGGGCCGCGTTGAGCGGCAGCAGATTGACCTTTGCTTTGATCCCGTTGAGCAGCTTGACGAGCCGGCGCGCATCCTGGGGCGTGTCGTTGACGTTGTCGAGCAGCACATACTCGAACGTAATCCGATTGCGGCGCTTGAGCGGGAATCGCCGGCAGGCGTCCAGCAGATCCTGCAGGCCGTACTTCCGGTTGATCGGGACGAGGCGATCGCGCTGATCTTCGGTCGTCGAATGCAGCGAGATCGCGAGGTTGGGCATGAACGGCTCGCTCGCCAGGCGCTCGAGCGCCGGGAGCACGCCCACTGTCGAGAGCGTGACCCGCCGGGGAGACACCGCCAGACCGTGCGTGTCTCCCAGAATCCTCAACGCTTTCATCGTGGCGTCGTAGTTGTGCAGCGGCTCGCCCATCCCCATCAGCACGATGTTGAAACGCTGGCCGAGCATCTGGAGCTCTCGCAGCAGCACGCGGACCTGGCCGACGATTTCCCCGGCCGTCAGGTTGCGGATGATCCCCATGCGGGCGGTCAGGCAGAAAGCGCACTTCATCGCACAGCCCACCTGGGTGGAAAGACAGAAGGTCTGCGACGGGGTGTCGGGGATGAAGACCGACTCGATCAGATTGCCGTCAGCGAGCTCGAGCAGGAATTTCGTCGTGCCGTCGATGGACCGTTCCTGCTTTGCGACTGTCGGCGTGTTGACCGCCATGTGGGTCGCAAGACCGGCTCGCAACTCACGCCCGAGATCGGTCATCTCGTCGAAGTCGGTCACGCCGCGACGATAGATCCACTGGAAGATCTGTCGGCCGTGAAAACGCGGGACACCTGTGGCCGCGAGATGCTGTTCGATCTCGTCGAGCTCGAGGTCGGCCGCGTCGATGCGAAGGGCGCTAGTCATGGTGCGTTCCCCGGCGATCGAGGGATCTCCCATTGTACAATGCGTGCTCGAGCGTTTCTGGCGCGATTCGCCTTGAACTGGGCCTTGCCGGCGTGGTATCATTCCTCTTTGGTTTGTCTGCTTTAAGTCCTTCCACTTCAAGTACTTGCGTAGGCTCGACTGAGAGACTCTTTGAGCAATTCGACAAAGCCCGATTCAACGAAGCCGATGGTGGTCCGCGAAGTGCTCGGTACCGGTCTGCGTCTGATCACCGAGTCGATGCCGCAGGTCCGGTCCGTCACGATCGGCGTGTGGCTCACGCGTGGGTCGCGGCACGAGTCCGACGCGCAGGGTGGCATCGCGCACTTCGTCGAGCACATGCTCTTCAAGGGCACAGACACCCGATCGGCCGAGGACATCGCGCAGGCGATCGACTCGATCGGCGGACAGCTCGATGCGTTCACGGCGAAGGAGTACGCCGGCTACTACATCAAGGTACTCGACGAACACCTGCCGCTCGCCGTCGATCTGCTGTCGGACATCGTCATGCGCCCGGCGTTCGTCGAGGATGAGGTCGGACGCGAGAAGAAGGTCATCCTCGAAGAGATCAAGATGGTCGAGGATACTCCCGACGATCTCGTCCACGAGCTCTTCACGCAGCATTTCTGGGAAGGGCATCCGCTCGGCCGCCCCATTCTCGGCTCGAAAGAGACCGTCGAGGCGTTCACGGGACATTCGCTGCGCGACTACTTCCGCGGCGCCTATGTGGCGCCGAACATGATCGTGTCGGCTGCGGGCAACCTCGATCACGCGTACGTCAGAGATATCGTCGGAGACGCCTTCGGGACGCTAGCGACCAGGGGAGAGGCCATCTCGCAGCGCCCGCCGACCGTCAAGCCGTCGGTCCTGACGCGGACCAAGGAGCTCGAGCAAAGCCATATCTGCCTCGGCACGAACAGCTACCAGCAGAATCATGAGGACCGGTACGTCAGCTACATCCTCAACTCCGTCCTCGGAGGCTCGATGAGCTCGCGGCTGTTTCAGAACGTGCGCGAAAAGCGAGGGCTGGCCTATTCCGTCTTCAGTGGGATGAGCGCGTACCGCGACGCCGGCAACATGACCATCTACGCCGGCTGCGCGGCCGATGCCGTCGAGGAAGTGATTGACCTCTCGGTCGAGGAGCTGCGCGGCTTGAAGCGCACGCCGGTGCCGGAAGACGAGCTCAAGCGCGCCAAGGACCATCTCAAGGGCAGCCTCATGCTGAGCCTGGAGAACACGGCGAGCCGGATGTCGCACCTGGCGCGGCAGGAGATCTATTTCGACCGGCACTTCAGCCTCGACGAGACGCTGGCAGGCGTGCAACGGGTCACCGCGGCGGACATCCAGCGCGTGGCGCGCGACCTGCTCTCGAACGGTTCTCTGGCGGTCACAGTGCTCGGCCCGAAGACGCCAGATTTACCGCCCGCGCGGTTGGATCTGGGGTGAGAGCGACAGCCCTGAGCCGCCGTGAGCGCGAAGCGCGAGCGGCAGCGCTTGGGGGTGCGGCCCCAAGCGCAGTGAGAGAAGTGGGGCCCCGCGAGCATTGAGTAAAGACGATGCGTGACGATTCACGCGTCCGGGTCCGGCTGACAGCCTCCGCTAAAGCTACGGCGGTCCGCCGAAGCCTTGGCGAAGGCGGAAGCCGGACACTGCGAATGCTCGAGCCCTGAGGCGGAAGCCACGGTGCGATGACAGTGAGCTCATGATCCAGCGGTATACACACCCCGAGATGGGCGCGATTTGGAGCGACCAGCGCCGCTACGAAACGTGGCTCGAGGTCGAACTGGCGGCCACCGATGCAATGGCCGGGGCCGGTCTCGTGCCCGTCGACGCGGCGCGCGAGTTGAGGGCGCGCGCGGCCTTCGACATCAGCCGAATCGAAGACATCGAGCGCACCACACAGCACGACGTGATCGCGTTCACTACCGCCGTGGCCGAGAAGGTCGGGCCGGCGGCGCGATGGTTGCACTTCGGGCTGACCTCGTCTGACGTCGTCGACACGGCTCAGGCGCTCCAAATGCGTGAGGCCTGCGGGCTCATCGTCAAGGGGATCGCCGGGTTGATGGAGGCGGTGCGGACGCGCGCCGACGAGCACCGTCGCACGCCGATGATCGGACGGACGCACGGCGTGCACGCCGAACCGATGACGTTCGGCCTCAAGCTGGCGCTGTGGTACGCGGAGCTGCAGCGCGATCTCGACCGCGTCCTCCGCGCGCGCGACGTGGTGTCGGTGGGCAAGCTCTCGGGCGCGGTTGGCACTTTTGCTCACCTCGATCCGGACATCGAGGCGCAGGTGTGCAGCCGGTTGGGTCTCGAGCCGGCGCCTGTCGCCTCACAGGTCATTCAGCGCGACCGGCACGCCGAGCTGATGTCGGCGCTCGCAATCACGGCCGCGTCGCTCGAGAAGTTCGCCCTCGAGATCCGCGGCCTGCAGAAAACCGAGATCGGCGAGGTCGAGGAGCCGTTCGGGAAGGGCCAGAAGGGCTCTTCGGCGATGCCGCACAAGCGGAACCCGATCGGCTGCGAACAGATCACGGGCCTCGCCCGCCTGATTCGCGCCAATGCCATGGCGGCGTTCGAGAACGTCGCGCTCTGGCACGAACGCGACATCTCGCACTCTTCCGTCGAGCGCGTCATTCTCCCGGACAGCTTCATCGCCCTCGACCACATGCTGCGCCGCTTCACGCGCATCGTGTCCGGCATGGTCGTCTATGAGGACCGCATGCGCGAGAATCTCGCGCGGTCTCGCGGCGTCGTGTTTTCCGGCACCGTACTGCTCGAGCTCGCCAAACGCGGGGTCTCGCGCGAGCAGGCCTACGAGTGGGTGCAGCGGAATGCCATGCGCGCGTCTCATGAACAGAAAGATTTCAAGTCGTTGCTGCTCGACGATCCGGATCTCACAAAGGTCCTCGGCCCTGCAGAGATCGACAAGGCATTCGACCTCAACGATCAGCTGCGAAATGTGGATGCGATCTTCGATAGAGTGTTCAACAGGACCGAGCTCGCAGGCGTGAGCCCGGAGGCGGTCGGGAAGCGAGCGTACCAATTTGAAGGCTAAGGTGTTCGTGACGCTGAAGCCGTCTGTCTTCGACCCGCAGGGACAGACGATCGCCGACGCGCTGCACTCGATGGGGTACGGCACCGTCGGCGACGTGCGGCAGGGCAAGTACTTCGAGCTGGAGGTGACGTCCGGAAGTACCGAGCAGGCGCGCGCTCTGGCCTCGGAGGTCGCCGACAAGCTGCTCGCCAATCCGGTGATTGAGAGTTATCGGATTGAGGTGGATCAGTAGCTTCCAGCTTTCGGCTTCCAGCTTCCCGCAGTCCACTGCGGGCGGCCGGTAGCTGGCAGCCGGAAGCTGGGAAGCTGGAAGCGTCTATGAAATTTGCCGTCATCGTCTTTCCTGGCTCCAACTGCGATCACGACGCGTACCACACCGCCAAACACGTCCTTGGACAGGACGCGGAGTTCGTCTGGCACAAGGAGACGAGCCTGAAAGGCGCGGACGCGGTGATTCTGCCGGGTGGGTTCTCGCACGGCGATTATCTGCGCACCGGCGCGATTGCGCGGTTTTCGCCCATCATGTCCCCTGTGGCGGACTTTGCCAAACGAGGCGGGCCGGTCCTCGGGATTTGCAACGGCTTCCAGGTGCTCCTCGAGGCCGGAATGCTGCCGGGGGCGATGCTGCGCAATCGCGACCTGAAGTTCCATTGCGAGCACGTCTGGGTGCGCACCGAGCAGACCGACACCCCGTTCACCCTTCGCGCGTCGCGCGGCCAGGTCCTGAAGATTCCAATCGCGCACGGCGAGGGAAACTACTTCGCCGAACCGGACGTCATCCGCATGCTCGAGTCGACCGGCCGAGTCGTGTTCAGGTATTGCGACGCCAACGGCCAGGTGACCGACGCGGCCAACCCGAACGGCTCGCTCAATGGCATCGCAGGTATCTGCAACCAGGCAGGCAACGTCGTTGGGTTGATGCCCCATCCCGAACGCGCGTGTGAAACGGCGCTCGGCAGCGTCGACGGACGCGTGCTGTTCGAGTCGGTCATCAGCGCCCTGACCGGGCAGACCGTCCTTCGGAGCGCGTGACGACATACATGAGCCCAATCGACTCCGCTGTCCTCGAGCGCCACGGCCTCAAGCCAGACGAGTACGATCGCATCGTTCGCGCGCTGCACCGTGAACCCACTCTGACCGAGCTCGGCATTTTTTCGGTGATGTGGTCCGAGCACTGCAGCTACAAGAGCTCGCGGATCCACCTGAAGAAGCTCCCGACGACCGGACCACGGGTGCTGCAGGGACCGGGCGAGAACGCCGGCGCGGTGGACATCGGCGACGGACTCGCAGCGGTCTTCAAGATCGAGTCGCACAACCACCCCTCGTTCATCGAACCGTACCAAGGCGCCGCCACCGGCGTCGGCGGCATCATCCGCGACATCTTCACGATGGGCGCCCGGCCCATCGCGCTCATGAACTCGTTGCGGTTCGGATCGCTCGACGGACCGGACGGAACGCGCAACCGCCGGATCGTCGAAGGCGTCGTCGCCGGCATCGCCGGCTACGGCAACAGCATCGGCATTCCAACGGTCGGCGGCGAGATCGCGTTCGACGACTCCTATTCGGGCAACCCGCTCGTCAACGTGTTCTGTCTCGGGATCGCGAAAGCCGATGCCCTCGTCAAGGGCAGCGCCGCGGGCATTGGTAACCCTGTGTACTACGTCGGCGCCAAGACCGGTCGCGATGGCATCCACGGCGCGACGATGGCGTCGGCCGAGTTCGATGAGAAGTCGTCCGAGAAGCGGCCTGCCGTGCAGGTCGGCGACCCGTTCATGGAGAAGCTCCTCCTCGAGGCGTGCCTGGAGCTGATGCAGACAGACGCCCTCATCGGCGTGCAGGACATGGGCGCGGCAGGCTTGACCTGCTCAACCTCGGAGATGGGCGCCCGCGGCGGGAGCGGCATCGAGATCGACGTCAGCCGGGTCCCGCAGCGCGAGACCGGCATGACGCCGTACGAGATCATGCTCTCCGAATCGCAAGAGCGCATGCTGCTCGTCGTCAAGAAGGGACGCGAGGCGGAGGTCGAGGCGATCTTCGAGAAGTGGGATCTCCATGCCTCGCACATCGGCGACGTAACGAGCGACGGGATCCTGCGCGTCAGAAGCCGCGGTGAAGTCGTGGCCGAAATCCCGAACGGCCCGCTCGTCAACGAGGCCCCCGTCTACAACCGGCCGGTGGCGAGGCCGGGGTATCTCGACACGGTCACACGCCTCGACCAATCTGCGCTCTCCTCGCCGTCCCCTCAGGATGCGCTCTTTGCGATTCTCGGCTCGCCGACCGTCGCGAGCAAACGCTGGGTCTATCGCCAGTACGACCACATGGTGCGCACCAACTCGATCGTCCTGGCCGGGATGGGTGCGGGCGTCGTCCGCATCAAGGGCACGACGCGCGCACTGGCGATGTCGACCGACGGGAATGGACGGTATTGCTATCTGAACCCGCGGCGAGGGGCCATGCTCGCGCTCGCCGAAGCCGCGCGCAACGTGGCCTGCGCCGGCGCGCTCCCGATTGGCGGTACGAACTGCCTGAACTTCGGCAACCCCGAGCGGCCCGAGATCATGTGGCAGTTCGTAGAGGCGGTCGAGGGTCTGGCCGAGGCGTGCCGCGCGCTCGACATTCCCATTACCGGCGGCAACGTCAGCCTTTACAACGAGACAGATGGTCAGGCGATCTACCCCACGCCGATCATCGGCGTCGTCGGATTGATCGAGGACGCCGCGCACGTCGTGTCGCGGACGTTCAAGCAGCCCGGCGACGAAGTCGTGCTGCTCGGCGAGGGTTATGGCGAGCTTGGCGGCAGCGAGTACCTGAAGACGATTCATGGCCTCGTGCAGGGTCAGCCGCCCGAGCTGAGCCTGGACAAGGAGCGTTCGCTCATCGCGTTGCTCACGGGAGCGGCGTCGGCGGGCGTCTTGCAATCGGCCCACGACTGTTCGGATGGCGGTGTCGCGGTCACGATCGCCGAGTGCGCATTCGACAGTGGCGGGATCGGACTGGAGGTCGATCTGCCTCCCGCGGCCGGCGCTGCATCGACGCTTTTCGGAGAGTCCGCTTCGCGGGCGGTCGTGTCGGTGCGAAGCGGGAACCTGCAGAGATTGCTGCAGTTGGCCGCCGAGCTCGGTGTGCCCGCCCGGTCGATCGGGCGCACAGGTGGCTCGAGAATCACGATGACGGTTGGCGGCAGTCCGTCGATCGATTGTCCGGTGACGGAAGCTGAGCAGGTGTGGGCATACGCACTCGGCCGTTACTTCGCCGGGCGGGCAGCGTAGAATCAGCGGGACGACTGATGCCGCAAGTTGTTCGCAAGCGTGACAACCAAACCGAGCGCCGGAGGCGCGAGGAACATGCCCTTTAAAGACGAGTGCGGCGTCTTCGGAATCTTCGGGCATCCGGAGGCCGCCAACCTCACCTACCTTGGCCTCTACGCGCTCCAGCACCGTGGCCAGGAGAGCGCCGGCATTGCCTCGGCCGACGGCGAGAAGCTGCGAATTTCCCGCGCGATGGGACATGTCGCCGAAGCGTTCAACGAGCATTCGCTCCAGACGCTGCCGGGCCACATCGCAATCGGCCACACGCGCTATTCGACCGCGGGCGAGAGCAAGCTCGAGAACGCGCAGCCGTTCCTCATCGATTGCGCGCACGGCCAGATCGCCGTGGCCCACAACGGCAACCTCGTCAATGCGCTCGAGCTGCGCGACGAGCTCGTGCGCAACGGATCGATCTTTCAGACAGGCAGCGACACCGAAGTCATCCTGCACCTGTACGCGCGATCGAGGGCCGCGTCGGTGGAGGAGGCGATCACCGAATCCATCGCGCAGGTCCGCGGCGCCTACTCGCTCGCCTTCCTGACCAGGAACCGGCTGATCGCCGCGAGAGACCCTCAGGGGTTCCGCCCGCTCGCGCTCGGGCGCCTCGGCGATGCCTGGATCGTCTGCTCCGAGACGTGCGCGCTCGACTTGATTGGGGCGCAGTACGTGCGCGACGTCGAGCCAGGCGAGCTGCTCGTGATCAGCGACGGCGGGCTGCGCTCGATCAAGCCGTTTCCGCCGCAGCCGCTCTCGCACTGCGTGTTCGAGCACGTCTACTTCTCGAGACCGGACAGCTACGTCTTCGGCCGCAGCGTGAACGAAGTTCGCACCGACCTCGGGCGCATTCTGGCGCGCGAAGCGCCTGCTGGCGCCGACGTCGTCGTGCCGATCCCCGACTCCGGCGTCTGCGCCGCGATCGGATTTGCTGAGGAAGCCGGCCTGCCGATGAAGATGGGGTTGATTCGCAACCACTACATCGGCCGAACGTTCATCCAGCCGCAGCAGTCCATCCGGCATTTCAACGTCAGGGTCAAGTTGAACCCCGTGCGGAGCATTCTGGAAGGCAAGCGCGTCATCCTGCTCGACGACTCGATCGTCAGAGGCACGACGAGCCGGAAGATCGTCAAGATGGTGAAGGCCGCGGGGGCGCGCGAAGTACACCTGCGGATCAGCTGTCCGCCGACGATATCCCCGTGTTTCTACGGCGTCGACACCCCGAGCCGTTCCGAGCTGATCGCGGCGACTCACACGATCGACGAGATCAGGAAGTATGTCGAAGCCGACAGCCTGGCCTACTTGAGCATCGATGGCCTTCGACAGGCCGTTGGCTCGGAACAGACGTCCTATTGCACATCCTGCTACACGGGCGTGTATCCGGTCGCTTTTCCCCGCAACGAGCAAGCCTACCTCCAGCTCGCGTTGAAGAACGTCGACTAGAAACCACGGACAACACTGATTGCGTTACGAGATTGCTTTTGGCTGCCGACCATCCATGCGCCGTCTGTTCTGTGCGATCCTGATCGGCTTTTACGTTCCTCTCGCCGCCGCGTTGGGACCGCAGCAGGCCGCCCCCCCCGTCCAGAAGCCTCAGGCGCCAGATGCGCAGGCCCCGGCTACGTCTGAGCAGGTGCGTTCGGCCATCGACCGGCTGGGCAGCATCGACTTCCCGATTCGATCCTCGGCCGCGCGCACCGTCCGACGGGCGGATGCTGCAGTGGCCGTGCCGGCGCTGCTCTCCGCAGTCAAGCAGCACGCTGACGAGTACGTGCGGTTCCGCGCCCTCGTGATCCTCTCGGGCTTCAACGACGCCCGCACGCGCGACGTGATGGTGGCCGCTGTCACCGACAAGAACGACCGCATGCGGACTGTCGCGTACGCCTACTTCGAGTACAACCCGGACAAAGCCGTCGTCCCGCGTTTGCTCGAAGCCCTGAAAGTCGAAGCGTCGGAGTTCGTCCGTCCGGCCCTGACGCGTGCGCTCGCCGCGCACGCCGACGATCCGAAAGTGCGCCAGACGATGGAAGGTCTGGTGATGCAGGGCCAGGCGTTCTTTCGCAGCGTCGTGATCGAGGCGCTAGGCGACCATCGTGGCGCCTACGCCCTCAAACCGATCATGGAAGTGGCGAAGATTGACGGGCCGCTTCAAGACGATGCCGTGCTGGCGCTCGGGAAGATTGGTGACAAGTCGGTGCTGCCGGTACTGGCTGGGCTTCAGCGCACCGCGCCGCGCGAGTCCCAGCCTGGTATCGCGGCAGCGATCTGCCTTCTCGGGGTGAACTGCTCATCACACCAGCCCTATATCGTCGACTCGTTGCGCTTCGCGATCGCGAATCTTGGGTTCCAGTCGCTCCTGCGGTCGTCCGCCTCAGCGCTCTCGGTCCTCGCTGTTGCCGGGCGCGAGGACGCCGCAGCGGAGCTCATCGCACAGGGTGCGCCGACGCGCGACCCCATGCGGGCGCCGATGGCCCTCGCCCTTGGGACCGTAGCGCTGCGCAACGCGCCGATCATCCTGAAGTTGCTCGAGCGTGAAACGCTCAGAGACCCGGCGATCGAGTTGCTCCGAGAGGCATTCGACATGCTCGAGGAAGACTTCGACGAGGAACGGTTCTTTGCGATCGTTCGTCGCGCGTACTGGCAGGCCCCGGCAGGTTCTCCGGCACGAATCGTCGCCGACACATTGATACGCAAGCTCGAGTTTTAGGCGCTTGCGCTTGCAATTCTGAATGCTGAATGCTGAATGCTGAATGCTGAAGTGAATTGCGAATGACGGAAGGGCAGAATGAAATGACGAAGTTCCGAATTCAGCATTCACTTCAGCATTCAACATTTAGCATTCAGCATTGCTATGGATTATAAGGAGTCCGGCGTCGATATCGACGCCGGCAACGAAGTCGTGCGCCGGATTCGCTCTCTCGCGCGCGGCACGTTCACGACCGGGGTCTTGTCGGAGATCGGATCGTTTGGCGGGCTCTTCCGTCTCGGCGAGGCAGGTGGGGATGACCCGGTGCTCGTCGCAAGCGCCGACGGCGTCGGCACAAAGCTCCGCGTCGCGTTCATGACGGGCGTGCACACCTCGATCGGGATTGATCTCGTCAACCACTGCGTCAACGACATCCTGGTCCAGGGCGCGCAGCCGCTCTTCTTTCTCGACTATCTGGCGACCGGCCGCCTGAACCCGGACGTGGCAGTGCAGATCGTCGAAGGTCTCGCGAGCGCATGCCGCGCGAACGGATGCGCGCTCCTCGGCGGCGAAACGGCGGAGATGCCCGGCTTCTACGCCGATGGCGAGTACGACGTCGCAGGGTTCATCGTTGGCGTCGTGCCGCGCGCGAACGTGATCGACGGTCGGTCCATTGCGCCAGGCGACATGCTCGTCGGCCTTCCCTCGTCGGGCCTGCATACCAACGGCTACTCGCTCGCGCGGCGGATCGCGTTCGATACGGCGAAGCTCGGTGTTGACGCCGTGATCCCTGAGCTCGGTGGCCCAATCGGCGAGGCGCTCCTCGTGCCGCACCGCTCATACTTCTCCGTCGTCCGCCCCTTGATTGGTGAAAGGCTCGGCCTCATCAAAGGCATGGCCCACATCACCGGTGGAGGAATCACCGACAACCTGCCGCGCGTCCTTCCCGCGGGTACGCACGCGAGAATCGATCGATCGGCGTGGCAGCCCCCGGCGATCTTCAGGTGGCTTCAGCGGACGGGCGGCGTGCCCGACGCCGATATGCTGCGGACGTTCAACATGGGTATCGGGCTCATCCTGGCGTGCGCACCCGATCGCGAGCGCGAGCTCATCGACGCGCTGGGCGGGAGCGGCGAGCCGGACGCCGTGCGTATTGGTGAGATTCGGGCCGGTGGCGAAGGTGTCGTGTATGGATGAGGCGCGCGAGGCGATTGGAATTCTGATCTCGGGACGAGGTAGCAATCTCCAGGCGTTGATCGACGCCATCGACGAGGGTCGGCTCCAGGCGAGGATCGCAATCGTCATATCGAATCGCGCGGATGCCGGCGGGCTCGATCGTGCGCGCTCGGCCGGCATCGAGACGCTGGTCGTGGATCACCGCACGTTTCCCAACCGCGACGACTTCGATCGTGCACTCGCGACCGAGCTCAAGTCGCGCCATGTTTCGCTCGTGTGCCTCGCCGGCTTCATGCGGCTCGTGGGGGCGCCGCTCCTCGAAGCGTTTCCGAACGCGATCCTCAACGTGCACCCCTCCCTGCTGCCCGCGTTTCCCGGAGTCGACTCGCAGCGGCAGGCGCTCGAGCATGGGGTGAAAGTCGCCGGCGCCAGCGTCCATCTGGTGACCGCCGAGCTCGACGCCGGCCCCATCGTGCTACAGACCGCGGTGCCGGTGCGCGACGACGACACGCCCGAGACGCTTGCCGCACGCATCCTGATCGAAGAGCATCGGATCTATCCCGAGGCTGTGAGGATCGTGCTCGGCGGCGGCTGGACGATCGAAGGTCGACGGTTCGTTCGCGTGCGCGACCCCTACCAGACCCCTGGAATCAACCGGTAACGCACGCGCGTCGTATAGTCCTGGTACCCCTCCAGGTGCGCCCGCAGGTACGCATCTTCAAAGAGCACCCGGCGCAGCATCAACACCGAACAGCCAAGGCCGATTGCAAATCCGAGCCACGATCCGAGCGCCAGACCGCTGAATGCCATGGAAGGGACCATCCCGGCGTATCCGGGGTGCCGGACCACGGCGTAGGGACCCTGGTCGATGACGTGGTGTCCCCGGTCCTTCTGAATGCGGATG
>Ga0184612_10000704_pt1 | contig 15728 bp, 11 predicted proteins | sample PLM3_60_coex_FD_133163 | JGI IMG/M metagenome (GOLD analysis project Ga0184612, IMG submission 133163) | Groundwater sediment microbial communities from an aquifer in East River, Colorado, USA - PLM3_60_coex | ecosystem: Environmental > Terrestrial > Soil > Riparian zone | place: USA: East... | reverse complement strand
TAGGAGCGGTCACGACCGGCGGGCAAATCAATATCGACGTCCAGCCAATCGTCATCGTGGTCAATCGGAACGTGCTCCGAAAGGCGCCGCTGAAGAGTCAATACGTCAGCGAACACTGCCTCTCCCGAGCGCTCCGGCAACGTCGGCTCCTCGTACACTTCCCAGACTTCGAGCTCGCAACCATCTGTCGATTGGTTGTGTTCTGGCTGATGTTCTGGCGGGTTGAGGTCTGCCCTCGCGGTGGGCGGGATCAGGAAGCTTCGCAAGAGCGCAGCCACTTCGTCTCGTCCGTGCGTGACAGCGAGTGTCAGCGCGTCGTTTCCGTCCACATCGAGCGACTGGAGATTCGCGCCCGCCTCAAGAAGAATCCGGCAGGTCTCTACGTGGCCGGAGGCCGACGCGAGCATGAGTGGGGAGCAACCTCGCTGATCCGTCGCGTTGACGTCGGCTCCTCGCCGCAGCTGTTCCCTTACCGCCCCCTCCAAACCGTTGACGGCAGCAAGTCTGAACAGCGGCCTGAGCCTTGTCGCGGCCTCCCTCGAATCACCAGCCACTGTCAGTCCCATCACCTGCGCCGGCGTGGTCGGGCATGGACTGATGCGTTCGATGACGACGTCGTCGGCAGTGCCTCGGCCCAAATCGCTCTGAACCTGGCGTCCTCGGTTCGACAGAGGAGACAGAAGTTGAAGTGCTCACCGCTCATCGATCCGTCCGTCCCTCTCGGCGTGGTCGGCTCCTCCTGCTCGAACCCATTCATCGACCTCTGAAATCTTGAACTTCCACAGGCGACCGATCTTGTGGCCTGGCAGCCGGCGGCGATCGATCCAGCGATAGATCGAGTCTTTCGCCACACCCAAGTGTCTGGCTATCTCTTCGACGGAGGTCCAAGGCTCGTTCATATTTTTGTCGAGCTTCCATCAATTGATGAGCTTATGAGCTTACAGGAACAGGCGAGAATCGGCAACAGTCGGCTTCAGTCGTCTTGAGCGCATCCGGTGAGCTGAACCGGCGAAATGCCATCCTAGCTGGGGCCGCATGATGCTGACCGCCCCGATTCGACCGCCGTGTAGTGGCGCTTCTTAATTCTGTCAGTTCTCTAATCAGCGAATTTCTTAATAAAAACTGTGTGGCAAAGAATCCTCTTGACAAGCGTACCTAGTTAGCTATTTTAATTAGTTTGTGGGAGAAGAATTTGCCCGGCGCAAAATGACGGCGGCCATGAAGCCGGTCCTTACCGTCAAGTGGTCAGAGCCGGTGCTGGACGAGGGATATATCGCGTTCCCGAAGCGCCTACTCCGCGCCGCCCCGAAGATTTTCCAAGGCGAGCATGCCATCGAGCAGCTCGCCGTCGCCTTGGCCCTGGTCGATTACATGCGGCCTGACCTTAACCGCCCTCCAAGCATCGGATTTCTCGCGTTCACAGCAGGCATGGACGCGGAGCGGTTTCAGGAGCGCCTAGGCGAGTTGGCCGAGGCCGGACTCATTAAGTGGATGGGAAACCGCGACGCCCTGAAGTACAGCCTCGAGGGACTACAGCACGCGATTCTCGAGAATTCGGGTGAGGACTGATCAACCGGCAACACTCCAGACGTGGCGTGTTGCAAGGCCCCGCTTTGTCAATGGGACCCACCCGACTGGCGGTGGGGGCCGAGGCAGGCCATTTTCTATTGCCTCGGCCACGCCGTTTCGCTGATGAAAAAATACACCCAGCAAACACTAACCGGCCAAGCCGGCATCAATCTCATCGAGAAGCGCGTGCTTCAAATGGGATGGGTGTGGAACGCCACGAACATTGAAGCTGGGATCGACGGATACATTGAAATCCGTGATCCCGTGACGGGCAGGGCGACGAACATCATTCTGCAGGTTCAATCGAAGGCGCTCTCTCAGTTCGCGAACGAAACCTCGGGCAGCCTCGAATACATCTGCTCGCCGCGGGACCTTGAATACTGGTTGAGCGGAAACGCTCCGGTCATCTTGATCGTTAGCCGGCCGTCTTCGGAAGAAGCGTATTGGGCTCCGATAAAGGATTACTTCCAGACGCCTGCTCTTCGCCGCGACCGACGCGTCACCTTCGATAAACGCCGAGACAAGTTTGATGTGGAGGCGAGAGACAGACTGGCGCAGCTGGCGATGCCGCGATACCTGGGCATCTACCTCACGCCGCCACCGCGCACGGAAACGATTTACTCAAACCTTCTACGGGTGACACAGTTTCCGGAAGACATGTACCGGGCGTCAACGGACGCTCACGATGGCCGCGAAATTCGCCGGAGGCTTGGATGGGGGAGCAAAGCTCCTGATGAGTGGATCTCCAAGCGCAAGGAGGTCATTTCATTTCATTCGTTCGATGACAGCGTTTGGGCCGACATCGTCGAGCCCGGTACTGCCGATCGCTTCAACACCTCCGAATGGGCCCTGTCTGACGAGAAGGAACGTGTCAACGAATTCCTGGAACTGATGTTCCGCTCTCTCAAGTCAAAACTGCGGCCATTGGGTGTTTCATACTACAGGGACGGCGACTACTTTTACTTCACTGCTTCGCCCGACTTGCAGCCCAGAAAAATTGACTACAAGAGTTTCAAGAAGAGCACGACCCGAACAATCTTCCAGGGATTTCCATCAAAAGACGACCCGACGCACATCCGGTTCTATCGTCACACAGCCTTCGGGGGGCAGTTCTTGCGCTTCGATGGCATCTGGTACTTGGCAATTACACCTACGTACCACTTCACATTCGATGGTTGGCAGCGACACAAGTGGTACGAATCGAAGCTGAAAGGCATCAAAGCGCTCGAAAAGAATGCCGCCGTTCTCGGACAGGTAGCAATGTGGGCCGCCCTGTTGCGCGAGCAACCTGCGGGACTGTTCAGCGAGTCTGTTCGTTCTCGCCTCAGCTTTGGTGATCTGATGTCGGACCAACTCGAGGCTGGCATCAACGAAGACTGGTGGCTTTGGAACGAGGAGGATGACTCGACGAAGAGGGCGAGTTCTGAGCTCCCAGAACTGCCCTTGTTACCTCTTGAGCAACAGGAACAGTCGTCATGAATCTCGCCTTCCTTCCAGAGCCGGAGCTGGAGTTCGGCGAGAGCGGGCGACATATCGACATTCGCTTTGGCCTGTCCAGGTACGGCCCTCTCGATCTCGGCAACGAGAATCGGCCCCAGCAGATTAAGGTCGGGATCGTTGGCACCTCTGAAAATGTTGAAAAGGTCAGCGCCTGGCTTGAGCATTGCCGCAGCGAAATACCAGCGAAGAAAAGCAAACAGCCCAATCTGTTTCCCGGCTTTCCTGGCTTCAATGATCAGGCAACGTTTCGATCATCGCTGGTGTTGAATGAAGGCCTCTGCCGTCAGATTTCGCCCGCCGTCTTCGACCAGATTGTGAGCGCCGACCACGACAGTGCCATCACCGAGGCCGTTGAGGTGTTCCTCAATGAATTCGAAGCTCTGAAAGAGAAGCGCTCTGTCGACGTGCTCGTTTGCGCCGTACCCCCTCAGTTGGTGGCTCTCAAAGAGCCGGAGGATGACGACCACCGACGAGGAAAGCTCCCTCGGCTGGATTTCCACCACATGCTGAAGGCGCGTGCTATGCGAACGAAGATCCCGGTACAGCTTGTATTGCCAGAAACATACGATCACGCTTCGCGCAGAAGACAGAAGATTCGCAGTACGCGGCTCAGAACGCGTCAAGACGAGGCGACGTGCGCGTGGAACTTTCACACAGCTCTTTACTACAAGGCGAATGGCAATCCATGGCGTCTCGTTCATGATCCACAGCAGCTGGCGACCTGCTTCGTCGGAATCAGCTTCTACAAGAGTCTCGACCAAGCGACGTTGATGACGAGCATGGCCCAAGTTTTCAACGAGAGAGGAGACGGAATCATTGTGCGCGGAGACCCTGTTCGTCTCACGAAGGACGACCGCGTTCCTCATCTCGACGAAGCCGGCGCCGCAAAGCTCCTCGCGCATGCGTTGAAGCAGTACCACGATGAGCACTTGCATTTGCCCGCACGGGTCGTGCTCCACAAGACCTCGCAGTTCAACGGGCCAGAATTGAGTGGCTTTCTTGCCGCAGCCAAGGAGAACAAAGTCTCAAAGGTTGATGCCGTCAGCGTAACTGACCAGTCGCCACTGCGCCTGTTTCGGCTGGGCGCGTATCCACCTCTGCGTGGCTCGATGCTCCATTTGGATAATCGACAGCATCTCGTTTATTTGCGCGGCAGCGTCGATTTTTTTCAGACGTATCCTGGCCCGTACGTTCCGAGGCCGTTTGCCTTCAATTGCGACAACACTGAGCAGACACCCAAGTTCCTGGCGAAGGAGATCCTTGCTCTCAGCAAGATGAACTGGAATGACACTCAGTTCGATGGCGGCAGTCCGATCACGGTCGCAGCGGCGCGCAAGGTGTCTGGGATTCTGAAGTACGTTGGCGGTGACGACGAGATCGCGCACCGCTACTCTCACTACATGTGAGAAGCCGCATGAACCTTTCGAATTCGAGCTTCCGACACAGGGTCACGGGGCTGGATGACGGCTGGCACTCAAATGGTCAACTTTCAAGAAGCGCACACGATCGAGGATCTTGCAGACTTGTTCTACAGTTTCCTGCCAGGAAGCGGGAACGCCAAGACGGCCTTTCCGCTGGCCGCCGAACAAGCTGGAGTGGGCGATTTGTGGACCGGCGGAAGCAAGCGTCCAGCGTTGGTCCAGCTTCTCAGCACCACTCTGGCTCACCGTCGTGACCGATTCGTTCCCTTGATCTTGGCAATTGTGCGTCAATCGATGACCTGGCGTCGGGGCAAGGGGAATCCACTTACCCGAGCGGAGATCGACAGACTCAACGTGCTGCTGCCAGGAGTCTCGTTCAAGCTCCCCGAATTGCTGGATCGCCGCTTCCTCGAAAGCCTCGCGGGGACGACGGCGCAGGCAAGCCCGGCGACAGCGACCGTTATGACCGAAGCCGTGGCCAAGGGGTTGAGCGACCGGTTGATCGGCCTGCAAGCGCTGTCACCGCAGGAGCGCGGACTGCGATTCGAGGAATTCCTGACCGAGCTGTTCGCGGCACATGATCTCGCGCCGCGTGGGTCCTTCCGTCTGGTCGGCGAGCAGATTGACGGCAGCTTTCGCCTCCATGCCGACACATACCTCGTCGAGGCCAAGTGGCACGGACCTCAAATCGGGTTTGGCGACTTGATGGCGTTCTCTGGAAAGGTGTCCGGTAAAGCGGCTTGGGCGCGCGGCCTGTTCGTCAGCACCTCCGGTTTCACCTCCGACGGGCTGGACGCCTTCGGCCGAGGACGTCAGACGAACTTGATCTGCATGGACGGCTTGGATCTCTATGACGTCGTGTCCCGACGCGTGCCGCTGCTAGCGGTGTTGGACGAGAAGGCACGTCGAGCTGCTGAAACCAACCGCGCCTACGTTCCTATCCGTGAGCTGAGCTGCGCGCGGTGAGCAGCAACTCCTCAGGATGACGTTAGTTCGCGCGCGCCACCTTCGGCAGCAGTTCTTGAGCAAGAGCTGCTCTTTTCAGGCGCCCGCGGTTGCCGGACGCAGCCGCCCACCAACTCGAACGCTTGAAGCCCTCCTGGTTGAGCGTCTTCGTCCGTCTACGTAGGAGAGTACGGAAGAAGTGATCGAATCGGCCGCGCCTGTCACAGGCTAGCTCTATGCTGTCGCGCGAGTTCGCCTTCCTTGAACCCGTGGTTGCAATACGGGTGAGTGAGTTGTGCATTGGCAGCGGTTGAGGAGCCCCCATCGGCAACGCGCTGGATGTGATCAAGACTCATCGCCTGTCGAGGAAGGAAACCGCTACAAATGGCACATTTGGGGGCAGACGCGAGCAACGTGCGCATCGCCACTCCGGATTTCACATTTGTTGAAAACGATAACTGCCCGCCTTCCTCGAACTGCTCCTCAGGCTGAAGGTACTTGAACTCGGGCTGGCTCCGAACTATACCGACCATTTCAGGCAAGGACGCTCCACTTCTGATCGCGTCGAGCACTCGATCATAAAAGTGTCGCAAATGGATCTTGCCGGAGGCCTTGCTCCCAAACTTTCTCACAAGCTGATTGACCAGTGGACGGTTTGATACCAGGAAGGCCTCTAGGCTCCCTCTCATCCGAGTGAAGCTGTCGAGTTGTCGCGTCTGATCCAAGTCGATGATTAATGCGGCGGTGGTCAGGAAGAGAATCGGTTGCTGTTTACCTGTCCAGCTGTAAAAATACACCCCTGGGTGCAGCCCCAACGACGAAGGTTCGTTGCTCAACAACAGCCGCAACACCCGTCGGCAACGCTGAAGATACTCCATCGTTCGTACTCCGTCGGAGTCATCCTCAGCTGATGGAGTGCCGACACACAGATTGATGAAGTCGAACACCATCCGGAGGGCCGGTGCCGCCGATGCGGCGCCGCCAGGTGGCAAATCGACAGTGGAGAGTGGATACTTCAAGTGTGGCTCGAACAGCATGCGGTGGATATCGGTGGCAATGGCCTCGATCTCTGTCTGGCGCTCTGTGCTGAAGGAGTCCCAATACTTGTGTCCTGTTGCCCGCCTGAATATGGCACGCGCCGTAATCGCATTCGGCTTGCGGCGGCTCTCAATTAGCTCCAACTCTTGAGACGAGATCATCGCCGCCGATTGATTGATTCGGATAAATGACCGCTCGGCTTGGACGGAGTTCTCGGTCGGCACCCACTGGACCTGAAGTGTCAACGTTCCGAATCTCAGCGCCCTCGTTTGAACGTCCGGCCCGAACGCCGATGGGTTTGCTGCCGCGTCTCGATGACTTTGATATGTGCCGAACTCGGCTTCAACAAGATCCCGCGTCTGGTTAGCGCTCTTTAGCTGTTCGTCCGGAATATCGTGGTCGAAAAACTCCTGTGACCGCGCGCCGTCCCCAAAGTCGTTCTGAACCCATGCGATAAGGGCACTCAGACGGTGGGAGCCGTCGATAACGAACACCATTTCGCGATTCCGCCACAGGATTATACCCGGGACCAGGTCGCCTTGGATGAAGGTGCGTATCAGTCCCGCCACTCTGGCCGGAGTCCATTCGGCCGTCTCCCGCTGAAAATCCGGTTTGCGTAGTGACGCAAAGAAGAATTCGCCGCGTTGAAGGTCGGTGAGGCTGATGCCGTCCTTCTGCGGCGCATTCGTACCTTCACGCTTGACCGTAAAGTCTTCGCGTGGAATCAGCGCGTCCAGGTTGACCTTGTTGGCCACGTAGCCTCCATGAGCGTCTCGTATACGGCAGCTCGCCACCGACCCCGCACCGACCAGCGCTCGTCGTCACTAATGGGGATGTCGACTGAATACTGTCCGAATGTATGCGAGCACTAGTGCCGCGCCACGTTGCACATACCCACCAATAGAGGCGAGTCAGGTCGGCTTTGCGCCCGGCTTTGATGCAGTACCTTTCGGAGCCTCGGCATTCACGGCGGCGCTCCCGACCGCCGGCTTCGCCTTCTTCTCGTGGAAGGAGATGATTCCAGGGCGTGCCCCGTACGTGTGAATGCGGTACGCGATGTCACTCAACAGCGGTTCACGCAGTCGGTACTCAACGGTAACCCCGCCCGCTTCGCCCTCGGGAACCGATGTCTGAAACCTCGCGTTGATGTGTAGGAGTTTGGGCTGACCGGTCGCACCTGTAAACGCCGGCGACTTGATCACGGCACCGGGGGCGGGCTTCTTCGAAACGGAGGCGACTGGCATCTCGAGCGCGAGTACGTATGGAATCGGCCCCGGCTGGTCTTGAGCGAAGTCACATGCAGCTTGAACCTGCACGAGGAGCCACCGGAACTGGGCATCGCCGGCTGCGAAGTTGCTGCAGCCAAACTGCTCGGCGGCCGCGGTAGCCTCGGCAAGACCAAATGACTGCTGAAACCCAGCGCCCGTAAAGCGGCCAGGCAACGCCACCACAGCGCCGCGATCGAGCCCTGTCACATTACGTGAATCCGCGATATGGAGGAAGCGATTGAGCGTGCTCGCCTCCTCAATTGTCACGCCGGCGTCTGCGGTCTGCCCCGCCAGGGCCTGTTCCCAAACGTCCGCGTCGGCGTCGGCTTTCAGAGCGCTAATGCGATCAGCGAGGATCGGAAACAGCGCCTCGTTCACCGCACGGAAGCGATCAGATGCAACGTTCCCCTCACCGACCGCTTCAACCCCCAGCCGGAACAGGAGACGGCCAATCGCCTGGCCCCTGCCGGCGGCTGGCGTACCAGTGCCGGCGAGTTCGATGATCGCCGCGACAGTTTGGGCAGCCGCTCCTAGGACTCGTTCCTCCCAGTTGAGCAGGGCGGCGATCTGCGGCTCACCCTGCACGATCTGACTAATGGCCTGCACGAGCGCCCCAGGATCTCTGACGTTCCCGTCAGCGTCGAGGTGGACGTTCTTGTCCAGCGACACAACGCAGAACGGCTTCGCCACACCCTGAAGGCGCTCTTCGAGAAATGCTCGGAGGCCCTCGGCCTGATCGGGAAATCGTGTCCAGAGGATGAGTGCGTACGGTCCCGTAGGAACGAACGTTTCCTGCAGCAGGCCGCCGATCACGGTGAAATGACGGACGTGATCTTGCGCAGCGCCGCCCTCATTGAGATGAAGGTCCGCAAAGAGCACACGAACGTGCGGGCAGGGGTTGATGCCTGTGACGTCTCCCGTGAAATGGACCTGGAGGCTCGCCACCCCATACCGGTTCAGCCCATCCGACAGCCCCCGAAGATGGTTCGGATTGTCATCGATCAGAATAATGCGTGGAGCGGGCAGCATGCTACTTCTTGCCTCCAAACACCAATGCGGCTACTGCTCCATCGAACCCTTTCGGAACTTCAACCTCGCCGGCACTCGGGAATACCAGCTGACCGCCGTTCAGTTCCATCGCCAGGTTGGCGTAGTAGAGACCGAGCCCCATACCTGACGGCCTCCGCGTGAAGAATGGTCGAACGAGCCGTTCGGGATCGTCCTCAAACCCGGGTCCGGTATCCGCAACGACGATCGCCGGGCCCATCTCGAATTCGTCTGAGGCCCCGATGTACAAACGCCGTGGGGTCGGCTGTGTATCGTCAGGGAGATCCGGCCACCTCACTCTCATCCAGTAGATCGAGTTGTCGATGAGGTTATTGAGGGCCCCAAGCACAAGGCTGAACGCGAAACGCGCCTCAAAGCCGCCCTCAGCACTCTGGATCAAGGGCGACGTCAGCGCGACGCGGTGATGCGTGAAGCGCAGCACGTTGAACCGTCGCGCCGCATCAACCAATTTGCGCGCCGAGTGCCTTTCGCGACTGTCCCTTCTGAGGAGCGTTGAGAATCCGTCGAGCAAGTGCATGAGATCACGCGCCTGACGCGCAGCCGCTTCCTGATCGGTTCCGTCCACGATTACTTGATGGAGTGCGCGGACGCCTCGTTCCACTTCGTGAAAAACGACAGCGAGGTTAAGCCCCGACATCCCCGCTGACAGCAGCGTCTCCTGCATGTCGTGATAGTCATGTTCGATCTTCTCAACGTACGGTTCAAATGTCTTCGTGAGCCCCTTCTTGTCCAACGCGCGGCGCAATTCTTCGATCGGTTTTTGGATCTTCGCCAGTTCCGGATCTGTTGCCGCAGCGGTGAGCTCACGGATTCGGTCCTTGTCGATCTGCCGCTCTGACTCGAGTGTCGAGAGCGCACCGAGCACTATGCGCTTCAGACGATCCGTAGCTTCTGTCTCGACAAACCCTTCGCGATTGGTCTTCTCCACAAGCGCGGTCGACTCCTGAAGCGACAGATGCACAGCGCCAAGAACGATATTGCGGCTGATTCCACGTGTCGGAGCATTTACGCGGCGGAGATCAAGCCCCAGCCAGTCGTCGCCGGGTTCGCCGTAGTTGTACACGCGAATTCCGTCTCGATAGATTCGGATACCTCCGTTTTCATCGAGATAATCTGTGAGGAGCTGAACATCGGTGAGGCGCCGCATTACTTCGCGGTCGCGGTCATACACGTAGAACTGCCCAGAGACAGGTCCGATTCCCGATGTTGTGGAATCGTCAGCTATGACCTTGCGGTCGCTGCGGTCGGCGCCAAAAGGTAGGGGCAGCTTGAGCTTGTCACCCTTCTTTCCCGCTTTCCTTGGTTCGAGCTTCAGGCCGGGTACGCGTCGGAACTGATACTGCCAATCGAAGACACCGTTATCGAGCCGAAAACTAAACTGCCAGAAGGCCCTGGCGAGAATCTCCGAAACATCGGGAATGTCTGCGATCCAACTTTCGTGTCCGGGCACCTCGAGCGTTGCACGAAAGCCGCTGGGCTCTTCAAACGGCGACGAAATGGAAATGATCTGGCGCTGAAGTCTTCGCACCTCACCGCGCGTCCAATCCTTGCGGCGCAGCTCACTGATCTCGATCATCGTCCCCGTCTTTTTGCCGATGAAAATCTCGGGGTTTCGAACGCGAATGCCAACGGGCGCGGCATCGAGAAACGGTTGTGAGGTTAGTTCGTTCCAGTCGATCTCAACGACGCATTCGTCGGCGCCGGCGGCACGGGTGATCAAGCGGATCTTGTCGCCGAGCTTGTGAACGGCGAATCGCCCGAGTCCCTTCTCACCAACCGGCAACCGGTGGTGTTTTTTCGTGCGCTGAAGCAAGGCTCGCTGCTTCGCACGATGCTCATGACCGGGTACGAGCCACACGTTCTGAATGATGTCGAGTGGCATGCCGTCGCCGTCGTCAGCGACGACTATTTTTGGATTGGGCCCTCGCAAGTCGATCCGAACGACCACCTCATTGGCGTCCGCGTCGTAGGCGTTCTTCACCAACTCAAAGACCGCTAGGCGATCGCTGCCGATTAGCTCGTCGCCGAGGAGGCGGAGGACACGGGCGCGCGGCCGGAACGGCTGACGGATCTCCTTGTGTGACGGTGTTGTCAATGGGATTTGCCGTCGGCTAATGTGCTGTGCAGAAACGGGTTAGGGCACGTGCGGCCCAGCGCCGTGCCGCTGACCCCGTGTCTCCGAGACGAGAGTAGCACCTTCCAGGCAGAGCCGGGAAGGCTGACGGAAGATGGACGCAAATGAATGCCTTGGAGAACCTTCGACGTGATGATCTCTCACATCACCGACCAGGAGCTACTGCGCGAGGTGATGAACACGGTTGGCAAGAAGGACCAGCTCGGCGCCGGCATCCGGTGCGTCGTGTCGGTCTCCATGCTTACCGAAGGATGGGACGCGAACAACGTCACTCACATCCTCGGCATCCGCGCGTTCGGCACGCAGCTGCTCTGTGAACAGGTGATCGGCCGGGCGCTCCGTCGTCAGTCGTACGAGCTCAACGCGGACAATCTGTTCGACGCCGAGTATGCCGACATTTTCGGCGTGCCGTTCGACTTCACCGCCAAGCCGCTCGTCGCTCCTCCCAGCCCGCCGAGAGAAACCGTGCAGGTGAAGGCGGTTCGCCCGGACCGGGACCACCTGGAGATTCGTTTCCCGCGCGTCGAGGGTTCCATAGCCGAGACCGGCTTGAGCGTCGGCGAGTGCGTGGGCGCGTTCTAGTCAGCGAGCCGCGCCGTCTGGTGCCGGTATTCCAGCACTTCATACCCGACGACCGTGACGGTTGGGGCGAGCATCAGAATCATCAAACACGCGACTAGGCTGATACCGGACAACGCCGCCATCGCAGAGATCATCGCGACACCGCTGCTCGTGGTCAGCAGCCACGCGTCGAGCGGACGGAAACGTCGTACCAGATAGTAGGACAGCGCGTACATCAGTCCGACAAAACATCCGACCGGCGTTACTCCGCCGCCTCGCTCGCCACGAGCCTCCAACGAATTGTTAGATTAGTCGTTGATGCTTAGTCTGTCGCGACAACGGTGAGCAGCGCTGCGTATCGAGTGCTCAGTATCGACCAACACCTGTGTACAACGGACTTCTGAACCGCTGCGTGCCACCCGAGTTAACGGTTGCAAAGTGGTTGAGGAGCGCGCTTGGAAAGCGAAACCGGCGAGCTGCATCGAGTGATACCGAAACATCTCGTCACGCAATCGACAACGACTTCCGCTGCAGAATGCCTCTTGATGTGAGCCAGAAAACGTGTGCTTTCGAGGCGACCTTACACAATTTCTACACAGTTCTGAGGTAACAGTTCAGGGGGTTGGCGATTTCGACAGCAGTGAGGCGACCGCTTGACGACGACGGTGGGCGCGAATCGCGGCGGTGAGGTAGACGAGGGCGTTCAGTTGCTGCACCTGGCACGTGCGTGTGACCGTCAGCAACCGAGCCATGGCGATTTCGCCGTCGAGACTCCGCGTGCCAAACATGATTTTGCGCCATTGAACGGCAGTTCGAAGTGCGCGCTCCGCCGCGTTGTTCGTCGGTTCGACGCCTTCCTTATACACGAAGGTAAAGAAGTGAGGCAGATGAAGGAACAACGCCCGCGCGAGGTTCCGTACGTCATGGTTCTCCGCATTGACGGAGCGGCCCGCCAGGGCGAAGAGCTTCTTCTCAATCAGCAGCACCTTCGTGATCAATTGCTGGCGCGTGAGCGGGGCGCCACGGGCCTGCGGATCGCCTCGAAAGCGATGCCACAGGCGGAAGAGGCGTTTTTGGAGCGCAAGGGCCTCACGACAAAACCGTTGGGCCGCGGGGGTGTTGGCCAGTTCCTGCGCGCTGAGCAAGTTTCTCGTGAAATGCGACCAACAGAACTGGCGCTGACTGGCCGTGTACGTCAAATAACTGGGCAACCGATCGCTGCCGAGGATCCCCGCGAAGGTGGGACCGAGCAGTCGGTGCAGTACGTCCGAGCCGCGGGAGGTCGCAATCTGATAGAAGACGAAGGTGCGCGCCACCAGCGTCCACATCCAGCGTTTGTCGCCGTTGGTCCGGTGTCCGGTTTCGTCGCCGTTGAGCACACGCTGGTGGGGCAGCGCGCCCTGCAGTTCCTCGTAGGGGCCCGCGACCGCGGCACTCGCTTCTTCCCACGCCTTCTGCGTGCTGCCGACGCTGATCGAAATCTGCAGCGCGCCTTCCAGCAACCGCTGCACCACCAGACGCGGCAATCGGCAGACGACCGTCAGATACGCAATCAAAGCGGTGAGTTGCGGGCCAAACTGACCGACGACGTCGTCCGGCAGCGATGCCTGCGTCGTCGCCCCGCAGGTCGAACATCGTCGGCGATGGCAGCGATACTCGGTAATCTCCGCCTCGATCGCGGGCAGCTCGGTGACTTGGTGGCGCCGCGGGTCGCCGACATCATCGCGCGCGTGCAGGGCCCGCTGACACTGCCGACACGTGTCGGGGACAAGATCGAAGAAGTCGTTCACCCGCTCGATAGGAACCAATGCGCGCGTGTGCCCGGCATGGCCGGGTTGGCCACCAGGTCTGCGCCGACTCTTCGTGCGGCGCCCGCGTTCACGTTGCCGACCAGCAAGGCCGTCGGAGGACGGCGGTTTCGAGCTCGTCGTCGAGTTCTGCTGCCGCAGGGCGAGTTGCCGCTCCAGATCCGCGATGCGTTTCATGTGCTCGGCAATCTGACGCTCGCGCTCGGCGAGTTCCCGACGCAATCGCTCAACCTCTTGCTTCAGCTGCTCCTCGGTGTCCTTGCGCGGCTGCCGCTTCGGTCGAGACACGCTTGGCAAGGTACGCCGATCGGATCAATTTGTACAGCCCCCTGAACTGTTACGTTCTGAGCGGCGCTTCGTCGCGTACGCCGCGATGCTCGTCGCTACGTCCCCGATTCAAGCGAGAAAGATCCACGCTCGTCTCGATGCCGCGCCTCGAACGGCCTGGCGCCCGCCCACTGTTGCCCTCGGGAGCCGTCTGAGGCATGCTGCGCGAATCGCTGGCGGCCGTAGTCGCAGGGCGGGGTGACGACCGGTTGTGGCCCCACGATAGAATTCCTCAACTACTGGAACCGCAGAGGGGGACGAACAGATGAAGGCATCTGCCTTGTTCGGGGCTGGTTGGGAAGGCGACTCGCTAGAGGTACTGTGGCGAGACGCTGACCGTGCCTTCTGCCGACTACGGCGGGATGTTGCTGACGGCGGTCGGCACGCGTTCATACCCATCCATTCCGGCGCTGAGCATCCGACGCTCGAGAGCGTCAATCGCCTCACACACGAATACGAACTTCGAGAGTACTTGGACCGCACGTGGGCATTGCAGCCAGTGGAGCTCGTACGCGAACGCGGGCAGAGCATGCTCGTTGTCGACTACGCAGGAGGCGAGCCTCTCGATCGCCTCACCCGTCAACCGATGGAGATCGGACAGTTTCTCCGACTTGCAGTGGCCCTGTCCGGCGCACTCAGTCAGCTCCATGGACGTGGGCTCATCCACAAGGACATCAAGCCAACCAATGTGCTCGTTGACTCGGCCACCGGGCGGGTCCATCTCACCGGCTTCGGCATCGCATCGCGCCTCCCACGCGAGCGCCAGGCGCCCGAGCCTCCCGAGGTCCTTGCCGGGACGCTCGCCTACATGGCGCCCGAGCAGACGGGACGAGTGAACCGTTCCATCGATTCCCGCAGCGACCTTTACTCCCTTGGCGTCACGTTCTACGAAATGCTGACCGGCGGTCTCCCGTTCACGGGAGCCGATCCGATGGAGTGGGTGCACTGTCACATCGCGCGACAACCGGCCGCACCCAGCGAGCGACTGAGAACTGTGCCCGTCTCGGTCTCCGTGATCACGATGAAGCTGCTGTCCAAGACCGCCGAAGAGCGGTATCAGACAGCGGCGGGAGTTGAGAGCGATCTTCGGCGCTGCCTTTCGCAATGGGAATCCGACGGATTCATCGACGACTTCACCCCCGGCACTCATGACACTCCTGATCGCCTCATGATCCCCGAGAGGCTGTACGGGCGGGACCGCGAGGTCGAAACCCTCCTCACCGCGTTCGATCGCGTCGTCGCGGGCGGGCGGCCGGAGTTGGTGCTGGTCTCCGGATACTCCGGCATCGGCAAATCCGCGGTCGTGAATGAGCTCCACAAGCCGCTGGTCCCTCCCCGTGGCCTGTTTGCATCCGGCAAGTTCGACCAGTACAAGCGCGACATTCCGTATGCCACGCTGGCGCAGGCGTTTCAGACTCTCATCCGACCTCTCCTCAGCAAGAACGAAGACGACTTGCACACGTGGCGCGACGCGCTTCGTGAAGCGCTGGAGCCAAACGGGCGGCTGATGATCGATCTCGTCCCCGAGTTGAAGCACGTCATTGGTGAACAACCACCGGTCCCCGAGCTCCCGCCATCGGAAGCGCAGAGACGATTTCAGTTGGTGTTTCGCCGCTTTATCAGCGTCTTCGCACGACCGGAGCATCCGCTGGCACTCTTCCTCGACGACTTGCAGTGGCTGGACGCAGCGACGCTCGATCTGCTCGAAGACTTGTTGACGCAGACCGATCTACAGCACCTGCTGCTCATCGGCGCGTATCGAAACAACGAGGTCAATGCCACTCACCCTCTGGTCCGTAAGCTCTATGCGATTCGCCAACGCGGAGCGGCAGTACAAGACATCGTACTCAGTCCACTCGGCCGCGAGGATTTGGGCCAACTGCTCGTGGACTCCCTTCACTGCGGCTACGAGCGCGCCGATCCGCTGGCGACACTGATTCACGAGAAGACGACGGGAAACCCGTTCTTCGCCATCCAGTTCATTTCGGCGCTCGCAGACGAGGACCTGCTCACGTTCGACTACGGCGAGGGGCGATGGACCTGGGACTTGCGTCGCATCCACGCCAAGGGCTTCACCGACAACGTGGTC
>Ga0184612_10000703_pt1 | contig 15740 bp, 14 predicted proteins | sample PLM3_60_coex_FD_133163 | JGI IMG/M metagenome (GOLD analysis project Ga0184612, IMG submission 133163) | Groundwater sediment microbial communities from an aquifer in East River, Colorado, USA - PLM3_60_coex | ecosystem: Environmental > Terrestrial > Soil > Riparian zone | place: USA: East... | reverse complement strand
TTGGCGGCGACCGCGTCCGGATCGTCGCCCACGCTGAAGGAGACGTTCAGCGAAGAAAACGGCCCCCCGCTCACTCCCCCGGTCCGCTCGGCGAAGGCCGCGAGGAACCCCGCGCGCTCCAGGCTGATGGAGACGAGGGCGTGCGCGCCACCTCCCAGGGCTCGTCGCTCGAACCGGCTCACGTGGAGATGTTCGCAGGTGAACCCCTGATCTGGCTGCGGGAGGTGAGGGGGGCGGGGGGCTTGCCCAGAGGCGGGGGAAGGTCGCCTCTCGAAGCTTCGTGCCTCCCCGCCCCACGACCGTCGGCCGCAGGACGAAGGTCCTGCGTTCAGCTCTTCAGGAAGTCCGGGATGTCCAGGTCCTCTTCCGCGTCGAACGGCACCCGCTCGGGCACCGGCTTGAAGATCTCGTCCTCATCGTCGATGAGGATCGACGGCACGGGACCCGGTTCCTGTTCCTGCTCCTCCAGACCTCCGGGGACCGACACCGGCTCCTCCAGAAGCCGGGACAGCCGGCCTTCTCGACCGGCGCGCTCGACGACCTTGTCGAAGCCCGCGGCGATGACGGTGACCCGCACCTCCTCGCCCAATGCGTCGTCCACGACCGCTCCGAAGATGATGTTCGCGTCGGGGTGCGCCACTCGCGTGATGGCGTCGGCAGCTTTGTTGACCTCGTGGAGGGTGAGGTCGGTGGGGCCCGCGATCGAAAGGAGCACGCCCCGCGCCCCCTCGATCGAGGACTCCAGCAAGGGCGAGGACACTGCCGCCTTTGCCGCGTCCTCCGCGCGGTTCTCGCCCGACGCGTGTCCGATCCCCATCAGCGCCGAACCCGCCCCCAGCATCACGGCCTTCACGTCGGCGAAGTCGAGGTTGATGAGGCCGGGGGTCGTGATGAGCGAGGTGATGCCCTCGACGCCCTGATACAGGACCTGATCGGCCATGCGGAAGGCATCGACGATCGGCGTGTGGGGGTCCGATACCTGGAGCAGTCGGTCGTTCGGAACGACTATGAGGGTGTCGACGGCCTTCTTCAGCTCCGAGATCCCGAGGTCGGCCTGGGTGGCGCGCTTGCGCCCCTCGAACCCGAACGGTCGCGTGACGACGCCGATAGTGAGGGCCCCGGCCTTGCGGGCCAGCTCGGCGACGACCGGCGCCCCCCCGGTCCCTGTGCCACCTCCCTCGCCGGCGGTGATGAAGATCATGTCGGAGCCCTTCAGGAGCTCCTCCATCTCCTCGCGGTGCTCCTCGGCGGCCCGCCGTCCGACCTCGGGGTCGGACCCCGCCCCCAGGCCTCGCGTGGTCTCCCGGCCGATGTCCAGCTTCACCTCGGCATCGGACATCAGCAGGGTTTGGGCGTCGGTGTTGACGGCCACGAACTCCACCCCTCGGAGTCCGGCCTCGACCATGCGGTTGACCGCGTTCACTCCCCCGCCGCCGATACCAACCACCTTGATCACGGCGAGGTAGTTCTGAGGAGTCTCCATCCTCGACCTCGCTCCCCGGGTGCTTCCGCCCCCGGTCTACCTGGGGAAACGCCGCTTCGAACCTTTGAACATCAACCTCTAGTTGAGCGTTATTGGTATATCTACTTTACGTTCGACCGGCCACGCTACTATCAAACCCCAGGTCCGTCAAGGGATATGCCCTGGTCACTGCCCGTATCCCTGAACAAGCGGGCGGGCGTCCCCGCTCAGCAGAACGTGGCGGCAGGGGCGTCGGGGGTCGCGACGTTCACACTCACCACGGAGTCCCCCTGCGCCCTGGCCCACCGAAGGATCCGCCGGGCCGCCATGGTCTTGGCCTGGATCCAGGTCGGATCCCCGTACTCGACGCGTGACCCACCTGCGAGCTCCACGGAGAGGGTGCCGTCGGCGCCGACCACCGCCCGGACGACGGCGGGCCGGCCGCCTCCATCCAGCCCGGCGACGGCGCGGGCCGCACCTGCCTGCGCCGGTGCGTCCCCCCCGGGAGGGCTCGAGCCGGGTACGAGGACGATCTCGGGGAGCGACGGATCGGCCTCGACCGACCCGAGCTCGACGCCGTCGGCGGCGAGCAACGTGAAGCCCCGGCCGTCCCGGATCATCGCGACGGGGGCGCGCTCCACGACTGATATCCGGATCGTCCCCGGCAAGCTCCGCGACACCGTGGCCCGGGCCACCCATGGATCGGATTCCAGGCGGCGCTCGACGGCGCCCGCATCGAACCACAGGACGTTCGTCGACGGGGGGAGCGCGGCCAGGCGAACGACGTCTGTGCGCGTCAGGCTCGACGTCCCGACCACCTCCAGATGACGCAGGCGAAGCAGCGACGAGCGCGACGCGACGAGCGAAACCGCGGCGATGGTCACGGCCGCGACGATCACCGTAGCGACCAGTCGCCGGCCGCGAACGGTGCGCGCAAGCTCAGCGAGGCGCGAGGTCGAAATGACCAACGAGGTGGACCTCCGGATCGAGGTGGACGCCGGACCGGGACTCGACCAGGTCCTGCACCCTCCTGACGAGCTCGACTACGTCAGAGGCCTTGGCCCCCTCGGCGGCCACGATGAAGTTCGCATGCTTCTTCGAGACCGCCGCGCCGCCCACCGAGAGGCCCTTGCCGCCGGCGTCCTCGATCAGCCGGGCAGCGTGGTCTCCCTGCGGGTTCTTGAAGACGCTGCCGCAGTTCGGCTCGGCCAGGGGCTGCGTGCGCCGCCGCCACTCCCGGGCTTCCTCCATAAGCCTGCGGATATCCGAGGCATCCGCGGGGGCGAGGTGAACCGTCCCTCCTACGACCACGGCGTCCGACGGCATATCGCTGTTGCGGTAGCGGAAGCCGGCCTCGCCGGCGGGGACGACTCGAGCCGCCTGCGTCGTGAGCTCGAAGACGTCCACCGACTCCACCACCTCGGCAACCTCGCGGCCGTGCGCCCCCGCGTTCATCCGGATGGACCCGCCGAACGACGCCGGGATGGCCACCCCGAACTCGAGCCCCGTGAGTGCGTGCGACAGCGCCACCCCGGCCAGGGCCGGAAGTGGCACCGCCCCGCCGCCAGTGATCCGGTCCCCGCTCCTCGCGGCCCACCGGTACCCCCGCCCCAATCGAAGGACCAGTCCCTCGAACCCGCCGTCGGCGACCAGGATGTTCGACCCCTTGCCGATCACCGCGATCGGCAGGTCGGTCTGGCGGAGGGCCTCGCCCGCCGCGACGAGGTCGCGCTCCGACTCGGGCTCCAGGTACAGGGCCGCGGGACCGCCGATCCGAAACGACGTGAGGGGCGCGAGCGGGAACCCGGTGCGGACGCGCTCGCCGCAGGCCGCCCGAAGGATGGACTCGGCCCGCCGGAGGGCATCGCTCACGATGGGCCTCCCAGCCGCTCCAGGACCTCCTCGGTGATCATCGGGATGTCCCCGGCACCCATCATCAGGACGAGGTCGCCCTCCCGCACCTCCGCCACCAGGAAGCGCACTACGTCCCGGCGATGTGGCAGGTACGCGACCCGCTGCGCCGGGGCCGCGGCCGTGAGCGCGTTCACCACCAACTTGCCGGTGACCCCGGGGATGGGGTCCTCGTCCGCGTGGTACACGTCGGTCACCACGGCCAGGTCCACGCCCGCGAGGCTCTCTCCGAGCTCCCGTGAGAGCGCGCGCGTTCGCGTGTAGCGATGGGGTTGGAACACGACCACCACGCGCGAGCGATGATCGATCGGCGCGGCCTCGAGCGTCGTCACGACCTCGGTGGGATGATGCGCGTAGTCGTCGTAGAACGCCGCGCCTCCCACCGACCCCCGGAACTCCAGTCGGCGCTTCACCCCGGTGAACGTAGAGAGCGCCTCCGCGGCCTGCGCCGGCGGCACCCCCACCTCTCGCGCGGCGAGCAGCGCCGCCGTCGCGTCGAGCAGGGTGTGCGCGCCGATCACCTGGAGGCGGAGCTCCACCGATCCGCCGTCCTCCATGGTCACGGTCCCGTGGGCCTGGCTCCCGCCGGCGCCGACCGTCACCCGCACCGCGTTCCCTGGATCGCGGCCGTACGTGAGCGCGTCGACGCCCGAGCGTTCCAGGACGGCTCGCGTGCCGGGGTCGTCGCCGCAGGCCACCACGCGCCCGGCCTGCCGGACGAACCGGGCGAAGGCCGCCTCCACCGCCGGCCGGCCCGCCGGGTAGAAGGCGTGGTGGTCCGCCTCGACGTTCGTGACCACCGCGACCTCGGGGTGAAAAAGCAGGAACGAGCCGTCGCTCTCGTCCACCTCCACGACGAACAAGTCTCCTCCGCCGTGCTTGGCCCCGGAGCCGATCTCGTTCAGGTCCCCCCCCACCACGAAGCTGGGGTCCAGGCCGGCTCGCTCGAGGATCACCGACAGCATCGACGTGGTGGTGGTCTTGCCATGGGTGCCGGCCACGGCGAGGGTCCGAAGGCCCGCGGCGAGGGCCGCCAGGACCTGGGCCCGGGCCAGGACGGGCAGACCTCGCCGGCGGGCCTCGCGGAGCTCGACGTTTCGTTCCAGGACGGCCGAGGACACGATGACCGCGTCGGGCTCCCCCACCTGCTCGGGGTCATGACCGACGAACACCGTGGCCCCCAGGGCCCGGAGCTCCTCCAGCCCTCGGTCCTTCAGGTCGGAGCCGGTGACCTTCACCCCCCGAGCGATCAGCATCCGGGCCAGCGAGCGCATGCCGTAGCCCCCGATGCCGATCAGGTGGGCGGAACGGATGCCCGAGAGATCGGGGACCTCGAGCGTCGCGACGCTGCCGGGCGGCGGAACGAAGTCCTCGCTCATCCCTCGGCCGCCTCCTCCACCACCTTGGCCAGCGCCTGGGCCGCGTCGGGCCGGGCCCAGGCCGTGGCGCGTTCGGCCATCGCTCCAAGGCGGGCCCGGTCGTCGAGGAGCCCGGCCACTCGGGAGGTCAGGAGCTCGCCGGTGAGGGCGTCGTCCATCACGACCATGGCCGCGCCGGCCCGCTGGAGGGACCTGGCGTTCGCCTCTTGATGCCGGCCCGTGGCGTACGGGTAGGGGACGAGGATCGACGGCACCCCACACACGGCGACCTCGGCAACCGTGGTGGCCCCCGCCCTCGACACGACCAGGTCGGCCACGGCATAGGCCAGCTCCATGCGGTCCAGGAAGGGGAGCGTCCGCACCAGCAACGCGCCCTCTCGGGGCAGCCGCCGCTCGGCCTCCTGAAGGTGCGCGGGCCCCGTGAGGAGCAGCACCTGAAGGTCGCGCCGGTCGCGGAGGAGGCCCAGCGACCCGGCCACGGCACGGTTGAGGTGGAGCGCGCCCTGGCTTCCGCCGAACACGACCACCGTGGCCCGGCCGGCCTCGAGCCCCAGGGTCGACCGGGCCTCCGCGGCGAACGCCGCCCGATCGGATCGCACGGCGACGATCTCCTCGCGGACAGGGTTCCCCGTCACCTCGGTGTCGGTACGCCTGGGGAAGAGGCGCGCCGTCTCGCCGAACGACAGTGCGACGGTGCGGGCCACCCGGGACAGCGTCCGGTTGGCCAGCCCGGGCACGGCGTTCTGCTCGTGGAGCACCAGCGGGCGCCGCGACCGGATCGCCGCAAGCGAGGCCGGGAGGCTCACGTACCCGCCCATCCCCACCACCACGTCGGCCCGCGCCACCAGCGGACGACACCGCGAGAGCGAGCGAAGAGCCCAGAACGGCGCGGTCACGGTGCGGACCGAGACCTTCCTCACGAACGGGCGAGCCTCGACGGCCGTAAACGGGAATCCGGCAGCCGGGACCAGTCGCGCCTCCAGCCCGGTCGCGGTTCCCACGAAGGCGACATCGGCGCCGTGGCGCTCGGTCAACTCCCTCGCCAGGGCCAGCGCCGGGAAGACGTGTCCCGCGGTCCCGCCACCCGCGATCACCACCCTCATCCGGTCCGCCTGGCCCGCGCGGTGTCCCCCGTCCGGGAGGGAGGCGTCCCCGCCTTGGCGATGTTCACCAGGATCCCCACCGCGGCGAGAGACACCACGAGCGACGATCCCCCGTAGGAGAGCATCGGGAGCGGCACGCCGGTGATGGGCAGCAGGCCGGTGACGGCGCCCAGGTTGACTACGATCTGGAGCCCGAACCACGAGACGATCCCGGAGGCGAGGAGCCGGCCGAACACGTCCGGCGCCCGGGCCCCGATCCGGATCCCGGCGTAGATCAAGATCCCGAAGGCGAGCAGCACGACGATCTCGCCCACCAGGCCGAGCTCCTCGCCGAGGATCGAGAAGATGAAGTCCGTGTGCGCGTTCGGCACGTACAACCACTTCTGCCGGCTGGTGCCCAGCCCCACGCCGAACCATCCTCCCGACCCCAGCGCGATGAGGGACTGGATCAGCTGGTATCCGGTGTTCTTCGCGTCGGCCCACGGGTGGAGGAACGAGAGGAACCGGGCCCGCCGGTATCCCTCCCCCATGATCAGGGCGAACCCGATCGCCCCGCCCACGATCCCCGCGGCCCCCAGGTAGCGAAGGCGCACGCCCGCCGCGAACAACAACAGGAACACCGAGCCCGCCAGGATCACGGCGGTACCCAGGTCGGGCTGAACGATCACCATCCCGCACACGAGGACCGTGACTGGCAGCAGTGGCAGGGCGAAATGCGTCGGCTCGTCCATCCGGCTCCACTTGCGGGCCAGGACGGTCGCCACGAACACCACGAGCGCCAGCTTCGCCAGCTCCGAGGGCTGGATGGTCACGGGCCCGAGCGAGATCCATCGTGACGAGCCGTACGCCTCGATCCCCGCGGTCGGATGGAGCACCAGGGCGAGCAGCACCACCGTGAGCCCAAGGAACGGGACGGCCAGGCGCTGCCACGCCTCGTAGCGCATCCGCGACGTGACGACGAGCGCCACCGTTCCGACGACGGCGTAGGCCGCCTGCCGCTGGAAGAACAGGAAGCTCGAGCCGTACTGCGCGTACGCCGACACCGAGCTCGCCGACAGCACCATGATCAGGCCGCCGGCGGTGAGGAACGCGGTGGCCCCCATCAGCATGGTGAGGTTCCGTCGTCCCGCAACCTCCGACGCAGACCGGGGCCGGAGGCCGGCCTCGGTCGGCCTCACCAGGCGGAGACCACTGGCGCCCGGCGCGACCACCTCAACGCGAGCCATCGGCGTCCTCCTCGCCCAGCCGCCGGGCCGCCTCGGCGAACCGCTCGCCGCGCTCGACGTAGTCGCGGAACATGTCCCAGCTGGCGCAGGCCGGCGCGAGCAGGACGGTGCCGCCCGCGGGGGCCAGTTCGAACGCCTCGCGCACGGCCTCCTCGATCGAACCGGCCTTGCTCACCGGCACCCGGCCCTCGAGGAGCATCGCGATCTCCGGCGCGGCCTCTCCCATGGCCACCACCCCCACCAGGGCGGGCGTGGCCTCGGCGAGCGGCGACAGGTCGGCCCCCTTGGCCATGCCTCCGGCGATCAGGACGACGTCTCGCCGCCCCGCCAGCGCGTGGAGCGCCGCATGGACGTTCGTGGCCTTCGAGTCGTCGAGGAAGGCGATGGATCCAACCCGCGCCACCTCCTCGCCCCGGTGCGGGAGGGGACGCATCCGGCGAAGGCCCTCGGCCACGGCGCCCGGGTCCAGCCCGAACGACAAAGACGCGGCGGCTGCCGCGGCGGCATCCGCCCGGAACCCCGCGGCGTCCGACCCCGGGACCCCCAGGGGAGCCTCACCGTCGATCCGGGCGACGAGCTCCCGGCCGACGAAGCCGACCTCTCCCTCTTCCGGCGACCCCGTCCGGAACCAGACCACCCGGCACGGCGCGGCGACGGAGATCTCGGCCCCCCGCCGGTCGTCGGCGTTGCCGACGTGGACGTCGTCCTCGTCCTGGAGCTCGTAGACGCGCGCCTTGGACTCCGCGTAGCGCTCGAACGACCCGTGCCAGTCGATGTGGTCCGGCGCCACGTTCAGCAGGACCGAGACCTTGGGATGCAGCCAGTGATGGAACCGGAGCTGGAACGACGAGGCTTCCACCGCAAACGCCGCGTGTCCCTCTCGCGCGGCAAGCGAGAAGGCGTGGCCGATGTTGCCGCACGCCACCGCGTCCAGGCCGGCGGCTTGCATCATGGTCGCGACCATCACCGTGGTCGTGGACTTGCCATTCGTCCCGGTGACGGCGACGTACGGCGCGCGGCACAGCCGAGCGCCGACGTCCAGCTCGCTCCAGATGGCAAGGCCCCGCTGCTCGGCCCATCGCAGGACCGGCGCGCCCTCCGGCACGCCGGGGCTGGCCACGACGGCGGTGACGCCATTCAGGTGCGAGGGTTCGTGACCGCCAGTCAGGACCTCCACGCCGAGCCCGCGGATCTCGTCGGCCCCCGCGGCCTCCTGCCGCTCCTCGGTCACGCGGACGGTGGCTCCCTCCTCTGCCAGGACCCGGGCGGCGGCGCGGCCGGCGACGCCGAGCCCCACGACCAGGACCCGCTCGCCCGCGAACGCCTTCGTCCCCTTCACCGCCCCTCGTCCGCGAGCCTCGAACCTCATCCCGTGCCACCGCGTGCCAGGAAGTCCGCGTAGAACAGCCCGATGCCGATGGCAACGCACATCCCGGCGATGATCCAGAACCGCACGATGACGGTGAACTCCGGCCAACCGGCCAGCTCGAAATGATGGTGGATGGGAGACATCCGGAAGATCCGCCGCCCGAACCCTCGGAACGCGATGACCTGGAGGATGACCGACGTCGTCTCCAGGACGAACAGGCCCCCCAACACCACGAGCAGGAGCTGCGTGCTGGTGACGATGGCGAAGGCGCCGATCAGCCCTCCGAGCGCGAGCGCGCCCGTGTCGCCCATGAAGATCCGGGCCGGCGCGGCGTTCCACCACAGGAACCCCGCGACCGCGCCGACGGCCCCGCCCGCGACGATGGCGGTGTCGAGGGCGGCGTTGACCGCGACCGGATAGCAGGCGTCCTCCACCCCCAGCACGGTGCACGGGTGGCGGAACTGCCAGAAGGCGATGTAGACGTAGGCCGACAGCACCAGGATGGCCGTGCCCGAAGCCAGGCCGTCGAGCCCGTCGGTGAGGTTCACCGAGTTCGACGACGACGCGAGGATCAGGAACACCCACAGGTAGAACCCGAGCCCCAGGTTCACGCCCGTGTCGCGGATGAACGTCAGGTCGGTCGGAAGGTGCCCGGCCTTCACTGCGATCAGCCCGAACAGCAGGGCGACGAGAGCCTGGCCGGCGACCTTGGCCGCCTTCGACAGCCCGAGCGACCGTTGCCGGCGGACCTTGATGAGATCGTCGACGAACCCGACGAGCCCGAGGCCGATGGCGACGAACAACACCGAGAGGCCCGCGGCCGTCACCGTGCTGAACACGACCCGCGTCACGAGGTAGGAGGCGACCATCCCCGCGATGATCACGGTCCCTCCCATCGTTGGCGTCCCCATCTTCTCCAGATGGGTGTGTGGGCCGTCCTCCCGGATGTGCTGGCCCCACCCCCACAGGCGGAATGCCCGGATGGCCACCGGCGTGCCGAGGAGCGTCACTGCCAGGCCCACGGCGGCGGCGAGCAGGATGGCTCTCACCGAAAGGCCTCCGCCACCGCCTCCAGCCCGGCCACACGCGACCCCTTGACCAGGACCACGTCCCCGGCCCTGGCCCACGCGCGAACGTCGGCGGCGGCCTCGGCTGGCGTGTCGACCATGGCCACGCTTTCCGGCACCGCGCCTTCGCGGAGGGCGGCCGCCGCCACGGTGCGCGCCTCCTGACCCACCGTCACCAGGCGGTCCACGCCCAATCGGACCACCAGCTCTCCCACTCGCTCATGCTCCTTCCTCGAGATCGGCCCCAGCTCGGCCATGTGCCCCAGCACCGCGGCCAGGCGGCCGTCCCGGGCGATCCATCGGGCCGCCCGGAGCCCCGCCGCCATGGACTCGGGGTTCGCGTTGTACGCGTCGTTCACCACCCGCACGCCGTCCTCGGTGGTGAAGGTCTCCATCCGCCACCTGGAGACGCCCACCCCCTTCAGCCCCGCGGCGCACTCCGCGGCCGACAGCCCCAACACGACCCCGCAGGCCGCGGCGGCAAGCGCGTTCGACACCATGTGCTCACCGGACACGACGAGCTCGACGTGCTCGCGCTGGTCCGCGACCAGCAGGTCGAAGCCCGCCCTCCCCCCGTCGTCGAGCGCCACGTCCTCGGCCCGAACGTTCGCGTCCGACGACAGCCCGAACATGACGACGCGAGCCCGGGACCGCCGGCCCAGGTCGCGCACGAGGGCGTCGTCGGCGTTGAGGATCGCCGTCCCGACGTCGGTCAGGGCCTCGACGGGTTCGGCGGACGCCTCCACGATGGCCTCCCATGAACCGAAGGCCTCCATGTGCGCGACCCCGACGTTCGTCACCACGACGGCGTCGGGTTGGGCCGCCCTGCACAGCGCGGCGTGGTCGCCGATGCGACGGGCCCCCATCTCGGCCAGCACCACCTCCACGCCCTCCGGCGCGCCCAGCAACGTGAGCGGGAGCCCGATCTCGTTGTTGAACGACCCCGGGCTGGCGTGCGCCAGGAACGCCGTCGACAGGATCGAGGCCGCCAGATCCTTCGTGGAGGTCTTCCCGTTCGCGCCGGTGATCCCGATCACCGTGGCGTCGGGCATGTGCGCGCGCTCGTCGGCAGCCAGCGCCAACAGGGCCCGACCCGAGTCGGCCACCTCGATCACCGGCTCCGCCGGGACCAGCCGGTGCACCACTGCGCCGGCCGCGCCGCGAGAGAGCGCGTCGGCGACGAAGTCGTGGCCGTCACGCCGCTCGCCCCGGAGGGCGAAGAACAGCGAGCCCGGCCCGGCCTCACGGCTGTCGGTGACGACCGCGGTGACGGTCGCGTCCGCGCCGCGGGCGCGACCGTCCACGGCCCGCGCCACGTCGGACATCGGCCGCGGCCTCACGCCATCCCCCGAATCGCCCGAAGCTCCTCGGCCGCGACGATCCGGTCGTCGAACGGCACGGTGCGGTCGGCGAACTCCTGGCCGGTCTCGTGTCCCTTCCCGGCGATGACGACGACGTCGCCCTCGCCGGCCTTCGACACGGCGAGCTTGATCGCGGCGCGGCGCTCCGGCTCGATCACGTAGCGACCCCCGCCATCCTTCGCGCCGGGCTCGATCTCCGCGATGATCGCGAGCGGGTCCTCGCTCCTCGGGTTGTCGCTCGTGATCACCGAGAGGTCGGCCAGGCTCGTGGCCGCCCTTCCCATCAGGGGACGCTTGGCCCGGTCTCGGTCCCCGCCACATCCCAGCACCACGATCAGCCGGCCTGCCGCGAGCAGTCGCGCCGCCCGCAGCACGTTCTCCACGCCGTCCGGCGTGTGCGCGTAGTCCACGACGACGAGGAAGTCCTGCCCCTCCTCCACCATCTCGACGCGGCCCGGCACCCCCCGGACGTCCGCGATGCCCTGGGCAGTGCCGTCGTCCGGGATCCCCAGGGTCCGGGCCGTCGCCAGCGCGGCCAGGCAGTTCTCGACGTTGAACCCACCCCGGAGGAAGGAGCGGATCTCGAGGTCCCCGACGCGGAACGAGATGCCCGAGCGCGTGGCTCGGACGTCCGTGGCCCGGACGTCGGCTCCCGGCCCCTGGCCGAACGTGACGGTGGGCAGATCCGCACGTAGGAGACGGCGGCCTTCCGGACTGTCGAGGTTCACGACGGCCCGCTCTGACAGCTCCGGGGTGAACAGGCGGGCCTTGGCCTCGAAGTACTCCTCCATCGACGCGTGGTAGTCCAGGTGATCCTGGCTGAGGTTGGTGAACACCGAGCACTGAAAGCGGATCCCGTCGATCCGGTGCTGATGCAGCCCGTGCGACGAGACCTCCATGGCCACCGCCTCCACCCCGGCATCGGCCATCCGGGCCAGGAGGCGATGCAGGTCGGGGGCCTCGGGGGTCGTCCTGGGGAACGGCACCGGCTCTCCGTCGATCCGAAGGCCCGTCGTCCCGATCAAACCGGGGACCCGGCCGCTCCTTGCGAACACCGACTCGAGCAGGTACGTGGTCGTGGTCTTCCCATTCGTCCCGGTGACGCCGACGATGGCCAACCGGTCGCCGGGACGGCCGAAGAAGGCCGCCGACACCGGGCCCATGGCCTCGCGTACCGAAGACACGCGGACCTGCACGACATCGAGGGGCAGCCACCGTTCGACCATCAGGACGATGGCCCCTCGCGCCACGGCCTCCGAAGCGAAGTCGTGTCCGTCGCGCCCCGAGCCGGGCACGCAGAAGAACAGGCAGCCGGGGACGGCGTCCTGCGAGCGGTACACCACGTCCACCACGTTCACCGATCGATCGCCCTGGACCTCGTGCCGCGGGATCGACACGACGAGGTCGGCGAGCGGTCGGGCCGGGGGAAGGCCGAGCGCAACCACGTCATCCGAGCTTATCGTCCGCACCCCCCCGCGCCCTGCGACGGTCATCGGACGGGGAAGGCGTGGGGCGGAGGCGGCACGGCCTTCCCCGGTGCGATCCCCAGCCGCTCGATCGCGTACCGGGCCACCTGCTGGAACAGCGGGGCGGCGGCGATCCCCCCGTACACGGTCGTGGGCCGGTCCAGGATGGCCGCGATCACGACCCTGGGGTCGGAGGCCGGCAGGAAGCCGATGAACGAGGCGAACGAGCGGTCGGAGTAGTAGCCGCCCGTCGGCTTGGGGATCCGCGCGGTCCCCGTCTTGCCCGCCACCCGGAATCCGGGGATCTGCGCGGCGGTCCCGGTCCCGGCCTTCACCGCGTAAGCCAGCATCCGGGCGACCATCTGCGCGGTGGCCTCGGAGACCACCCGGCGGGTGGGCGATCGAGTGGCCGGGTGGAGGATGCCTTCGGGGTCCACGGTGCCGCTGACTAGACGGGGCTGGACCCACACCCCGCCGTTCGCGATCGTCGCGTACACCGAGATCATCTGGAGCGGCGTGACCGCGATGCCCTGGCCGTAGGCCATGGTGGCCAGGCTGGTGTCGGACCACAGGTACAGCGGCAGCATCACGCCGGACGACTCGCCGGGGAACCCGATCCCCGTGGCCTGGCCCAGCCCGAACTTCGACAGGTACGTCGCGAGGCGCGCCGCGCCGAGGCGCTCCGCCACCTCCACCGCGCCGATGTTGCTTGACTGCGCCACGATGTCGCCGAGCGTCATCTCCTCCACGCCGTGCTGGTGGGCGTCGTGGATCACGAAGTCGCCCACCCGCATCTTCCACGGTACCGACAGCAGCTCGTCGAGCGGCAGGGAGCGCTCCTGGACCGTCGCGGCGGCGGTGATCACCTTGTTTACCGACCCGGGCTCGAAGACGTCGGTCACGGCCTTGTTGCGCCAGGTGGCCGGCTTTGCGGTGGCGAACTCCTTCGGGTCGAACCACGGGAAGGTCGCCATAGCGTAGACGTCACCCGTTCGGGGGTCCATGGCGATGACCGTGCCGCCCATCGCGTGGTTCGCCTTCACCGCCTCCTCCAGGGCGGCCTGCACCTGGAACTGGAAGTCGCGATCCATCGTGACCACGAGGTCGGAGCCGGGGACGGGCGGCCGCTCCGCGTCGATCCCCCCCACGATGGGCTGGCCAGTGGGGTCGAGCTCCTGGGTCCGCTCGCCGGCCTTTCCCGCCATGACGCCCTGGTACTCGAGCTCCAGCCCGGCCAGCCCGACCCCGTCCACGCCGACGAACCCCAGCACCTGAGGAGCCAGGGTGCCGGCGGGGTAGGCGCGCCTGCTCGAGGGGAGGAACCCGAGGCCGGGAAGGTGCAGCCGCTCCAGCCGCCCCGCGGTCTCCAGCTCGACCTGGCGAGCGAGGTAGACGAACGTCGTATCGGCCGTGAGCTTGGGAAGGAGGTCGCGGACCTTCAGGTGGAGGATCCGCGAGAGCTTCAGCGCCACGCCCCGTGGATCGGTGACGTACCGGGGGTCGACGTAGACGTCGCGGGCGGGGAGCGAGATGGCCATGGCCTCGCCCGAGCGGTCCAGAACCCTTCCCCGGGAGGCCGGCAATGTCAACGTGTGCAACCGCTGGTCCAGCGCATAGGACCGATACGCCCGGGCCTGGCTGACCTGGAGCACGGAGAGCCGAAGGACGATGGCCCCCATGGCCAGCGCCAGCACCGCGAACAGCGCGATCAGGCGCCGCATGGGGGGGCGCTTCACGGGAGTGCCTCGCTCAGCCACCCCGTCGAGTGGTCGTGGTCCGCGGCCCCGGCCGGCGCCGTCGGTCTCGCGGCGGGCACGTGGAGGAATCGGATCTCGTCGGGGAGACGCATGCCGTGGCTGCGAGCCCAGGCGGCGATCCGGCCGGGGGCGGACAGGGCAGCCTGCTGCCGCGTGAGCTCCACGTTCTCCTGCGTCAGGACCCCGACCCGTTCCTCGAGGTCGTCCACGCGAAAGGAGCTCTGGGCGAGCAGGGCGTTCAGCGCGACGAGGCCGAGGACCATCGACCCCACCAGCACTGAGGAGAGGATCAGGAACCCGGATGGACTGCGCCGGGTTCGGTGGCGGACTCCGGTGGAAGGGCGCGGAGGGGCCGGCCGGCGGGCCGGAGCCCTCCGGGGGGTGGAGGGGAGCTTGCGCGAGGGCGAGGGCGCCGGGGCGCGTGCGGTCACGGCACGCGCGGGCAGGGCGCGGGCCGGCTGGCTCACGCTGCGGCCCCGCGGGACCTCGGGTCCGTCATCTCTGTGGGCCGGCGCTCGTTGTCATCCACCAGCTCCGCGGCCCGGAGCTTGGCGCTCCTCGCCCTGGGGTTTCGGGCCGCCTCCTCCGGGGTGGGGCGAAGGGGCTTCTTGGTGAGCGGCCGCAGCCTCGGCTCGCCGGCCAGGAACCGCTTCACCAGCCGATCCTCGAGCGAGTGGTAGGAGATGGCGACGACGCGGCCACCGGGAGTGAGGAGACCCACCGCTCGAGGCAGGGAAGCGGCGAGCTCCTCGAGCTCCCGGTTGACCGCGATGCGAAGCGCCTGGAACGTCCGGCGGGCGGGGTGGGGGCCGCCCCGCCGCCTTCCAACAGCGCCCGCAACCACCCGGGCCAGTTCCTCGGTCGTCTCGATGGGCCGTCGAGCGCGCGCCCGCGCGACGGCCCCCGCGACCTTCCTGGCCCGGCGCTCTTCGCCGTACTCGAACACGATCCGCGCCAGCTCTTCCTCCGAGGCCGAGTTGACGAGGTCAAGCGCGCTCTCAGTCCCCTCCTCGCCGGCACCGCCCATCCGCATGTCCAGGGGACCCGACACGCGGTAGCTGAACCCTCGCTCGGCTCGCTCGAGCTGCATCGTCGAGACGCCGAGGTCGAACAGGACGCCGTCCGCCCGGTTCCCCGCGGGCACCTCTGAGAACCGGGCGTGGACAGCGACGAACCGATCGCCGAAGGGCGCGAGCCGCGCCGAGGCGAGCGCGATGGCCTCGGGGTCACGATCGATCCCCACCACCCGCTTCACCCCGGAACGCAGGAGGGCCTCCGCGTGTCCGCCCCCGCCGACGGTCATGTCGATCACGGTCTCGCGTCCTCCCAACAACCCGACAACCTCGTCGACCATGACCGGCTCGTGTTCCCTCTCCTTGGCGCCCTCATCCGACACCCGTGTGGCCTCATCCCAGGACCCGGACCACGAGCAGCCCAAGGGCCACGTAGACGGCCATCGTCACGGCCGACAACAACAGCAGTTGGAGGCTCTGGCCGACCTCCCGTGACAGCGGTCCCTTCATCGATCGCCTCCTACATCGAGCGTCCCCGCCTGGTATGCGCCGCCGTGCGTCTGCTCGTAACGATCGTGGGCGGCGCGGTCCCAGACCTCCATCCGGTCGTAGACCCCCACGATCAC
>Ga0184612_10000702_pt1 | contig 15740 bp, 17 predicted proteins | sample PLM3_60_coex_FD_133163 | JGI IMG/M metagenome (GOLD analysis project Ga0184612, IMG submission 133163) | Groundwater sediment microbial communities from an aquifer in East River, Colorado, USA - PLM3_60_coex | ecosystem: Environmental > Terrestrial > Soil > Riparian zone | place: USA: East... | reverse complement strand
CTTCCGCTTGCCGCGGGTCGGTGTCTGGAGCCAGGCAGACGGCCAAACAGGAACATTCCTGAGAGAGACAGTTCTCTCAGAAGCGTTGCCAACCTAACAAGAAACCGGTGTACTCGTCAAGCAATGGCCTCCTCACGAGGAGCCCATCGAAAAAGGAATGGTTGACAGTGATCATGCTTTTGGAACTTGACGGAGCCGGGCTGGTTGGGCTATTGTGATAAAAGTTGAGTCATTCAGTTTAGTATAGAGCCGAATGCCATGAAGTTCTCAAAAAAGAGTGAGTACGCGCTCCGCGCGCTCATTGAGTTGACCGGCCAGTACGGTCGGGCTCTCTTACAGCGGCACGAAATTGCCAAACGACAACACATCCCCATCGAGTTCCTCGAACAGATCCTGCTGGCGCTGAAGAATGCGGGCCTCCTCGCCAGCCGACGTGGGGTGAGCGGTGGCTACAGCCTGATCAAACCGCCTGACGAGATTACTCTGGGCCAAGTGATCCGCATTTTGGACGGTCCTCTGGCGCCGATCGGATGCGTCAGCAAAACCGCCTATCAAAAATGCAGCGATTGCCCCTACGTTAACAAGGGAAGCTGCCCGATCCAGAATCTTATGGGGGGAGTCCGCAATGCCATTGCGGACATCCTCGACAACTATACACTCAGTGATTTCGCGTCGGGGCATCGCAAAGGATGAACACGGATCTCACCGTTCTCGTAGTGATCACCTTATTCGCCGCGACGGTCAACGGGGCGTTAGGGTACGGGTTTTCCTCCCTCACCGTTCCTGTGGCGCTGCTGTTTTACACGAATCGGATCTTGAATCCGGCGTTGGTCATGGTCGAGGTGGTCATTAACGGATACGTCTTGCTGATCAATCGAAAGAGTGTGCCGCACATATGGAAACGAGTGTTGCCCATATTACTGGGCGTGCTCCCGGGCGTCATGATCGGCAGCTACGTGCTCTTCATGGTTCAGCCCGCGTGGCTCAAGTTCTTCACGTATTTCGTGCTGCTGCCCTTCATCCTTCTTCAAGCGGCCGGCGTCAGAAAGCCGATCCGTGCAGAGAAACTGGTCGGGGTGCCGTTCGGGATGGGGATCGGCACGCTCTATTCTGTGACCACCATCTCCGGTCCTCCTCTCGCGCTCCTCTTCAACAATCAAGGCTATGCCAAACAGCAGTTCAGGGCGGCGTTGAGCCTCATCCGAGTGGCCGAATCAACCTTGACCGCGCTCGCCTACTATTTCTTAGGGCTGTATAGCGTGGACAGCGCGCAACTCCTTCCCTACATCGTGCCGAGCGTGCTCGTCGGAATTCCTCTGGGGACCTACCTCATTAGTCGGATGGATCCTGAAGTCTTCAGAAGGCTGTGCATGAGCTTTGACGCGGTGGTCGTCGGTTTTGGCATGTCCAGAGTCCTCGTCGAACTCAAACTCGCCCCCAGCCCTTACGCCTATAGCGTCCTGGCAACGGTCGTGGCGATTGATGCATACCTGCTCTACCGGTTCTTCCAAAGAAGACGCTCTTTCTCTTAAGGCGGGAGGGCGATCGCCCAGCACCCTCCACGCCAGCGCCTCAGCTCCCCGAGAGTGGGCCATTCACCCCCTAAGCCATCTCGTATGCATCAAGATTTCTTGCACAAGACTGAATTGACTCACCAGCGCCCTGTTTGTTAGGCTGCGCACACGTGGGAGCATTCCGGACGGGCGGTATTGTATTGGAACGATAGGAGATGAGATGTCCCGAAGCGTTGCGGACCCAGCACTGATCACTGCAATCCAGAACAAAGCCACACATCTTCGGATCGAGAGCGTCCGTGCCACGACGGAGGCTGGGAGCGGGCATCCGTCCAGTTGCTGTTCCGCTGCCGACATTGTGGCGACGCTGTTCTTTTCCGTCATGCGGTACGATCCGAAAAATCCCAAGCATCCCAACAACGATCGCTTCATTCTGTCGAAAGGCCACGCGGCGCCGCTTCTCTACGCGGCTTGGGCTGAGGCCGGGTTGTTCGACAAGAAAGACCTGCTCCAACTGCGCACGTTGGCCTCGGACCTGGAAGGGCACCCGACGCCGCGGCTCTCATTTGTGGATGTGGCCACCGGCTCGCTCGGTCAAGGCTTGGCGGCGGGAGTCGGCATGGCCTTGAACGCCAAGAACGTGGATCGCTCCAGCTATCGCACCTACGTCTTGTTGGGTGACGGCGAATCGGTGGAGGGCTCGGTCTGGGAAGCGGTGGAGCTGGCGCGGCATTACGCGCTGGATAACCTCTGCGCCATCGTGGACGTGAATCGTCTGGGACAGAGCGATCCCACCATGTTGCAGCATGACATGGAAGGCTATCGCGCACGCTGGGCCGGATTCGGGTGGCATACCGTCGTGGTGGACGGCCACGATCCGGCCGCGCTATTGGCGGCGTTTGAAGAGGCCGCTCGTACGCAGCGAAAACCGACTGTGCTGCTGGCCCGGACCTTCAAAGGGAAAGGGATCTCCTTTATCGAGGATCGTCCTGATTGGCACGGGAAGGCGCTCAAGAAAGGAGAAGAGGCGCAGAAAGCCATTGATGAGCTGACGCGTCAACTGAAGCCTGGCGCGGTCGAGCCTGAGATCCGCAGCCCCCTCCCCAGCCCTCCCCCTCAGAGGGGGGAGGGGAAGGTGGGGGTGATGGCCCCGCCCGCCTACAAGCCCACGGACTCTGTTGCGACGCGAGAGGCCTTCGGTGCCGCGTTGGCTGCGTTGGGCGAGGCCAATCCCCTGGTCGTGGGACTCGACGCTGATGTCAAGAATTCCACATTCATGGACAAGTTCGGGAAACAGTTCCCTGGCCGATTTTTTGAGAGTTTCATCGCAGAACAGAACATGGTCGGAGCTGCTGTCGGGCTGGCTGCGTGCGGCAAGATCCCCTTCGTTGCCACCTTCGCCTGCTTCCTGACTCGGGCCTATGACTTCATTCGCATGGCCGCCATTAGCCACTCCAACATCAAGCTGATGGGGTCACATGTCGGCGTCAGTATCGGCGAGGACGGCCCTTCCCAGATGGGCCTCGAAGATATTGCCATGATGGCAGCGCAGCCGGGCATGGTGGTGCTCTATCCATCCGATGCCGTGTGCACCCATCGGTTGGTCGAAGCAGCCGCTGGACACCGAGGGCCCGTCTATATCCGGACCGGCCGGCCCAAGTCCCCGATCCTGTACGGCAATGACGAAACCTTCAAGATCGGCGGCTCCAAAGTGGTCCGGCAAAGCCAGTCCGATCAACTGACGATTGTGGCGGCCGGCGTGACGTTGTTCGAGGCGTTGAAAGCCCATGACCAGCTTAAGGAAGCCGGCGTGTCCGTGCGAGTCATTGATCTCTACAGCATCGTGCCGATCGATCGGGCCACTCTCCTCGATAGCGCCCGGGCCACGCAGGGGAAAATCCTCACGGTCGAGGATCATTATGAGCATGGGGGACTGGGGGATGCAGTCCTGAGCGCAGTCGGCAGCGAAGGCATCCGTGTGCACAAACTGGCGGTGCGAGAGATCCCCCACAGCGGCAAGCCGGACGAGCTGATTGATCGCTTTGGGGTCGGGGCACGCACGATCGTCGAAACCGCCAAGCGGATCCTCTGATTCCCTCTGTCCATGCCATGAAGAAATCGGACCCACTGCGGAAGATTCCACTCTTCAGCATGTTGGCTGAGCGAGACCGCCGCAAGATTGCCGCTGAGGTGACAGAGGTCCACTATGGCAAGGGCGAGTTCATCTTCCGCGAGGGCGACCCCGCCAATTACTTCCATATCGTCAAAGAAGGGGCGGTGAAGTGCGTCAAGTCATCAGCAGATGGCAAGGAATGCACGCTCAAGGTCCTGCTGCCCGGAGACCTCTTCTGCTGCGAGGCAGCGGTCTTCGACGGAGCGCCTCATCCTGGTACCGCTCAGCCGATCGGCGACGTGAGCATCCTGCGCCTCAACAAGAAGTCCTATTTCGGGATGCTTCGCCGAAACCCAGAGGCATCGCTGGAAGTGATTAAGTATCTGGGCAAGCGCCTGAATGAAGCGCAGGAAAATGTGAAAATCCTTGCGCTGGACCGAGCCGAGCAGCGATTAGCTGCCTTGCTGGCGAACCTGGCCTCACGGGCTGGCGTCCGTGGGCCGGATGGCCTCCATCTAGAGGTGAGGCTCACGCGCCAGGATATGGCGAACATGGTTGGCGTCACGGTGGAGACTACGATCCGGATCATGGCCCGGTTCAAGCGTGCCAGGCTGGTCTCCGGTACGGCGAAGCACATCGTGGTTAAGGATTTGAGCAAGCTCAAGCAACTCGCTTCGTCCCACTCCTGAACTCCTCACGTCAGCAGATCAGAATTATTTTGCCTAGCATGATCTAGATCATGTTTTAGCTCATGCCAGTGGGCTATACTCGCCCCCCGATCCAACTGATCGCAACACGCGACTGACAAGGAGGCACACATGAGGTTCGCATCTACTCGGCTCCGCCGGTGGTTCTCGTTTGTAATCGCCCTGTCTGTTCTGGTGGTTGGGAGCCAGACCTTTGGCGTTGAGCCCGCATCAGCAAAAACCCACGAAGTCAAGATGACGGCGGTTGAGACGGAATTGGTCGTGGATGGAGGAGGCATGAAATACAAAGCCTGGACCTTCAACGGCCAGTTCCCGGGCCCGGTGGTGCGGGTGACGGAGGGCGATACCGTGCAGTTCACACTTGAGAACCCCAAAACGAATGTCTTCCCGCACGCGATGGACTTCCACGCCGCGGAGATCGACTTCCTGAAAAACTATCGGGCGATCAATGCCGCCGATGAAACCATCAGCTATACCTTCGTGGCCAAGAAGCCCGGCGTCTTTTTCTATCACTGTGGCGCACCGCCGATGATCCAGCATGTCGCTCGCGGGATGTTTGGCGCTATCATCGTGGACCCGAAGAATGCGAAGGCCTGGCCCAAAGCAGACCGGGAATACGTCCTGGTCCAGTCGGAGCTGTTCAAGAATCCCGACGATGTGCAGGCCATGTTCGACCGCAAGTTCGAACACATCATCTTTAACGGCGGAATCTTCAAGTATCACCCCTTCGTGACCGGCGGCCACGCTCTTGAGGCGAAGCCTGGCGAGCGAGTGAGGATTTATTTTGTCAATGCAGGTCCGAACGAGTTCTCCGCGTTTCATCCGATCGGTGAAATCTGGGACAACGTGTATGAAAGCGGCAATCCCGCCAACAAGCTCAGCGGCGTCCAGACCTACGTCGTAGGCCCGGGGAGTGCCGCCACCTTTGATGTGGTCGTCGAATCTGCCGGCGCCTACCCCTTGGTTACGCATTCATTGACCGGGGCATTGCGCGGTGCGATCGCAGTGCTGGTGGCTAAACCCGATGCCAAGCCTGCTCCCCTGATGCCTCAGACACCCTGGAAGGTGGAAATTCCTCAGACGGAGATCACGCCGACTCCGGCGCCATAAGTTCGAGGGGTGACATGCCACCGGCGGGACTGGTCTCTCCAGGATCAGTCCGCCGGTTCTTTTTTGCGTCAATTCGGACGGAATCTGTAGCGTATTCCTTCAGTCGGGTCGACACTCATTATCCGTTTCAGGTACAGTAGCCGGCGGCGTCGGAGGGCCTATGAGGGAAAGACGCTGCGACACGTGCTGGCTGATCTCCAGCTCGCCTGCCCGATGCTGGACCCTTGTTTTGCTGCTTGTGTTCTTCATTTCTGGCCCTGCCAAAGCGCAGGAAGCATTTTGGGAGGTGCTGCCGATCAAGCCGCTCAATTTTGACGTCATGCTTCGCCAACAAACGTTCGCGCCGGACGATCGAGAGATCGGCATCCAGGCCGGCATCACGGCGCTCCGCTATGGAAACCTGGAGGTCAGAGCCACCTATCAGTTCTTCAGTTATCACACGCCACAGATTCGCACGGATCAAAACTCGCTATTTCTCAATCCGCGCTGGAACAACTTCATTGACATCCTGGATTTTCCGAAAGGAATGCCCATCAACCGGATCATCCGGCACGTGCTGTTCGGCCCTCTTGAAGACCGAGCGGTGCCGTATCTGGGATTGCTCGTGGGAGGGGTTCTGCCGGGTCCCGGGAATAACGGCCCTGGATTCTTGTATGGGGGGCAAATCGGAGTCCGTTTTCCCGTCGCTCATGGGATTGCCGTGGACTTGGGATTGCAGTACGCCCAGTACGATGTGGATTTTCAAGGCGAAGGTGGACAGACACAGCAATGGGTATTTCTCACAGGCCTTCGATTTTGAGCAAAGGAATGCAAGCAAGCCTCTTTCTGGTATTGGGCTTGGCGCTCCAGGGGTGTGGCCTGGTCGTGGATGCCATCCAGCTGATTTATCCCATCACTACCGATGAGCTCGATAAGATCTGCACACGAGGGCAATTGCATGTCGGGATGGCGATTGAACCCCGGCGGCCCTTTGTCTTCCCGGCTATTTACACGGATGAGGGTCTCCGAGTGACAGGCATGGATGTGGAACTCGTCCGAGAAATTGCCGACGCGCTGTCACGCCGCTGCAAGAACGGCCAGACGATCACTCCGGTGTTGAACCTGGTTCGCTTTCGAGATTTGTTTGTGCAGCTGAATGAGGGGAGGCTTGATCTGTTTGTGTCCGGGGTCAGCGCGAATATTCCGGCCTTGGGGAGGGATGGACTCGCCTACTCAATGCCGTACTTTTATGATGGAGGGATTGGGGGAATCACACAGCGGTCGGAGGTCAACGAGCGCCTGCGTGCTCAACTTCGTGAGCAACTGGAGAAGCCGGAGAGCCTTGCCATGCCGAAACAGATTTTGGCGGGATTTGCGGTCGCTGTTCAGGAGGGAACAAGCGCGCAAATGTATGCGGAAGCCAACCTAACTGGAATCAAGCTTGTTGTGTGCGATTCGCTTCCGGCCGCATTTGAATCTGAGGATCCGGCGATTGATGTGATCTTAAGCCAGCAGCCGGTGTTGCAGTTCATGGTGACCCGGGTACGGAAAGACTGGCATCAAATCCTAATGAAAACCGGGAAGCCGTGGACCGTGACACGGGAGCAGTATGCGGTTGTGATGGCAGAAGACAACTACCGGCTGCGGTGGTTTGTGAACGATCTCCTCTTCCAGTTGGATGACTCCGGGCGGCTGGCCAAGATTCGGCGGCGTTGGTTGGAGGAAGACTATGCGTTCCCCAGGCGCGCTGCTACTGAAGGTTTGCCATTCGATGTAAAAGGAATGGTCACCCATTACGATCAAGGCACGTGTCGGGTGCGAGCCGGTCAGTGAAGGGCAAGAACGGAGGTCCCATGATGAAGCTGTGGAAGACGATGGTGACTGGGCTCGTCGCGATTTTGGCCGTCCTGGTCATGAGTCCGGAGTGGGCGAGGTCGGTTGAACGTGCAGAGGCTGAAGAGACGGCCCGGTTATTGGCCAAGTTGCTCAGCGCGGGCCGAATGGTCATTGATCAGAATCAGGCGTTGATCGACGACTCTCATCGAGGGGACAAAGGATTTACGCCTGAGGTATTTGAGCAACAACTGATTCAAGAATTCCGTAAACAGACCGGCATTGACGTGTCCAGGATTCAAAACACACCGGTGTCTATCACGGTGCCGCCCTTGGCGCGAGAATTGTTGCTGGCCTTCGTCGTGGCCAGTAAGGAAGTAATCCGCGATGCTCAGGTGGTCATCAATCAACGGGGAATCGGGTACAAGAACTTTATTCCGGCCACCTACGGCAGCCAGGCGGCGGCACGGTTCTCCAAACAATCCCATGTCCGACTGAAGCAAACCACGTTGCAACCGAGGAATCCCAAGAACGAGCCCGACGAATATGAAGCCTCCGTCCTGAAGTGGTTATCTGGACGGCCACGAGCAGAGGCCTACGTCAGTGAGCTCACTGAGGAAGGAAGAACCCTCAGAGTGGTGATGCCTATTTACTATGTTCGGGAGTGTCTAAAATGCCATGGGGAACCGAAAGGCGACCTGGACATCTCCGGTTACCCAAAAGAAGGCGCTCGCGAAGGGGACTTGGCTGGAGCCATTACCGTGACGACGCCGCTGAATCTTCGCTGATGTTAGGGATTGGGTGCAACAAAGACCAAGACTTTCAGACGAGCGGAGGTGTGGTTGATCACGCCGTGCTCCTCGCCAGCCGACGCCATGGTCCCCTGCCCTGGTCCCAGGACTCGCTCTTCGGTCCCCACCTTGAATTTCCCCTGCCCTTCCAGTACCAGGTAAACCTTGTCCTGGTCGCCGTGCACGTGGCCCTTCTGTTCCTGGCCCGGCTCAAAACAATAGATGTCACAAAAAAATCGCTGGGTCTGAAAGATATTGTTCTTCTTCATCTTCTCGCTGCTAAACTGATGATAGTCCGAAAGATTCACAGCCTTCATGCGCTCGCTCCTTCAGGCGGGCTTTTGTTCGGCCCTGCGTTTTTCCACCAGGCGGATGATCGAATCCACCGGCACCAGATGGCGTGACAGACCCAGGTCCTTGGGTGGGACACCCATGGCCAGCCCCAACAACTGAGGCAGATGCAGGATCGGGAGATTGAGCTGTGCCTTGACGGCTCGGCCTGCCCGATCCTGATAGATGTCCAGGCTCATGTGGCAGAGCGGGCAAGGGGTGACCATAAAGTCAGCCCCTTCATCCTTAGCCTCCTTCATATTCGTGCCGGCCATGGCCACCGCGATCGCTTCCTTTTCGAGGATGATCGGAAAGCCGCAGCACTTAGTCCGCCCGGCATAGGCCACGGGCTCGCCACCGACCGTTTTGATGACCTTTTCCAGCGAGGTGGGATTCTCAGGGTCATCGAACCCAAGATCCCAAGAGGGCCGCAGGATGTAGCAGCCATAGAACGGCGCGATCCGAAAGTCCTGCATCGGGATGCGGACCTGCTGCCCGAGACGGTGAAGTCCAACCTCGCGCACAACGATCCAAAGCAGGTGTTTCACCTGGACTGTCCCTCGATAGGCGATACCGTCGCGGGCGAGCACCTGGTTGATCCGCTCCAGCAAGCCAGGCTCGGTCTTCAAACGTTTGTTCACTGCTCCCATGACGCCCTGGCAGGTGCCGCAGATCGTCATCACGTCAAGCCCGAGCTCCTCGGCCTGTGCGAATGTCCTGGCGTTCAGCGCGAGTGCCACGTCCGGGTCTGCCTCGCTGATGACGCCGGCCCCACAACAGGAAGCCGCAGTCAATTCCACGACCTCAATACCGAGCCGGCCGATGATCGCCATCGTGGACTGGTACAGTTCCGGCGTGGCCCCCTTCGCCGCGCATCCTGGGTAGAGAGCATATTTCAATGGCATTCACTCCTCACACATCCGCATCGATTGTTTCTGAGGATTCTAACCTGTTTCGCATACGAATTAACATAAGCATGCTGTACTCCACTTCGTGAAGTATAGCGATGGTCATATCGGAAGTCACCGTAAACGTGATGCTGGCAGGCCGGCGGCGTACTAGCCTCGGCCGATGAAGAGACACAACCGGGATGGTCCGACTAATTTGGTTTCTTCCGCGGAGCTACCTAGTATACAATTGCCCCTCGGTTTCGTCGTCTTGCTGACCGCCCTGGAGAGCGGGTCGTCGGAGGGGTTCTTCATGGAGTCACGAACCGACCTGGTCCGGACACTCACGGAGGCACGTGCCTGCACCGATTCGCTATTTGCGATGGTCCGGCCCGACTCGTTCTACGAACGGCCCATCCCGGAACGCCACCGCATCATTTTCTATCTCGGACATCTCGAAGCATTTGATTGGAATCTGATCGGTCACCATGGGTTCAGCCTGCCCTCTTGCAACCACGAGTTTGACCGGCTGTTCGCGTTCGGGATCGATCCCCTGCCTGGACAGTTGCCGACTGACCGGTCGTCAGACTGGCCATCGGTGGCGGAGGTGCAGCGGTATAACAAGGCGATCCGTCAGGCGCTCGACGCTGTGCTGGAAGACACAGCGGAGCAGTCCTTTCATGTCGCCCTTGAGCACCGGCTGATGCATGCCGAGACCTTCTCCTACATCCTTCACAATCTGTCACGAGACCGGAAAGTGGCCGGGCCGGCGAGTCCGCCATGTTCTGGTCCAGCACCAGTGCATGCGATGATCAACATACCGGTCGGAACGACGACGTTGGGTCGCACACGTCGGGAAGGATTTGGGTGGGATAATGAATTCTCCGCCCATGTCGTGACCGTGCCGGGGTTCGCCATCAGCAAATACAAAGTCACCAATCAGCAATACCTTGAATTTGTCCGCGCTGGTGCCGATCCACCGCACTTTTGGGCCAAACGGGGCGATCGGTGGTTCTGGCGCGCGATGGCCGGGGAAATTCCGCTGCCGCTCGACTGGCCGGTCTATGTGCCCTTCGAGCAGGCCCAGGCCTATGCCGCATGGGTGGGCAAGGCCCTCCCGACCGAGGCGCAGTATCATCGTGCAGCCTACGGGACGTCCAACGGGGATGAACGGCCGTACCCCTGGGGCGAGGAGTTCCCTGATGAGCGTCGGGGCAACTTCGGTTTGCAACGCTGGGACCCCATCCCCGTCACTGCGTCTCCACTGGGAGACAGCGCGTTCGGCGTTTCTCAACTGGCGGGCAACGGGTGGGAGTGGACCGCGACGGTCTTCCATTCATTTCACGGGTTCGAGCCGTTTCCCTTTTATCCCGGGTATTCGGCACCTTTCTTCGATGGTGCCCACTATGTTCTGAAGGGAGCCTCACCGGGAACGGCAGTGCGCCTGTTGCGCCGGTCGTTTCGCAACTGGTTCAGGCCAGGGTATCCCTATGTCTATGCCGGATTTCGGTGCGTTGAGAACTGACGGCCCGTCCGCGCGGCTCCAGGGGTTGCCGACTCACGTGGAGGTGTTTGCCCAGGCCGTTCGAGAGGGCCTGAGCAAACCCGGTCAGAAGGAATTGCCTTCCATCTATCTCTACGATGAGATCGGAACCGCGCTCTTTGAAACGATCACTCTCTTGCCGGAATACGGGCTCACGCGTGCGGACGAACGTCTCTTGCGACGGTACGCCCCGACCATCCTCGAGCACCTGCCTCCGCCGGTGGTTGTGGCGGAACTCGGCAGCGGGAGCGGCGGCAAGACGCGGTGGATTCTGGAAGCCCTCGCGCGACGAGAACCGGTCGTCTATTATCCCATTGATATGTCTCCGTCGGCTTTGGCCAAGTGTCAGCACACGCTCTCCAGCTTGGGATCGGTCAGTGTCGTGGGGCTGGAGAAATCCTATCTGGATGGCCTGAGCGAAGTGGCCGCCCGTCGCCGGATGGGCGAGACACTGCTGGTGCTGTTTCTGGGGAGCACGGTCGGCAACTTCGATCGCGCTGCAGCCGAGCGCTTCCTGCGCGAGATCCGGCAGCGGTTGTTGCCCGGCGATGCGCTTCTGCTTGGCACCGACCTGGAGAAAATGGTGCCTGACCTCCTGCAGGCCTACGACGATCCAGCCGGTGTCACTGCGGCGTTCAACCTCAATCTGCTGGCCCGCATCAATCGAGAGCTCGGCGCGGACTTTGTGCTGCACAACTTCGCGCACGAGGTCCGATACAACGCAGACGAGCGTCGCATCGAGATGCATCTTCGCTCGAAGCAGAAGCAGACTGTAAGGGTTCTGGCCGCGGACTTCACCTGCACGGTGCAAACCGGCGAAACTATCTGGACCGAGGCCTGCCATAAATACGTGGTCGAAGAGATCCCCGGCATGGCTCGGCGCACGGGTTTTGTGTGCGGGGCGCAATGGGTGGACGGCGAATGGCCCTTTGCCGAGAACCTGTGGCTCGCCAGGCCAAGCTCAACCTCGACTCCGTGACTCCGCCAGCGAACCCAATAGTCTCCTTTCGAAACGTCTCCTACCGCCTCGGCCGGCAAGACATCCTTCGCAACCTGTCGTTTGACGTGCAAGCAGGCGAGACTCTGGTCCTGCTTGGGCGCAGTGGTTCAGGCAAAACCACCGTCCTCAAGCTGGTCAACGGGTTGCTGCTGCCGAGCGAGGGAGAAGTGCTGGTGGAGGGAAGGCCAACCACAGCGTGGAATTCCATCAGGCTCAAGCGCCGCATCGGGTACGTGATCCAGGAAGCGGGACTATTCCCGCACCTGACGGTCGCGGCCAACGTTGGCTTGGTACCACGATTGGAGAGCTGGCCGCAGCAGGACATCGATCGGCGCGTCGTTGGATTGCTTACTCAGGTCGAGCTGCCTCCGGCGGAGTTTGCCCACCGCTACCCCAGGGAGCTGTCTGGCGGCCAACGCCAGCGGGTCGGCGTCGCCCGCGCGTTAGCGGCGGATCCTCCCTTGCTGCTGTTTGACGAGCCGTTCGGCGCGCTGGACCCGATGACCCGCGTGGAGCTGCAGCGCCAGTTCCTTGCCATGCGACAGGACCTCGGCAAGACCGCAATTTTCGTGACGCACGACGTGCGGGAGGCGCTGCTCCTCGCGACGCGCGTCGGCCTGGTGCACCAGGGGCGCTTGGAAGTCCTGACCACGCCCTCGGAATTTCTGCGGGCGCAGGGCGACGAGGTGCGAGCCGTTTTGTCTTGTCTCGGTACCAAGGGTGATGTCTGATGCAGTCTGGCTTGATGGGCGAGTTGCTGGAGTTAACCCTGGAACATGTGGGGCTTGTCTCGGTGGCCATGGCGATCGCGTCGGCGATGGCCATTCCGGCCGGCATCCTGCTCACCAGACGTGAAGCACTGCGGCGGTGGGTGTTGGGCTTTGCCAATATCATGCAGACCGTGCCGAGCCTGGCCCTCTTCGGGTTTTTGATTCCTCTTCCCTTCATCGGCGGCATCGGCAAGCATACGGCCATCGTTGCACTGGTGCTCTATGCCCTCTTGCCCATCTTGCAGAATACCTTGGCAGGCATTGTGGGTGTGGATCGAGCGGTCCGGGAGTCGGCCATCGCCATGGGCATGACCGGGCGCCAACTCCTCTGGCTGGTGGAACTGCCACTCGCGGCAAGGACGATTCTCGCCGGTGTGCGGGTCGCAACTGTGATTACAATCGGGACCGCCACAATCGCGGCGGCCATCGGCGGTGGCGGCTTGGGTGTGTTTATCTTTCGGGGGCTGGCCTCCGTGGATACGAAACAGATCTTGGCCGGGGCGGTACCGGCCGCGCTGATCGCTTTGGCGGCGGACAAAGGATTGTCATGGGTCGAGCAAAAGTTCTGGCGTGGGTGAGCTTGGCCGGCGCCGTGGCCGCAGCAACGATGATGGCTGCTGGCTGGGTCACCGGTTGTTCCGGAGAACGCCCGATCACCGTGGGGTCAAAGAACTTCACCGAGCAGGTGATTCTGGGCGAGATCGTGGCCCAACACCTGGAACAGCGGCTGGGTCATAAGGTGGTGCGGAAACTCTTTCTCGGCGGCACTCTACTGGCCCACCAGGCCTTAGTGAATGGGGACATTGACCTCTATCCGGAATATAGCGGGACCGCGCTCACCGCAGTCTTGAAGTTGCCGCCCTCCTCCGACCCAGCCGCTGTGTTCACCACAGTGAAAGCTGAGTATCTGGCGCGCTTTCACCTGCAATGGCTGAACCCCTTGGGATTCAATAATACTTTTGCGATGGTGATTCGCGGGGAAGATGCGCGTCGCAAGGGAGTTCAAACCTTGAGTGATGCCGCCAAGCACACGGTCGGGTGGAAACTCGGCGTGGGCTACGAATTCCAGCAGCGGCCGGATGGGCTGGCGGGGCTGCTGAAAACCTACGGCCTGCCTCTGAACGGATCAGCCATGATCATGGACCTGGGCTTGTTGTATAAAGCGCTCGACCAGAAACAGGTGGACATAGTCGCCGCCAATGCGACCGACGGACAACTCTCAGCTTTAGACGTGATCGTCCTCCGCGACGACAAAGGCTATTTCCCGCCCTACCAGGCTGCTCTGATTGTGCGGTCAGAGACGTTGAAGGCTCATCCGCTCCTGGCGCAAACGCTCAACGAACTTGCGGGAAAGTTCTCGGATGAAACGATGCGGAAGCTGAACTATCAGGTGGACGGCGAACATCGTTCCGTGCGCGAGGTTGCCCAGAACTTTCTCAAAGGGAGCAGGCTCGTCCCCTAATTATGATGCACTGGATCGGCTTGTGGACAAGATTTCCTGGAGGCGAGAGAGCGCCCGTTTGTAGGACTGCTCCAAGTCTTTCATCATCGCGAGGAACTTGGCTTTCAGATCGCCCCAGGCTGCGGCGCTCGCGGATTTGAGCTCTTGCAGTTTCTTGCCAGCCTCGACCTTTTTCTTCTCAAGCTCGTCAATCTGTTTGTCCACCCCGGCCCGTACTTCTGCTGAAGTGGCATTTGCCTTCTCCTTGAGGTTGTTAATGCGGGTTTGCATCTCCTTGAGTTCCGCTTCCATCTTCTCGTGAAAGGCTTCTTTTTGCTGAGCCGTAAACTCTTTGGTCACCTCCAGCGCTTCCTTGGTCTCTTTCTTTACATCCTGCACCGACACGCCGACGGTTGTCTTGGCCGCTACATTCTGCTCGGCATTGACGAGGCCAGCCAAAACGCCGCGAACGTGAGTTCGAATACAACAAGCTTCAAGATTCAACCTCCCTTCTCCCCTATTCTTCGGATCAGCACCTGGCCCTCGCGCTGGATCACCTCGTAGGACTGGCCTGGCGAGACGAGTATTCGCTCGGTGCGCAAGCGGACCGTGAGTCCCCGGTTTGTATAGCCGACCGCCTGTTGCCGGAGATGGTTTACGATCCCTTTTGCAATCGCATTTCTCGGCAACAGCACGCGCTCACCGCTCGAGAACCCCACTGAGATAACGCGATGGTATCCCAGGAGTTCATGGTCTAACTGGAGATATTCGAAGCCGACCTCCCCTTGGGCAAGCGGAATCAGTTGCTCTCCGATACGGGCCACACCCTGGAACGTGGTAAAGCGGGCCAACTGGGTTTCGGAGATCGGCCTCGCAGCGTCAGCCAAGAACAGCGCCATGGCCATCGCCCCGATCGCAGCGAGCGCCATCAGCGCATCCCCAACCCGGGAGAGCATGCCTCGTGAGTCCAGGCGCAGCATGCGCCCTCCGAACCAGCCGACGTCTGCCCAGGCCATGAGCGCGAACCCGATAAACAGCCGATGTAACTCCCCTTGTGGGGCAAGCGCCCCGATGGCCGTGGTGACCCAGATCGACAGCAGCAGAAACCCGGCGCTTCCGAATAGATGTCCGGCCCACTTCAGGCGCCTGGCCCATGTGCCTCTGCGCCTTGTGGGCAACGCTGCCCAGCGCTTCAGCGCCCATGGAATGTCGAGCTCCCCGTCGCAATGACCACACAGGAGGTCTGTTACCAAGGTCAATTTTCCGCAAGAGCGGCAGGTCATGACCCAATGCTGTTGGAGGCTTCTGCGCGCGGCCGCATACTCCATCAGGACCCGATACACCGGTACCAGCACGGCGCAGGCCACAAGGATCAGGCCGCTCCAGTAGATCACCACAGCCACCTGAGAGAGGGACGGCCCCAGGCTTTGCTCGATACTTTGGAAGAGCAAGCGCAGCATCAGACTGATCTGTGATCAACGAGTGAGTTGCCGGAGCGTAGCAGGGGGAGGATTCCTTTAGTGACCGTGACCCAATTCGAGGTTCGCGGTGAATCGGCGGAGTCGTTCCCGCTCGGTGGGCCGCAGCTTGGTGAATTCAAGGCCGAACGTGCGTCCGCGCACCCACCGAACTGTGGCCTGTTCAACTTTCATCGGCCAATTATGATCTGGCATAAAGACGTGCAGCTCCAGATCGGTCCCTGGTCGTACCTCTGTGTCACAT
>Ga0184612_10000700_pt1 | contig 15754 bp, 18 predicted proteins | sample PLM3_60_coex_FD_133163 | JGI IMG/M metagenome (GOLD analysis project Ga0184612, IMG submission 133163) | Groundwater sediment microbial communities from an aquifer in East River, Colorado, USA - PLM3_60_coex | ecosystem: Environmental > Terrestrial > Soil > Riparian zone | place: USA: East... | reverse complement strand
TATCCGCACCGTATCGAGCTGCACGCTCGCCATCGCCGCGGCGGCACGCGCGATCGTGTCGGCGAGCGCGAACACACGGTCGGAGAGGTGGATGCAGCGATCGGCGCCGAGTGCGAGGCACGTCTGCAAGGCGCTCTCAGCCTGCGGCGGGCCCATCGTCATCGCGATCACCTCGCCGCCCCCTTGCTTCTCCTTCAACTCGACCGCATACGTGACCGCGCCGGCGTCGAAGGGGTTCAGCAGGAGTGGCACGCCCTCTCGCCGTAGAGACTTCGTTTCGGGATCGAACTCGATGGAATCCGGTCGCGGAACCTGCTTGACGAGGCAGACGATCTTCACCTGTGGGAGCCTAGCCCGGAGTGCTCGCTGTTCTGTACGACATCCACGGCAACCTGATCGCGCTCGAGGAGGTGCTACGGGACGCGGAAGCCGCCGGCGCGGACGCCTATCTGCTGGGCGGCGACTTCGCTTCCTGGTCGCCCTGGCCACTCGAGACGGTCGAGCGCCTGCGCGCGCTGCCGAACACGACGTGGATTCGCGGCAACGGCGAGCGCTGGCCCCGCGAGCCGCCGCAGGACCGACCGGAGGTCCTCGAGGCTCTCGAGCAAGGTGACTCGGGGCTTGGCACCGAAGAGGGTTGGCTGTACTCCCTCCAGGCACAGCACGAGCTCGGGGGTGTCCTCTACGTGCACGGCTCGCCGCTCTCGGACGTCGAAAGCTTTCCGCGCGAGCCGCACGACGACGACGAGCGAATGCTGAACGGCATTCACGACCAGACGGTCGTCTTCGGTCACAGCCATCTGCAGTTCCAACGTCCCGGGCCGAACGGCACGCGGCTCGTCAATCCGGGCAGCGCCGGCATGCCGCTCGACGGCGACGTACGCGCGGCCTACGCGCTGCGCCACGATGACGGCGAGTTCGAGTTCCGTCGCGTCGAGTACGACACCGAACGCGTCGCGCAGGCATGGGAGTCGCTGGGGAACGACTTCGGCAAGTTCGCAGCGAAGCGGATCCGCCGCGGGTCGGACTGACGTGCGTTACTCGGCCTCTTCGCCGTTGCCCGACGGCTCGTAGTACGTCGTTCCCTTCAGCTCGTCCGGCAGGTAATCGACCTCGAATCCTTCCGGATCGGAGTGCGGGTAGACGTACCCCTCCCCGTGGCCGAGCTGCCGCCCGTACCAGCTGGCGTCACGGAGCTCCTTCGGCGGCCGGATGTTGCCTCGCTCCTGGACGTCTTTCGTCGCCCGCTTGATCGCGTCGTAGCTCGCGTTCGACTTCGGCGCTCGTGCCAGGTAGATCGCGGCCTGCGAGAGATTCAGCCGCGCCTCGGGCAACCCGACGTGCTCGACCGCCTGGGCGGCGGCGACAGCGACGAGGAGCGCACGTGGATCTGCGTTGCCGATGTCCTCGGAGGCGAGCACGATCATGCGGCGGGCGATGTAGCGCGCGTCCTCGCCGCTCTCCAGCATCGCTGCGAGGTAGTAGACGCTCGCGTTCGGGTCGGAGCCCCGCATCGACTTGATGAACGCCGAGATGAAGTCGTAGTGCGCGTCGGCGGCTTTGCTGTACAGAAGCGGCCGCTTCCGCGCGGCGTCCTCGACGTGCGCTTCGGCCACCGGCTCGCCGGCGGCCTGCGCGGTCTGGACTGCCAGCTCGACGATGTTGTACACGGAGCGTGCGTCCCCGCCCGCCCGCGTGGCGATCAGCCCGAGCAGCTCGGGAGGGATCTTCGCGCCAAGCGCAGCCGCTCCGCGTCGCGCGACCGTCTCGAGCTCTTCTACCGAAAGCGGCTCGAGCTCGTACACCTGGGAGCGCGAGAGCAGCGCCGAGTTGACCTCGAAGTAGGGGTTCTCCGTCGTCGCGCCGATGAGCGTGATCACGCCCTCCTCGACTCCGGGCAGGAGCGCATCCTGCTGCGCCTTGTTGAAGCGGTGGATCTCGTCGAGGAACAGGATCGTTCGCTGCCCATGCGCTCCCAGGCGCTCGCGCGCGCCCGCGAGGACCTCTCGTACCTGGGCCACCGTCGCCGAGACTGCCGAGAGCTCCGCGAAGGCTGCTCCGGTCATGCTCGCGATGATCCGCGCGAGCGTCGTCTTCCCCGTTCCCGGCGGGCCGTAGAAGATCGCCGACCGGACGCGATCCTCCTCGATCGCCGCCCGCAGCGCGGACCCCTCGCCCAGGACCTGCCGCTGCCCCACGAACTCCTCCAGTGTCTCCGGTCGCATGCGTAGCGCGAGCGGCGCCACGTCCGGGAGGCGCTGCTTCGCGGCGTCGGAGAACAGGTCGCTCACTGCAGGAGAAGTATGCTCCGCAGGCCCTTGGCGACCGAGACGCACGAGGATTTCTCAGAGCCGATCCTGCCCGGTCCGGGCGCGTCGGACTACGAGCGCTACCTGCGTACCGACGAGCTGCTCGCGCTCCAGAAGACGCCCGAGGAGCAGACGCACCCGGACGAGTTGCTGTTCCAGACCGTCCACCAGTCCTCGGAGCTCTGGCTCAAGCTCGGGACCTCCGAAGTGGCGCGTGCGACCGAGCACCTTCGTGCCGGCGAGATCGCGCCGGCGCTACGGCTGCTCAGGCGCGCCTCGCTCTGCCTGCAATTCATCACACGCCAGCTCGACATGCTCGAGCAGATGTCGCCCTGGGAGTACCAGACCATCCGGCGTGTGCTCGGACACGGCAGCGGCTTCGACTCGCCCGGTTTTCGCGACGTCCGGCGTGTGACGCCGCCGCTCGGCGCGGCCTTCGAGGAAGCGGTCGGCGCGGCCGGGCTCGACCTCGTCGAGGTGTACGTGCAGGCGCGCGACCACGAGGACCTCTACCAGCTCGCGGAGGCGCTGGTCGAGTGGGACGAGCGGATCACGATGTGGCGCATCCGCCACTACAAGGTCGTCGCGCGCATCATCGGCGACCAGGTCGTCGGCACGCAGGGCACTCCGGTGGAGGTGCTCGGGAAGATGATCCATCACAACTTCTTCCCGGCTCTGTGGCGCGCGCGCAATCAGTTGACCGCACGTGCAAAGGAGGAAGAGGACTGATGGCCTTTCAGGAGCTGAAGCAACGTCAGAGTGAAATGTGGGGCTCCGCGCCGTTCGAGAACGTCGCGAATCAGATTGCGAACATCCACGACCACCTCGTCGCCGAGCTGGCGCCGCGGGCGGGAGAGCAGTGGCTCGACGTCGGTACCGGGACCGGCGGTGTCGCGGTGCGCGCCGCGCGAGCCGGCGCTCAGGTGACGGGCTCGGATCTCTCGCCGGTGCTGATCGAGACCGCGAAGCGGCTGGCGCAGGAAGAAGGGCTCGAGATCGACTACGAGGTCGGCGACGCCGAGCAGCTCCCGTATGCGGATGCGAGCTACGACGTCGTGTCCTCGAGCTTCGGTGCGATGTTCGCGCCAGATCACGCCGCCGTCGCGGGGGAACTGGCGCGGGTTACCCGCCCAGGCGGACGCATCGGCCTGACGACGTGGGATCCCGACGGCGGGATCGGCGAGTTCTTCAAGATGCTCAGCCAGTTCCAGCCCCCGCCCCCGGAGGGAGCAGGCAACCCGCTGGACTGGGGCCGTGAGGAGCACGCACGGGAGTTGCTCGGAGACGACTTCGAGCTCAGGTTCGTGCACGGTCAGGATCCGCAGGTCGGCGAGTCAGGCGAAGAGATCTGGCAGCTCTTCGTCACGTCGTTCGGTCCTGTGAAGACGTTGTACGCCTCGCTCGACGAACCGCGTCGCGAGGAGTTGCACAACGCCTACGTCAAGCATCTCGAAGAGCATCGGCAAGGCGGCAAGATCGAGGCTCCGCGCGAGTACCTGATCATCCTCGGTACGCGGCGCTGATGGCAGCCGTTTCTCTCAGCAACGAGGTCACTGAGCTGCTCCAGGAGCTCATCCGCGTCGACACCACGAATCCGCCGGGGAACGAGACGGCCGCCGCCGAGCTCTTGCGTGCGTATCTCGAGGAGAGCGGCGTGGCCTGCGAGCTCATCGCGAGGGTGCCGGAACGCGCGAACCTCGTCGCCCGCATCCCCGGCACCGGTGACGGGCCGACGCTGCTCTTCCTCTCGCACACGGACGTCGTCCTCGCGGACGCCGCCGAATGGTCCGCCGACCCCTTCGGCGGCGAGCTCCGCGACGGCGAGGTCTGGGGCCGCGGTGCGCTCGACATGAAGGGACAGGTCGCCGCCAGTGCGGTCGCGATCGCTTCCCTCGCACGGGACGGCTTCGAGCCCGCCGGCGATCTGATCTTCGCGGCGACCGCCGACGAGGAGGTCGGTGCGGGCTTCGGCGCGCAGTGGTTGTGCGAGGCGCATCCCGACGCAGTCCGCTGCGACTACCTGATCAACGAAGGCTCGGGTGACCGGCTCGAGCTCGGCGGGAAGCCGTTCTACATCTGTTCCGTCGCGGAGAAGATGAGTGCGCCGTTCCTCGTGCGCGTCCGCGGACGCAGCGGTCATGCGTCGATGCCGGGCATCGCCGACAACGCGCTCGTAAAGGCTGCGCCGATGATCACGGCGCTCGGCGAGTATCAACCCGAGCGCAGGCTGACACCCGAGGTCGAGGCGCTGCTCGAGACGGTGACCGGCGAGAAGCCGAGTACTCCGGACGAGGCGCTCGAGCGGGCCCGCGCCATCGGCCAGACGTTCGCCGAGATGGTCGAGCCGCTGCTGGCGATGACGTTGTCGCCGACGATGGTGTCCGCGTCGCAGAAGCGCAACGTCATTCCCGCGATCTGCGACGTGACGGTGGACTCGCGCCTGCTGCCGGGAATGTCGCCCGACGAACAGCACGAGGTCGTGCGCGGGATCCTGGGCGACGCTGAGTACGAGCTCGAGGTGCTGGAGTCGCACGGCGGGACGCGCTCGCCGATCGAGACGCCTCTGTGGGACGCGGTCGCCTCCTGGGTGCAGGAAGTCGAGCCCGAGGCGAAGCCGGCGCCGATCTGCGTGGCGGGCTTCACGGACAGCCACTGGTTCAGGGAGGGCTTCGGCGCGGTCGCCTACGGCTTCTTCCCGGCCCGGGCGATGGACCTCGAGGTGGCCGCCAGGCTCATCCACTCCGCGGACGAGCGGGTGCCGGTGGAGGACCTGGAGCTCGGCGTGAGCTTCCTCCGCCACGCTGCCCAGACTGTTCTAGCGGTCTGATTTGCGGAATTCAGCGGTCTGATTTGCGGAATTCGACTCTGAGTCGATAACGTCGGTCCCATGACCGAAGAGAAGATCCGGCTCGGCGGAATGGCCCTCGCCAACGGCGTGCTCGTGCACGGGCCGAAGGCCTGGGCCTGTGCGATCCGCACGGACGACGGCCGAATCAAGGTGGCTGCAGAACGCAAGCGCTTCGATGTCACGAGAATCGAGAGCCCGTTCCTCCGCGGCCCCATTCGTCTGTTGGACGCCGTCTCGATCCTGCCGCAGATTCACCGTCAGCTACCGGAGGCGAAGCTGCCGTTCCAGCGTCCCGGCGTGCTGGCCGCAATGCTCGGCAGCGCGGCCGTCGTGCGCGTGCTGCGCAGCTCGCCAAACGTGGGGCTCGCGGCGCGGGAGCTCGTCAGCGGCCTGCTCTCCGTCGCACCGGCGGCTCTGGCGCTCCGTAGTTCCGACGTTGCCGCCTACCACGGCGCCGAGCACATCTCCATCGGTACCTACGAGCACGGCAAGCCCGCGGAGAAGGAACACGAGCGCTGCGGCTCGCACCTGCTCGGGCCGCTTCTTGCCACTACGGCGATCGGCAACGTGCTCGCGTCGCGTGCGCCGGCCCACCTGCGGACCCCGGCGCGGCTCGGCGCCCAGCTGTTCGCGGTGGCAGCCTCGACCGAGATCTTTGGCTGGATGGTCCGCAATCCGGAGAGGCGACTCGCCCGCGCGCTCGCGAAGCCCGGCCACGAGCTCCAGCACCGGATTGCAACCGTCGAGCCCACGGCGCCGCAGATCGAGGTCGCAGAGGCCGCGCTCGCGGCCTGCCTCGAGCTCGAACGGGCGTAAGCGCGTGGCTGTCAAGGAACGCACGCACGAGCGTCTCCCGCCCGATGTCTTCGACCTGCCGGTCGAAAAGATGCGCGAGGGCTACTACGCGGACGCGTACTTCAACCACGCCCGTGACACGCTCCTGCAGGACGGTCGGCGCCCGCGCGTCGTAATGCAGACCTTCCAGAAGAAGGACGCATACCTCGGCGGGATGGACGAAGCGATCGCGATCCTCAAGCTCTGCTCACACGACTGGGATCAACTCACCGTGCATGCGCTCTATGACGGCGACCGGATCGCGCCCTGGGAGACGGTGATGACGATCGAAGGCGACTACACGCTCTTCGCGCACCTCGAGACCGCGTATCTCGGCGTGCTCGCGCGGCGGACGCTGATCACGACCAACGTCGTTCGCGTGCTGGAGGCGGCAAACGGCAAGCCGATCATCTTCATGCCCGCCCGCCATGATCACCATCGCGTGCAGACGGGTGACGGGTACGCGGCGTACGTCGCGGGCCAGGTCGCCGGCGCGCCGATCGGCGTGACCACGGACGAGCAGGCGTCGTGGTGGGGCGGGCGTGGTATCGGCACGGTGCCACACTCGCTGATCGCGTCGTACGGAGGAAACACCGTGCTTGCTGCGACGAAGTTCGCTGAGTGGGCAACCGACGACATCAACATCACCGTGCTCGTCGACTTCGAGAACCACTCCGTCGAGACGGCGCTCGACGTGGCACGCGTTCTCGGGCCCAAACTGTGGGGGGTGCGCCTCGACACGTCGGAGATGCTCGTCGACCGCTCGTTGTGGGAGGAGATGGGCGACTTCAACCCGACCGGGGTGAACGAGCGCCTCGTGCGCAAGGTGCGTGACGCGCTCGACAACGACGGCTTCGAGCACGTGAAGATCGTCGTCTCGGGCGGCTTCACGATCGACAAGATCGGCGAGTTCGAGCAGAAGGGCGTGCCCGTGGACGCGTACGGCGTCGGCTCGTCCCTGATCCGCGGATCGAACGACTTCACTGCCGACATCGTCCTCACGGACGGCCGCGCGTCGGCGAAGGTCGGCCGCACGTACAGGCCGAACTCGCGGCTCGAGCTCGTCGCGTGATCCTGTGGGACGTTGATACACAGGTCGACTTCATGCTTCCGGACGGGAAGCTCTACGTCCCGCAGGCCGAAGAGACCGTGCCTGCGATGGCGCGGCTCGTCGAGGCGGGACGCGCTGCAGGGATCGTCCACGTGGCCTCCGCCGACGACCACGAGCTCACTGACGAGGAGATCTCGGAAAACCCGGACTACCGCACGACCTATCCGCCGCATTGCCTGCGGGGCACGCGCGGTGCGCGCAAGCTCCCGGAGACCGAGCAGGTAGATCCGGTCCCGATCACCTTCGAGCGACTGCCCGAGCGCTACCTGGGTGGGCGGGAGTTCCTGCTGCTGAAGAAGAGCTTCGACGTCTTCACGAACCCGAACACCGAACGTCTGCTCGAGTGGCTGGACCCGGAGGAGATCGTCGTCTTCGGCGTTGCGACTGACGTCTGCGACGACGCCGCGATCAGGGCGTTCCTCGCGAGGGGCCGCAAGGTCAAGTTCGTCGAGGACGCCGCGCGAGGTCTGGACGAAAGCCGGGTCGCCTCCTCTATGGCTGCCTGGCGGGAGGGCGGGGTGGAGTTCACGACGGCCGACGAGGTCGTAGCCTCTCTCACTAACTAAGGGTCACCTTCGCATTTGCCGATGGAGGCTCCGTGCCCGGCCTATCCTGGATCGACGAGATCCCGGCCATCGCAGAGCAGTGGTTGCCCCTCATGTTCTTCCTCTGCATGCTGGCGATCGTCTACCTCCTGTGGCGAACGCTGCAGATGATGCCGCGCGTCAAGCCGACCTACGTCCACGCCGGCTCGCGTGAATCTGTGGCGCTCTCGGAGGTCGCCGGTGTCACGGAAGCGAAGGCGGAGCTGCAGGAAGTCATCGACTTCCTCAAGCATCCCAAGCGCTTCGAGCAGCTCGGCGCGAAGGTGCCCAAGGGCATCCTCCTGTACGGTCCGCCGGGGACCGGCAAGACGATGCTCGCAAAGGGCGTCGCAGGCGAGTCCGGCGCGAAGTTCTACTCGCAGAGCGCGTCGGCGTTCGTCGAGATGTTCGTCGGCCTCGGCGCTGCACGGATGCGAAAGCTTTTCGAAGAAGCTCGGAAGAACGCGCCGTCGATCATCTTTATCGACGAGCTCGATGCGGTCGGTGCTGCGCGGACCGGCCAGGGCTTTACGAGAGAGCAGGACCAGACGCTCAACCAGCTCCTCGTCGAGCTCGACGGATTCTCGCCCAGCGAACAGGTCGTCGTCATGGGCGCCTCCAACCGCCTACAGGATCTCGACCCTGCACTTCTACGGCCGGGGCGCTTTGACCGGCAGATGCTCGTTGGTCCCCCCGACCTCTCCGGCCGTGAGGCGATCCTCTACGTGCACACGCGCAACAAGCCCCTGGCCGCCGACGTGGATCTCGGCGTGATCGCGAGGCAGACCTCCGGTCTGACCGGCGCCGATCTTGCAAACCTGGCCAACGAGGCCGCCATCTTCGCCGGCCGCCGCGACGCGCAGTACATCTCCGCCGGGGACTTCGACGCGGCTCTCGAACGCGTGGTCGCGGGTCTCCAGCAGAGAAAGATGCTGACCGAGAAGGAACGCCGGATCCTTGCGTATCACGAGGCGGGCCATGGTCTCATGTCCGTCCTCATGGGCGAGATCGCCCCTGTGCAGAAGGTCACGATCGTCTCGCGCGGTACCGCGCTTGGCTACACGCTCAACCTTCCTTCGGAAGACCGTTACCTGGAGACCAAGGAAGAGCTGATCGACATGCTCAAGATCGCCCTGGCCGGACGCGCGGCGGAACACGTGGTCTTCGGGCGGGTGACGAATGGCGCCGCGAACGATCTGGAGAAGGCGACGGAGATCGCACGCGCAATGGTGTTCGAGTGGGGTATGTCCGAAGGGGTCACGTCTCGCACGCTGCGCGCCGACAACTACGCGCTCTCAGAAGAGACGAAGCGGCTGCGCGACAACGAGCAGGCGAGGCTCACAGACGAGGCGTACGCCGAGGCCATTCGCTTGATCAAGAAGCACCGCGCTCCGCTCGACCGTCTCACGCATGCGCTGCTGGAGAAGGAGACGCTCGGCCGCGCAGAGGTCATGCAGCTGCTCGCCGGCCTCGAGATCGAGTCGAGTGCGTCCGAGAAGGTCGGCGTGCCGCAGGTGCTCGCCCTGCCGGGCGACTGACCCTCGCACGGGTAGCATCGGCCCTGTGCGGCCGCGGGGGATTCATCACTTGGGAGTTGCCGTCGAGGATCTCGACGCGGCCCTCGCAACATACGAGCGGCTTTTCGGAGCCGAGGTCGAGCATCAGGCAACTGTCGGCGATCAGGGTGTCCGGGCAGCCTCACTTCGGATTGGGGAAGGCCGCCTTGAGCTACTCGAGCCGCTCGGCGAGGACACACCGGTGGGGCGCTTTCTCGCCAAGCGCGGCCCCGGAATGCACCACGTCGCGTACGAGGTGAACGACCTCGACGCCACGCTCGCTGAGCTCGTCGGCGCCGGCGCGAATCTCATCGACGAGCGCCCCCGCGAAGGTCTATTCGGGCTGGAGGTCGCGTTCGTGCATCCTGATTCAGTCCACGGCGTCCTGTCGGAGGTGGTTTCCAGTGTCTAAAGCGGACCGTGTTCGCATCGAGATCGCCTTCGACGGCGGCCAGATCATGGGAGCGTTCGTCTCCCCGTCGAGCGCCGATGCTCTCGAGCAGGCCCTCGGCGCGGCGGACGTTCGCGCCGGAGCCGGCGAGGCGGCCCTTTCGCTGGAGGCCGAGGACGGGCGCTTCACCATTGCGCTCCAGCGGGTGGTCTACGTCAAGAGGTTCGCCCGCGACAGCAAGATCGGCTTCGGGTGAGTCCTCAGGCTCTCCTGCGTTAGAAGGCCTCTCTGCCGGGGCATCTCATTCTGATGGCCGAAGAAGCCACGACCGCTGAAGTGCGCCCTGCCCAGGGGTCGACGGCCGATGTCCGGCAGCTCGTCGAGCGCGCGCAGCAAGGCGACCGTGGCGCCCTCGAGGAGCTCTACCTCCTCCACTTCGATCGCATCTACAGCTATCTGCATATGAGCGTCGGAAACCGACACGACGCGGAGGACCTGACGACGCAGACCTTCATGAAGATGCTCGAGTCGATCAAGCGCTTCCGCTGGCAGTCGGCGCCCTTCTCGGCCTGGCTCTTTCGCATCGCCCACAACCTGGCCATGGATCACTTCCGCGCCAGTAGGCGGTGGCAGCCGGAGGAAGAGGTCCCCGAGCCGGTCGGCGAGAGCGAGCCTTCGGCGGAAGCGGCGGCGTTCCAGTCGATCGGGCGTCAGAGCATGCTCGAGCTGATCGAGGACCTCTCCCAGGAGCAGAAGCAGGTCCTGACCCTCAAGTTCGTCTTCAATCTCCCGAACGCGGAGGTTGCGACGGTCCTCGGCAAGACCGAGGGTGCGATCAAGTCCCTGCAGCATCGTGCGCTCGTGTCGCTGCAGAAGCAGATAAGTAACGACTAGTGGCTCTCGAGGTCGGGATCGTCGGGCTGCCGAGCTCCGGCAAGTCGACGCTGTTCCACGCGCTGACCGGCGCGCGGGCGACCGGCGACGTCGGGATGGCCGCGATCCCGGACACTCGGCTCACGCGCGTCGCGGAGGCGATCAAGCCACGCAAGGTCACGCCCGCGGCGATTCGCGTGGTCGAGGTGCGCGGGACCGGCCCGGAGTTGCTCGGAAACCTGCGACAAGTGGATGCGCTGCTCGTCGTGCTCGACGGTTTCTCCGGCACGCGTGTCCCGGCCGACGACCTCGAGACCCTTCGGCTGGAGCTGCTCGTCGCCGACCGCGACCACGTCGAGCGCCGGCTCGAGCGCGTGGCGAAGCAGGCGAAGTCCGGAGAGCAGAAGCTGAAGCAAGAGGTCGCCGACCTCGAGCGAGTGCTGGCGCACGTCGACGGGGGCGGCTCGCTTGCGGACTATCCGGCTGAGCTACCCCCCGAGCTCGAGCCGCTGACGACGAAGCCGCTGCTGGCCGTCGAGAACGGGGCGGGCGGGATCGACCTCAAGCTCGAAGCGGAGCTCGCCGAGCTCTCGCACGACGAGGCCGCCGCCTTCCGCGAAGGCGCATCGGCGCTGGAGGAAGTGGTGCGTCGCCTGAGTGAGGAGCTCGGGCTGATCAGCTTCTTCACCGCAGGTGACAAGGAGACGCGCGCCTGGACGTTGCGTCGCGGCCAGAACGCGCTCGAGGCCGCCGCCACGATTCACTCGGACATGGCCCGCGGCTTCATCCGCTGCGAGGTGATCCGCTGGGACGATCTGGTCGAGGCGGGCTCGCACGCGGAGGCTGCGCGCCGCGGGCTGCAGCGACTCGAGGGGAAGACCTATGTCGTTCAGGACGGAGATGTGCTGAACGTCCGGTTCAACGTTTAGTCAGTGCCTTTGACCGCCTGCACGATGGCGCTGTGCATGCCGTCCGCGACGCGGTGCGTGAAGTGGACCGAGATGTCGGCGAAACCGGCTTCGCGCAGTCCCTTCTCGTACTCGCCCTGGGACAGCGCTCCGGCGATGCAGCCGACGTAGCTGCCGCGTTCCGCGCGCTCTCCCGGTGAGAGACGGTCCTCGGCGACGACGTCGGAGATGCCGACGCGCCCACCGGGTCGCAGCACGCGGAAGATCTCGGTCAGCACGCGCTGCTTGTCGGTCGAGAGGTTGACGACGCAGTTCGAGATGACCACGTCGATCGAGTCGGCGGGCAGAGGGATGTCCTCGATCTCGCCCTTGAGGAAATGCGCATTAGTCACGCCCGCCTCGGCCGCGTTTCGCCTTGCGAGCTCGAGCATCTCGTCGGTCATGTCGACGCCGTACGCAAGGCCGGTCGGCCCGACGCGCTTCGCGGAGAGGAGAACGTCGATACCGCCTCCCGACCCGAGGTCAAGCACAGCCTCGCCTTCTCGGAGTTCTGCCACGGCGGTCGGGTTTCCGCAGCCGAGGCTCGCCAGAACGGCTGTCTCGGGAAGATCGCCGCGGGCCTCCAGGTCGTACAGCGCGGCCCCGAAGGCTTCCGGCCCAGCATCGCCGCAACAGCCGTTCTCCTCGCAACAGGAGGGGCCGGCACACCCCGCGCCGGTTGCCGCCTGGCGCGCCGCTTCGGCGTAGCGGGAGCGGATCTCCTCCTTCAGCTCCGTGCTCATGACGCTCCTTTCATCGACTTCTGTCGATGCATGTATATTGATAGTTGTCGATGAAGTCAATAGCCGTCCTTCCGGCCATCTGCTGCGGGCCCGGGGCGGAGCCGCTCTCCGAGACCGAACGTGAAGAGATCGCGGCTCGCTTCAAGGCGCTTGCCGACCCGACCCGCGTGGCGATCATCAACTGCCTTTCCGCGGCCGACGAGGTCTGCGTCTGCAATCTCACCGCCACCTTCGACCTCTCGCAGCCGACCATCTCGCACCACCTGAAGACTCTGCGGGAGGCGGGCCTCGTCGAATCGTCTCGTCGTGGAACTTGGGCGTACTACCGCCTCGTACCGGAGGCGATCGACGAGCTTCGCGGAGCGCTCGGCGCATGAACGTTCTCTTCGTCTGCAAGCAGAACGCCGGACGCTCGCAGATGGCTCAGGCGCTGTACGCGCGTCGAGGCGGCAACGCACGGTCGGCGGGAACGACTCCCGAAGAGCACGTGCACCCCGAAGTTGCGGAGCTCATGCCGGAGCTCGCCGACCGGGTCCCGAAGCGGCTCGAGCAGTCGGACGCAGAGTGGGCCGACCTCGTCGTCACCATGGGTTGCGGGGACGCGTGTCCCGTCATCCCTGGCAAGCGCTATGTGGACTGGGAGCTGCAGGATCCGGCGGGGCAGGACCGCGATACGGTGCGCAAGATCCGTGACGAGATCGCGCGTCGAATCGAAGAGCTTCCGGTCTAGCCCGCCGAGATCAGTGCGACGCCCGCGAGGGTCAGCACGATGCCGGCCTCCTGCGGACGCGCCACGCGTTCCGCGAGCACGACCCGAGCAAGCACGACGGTCACGATCGGATAGAGCGACGCGAGAACCGAGGTAACGCTCACCAGCCCGCTCGTCGACGCGGCGGCGAAGAGCAAATTGCCGAGCATGTCCCCGATCCCGATCAGCGCGAGGATGGGAATCTGCACCGGCTCGATCGCGAGCGTGGGCCGGCGGATCGCAACCGCTGCGAGGATCACGGACGACGAGGTCATCCGGAAGATCAGCGACGCCCACCAGAAGTCGGCGTTGCCCGCTGCGTGCATCGCAGGGAAATAGCCGCCGAAGCCGACCGCCGCCAGCAACGCCAGCCCGACTCCGGCCGCGACCTTCGGTCCGCCGCGGCCCGGCTCTCGCGACGCGAGAAAGACGCCGCCGAGCGCGGCCGCGATGCCGAAGAGCTGCCAGGCGGACGGCCGCTCGCCGGTCACGATCCCGAACGTGACCGGCACGACGGCGGAGATCCCCGCGATGGGCGCGACGATGCTCATCGCGCCGACCGCCATGCCGCGGTAGTACGCGTACAGCCCGAGCGTTCCCGACACCGCCGCCGGGACCGCGAGCAGCGCCGCGGAATCCGCGGGCCCCTTGCCCCGGACCGCCACCACCGCTGCAATGGCCACCAGGCCACCTAGCTGCACGTAGAAGAGGACCCGGAGCGCACCGTACGTGCGGCCCTTGAGCGGCCCGAAGAAGTCCGCGACACCCCACGTCAGGCTCGCGCCCAGCGCGAGTGCGACCGCCTTCACCCGTCGAAGCTACCTCGTGCGCTTCGTTCTCTGGGTGTTCAACCGGATCCAAGAGCTGCGTTAGACGGCGGTACGAGCGAAGCTCGCACCGCCTCTATGCGGCGTCGCCGAGTCGACGCCTCAGCTATTCGGGTATTGGCCGCGTTGCGGCTACCGCATCGAGCTGGTTTGCGTGGTAGAGCACGGACGCCTCGGCGGTGCGTGCGGCGCGGGCGTCGTGATGGCACGAGATCGCGTGCAGGAGCTCGGCGCGCGCGTCGACCTCGAGGGGCGCCGCCCGCTCCTCGACCATCCGCAGGCCGAGGTGGACGTGACCGAGCAGTCGCCCCTCGTCCGTCTGGCGGAAGGTCGGGCCCGCGGTCAGCTCTGCGATCCGGCCGACGTCGTGCAGCAAAGCGGCCGACAGCAGCAGGTCGGACCGAAGCCTCGGATGAAGCTGCGCCGTCTCGCGGCAGATCGTCGTCACTCCGACCGTGTGCTCGAGCAGGCCGCCCGCGTAGGAGTGATGCGTCTCGGCTGCAGGCAGCCGCCGCAGGGAGCGGCGCACGACGTCATCCGCCAGGAAGCGCCCGACGACTCCTGCAAGCCCCGGATGTGCAATCTCGCCGGCCAGGAACTCGAGGAAGCCGTCTAACTCGTCCGCGTCACGCCGCATCGCCGGCGAAAGGGTCGCCGGGTCCGCGTCGGGCGCGGCCTCCAGCGTGCGCACGTCCAGCTGCAGTCGGTCGCGGAACTTCTCCACCCGGCCGAGCACGCGCACGGCGTCTCCCTCGGCGAAACGGGCATCGAGGAGCTCGACGTCGTGCCACACACGCGCGTCGATGCGGCCGCTCGGATCGACGAGCTCGAGCGCGAGGTACGGAGCGCCGCCGCGTGTGCGCAAACGCTGCTTCCGCGCGACCGCATAGATCCCCTCGACGACGCGCTCTTCAGCCAGCTCTGCGATCGCGCTCATCAGCCGTTCCTCGGCTGATGAGCAAGGGAAGGGGAGTCGGGGGAAACCGTGCGGTTTCCCCGCTCGGTCTCCTCAGCACACGCGGCGATCTCAGCGGCGCGTGAGCTGAGGTGAACAAAAAAGAAGGGGGCACGTGGGGGAAACATGGGTTCCACCACGGGAGAGAGACGAAGTCGAACGACGCTCACACGGTCAAGTCTAGGTCCGGCGACGGATGCTAGGGTCGGCTCAGATGGCAGTGGTCAAGCCGTTTCGCGCCGAACGCTACGACCCTGCGATGGTGGGGGCGCTCGAGCCGCTCGTGGCGCCTCCGTACGACGTCATCTCGCCCGAGGCGCGCGCCGACTATCTCGCCAGGAGCCCGTACAACGTCGTGCATCTGACGCTGCCAAACGACGAGGAACAGGCCGGCCGTGACCTGGCCGAGTGGCGGCGTCAGGGGGTGCTAGTCCGTGACGACGAGCCCAGCTACTGGTTCCTCTCGCAGGACTACGTGGGTCCCGACGGCGTCGAGCGCACGCGTTCCGGCCTGATTGCATCGCTCAAGGCGGAGCCGTACGAGAGAGGCGTCGTGCTGCCGCACGAGCGCACCCACCGCGGGCCGAAGGAAGGACGCTTGCGGTTGCTCCGAGCAACGCAGACCCAGCTCGAGCCGATCTTCCTGCTCTACGAGGGCGACCCGCTCGAGCCGCCGGATCGCGCGCCGGACTTGCAGAGCGGCGGCGACAAGCTGTGGCGGATCCACAATGTGCCGAGCTTCGAGAACACGGAGCTCCTGATCGCGGACGGTCACCATCGTTACGAGACGGCGCTCGCCTTCGCCGACGAAGGTGGGTCGCCCTCTCTCATGGTCGTGCTCGTTCCGACCAGGCAGGCGGGCCTGACGATCTTCCCCACGCATCGCATCGCACAGCACGTGAACGGCGTCAAAGGCACGCCGATCGACGAGCCAGGGGAGGAGCTGCCAGGCGTCGTCCTCTATCGCGGCAGCGGCTATGAGCTCCTGGACGGCGACGGGCTCGACGTCGAGATCGTCGAGCGCATCG
>Ga0184612_10000699_pt1 | contig 15755 bp, 12 predicted proteins | sample PLM3_60_coex_FD_133163 | JGI IMG/M metagenome (GOLD analysis project Ga0184612, IMG submission 133163) | Groundwater sediment microbial communities from an aquifer in East River, Colorado, USA - PLM3_60_coex | ecosystem: Environmental > Terrestrial > Soil > Riparian zone | place: USA: East... | reverse complement strand
GATCTCACCCGGTTGACACGGGACGCGGATTGCGCGGATCTCACCCGGTTGACACGGGACGCGGATTACGCGGATCTCACCCGGTTGACACGGGACGCGGATTTCGGATCTTGAGGATCTTATGCAGAAAGATCCGCGTGATCCGCGTCCCGTGGGAAGAGGAATCCGTGATCCGCGTCCCGTGAGAAAGTCGGTGGTCTGCGCGGAGTGACAGATCCGTAGTCGGTGCCGCCCTCGATCCGCGTGCCAGCTCGACGATTCAGAATTCAGGTCGAGTGTCCCATCCTGCGCCACTTCAGCACGCCTATTCACACGATTTCATAGTCGTAATCTGCCTGTAACGATCACACTGTCAAGTGCTTATGGGCGGTCGAGCCTTGCTGGTCCATCGATTGCTCCTTGCGGGCACGGGGAGGAGCTAGCCATGGAGAGAGTCAGTTTCAAACTCGCCGCATCTGCGGTGATGATCATGTGCGCCGCGGGGAGCGCGCAGGCAGCGGCGGCTGCTGGTCAGGATCAGGAGCAGAGAGCTGAGGGGCGTCAGACACACGTCGATCACGATCGATGGAAGCAGGTGGTAGTGACTGCCGCCTTCGTAGATACAGACGAGGAGACCGTTACGTTGCGCGGTCTCTATTTCGGCAGGAAGGCGCCGGCGGTCTTCTGCGAGACCGAGCGCATGAAGGTGCTGCGTGCGAGCGACACGGAAGTGGTCGTGCGTTTCCCGAAAGCGGTGAAAGACGGCACGTACCTGTTCACCGTGGCGCGTGGAAATCTCGATCACGAGCGCGGCGCGATGTACGTTGCGAAAGTGACGGTTGGGGCCGGTGGAGGAGGAGAGACTGAGCCGGGCGCCCAGGGACCTCCAGGGCCGGAAGGCCCCGCAGGTCCTCAGGGTCCCGCGGGCGCGGCTGGTGCGACTGGCCCGGAAGGTCCGGTTGGTGCTCAGGGGCCCGCTGGGGCGGCAGGAGCGGTTGGTCCGGCTGGCGCGGCGGGGTCGGCGGGTCCGCAGGGTCCGGCAGGACCGCAAGGTCCGGCTGGCGCCGCAGGAGCGCCTGGGTTGCCAGGTGGACAGGGTCCGGCGGGCCCGGCTGGTCCAGCGGGCGGACTGAACGGGTACGAGCTTGCCTGGCAGGACAGCACGCTCGGAACCGTGGCCATGAATGCGGCCGTGTCGGCGTTTGCCGCGTGTTCTGACGGCAAGATGCCACTCGGCGGCGGCTACGAGCCAGTGCCGAGCACGGGCAACGCAATTTGGCTCACTCCTGTCTCGTCAGGGCCATCGGCCACTGCTGCAACGCCTCCGGTCAACGGATGGAGCGTGACTCTGCGCAATATCACCGCTCAAAGTCGCGCCAATGTGCAGTTCCGTGTCTGGGCGGTCTGCGTGGTTCAGCCGTAAAGTTGCGTTGCGTCGTTGAATGAGCGAGCCGCGCGGTGAAAGCCGCGCGGCTTGTTTATTGAGGTTTGTCTGCATTTCTTAATGCGCTTGGGGCCCCACCCCAAGCGCTCTCGCGCGGCGACTGCGCGCCGCGCTCGGGCCGCAGGCGCTCCCCAACCTCCTTCCTCCTGTCTCCTAGCTCCCAGCTCCTATCTCCTACGGCTATAATGTCTTGGTCCATGAAAGTCACGGCCGAGACCGATAAGCAGCGCTGGGAGCGAGAGACACTCGAGCCCACGCTGAAGAAGTCGCCTGAGCGTCGTGGCCCGTTCGCGACCATCTCCGGGCGCCCGATCGACCGTCTGTACACGCCCGACGACCTCACGGACTTCGACTTCCAGAAGGACCTCGGCCATCCCGGGGTCTTCCCCTACACTCGCGGCATCCATCCGACCGGTTATCGCGGCAAGCTGTGGACGATGCGGCAGTTCGCTGGGTTCGGCACGCCCGAGGAGACCAACGCGCGCTACAAGGCGCTGCTCCAGGCGGGCGGCACCGGCCTGAGCGTCGCCTTCGATCTGCCGACCCTGATGGGCCGCGACCCCGACCACGAGCTGTCGCTCGGCGAAGTGGGGAAGTGCGGCGTCAGCATTGTCTCGCTCGCCGACATGGAACGGTTGTTCGACGGCATCACGCTCTCGGACATCACGACGTCGATGACTATCAACTCGCCGGCATCGATGATCTTCGCGATGTACCTCGTCGTCGCCGAAAAGCAAGGCGCCGACTGGAAGACGCTGTCGGGGACGATCCAGAACGACATCCTGAAAGAGTTCATCGCGCAGAAGGAGTACATCTATCCTCCGCGCGAGTCGATGCGGCTCATCACCGACGTCTTTGCGTTCTGCTCGAAGGAAGTGCCGCGCTGGAACACCGTGTCGGTGAGCGGGTATCACATCCGCGAGGCCGGTTCGACGTCGCTGCAGGAGCTGGCGTTCACACTGCGCGACGGGATCGAGTACGTGCAATACGGCATCGACGCGGGCCTCGACGTCGACGATTTCGCGCCGCGGATTTCGTTCTTCTTCAACTCGCACAGCGACTTCTTCGAGGAGATCGCCAAGTTCCGCGCGGCGCGCAAGCTCTGGGCGGAAGTGATGCGTGACCGGTTCCACGCGCGGCACGAGCGGTCGTGGAAGCTGCGCTTCCACACGCAGACCGCCGGTGTTTCCCTCACCGCCCAGCAGCCGTACAACAACGTGGTCCGGACGGCCCTGCAGGCGCTGGCGGCCGTGATGGGCGGAACCAACTCGCTCCATACGAACTCGCTCGACGAGGCGCTGGCGCTCCCGACCGCCGAGGCGGCGACGCTGGCGCTGCGGACGCAGCAGATCATCGCGCACGAAAGCGGTGTGACGAACTCCGTGGATCCGTTTGGCGGCTCGTACTTCGTCGAGCGGCTGACGCTCGACATGGAGCGCGGGGCGAAGGAGTACTTCGACGTCATCGACCGCATGGGCGGGATGGTCGAGGCAATCGAGGAAGGATTCCCGCAGAAAGAGATCGCGGAAGCGTCCTACCGGTTCCAGGAGGCCGTCGAGCGCCGCGAGAAGGTCATTGTCGGGGTCAACGACTTTGTCCAGAACGACGAGCCGCCGATGAATATCCTCTACATCGACGAGACGACCGCGGGCACGCAGCTCGCCCGGCTCGAGCAGTTGCGGGCGACGCGGGACAACGACCGCGTGCGGCGATCGCTCGACGCGCTCGCCGACACGGCACGCGGCCGTGGCAATACGATGTATCCCCTGCTCGAATGCGTGCGCGCGTACGCCACGGTCGGAGAAATGTGCGACGCGTTGCGGAACGTCTGGGGCGAGTACGAAGAGGTGCCAATTATCTAGCTGCCAGCTTCTCGCTCCCAGCTTCCCGCTTGAAGTCGGAAGCGGAAGGTGCGCTGGAAGCTGGAAGCTGGAAGCCGGAAGCTGGAAGCTGGAAGCTGGAAGCTGATGCGCAAGATCCGTGTCGTTATCGCGAAGCCTGGCCTCGATGGGCACGATCGCGGGGCCAAGGTGATCGCTCGCGCCCTCAGGGACGCGGGGATGGAGGTCATTTACACCGGCCTCCGCCAGACGCCGGAGCAGATTGTCGCGGCTGCGTTGCAGGAGGACGCGGATGTGATCGGGTTGTCGATCCTGTCCGGCGCCCACATGCACATCTGCCCGCGCGTCATGGAGCTGCTGAAGGAACGTAAACTGGACGACGTGCTCGTGGTCGTCGGCGGGATTATCCCCGACGTCGACATCGCGAAGCTGCAGAGCATCGGTGTGAAAGGCATCTTCCTGCCGGGGACGCCCATGCAGCAGATCATCGATTTCATCCGTGCGCACGTCCGTGCGCGCGTGGAGCAGACGTAGTGCATCCCAAGCTGCTGCTCGCTGACGACAGCGTCACCATTCAACGCGTGATCGAGCTGACGTTCGCCGACGAGGACGTCCAGGTGCTGGCCGTCGGCGACGGACAGCAGGCGATCGATCGCGTGCGAACCGACCGCCCCGATATCGTGCTGGCCGACGTGGGCATGCCCGAGCTGGACGGCTACGAAGTGGCGGCGTTCATCAAATCAGACCCCGAGCTCGCCCACATTCCCGTGCTGCTCCTGACGGGCGCGTTCGAGCCGATCGACGAGGCGAGAGCGCGCGCGGTCGGCTGCGATGGCGTTCTCGTGAAGCCGTTCGAGCCTCAGATGGTGATCAGCCGGGTGCGCGATCTGCTCGCGGGCAATCGCGGCGTCGGCAAGACCGGGAGCGCCGTCCACGCCGCATCGGCGCCCGTGCCGGCGCCCCCGCCGGCGTCTGCTCCCGCAGTGCCCGCGGGATCGCTTGAAGACTACTTCGACCGCCTCGACGCCGCGCTGGCCAGCAAGGGTGCGCCTGCGCCGACCCTCGTTCCGGTGCCCGCTGCGGCGCCCCCTCCGGCCGCGGCGCCGAGACCGCATCTCTCGGTCGCGCCGGCGGCGGCCGTGACGCAATCGCCGCACGCCGACCTGGACATGACTGGCTGGAATCCGTCCGCGCTGCCGGAGCCGGTCGAGAAGGAGGCGCCAGAAGCGTCGCCCGCGGTTCAGCCCATGCCTGCCAAACCAGCGCCGCAGATGGTCATTGCGGCTGCGCCACCGGTGCCCCCGGCCAGCGCGCCGATTCTGGCAAGCGCGCCGAGCCTGGTGAGCCCACCAAGCCAACCGAGCCCACCCAGTCTGGACCAGGCCTTTGCCGCCCTGCTGGCTGCCGAGCAGGGGCAGGCCGCATCGTCTCCGCGGCGCGTCGAGCCGGGGTCCGGGGAATGGCCCGAGGCAGTGCCCGACGCGGTGATTGACGCGGTGGTCAGCAAGGTTATCGCCCGGATGGGCGACGAGTCGATGCGAGCCGCCGTGCTCGACGCCGCCGAGCGCCTGGTGCGCGAAGAAATCGACCGGATCAAGAATGCCCGGTAGAGGCGATCTCACAACCACTTGCTGTGTTGTCCGTGTTGTCCGCGGCTGGAACAGCCGTGTTGTCCGTGTTGTCTGTGGCTGTCCTTCATGTCTGACGGTGTAGATCACTCCTATCCCATCGCGGTTCCCGAGAAGCCGGCGCTCGAAGGTTTGGAGCAGAAATGGACCGAGCGCTGGGATGCTGACGCCCTGTATCGATTCGATCGCACGCGGCCGCGTGACGAGGTGTATGCGATCGACACGCCGCCACCGACGGTCAGCGGCTCGTTGCACGTCGGCCATGTCTTTTCCTACACGCACACCGACGTGGTCGCGCGTTTCCAGCGAATGCGCGGCAAGGCGGTGTTCTATCCGATGGGATGGGACGACAACGGGTTGCCGACCGAGCGGCGGGTGCAGAACTATTTCGGTGTGCGGTGCGACCCGTCGCTGCCGTTCGATCCGTCCTTCACGCCGCCGGAGAAACCGGGGAAGCAGCCCATTCCAGTCTCGCGCCCCAACTTCATCGACCTCTGCGCGCGGTTGACGGCCGAGGACGAGAAGGCATTCGAACGGCTGTGGCGTCATCTGGGCCTGTCGGTCGACTGGTCGATGACCTACGCGACGATCGGCCGGCGCGCGCAACGGCTGTCGCAGCTGTCATTCCTGCGGCTCGTGGGGGGCGGGCTCGCCTACCAACTCGAGGCGCCGACCTTGTGGGATGTCGACTTCCGCACGGCCGTTGCACAGGCCGAGCTCGAAGACCGCGAACAGCCGGGCGCCTACCATCGCATCCGGTTTGCGAAGCCTGCGGGCCCCTCGACGGGGCTCGGGGCAGAGGGATTCGTCGAGATCGACACGACGAGGCCCGAGCTCATCCCGGCGTGTGTCGCGCTTGTCGCCCACCCTGACGATCCGCGGTATCGGCCGCTGTTCGGCTCGGAGGTCCTGACACCGCTTTTCGGCGCGCGCGTCCCGCTGCGGGCGCACACGCTCGCCGATCCCGAAAAGGGCACTGGCGTCGCGATGATCTGCACCTTCGGCGACATCACGGACGTCGTCTGGTGGCGCGAGCTCGGCCTGCCAGTCCGGGCGGTCATCCAGGCCAACGGAACATTCAAGCCGGTGACGTGGGGCGAGCCGGGATGGGGGGCGACCGACCCCGCGCGTGCGCAACAGGTGTACGACCAGCTTGCGGGGCTGTCGGCCTCCAAGGCCCGCGTGCGCATAGTCGAGCTCCTGCGCGAGAGCGGTGACCTGCTCGGCGAGCCACGGCCGATCACCCATGCCGTCAAGTTCTACGAGAAGGGCGACCGCCCGCTCGAGATCGTGACCAGCCGTCAATGGTTCATCAAGACGATGGATGCCCGCGAGGCGCTGCTCGCTCGCGGCCGCGAGCTCGGCTGGCACCCGTCCTACATGCAGGCGCGGCTGGAGAACTGGATCAATGGGCTCGTCGGAGACTGGTGCATCAGCCGCCAGCGCTTCTTCGGTGTGCCGTTCCCGGTCTGGTATCGCGTGCGCGAGGACGGATCTGTCGACCACGATGCCCGGCTGCTGCCCTGCGAAGATCGTCTGCCGATCGACCCATCGACCGACATCCCTGACGGATACACCGCCGACGAGCGCGATCGCCCGGGTGGGTTCTCTGGCGATCCCGACGTCATGGACACGTGGGCCACGTCGTCGCTGTCGCCGCAGATCGCCGGCGGGTGGATCGAGGATCCCGATCTCTTCGCGCGCGTGTTTCCGATGGACGTCCGTCCGCAGGCGCACGACATCATCAGGACCTGGCTGTTTTCGACCATGCTGCGAGCCGAGTACGAGCACGGGTCGCTGCCGTGGAAGAACGTGGCGATTTCCGGGTGGGTGCTCGATCCCGATCGCAAGAAGATGTCGAAGTCGAAGGGCAACGTCGTCACGCCGCTCGCGCTCCTCGAGGAGCACGGGTCCGACGGCGTGCGCTATTGGGCGGCCAGCGGCCGGCCCGGCGCGGACACGGCGTTCGACTCGGGTCAGATGAAGGTGGGGCGCCGCCTCGCGATCAAGCTGCTCAACGCATCGAAATTCGTGTTGTCGCCCTTCGGCAAAGCTCAGGGCGACTGTGAGCATGTCGAACGGTCGCCCCTCGACAAAGCTCGGGGCGATCGTGAGCCTGTCGAACGATCGAAGCCGGGATCCCGTGGAGCGGTCACCTCCTGCGTCGATCGCGGCCTGTTGACCACACTCGCGCGACTCGTTCGGGAGTCGACCGATGACTTGGAGCACTACCAGTACACGCGCGTGCTCGAGCGGACCGAAACGTTCTTCTGGTTTTTCTGCGACAACTATCTCGAGCTCGTGAAGTCGCGGCGCTATGGCGACCACGGGGAAGCGCTCGCCGCATCTGCCAATGCCGCACTGCTGACGTCACTGTCGGTCCTTCTCCGTCTCTTTGCGCCCTTTCTGCCGTTTGCGACCGAGGAGGTCTGGTCCTGGTGGCAGCCGGGATCCGTCCACGCGGCATCCTGGCCGGCAGAAGCCGATATCCTCGCCGTGGCTGGCGGCGCCGACGATCGCGGCGTGTTGGCGCTGCAAATGGCGGCCCAGATTCTTGGTGACATTCGCAAGAAGAAATCCGAGGAGCAGCGGCCCCTCAAGACGCCGGTAGCACGCATCGTGATTCGCGCGCCCGAGCACAAGCTCGAGTTGCTACCCGACATCGAACAGGACCTCCGTGCCTCGGGCCAGATTCAGCAGATCGACCCCCTCGTCTCCGAGGCGTTGCATGTCGACGTCGAGCTCGCGCCCCCGGAAGGGGCGCCTGGAAGGCCCGAATGAGGACCATCCCCTTCGAGCCGCTCGATCCGTCGGTTTATCGTCAGATCGTTCGCCGTGCTCTCGCGGAGGATCTCGGGTGGGGCGACGTCACGACGGAGGCCACCGTCCCTGCCGACGTCCGGGGGTACGGCACCATCGTGGTCAAGACGCCCTGCGTGCTGGCAGGTCTCGAGGTGGCCGCAGAAGTGTTCCGTCAGCTCGATCCCGCCGTGCACATCACGCTCAGGAATCGTGACGGCGATCGATGCGAGGCGGGCGCGGTCGCGGCCGCGGTCAGGGGCGCGGCAGCGTTGATGCTGACTGCCGAAAGGACCGCGCTCAATTTCCTGCAGCGCCTTTCAGGCATCGCGACGCTGACGCGGCGCTTCGTCGACGCCGCCGGAGGCACGATCACCGTGCTCGATACGCGCAAGACGACTCCGACCCTGCGCGCGCTCGAGAAGTACGCCGTGCGCGCCGGCGGTGGCAGCAACCACAGGTCAGGCCTGGATGACGCCATCCTGATCAAGGACAACCACGTGCGGCTCGCGGGGGGCGTCGTCGAAGCCGTCAAGCGGATGAAGGCGGCGCGCCAGGAGATGCTGATCGAGGTCGAGGCGCAGAGCCTTGCCGACGTCGAGGCCGCCATCGACGCGGGGGCGGACGTCATCCTGCTCGACAATCTGCCGCTCGAGCAGATTCACCAGGCCGTGGCCCGCATCGCGGGCCGCGCAAAGATCGAAATCTCCGGGAGCGTGTCGCTCGACCGCATGCCGGAGCTCGCGCGAACCGGCGCTGACTACGTTTCGGTCGGCGCGCTGACTCACTCCGCGCCCGCCGTCGATCTCAGCTTCGAGATCGAGGCGGATGCCTGACCCGCTGCCGTCCGATCTCGCCGCTGCGCTGCGCGCAGTCGGCGCACGTCGGGGGCGTCTTGGTGATCCGATCTACTACTTTCACGAGACGACGTCGACCAACGATGTGGCCGCCGCGTACGCCGAACGAGGCGCGCCCGAGGGCACCATGGTCATCGCGGCGGCGCAGACGTCGGGGCGCGGGCGCCTCGGCAGAAGCTGGTACTCGCCGCCCGGCGCCGGCCTGTACTTTTCTGTCGTCATCCGTGCGGCGCGAGCCGCTCCGTTTCTGACGCTCGCCGGTGGCGTTGCCGTCGCCGAAGGTGTGCGATCCGCCACGGCTTTGCCGCTCGAGATCAAGTGGCCCAACGATGTGGTCACGCGCGGGACCAGCGGGCCGTCGCGGCGCCGCAAGGTCGCGGGCGTTCTGGCGGAGGCTTCGTCGACAGCCGACGGACTGCAGCACGTCATCCTCGGAATGGGGATCAACCTCAGTCCTGCATCGTACCCGCAGGATCTCGCGGATCGCGCATCTTCGATCGAGACCGAGCTCGGGCGCGCCGTCGAGCCCGGTGTGGTGCTGGCCGAAGTCCTGACGGCGCTCGCGGCAGAGCTCGAGCCGCTCGCGCGCGGCGAGGTCTCGGGCCTCCTCGCGCGGTGGCGACGGCTGGCGCCCACGGCCATGGGCACAGCGGTCGAGTGCGACACGCCACGGGGCCGCGCGATTGGGATCGCCACGGGCATCGCCGACGACGGCGCGCTGCTCGTCAAAGTAGGGGATCGGGTGGAGCGGGTCATCGCGGGTGAGGTAGTCTGGAAGTAGGGCCACGGACAACACGGGAAACGCTGTACTGGAACGACTGACGATGCTACTGGCGATTGACGTTGGCAACACAAACATCGTGCTCGGTGTGTTTGATGGCACGCAGCTGACGCAGAGCTGGCGAATCCAGACATTGCGAGAGCGGACGGCTGACGAGATCGGCATTCTCGTGACGCACCTGTTCGGCCAGAGCGGCCTCGACAAGGGTAGCGTCACGGGCATCATCCTGTCGTCGGTCGTGCCTCCGCTGACCGGCACCATGCAGGAGATGGCTGAGCGGTACTTCGGCCAGACGCCGCTGACGGTCGACCCGGCGACGAACACCGGCATGCCGATTCTCTATATGCCTCCTTCCGACGTTGGCGCCGATCGCATCGTCAACGCCGTGGCGGCGTACGAGACGTTCGGGCGGGCGAGTCGCGTGCCGATCATCGCCGTGGACTTCGGCACCGCGACGACCTTCGACGTGATTTCCGCAGCGGGCGAGTACATCGGCGGGGTCATCTGTCCGGGCATCGGCATCTCCGCCGACGCCCTTTTTCAGCGCGCGGCGAGACTGCCGCGCGTCGACGTCCGCAAGCCGCCGTCTATCATCGGCCAGACAACGGTGACGTCGATGCAGGCGGGACTGTTCTTCGGCTACGTGTCGATGGTCGACGGTATCGTGACGCGGATTCGCGCGGAGCTCCCGTCAGGGGATCGCGCGATCTGCATTGCCACGGGCGGCATGGCCGGCGTGCTCGCGAATGAAACCACAACGATTCAGCGGGTCGAGCCCGATCTCACGCTGCAGGGACTGAGGCTCATCTGGGAGCGCAGCCTTGCTGGACAGCTGGATGGATAGGTACTAGGGGGGGTGGTTGCCTGTCACGAGACAACAGGAGATCAGAAGGGCAGGAGTAACTTTGGTTTCAAATGGTTCTCCTGGCCTCTTGAACTCCTGTGATGTTTTGTCAGTGTGAGCTTGTAATTGATGCCGGATTTCTCTGAATACTGCCGCGCGCTCGAGTCCTACCTCTGTCGAAAGAACGGCGGCCACCTCGTGCGGATCGTGGGACCGGCGTTCGAGCAGGTGTGCGGGTGGGCCGAGCGTGGCGTGCCGCTGACGGTCGCCTATCGCGGGATCGATCGGTATTGCGAGCGCCTGCAGGCGAAGTCGGCGCGCCGACGCCCCGTGCGGATCGAGTTCTGCGAGGGCGACATCCTCGACCTCTTCGACGATTGGCGCAGGGCTGTTGGCGTCGTGCAGGCGCAGGGAGACCGACCGGTGCGCAAACCCGCGCTCACGGCGCATCTCGAGCGCGTCGTCGCCCGGCTCGCAGGCAGTCGTGTGCGGCGCTCGCCGGCGCTCGAGCAGCATGTCGAAGGCCTGCTCGCCGAGATCGATCGATTGTCGGGCGACTCGAAGAAATCGCGAGGCGACGCGCGCACGGCGATCCTCGACCGCCTGGCCGAGCTCGATCGGGGGCTGGTGCAGGCCGCAGCCGCGGAGCTCGATCGTGACGCGGTCGCGACGGCCAGGCGCGAGGCCGAAGCCGAGCTCGCGCCGTTTGGATCGCGCCTGGCCCCCGAGGTGCGGGCGCAAGCCGTCGAGGCCGTTTTCGAGCGGCTCGTCCGCGACTCGCTGGGCCTGCCCCAGATTCGCTATCAATGATTCGCAGTCAGTAACGTGCTCACCCCACGCCAGGAAGTCGAGCTCGCCGTCGAGAAGCCGGCGGCAGGCGGCCGGATGATCGCCAGGCACGACGGTCAGGTGGTGCTCGTCTCAGGCGCCGTGCCCGGCGAGCGCGTGATTGCGCGGATCGAACGGACGGAGCGGCGACTCGCGTTCGCTTCTGTCGTCGACGTGAGAGCCGCGTCCCCTGATCGCCGCCCTGGGTTCGCCGATCCTTCCTGCGGCGGTTGCGTGTATTCGCACATCGCCTATTCACGGCAGCTCGCGCTCAAGGCCGACATCGTGCGGGACGCGTTTCTGCGACTCGGACGCCTGCCGATCGACGGTCCGATCCCGGTCGCGTCGTCACCCGAGCACGGCTATCGAATGCGGGCGAGATTTCACGTCGAGGGAACGCGTGTCGGGTTCTATCGCGAGGGTACTCACACGCTGTGCGATGCTGCGGCAACGGGGCAGCTGAGCGAGTCGGCGCCGAGCTCGGTGATGTCGGCCGTCGAGACCCTCGTCGGTGCCGGCGCGCGCGTTCGGTCGATCGAGTTGACCGAGAGCCTGGACGTCAGTCAGCGCGTGCTGTCGGTCACGGTCGACGATTCGAGAGTGGTCGGCGAGCACGCGCTGGCGCAGCTGCCCTCTGCTAGCGGGCTGACGGGATGTACGGTTCAGGACGCTGAAGGCAACAGGGGCACTAGGATCATGGCCGGCGATCCTCGCGTGGTTGATCCGCTGGATGTCCTGACGCGTGGGCGCGCGCCTGAGGGCAAGCTCCGGCGTCACGCGGAGTCGTTCTTTCAAGCCAACCGATTCCTCGTGCCGGACCTGGTTACGGCCGTTCTGGATTCCGTGGCCGGTGGGCCCGTGCTCGATCTTTACGCCGGCGTCGGGCTCTTTTCGGTCGCGCTGGCGGTGTCAGGCCCACGCGAGATCACCGCGGTCGAGGGCGATCGCGCGAGCGGGGCCGACCTGGAAGAAAACTCCCGGAACGCCGGGCCGTTGGGGGGTGCCGTCAGGGTCGTCCTCGACAGCGTCGAGCGCTATCTCGCCTCGTCGCCGTCTCGGGCCGAGACGGTCATCGTCGATCCACCTCGCACCGGCATGTCGACCGACGCGATGACGTCGATCCTGAAGGTGGCCGCGCCGCGGCTCGTCTACGTCTCGTGCGACCCGGCCACCATAGCTCGCGACGCGCGCCGGCTACTTGACGGGGGCTACACCCTCGACTCGCTGCGCGCGTTCGATCTCTTCCCCAACACGCCGCACATCGAGTCGCTGGGGGTGTTCGTCCGCTGAACGTTCGTAGTTCGGGGTTCGAGGTGCGTCGTTCTGGGTTCCAGGTTCGACGTTCGAGGTTCGCAGCCCCGATTGAGTTGACTCGCTCTCTTTGCCTGCTGCGAACCCCGAACCTCGAACCCCGAACCGCGAACCCCGAACCCCGAACCGCGAACCGCGAACCCCGAACTACGAAGGCTCACTCTCCGAGCTCGTGCGCGCCGCGAGATGCTCGCGAGCCGCGCTGATGAACGTGTCGAAGAGCAACGCGAACTCGCCCGTGCGCCAGAAGTTCTCCGGGTGCCATTGCACGCCGATGCAGAACGCCGAATCCTGCCTGGCCCTTTCGATGGCCTCGATCACGCCGTCGGGCGCAGTGGCCGAAGGCACGAGTCCGGACCCGACGCGATCGACCGATTGATGATGCCTGCTGTTGACCCGGCAGGTGTGAGCGTGGTCGACCGACGCGCCGAGCGCCTGCTCCAGGCGCGAGCCCGGTGCCACGTGCACGGCGTGCGCCTCGGCGCTCTTCGGCTCCACGATGCGGTGGGAAAGATCCGACGCGACGGCCGAAGGAATGTCCTGCACGAGGGTGCCCCCGGCCGCGACGTTCAGCACCTGCGCGCCGCGGCAGATCGCGAGGAGCGGCAGGTCGGCGGCCATTGCGCGGCGGGCCAGATCGATCTCGAACTCATCGCGGCCCGGCTCGGCATCATCGACCGACGGATGACGCTCGTCGCCGTACAGCACCGGATCGATGTCTCCACCACCGGTCAGGAGCAGGCCATCGATCTCGCCGAGCACCTTCCGCGGGCTTTCGCTGACGTCCAGCACGCGGGCGCGCCCTCCGGCCCGTTCGACCGACGAGAGATAGTCGTCCAGACGGCTGCATCGCGTGACGCCGATTGTGGGCTTCATATCGAGAGAGTCTTTCTCACAGATGCGTTCCGTGTTGTCCGTGTGTTCCGTGGCTACATCTTCTCCGGCACCGTCGCGCCCATGAGCTCGAGCGCCTTCGTGAGCTGTGCCCGGTAGTACGCGACCGCGGCCGCGCGCCAGACACGGGCGTCCGCGCGCTCTTCGTTGATGATCGAATAGCGGTGATAGAACGCATTGAACGACTGCGCCAGGCCGAACGCGTACTTCGCCACGACCGACAGCTCCAGCGTGCGAATCGCCTGCTCGACGACGTCGTCGAGACGCGCCGCCTCGAGGACGAGACCCCAGAGGTCGAGCGCTTCCTCGGTGTCGGCCGTCAGCAGGTCGACGGGTGTGGTGGACACTGCGGTCCGAACGCCGGCCTCATCGATGCCGTCACGCTCTTTGAGCTTGTTGAAGATGTTGTTCGCGCGCACGACCGCGTACTGCAGGTACGGGCCGCTTTCTCCCTCGAAGCTCAGGGCCTCGTCGATGTCGAAGATGATGACCTTGCCGCGCGAGAACTTCACCATGAAGTACCTCACCGCGGCGACGGCGATCGCTTCGGCGATGCGGCGCCCGTGGTCCGGTGAGAGGTCGGGATTGCGCTTCGAGACTTCGCCCGCGGCTTTCTGCGTCAGGCGATCGATGAGGTCGTCGGCCTTCACCCCGAGGCCCTTTCGTCCGGACACCTCGACGAATGGACGGTCCGCCTCCGCGTCAATCTCGTAGCCGAGCTCCCGCGCCGTGGCGTGCGAGAGCGCGACCATCTCGTACGCGTAGTGGACGGAGTGACCCGCCTGCGCCTCGTACCCGAGGGCTGCAAGCGCCTGCTTCAGCAGCTTCTGCAGGTACGATTGCCGCGTATCGATGACGTTGCAGACCCAGGACGCCCGTCCGAATGCCGGCGGGTTCGGGCTCGCGGCCGAGGCACGCGAGGTCGTCGACCAGAGCGGCGGCTCGCCGGGGCGTTCGGCGAACACCCGGTAGTGGAAGTCCTTGCCGAGCAGCCCGAACTTCCAGAGCTGATACGCCATGTCCTTGCCGACGTAAGTGACCGTGCCGTCGGAGCGTACGATGACTTTTTCGCGGGGTTCGATATCACTGCCAGGTCCGCCGCCCTCGGCCGCATCGCCTGGCGGAACCGGTGCCTCAACGGGGTCGTCCTCCGGCGCGCCCCCGGCCTCCTCATCGTCGATCCGCATCACCCAGCAGCCCTTCAGCCGGCCCTCGGTCTGAAGAAAGACGGCGCCCGTCTTCTTCAGGAACTCGAACGCATGCGACCAGAAATGCAGGCGGAGGATGTCTCCTTCCCACGTGAGCAGGTCGTAGCCGATATTTAGGCGCCGCATGGTGTCCAGATGGCAGCCGACGATGCGGTCGGCGATGAACGCGGCGAGGTCGGCCGTCGGATTACCGCCGTGCTCGATATCGTGCAGGGCCGCCGTGCGGATCGTGAGCCGCGCCTTGTCTTCCTCGTACCACTCGGTCACGCGGGCGTACAGATCCCAGCAGTAGTAGTCGAAGCGGCCTGTGTCCGCAAGCGCGCGAACCTCGTCGAGCCCCTTGCGTTCGAGCTCGCGAAAGCCGACGGTGACATCGGCGACCTGCACGCCGGTATCGTCGATGTAGTTCTGGACCTCGACCTCGCGTCCCAGGAAGCGCAGCAGCCGGCCGAATGCGTCGCCGAGCGCCGCGTTCCGCAGGTGCCCGATGTGCGCAGCCTTGTTCGGGTTGATGGCCGTGTGTTCGACGATGGTCTTACCGGACGCGCCTGCGGTGACCGAACCCGGCGGCGACGGGTCCGGCGACAACCAGCGGACGACCTGCGCCGGACGATCGAGGAAGAAGTTGACGTAGCCGTTCGGCGCGGCCTCGATCCGGGTAAACCCGTCGATCCGGCCGAGGGCTCCGACGATCTCCTGCGCGATCGCGCGCGGCGCCTTGCGCAGGCGCCGCGCCAGTTCGAAGGCCAGCGGAACCGAGAGATCACCAAGTGCGCGCCGAGGCGGAATCTCGACCGGAATCGCGGCGAGCACCGGATCGTCGGCGGGAATGTCGTAGAGACGCCTGACGGCGTCGGTCATGTGGCGTCGGACGGCGTACTGAATGGGTAGGATCATGGACCAAGTTCATCCATGATACGATCACGTGACGTTTTCGATCGCCCCTCTAATACTTCCTTGGCGCGTTCGTAATCATGCGGTGTGTTGACGTTCACGAACAGCAGACCGTCGGGGTCGTACGCCGCCAGGGTCTCGGGACCCACTTCCGCGACCCTCACTCCTTCGGGCAGCCGCGACGCCTCGAGCTCGCTGCGCGTCAATCGCTCGCGGATGGATGCAGTGCAGGCGCGCGTATAAATGGCGCAGAGCGGTTCATAGCCGCGCCTCGTATGAGGAATCACCAGATCCGCATCGATTCCGGCCATGTGTTCGAGGAGCGCCGCGTTCAGAAACGGCATGTCGCAGGCGACGACCAGCGTGCGCTCGTGGGGCGAGGAGACGATCGCGGTGTAAATCCCGCCGAGCGCGCCGTGATTCGGAAACGCGTCGCGCACGACCGTG
>Ga0184612_10000698_pt1 | contig 15760 bp, 19 predicted proteins | sample PLM3_60_coex_FD_133163 | JGI IMG/M metagenome (GOLD analysis project Ga0184612, IMG submission 133163) | Groundwater sediment microbial communities from an aquifer in East River, Colorado, USA - PLM3_60_coex | ecosystem: Environmental > Terrestrial > Soil > Riparian zone | place: USA: East... | reverse complement strand
GCGCGGGAGATCTTGTAGTAGCTGTCCGTGTCGTGGTCGAGCAACCAGGCCGCCAGCGCGACGGGTGAATCCAGCAGGGCGTAGCCGATCGTCTGTGGCCGCGTTGCCATCTCGAGGAAGTAGCCGAAGCCGTCCTCCCTGAACGTCGCGAGCGCCTCGGCCGCTGCGCGTTCCTGTTCGGATTCCTTGGGCAGTTGATCGCCGATTGCGAGCACCGCCGTGAGCAGGTTCAGGTGGTAGCCGACCAAACCCTCGACCGCCTGGCGGCCCATCAGGTCCGTGACGAGGGCGCCCACGTCGCCGCCCTGGGCGACGTAGCGGGTGTAGCCGAGGCGGTGCATCAGCTCCGCCCACGCGCGTGCGGTGCGGCCGGACTCCCAGCTGAGCTCGGTCGGCTCGCCCGAGAAGCCGTAGCCAGGCAAGGACGGCAGCACCAGGTGGAATGCGTCCTCGGGGGTGCCGCCGTGCGCGGTCGGGTCGGTCAGCGGGCCGACGGTCTCGAGCAGCTCGATGACCGAGCCGGGCCAGCCATGCGTCATGATCAGCGGCAACGCGTTCTCATGCCGCGACCTGACGTGGATGAAGTGGATCTCGACCCCGTCGATCTCGGTTGTGAACTGCGGTAGCGCGTTCAGTCTCGCCTCGCACTTGCGCCAGTCGTGATCGGTTGTCCAGTAGCGGGCGAGCTCCTGCAGCGTCGCCAGCTGCACGCCCTGGGAGCGATCGGTGACCAGCTCTCGGGTGGGCCAGCGCGTGGCCGCGATCCGGCGACGCATGTCGGCGATCGCTTCTTCCGGCGTGTCGAGCCGGAAGTGGCGGATTTCGTTGTCGTTGGACATGTTCTCCACCTGCCGGGTCGGGTCGACCGGCGCCGGGGCGCCGGAGGGGCTGGCACGCGCCCCAGTTTCGCACAGGCCCGCCGACCGGCGGACTGGAACGCGATCTCGCGCTTGGGTCCGACCGGACCGGCTTACTGACTTCTGTCGTGGGTGCTCCAGGAGATCCAGCAACGATGCCGTGGTCGGCGAGCCAGCGCTCCTGCCCCGCGTCGGAGTGCTACCCGAGCGCCCGCGGAAACGTACTCGCGGTGACCTGTTGGCGGCCTGCGAGCCGAGGTAGTCGGCGAGTTTCCGGATGCTCCACCGGGTGAACGGCCGCCCCAGACTCTCGGGGCGGGTGTTGGCCGTCTCGACAATGAACGTATCTTCGTCAGGACTGATCTGGCGGGGACGGCCACCCGCCCACCGAGGGTCCAGACTGGCCATCCCAATCTCGTTGAACCGGTGAATGACCTGCCGGACCGTGTCCTAGTTCGCCTGCACCAGGCGAGCGATCGCCGGCACCGTGTTCCCTCCGGCCGAGGCCAGCACAACCATCGCCCGCCGTAGTCGGATCGGCGAACCGGTGCCCCGGCGGGTGATCCTCAGCAGCTGCTGACCCTCCTGGTCTGTGAGCCGCCGCACGCGTACGGGATCTGCCACCGTCACAGACACCCGGCCCGCCAGCCCAGTCCCGAGCAGGCGGCGAGCGAATCGGTCTTCGACGACGACGTTCGCGAGACCCTGGCCGCGCTGAGCGGTCTGAACGCCGTCGACGCCGGACCCTCGCGCGCGCCCGAGAGCTCGAGGCGCTCGGCTTCCTGCAGATCAACCTCACCGCAACCGAACGAGTCTCCTGGACCGGCGGCATCGTCACGTTGCCATCGCCGGTTGCACCGCGTCGGACGTCGACTTCATCCCCGCGAACGCGAGCTCGGGGCCCAGACCAGGCCCCCGGCGCGTGTCGTCACCCACCGAGCACCAGAAAGGGGGCGGCGGACAGCATCCCGTGGAGATCACCCCTGACGACGCAGATGGCAATCAGCCGGGCGCGACTGGCGAAGCAGGAAAGCCTGGCCACAAGGCCACCCGTCTAGTGCCCTGACCCTGAACGCTCACGGTGTTGCTGACATGCCGTAGGCCTTGCCTGGCCTACGGCGTTGTTGCGGTCAGGACTGAGGTGACGATGTCGGCCAGCGTGGCCTTGGCGTCAGGGTCTTCGAGTCCTCCCACGATGCCTGCGCGTCAGCGGCGGTACCACCACCGTTGACTGCGCGGGGACGCCTTCACGCCGTCGCCGCAGCGTGTCGGGCATCATGCAGCCTGCCCACCCCCACGGCGAACGACTCCGCATAGGCGATGTCGACCTCGATGTCGTCCGCGTCGCCGCGCCCTGCAAAGTTGCTCGACGGTGTCATCGGCACCGGCGCCCGCGCGCGCTACGCAGGCGGGCCGGCTCCATCTGCCGGGACTCTCCTCAGGGAGCATCGCCGTCGGCGATCCGGTACGCCTCGCGCTCCGGGCACGGGCGCCGGCCGTCGACAGCGCCGAGCATGGCTACAGTCGGGTCGTGCAAGGGTTCGATGATGTTGAGGTGTCCGACAGCGACGTGGTCGCACCAGTACACATCCAACGCGCGTTGACGGCGGGAGAGCTGGTGTTCGCCGACGGTGCGACCCAGGTCTTCGAGGCCGACGGCGGGACCACATACGTCGAGAACGGCCGGCCGACTCGGGGCAAGTGGTATGTCGACGACGACGGTCACTTCGGTTCGTTCTGGCCACCCGGCTACCGCGCCCGCTACGACCTGCGCTGGATGGTCGAGGACGGCGCCATCGTCGGGCTCCGTTTCACCGAACTCGGCCGAGGCTCCCAATTCGACGGCCGCTACCGGGATTGATTGTCGGCGTTTGCCACGGCGCTGGGGCAGCGGCGAGGGCGTCAGCCATGGAGGTACCGGTCGAGCGCGGCGCGGACCGCGAACCGGGCCCGGGCGAGGCGGTAGCGCGCCGCGCCGGAGGGCAGGTCGAGCTCGAGGACGGCCCGGCTGAATGGCGCCCCTTCGATGTCGACGAGGGTGACGAGACCGGCGTCGATCGGATCCAGTTCGGCGAGCGCCGCGTCCACGACGCCGTATGCCTCGGTCGTGACGAGATCGTCCTCAGGACGAAGCACCCGCGCCTCGCCCCAAGCCACGGGCGATTCGACCCATGCTCCGGCATCGGGCCCGTCGGTGTAGAAGTCGGGGTAGAAGAGCTCGGGCTCGTCGGCGTCGGGGTCACTTCCTGTAGTGGGGACGGCCGGGGACTCGACATCGGGCCTACGTTCGTCGGCGAGGCGCATCAAGGCCGCGACGAGACCCGATCCGGTCGTGTCGGCGTCGGGGTCCGCGAGCGCAGAAGTGAGCGTCTCCTGGACCAGGTCGTCGGCGGCGTTGGCGTCGAGCGCGTTCGCGAGTGCGTAGAGATGCGGCAGCTGCGCGGTGAGTGCCTCGGCGCGGCCACCCTCTGCGTGGGCGACCATGGCGCGGAGCGAGTCGGGGACCTGCACGTCGGGGCGTGACGCGAGGATGGCGACGGTGGTGCGCAGCTGGTCGATAAGGCACGAGCAGCTGTCGCAGCCGGCCAGGTGGTCCTCGAGCGCGCCTCGCTCGGCGTCGGACAGCAGTCCGGCGAGCTGGTCGCTCGCGGCGTGCACCGCGGCTTGGCAGGTGATCGGGTTCACGAGATCGCCTGCTCGGCGAGCCCGGGGATGGCGCCCTCGGCGAGCTTGAGTCGGGTCCAGACGTTCAGGTTGATGACGATCCCGATGATCTCGAGGATCTCCTCCTGCGAGAAGTGCTCGGCGAGCGCGTCGTGACGTCCACCGAGATCGTGGGCGACGGTGGCGTCGGCGACGCGGGTGATCGCCTCGGTGTAGGCGAGGGCGGCGCGGGCGGCGTCGTCGTGGAAGTCGGTCTCCCACCACGCGGTCAGGGTATCGATCACCGGTTGGGGAATGCCGGCGTCGCGTGCGGCCTCGTGGTGGAGGTTGAGGCAGTAGGTGCAGTTGTTGATCTGAGACACGCGAAGGCGCAGGAGTTGGGCGAGCTTGCGGTCGACGTGCAGGTGGGCCTTGTAGCCGAAGGTATCGGCGCCGTGCCGGGCGAGCTTGGTTAGGTCCTCGTTGGCCGAGCTGTCGGCCCGGCGGTTGGTGACGGTCACGTCGGTCATGTCGTTGCTCCTGTCGGAGGTCAGGGGTTCGGGGCCGTAGTCGACCGAGTACACCTTGCAGTTCACGGCCTCGCCCCCTTTCGGCTGCCGTGAGCCGCTGTGGCATACCCTCGACCGTGCGCCGGCTGACCGGGGCCTCAGGTGCCCTCGGCGGCTCGCTTGTCCCCAGGGGACTGTGACAGGTGGGGATCGGTGATTCCGCCCGGGCAGCTGAGGCGAGCGACGTCCCACCCGGCGAGCCGGCCGCCGGCCTGGTAAGCGCTTTCATAGAAGGCAAGCACCGTGGCACGCGGGTCGGCTTCGGTGCGGGCGTCGTCATACCGCAGCACGGCCAGATGGCTGCCGTTGCGCGCGGTCCATTTCGCGGCCCGGGGCCGCAATGGTTCGTCTGCCAGGCCCTCCGGTTCGGGGGCGGTGTAGGAGTAAAACGCCGGCTCGGGAAATGTCTCGTCGCCGAACCAGAAGCCGAAGCTGATCACCTCCCGCGAGTATGACTCGCGGGTGACCGGGTCTGCCTGCGGCGGCTGGGGGACCTGGCGATCGGAGAACCGGGTGTGGGCAATGTCGAATGTGTGCCAGAAATGGTGCACCGGGCTGACCTTGCCGGAAAATGGTGCTGCGAACTCCTCCAGCACCAGGTTCACGTGACTGAGCACCTGCCAGTAGCGAGTGACCCAGATCGGGTCGTAGCTGGCGTGCTCGGTGTCTTCGGCGAACGGCCGGCCGCCATCGGGTAGGTCGAACGGTACCGGCCGGTCGATGTTCACGTGGACGCCCAGAGCGTCCAGGGCGTGCAGGGTGTCGCGGTAGAACGCGGCCACCGATTTGCCGTAGAGCGGAAATGACACGGCCTTGCCGTTCCCAGCGGTGACGAGCAGTTGGTGGTCGACGAAGTCGAAGTCGATCGTGAAGATCAGATTGCCGTCGACCTGGCCCATCGGGAGGGTCGTGATACCGCGTCCGGTGAGATGGAACGCGATGTTCCACCAGTGATTACGCCGGACGCTGGCCGCCAGTCGGATCTTGCCGACCACTTGGGCGAACCGGTGCAGGGTGGCTTTTGTGTCCTGCCACTCGGCCAGCGGCATCGGGGGAAACAGGTCCATGGCATCACCATTCCCGGTCGGCGAGGTGTTGGCCACAGCGCTCGATCGCTGGCAACGCCACGTTGACGGTCCATTCGCCGATCGTCGCCATCGCCGAGCCGAAGATGGCGGCGTGCAACGTCAGCGGCGGTCGCCGACTCATACCGCCGGCTCGAGAGCCGCGAGGCTGAACCAAGCCCTCGGTGACCGCGACCGCGGCGTGCCTAGGGTTGCGGCCCGTCGCGAACGCGTTCGGCTGCTCCGAGGGGATCGTGTGCAGCCGCGGCGCCGGAAGTCGGCGCGCCGCGCGATGCCCTGCACCATCGCCTCGAGGCTCCGCCGGGTGCCCGGCTCGACCCGTTTCGCGCGGCTGAGCTGCAGTGCGAGCCGGTCGGAGAACGAGTAGCCGCCGACGTTCATCGCGACGGCGAGGGCGACGAAGACATAGAGGCCCACGCCGCCGATGAGCGCTGCGGTACCGGCGCCCCTGCTCGACATCCCGGTGCTCGACGACTACGTGGCGGGGGTAACAGCGTAGCGATCATGAAGCCGGCGAGGTTGTGGGCGAACTCGCGAGCGGCCAGCCGTGCTGCAGAACGAGGACGTCGTAGATCTCGAGCGAGCTGCAGATGTAGAGGACGTCGGTGGCCTTTCGTTGGTTACGCCCTCGCGAAGATAGCCGCGCTCGGCGAGGAACTCTGCGTGGTGGCACATGCGTTCCAGCCGCTCGTTGTCACTATACCTGAGCAGCGCGGCGATCTCGAAGTCGGTGCCTGCGGCAGCGCGGATGAGGAGCCGGATCGGCGTCATACGTGCCGCGACCTCGGTGGTGAGTTCGCTCCACTCGCGCGACGATCCAGAGGCGGCCATCGGGCAGGCAATGGAGCTCATCGAAACGACCTGCAAGACGATCCTGGGCTTGACCGGCGACGCGACTGACACGCAGGAGGACGTGCCGAAGCTCGTCAAGCAGACCCTGATTCACCTCGGCCTGGACCCCGCAGCCGTTGCGGCAGCCGACGGCATCGCCCGAGAGGTCTACTCACTGATCCGCAACGGCCCAACCCTCGCCCAAGCCCAAACCAGCCAGCCTCGCCGCTTGACGAACCTAGGGGCATCAGACCCGTTCAGGCTGCTTCGTGCCTGTGCGCGAAGATGCACGCAAAGAATCGAACAGAGGCCCTCATGCGGGGCCGTGAGCGCGGGTGGCGGTAGTCGTTCCAGGGGTACCTAACTCGCCAGGTACTGTCAGGACTACACGGGCTGACGAGGTGCGGAACCTATGACGCGGCAAGCCTCCGGTTTGTGAGACAGAGATCGCCCACCCGGTTCCATCCGGATGCCGCCGCTTTCAGAGCGCGAAGACGACCGATCGGCCGCACGACCCGCAGGGCTGGAGACACCCGCGCCGCGATGTCGGGCGGGCCGAGATCGAGCCGCGGTGGGCGCGGCGGAAGGAGTTCACGATGAGTGCTGACAGTTCGACCAAGATCGATCTCAAGCCAACGGCGCAATCGCTTGGCGAGGCCGCGGCCAGGCCTCCGTTCCTATCCGGCCTGCCGGTCGTAGAGGGCCGCAAGATCGTGGAATCCGCACGGCCAATTCCTCCGGGCGACTCTCTGCGATCAGACACAATGGGCGCGGCCCGATTGGAGGAGATCGGATGAGAGAGTTCACCGTACCGCGGGTAACAGCGGACGACCACGCGCGCGGCCACGCAGGGGCAGCGGTGACGGTTCTCGAATATGGCGACTACGAGTGCCCGTATTGCCGGGGTGCGGCTCGGGTCGTGCACCTGCTGCTCGACCACCACCCTGAGACCGTCCGGTTCGTGTTCCGCAACTTCCCCATCCCGCAACTCCACCCGCACGCGGAGCAGGCCGCCGAGGCCGCCGAGGCCGCCGCCTCGCAGGGGATGTTCTGGGAGATGTACGAGCTCCTGCTGCAGCCCTCCTCCCACCTGGATACCGACTCGCTGGTGAGCTACGCGGGGCTCCTCGGCTTAAATGTCGCCCGGTTCCGCAGTGACCTCGCCAGCCATGCGTATGCCGCGAGGATCGAACGCGATGTGCAGGAAGGAATCCGCAACGGGGTGAACGCCACCCCCAAGTTCTATGTGAACGGCGAGCGCGTCGACGGCAAGGTCCCGTTGGAGGGCCTGGCGGACGCTGTCCGCACGGCGGTGACAGCCGACTCGGCAAACCTCACCAGTGAGTCCGGGGCCGTGGATGGTGGGCTGGAGGCGGGTGATTCCGGGCAGGTCAAGCGAGGCCCGACCGGTGGCGCGGACAAGCCTGAGCACCACCTCCCGGCAGGCCGGGCAGAGGACGACCAGGCCAGGCGCATCGGGTAGGCATGTGCCTGGGCGCGATGGCACCGCTGATGCCACGCGAGACACACACGCCGAAGGCCTCAGCCGCGACGTGAGCGAGGAGACCGGCCTCCTCGTCGAGATCGACCGCCTCACCGGTGTCTACAAGAACATTACCCACGGCATCGCCCTGGTCTTCCGATGCCGGGTCATCAGTGGCACGCCCCGTCCCACAGCCGAGGCCAGCGAGGCGGCCTGGTTGACCCCCGACGAGGTGCGCGAGCGCATGAGCCCCGCCTTCGCGAGCGTGCAGAGAACTTCCGAGCCTGAGCATCTTTCGTTCCAAGAGATCGCGCTGGCCCAAGCTGCGAGCTCCGCGGCTTCACGGCATTCGCCGAGACGGCGGCACCAGAGGAGACTCTCGCGCGCGCCGAAGCGGGCCGGCGTCGATCGGGCGCAGGCCGGCGTCGGTGACGATCCGGCTGACGGTGTCCGTTGCGTCGTCGGCGTCGGAGGCGATGAGGACGTGGAGGGGTTGGCCTCCGACCCGGCCGTCGCCCAGGGTGCCCGCAAAGGTGGTGTTGAAGGCCTTGACGACCTTTGCACCGGGGGCCTTGGCGGCGATCTCCTGCGCGGCTGACCCCGCTTCGAGCCTGAGCGGCTCGAAGGCATCGAAGCCGATTGGGTTCGTAATGTCGACGACGACCTTGCCGTCGAGCTGATCCCCGTAGCGGTTGAGGATGTCATGGACGGCGCCGTACCAGACGGCAAGGACGACCACGTCGCCGGCTAGCGGGTCGCCGACCTGGCCGGCGCGGACGTCGCCGGACAGCTCGCCCGCGAGCGCCTCTGCCTTCGCGGTCTCGGTGCCGAGCAGGGTTACCAAATGGTCGCGGGCGAGCACGCGCGTGGCGATGCCGCGGCCCATGTCGCCGGTGCCGATGATGGTGATGTCCATGAGAACAGGCCCAGCTGGGGCTTGGGGCGCCGGGGTTGACAGGCACAACGCCCACCACTCGCGCGACGCGACATCCAGACGCGCCCTCCAACAGGTACTCCAACAACGCGGTCCTCCCGACCTCCGCCTCGCCGCGCAAGACCAGGACCGACTCTGACGCGCCCGCACACTCGCCACCAGCCGATCCAGCGCCTCGCACTCGCTGCGCCGACCACGCAGCCCAGGCCCAGGATCACTGCCGACCACTGCTCGACATAGCCACCGCCGAGGCTAGAGACGGCCCCCGTGCGCGGGCGACGGGCGCCGGACATGGCGGGAAACGCTTCGTCTGCATGGTCGCACATCGTCAACGTCTCGATCCTGCTCGGCGGGCTGGCCGCGCTGCCGGTGTTACGCGTGGGCCGGCGCGACGCCGGCACTGCGCGTGACTCGACCTCAGGGGCGCGATCACGGTGACGCTGTGGCTCGTCGGGCTGTCCTACTGGATCGTGGAGACCGAGGGCACGGTTGGGGCTCGCCGCGCACGCTGCTCACGCTGGCCGCCAACGCGGCATTGCTCACGGTGTTCGTGGTCGTGGAAGGCCGCGTCGGTCGGCGTGCGGCCGTTGCCTGCCGCGAAGTTGGCGCTTGCCGAGTTCGTACGTCAGCACATCGGGCAGAAACGGGCTGACCAGGCGTTGGGCATGCTCGACCGCTCGGCCATCCCCTCGCTGGAGGATGGCCGCCACGACGCCGGTGAGGGCCTTCCCGTGACGGGCGACATGGTCTCGAGGATGGGTTCGGTTGTAGCGTCTGCCAGGTCCTCATCGACCACCGCGAACAGCGGGTGGATCATCGGCTTGCCGGCCCGGTTGATCTGGTCATCCCTCATTTCGCGAGAGTTGGCGTCGACATCGTCGTGCTGGGCCGCATCAGGCTCAGTGCGCCGATCGGGAAGAAGACGACCGACAGCAGACCGGCGCAGACGAGCGCGGCGGCGGTCACTGACGTCATCAGCTCGATCGCGACGCCGATCTGGGTCGCTGCGACGATGAAAGGCAGCGACGTCGCCTGAAGCAGTGCCGCTGCCGCCGCCGCGCGTCGCCCCATTGACGGTAAATACAGCAGCGCGGGCAGGCCGCGAACGGCGAGCAGCGCGAGCAGGAATATCGGCACCCGCAGCAGCGCCGACGGGTTGTCGATTAGCCCGCTCAGGTCCAGGGTCAGCCCGCTCGTGACGAAGAAGACGGGGATCACGAAGCCGTACCCGATCGCCCCAAGCTTCGTTCGGAGATGCGGATGGGTCGAGGAGTCCCTGTCCAGCATGGCGAGCACGACACCGGCGATGAATGCGCCCAGGATGCTTTCAAGGCCGAAGCGTTCGGCCAGCACGGTAAAGGCGATCAGCAGCACGACCGCGGCCCGTACCCTGATCTCCGCCGTGGTGTCCTGCAGCCGAACGAGCACGTCGCTGAGTCGCATCGACCGCCCGGCCAGAACGACGGCCAGCCCGGTCACCGCGACGAGCACCGCGAACGCGCCGAGCAGCACGATCCGCCCGCCGGTTCCAATCTCGCCCTGGGCGGAGAACAGCAGCGAGAGCAGGACGACAGCTCCGAAGTCGGCGATCGTGGATGCAGCGATCATCGTCTGGCCGACGTCGCTGTCGACCTGCCCGGCGTCTTTGAGCACTGGCACCACTAGGCCGAGCGAGGTCGCCGACAGAGCGACCGTAAGCAGCAGCGCACTTTCCACCCAGCCAACCGCCTGGAAGCCCACCCCAGCCGCGACCGCGAGCGCCAACGACACGACAAAGCCAAGCAGCGCCACGCGCAGGACTGGTCCGCGCAGTCGGTGGACGTCGATCTCCAGGCCGGCGAGAAACAGGAGGAACGCCAGCCCGATCACGGACAGGATCTCCACCGGCAGGTCGGCCTCCACCCAGCCGAGTCCCGACGGGCCGACCGCGATACCGGACACGATCTCGAGCACGACCGCTGGAATCCGCAACGCCGGTGCGAGACCGAGAGTGAGCGGCGCCAGCAGCGCGATCAGCGCGACCACGAGCAGGTTCTCGAATGCCACATCCGGCACGTACGCCTCCTTGCGGGCAGCAGGACTGGCCGAGATCTCTGGGATAGAAGTATTCCGACCCGGCGTGACGTTACATCGGCGCCGTCGCTCAGCCGGCGGATCTCCCGCCGCCTAGCGGTCGCGTACGGTGGCCGGGCAAACGAGACTGCGTGGGCATGAGCAGCGTTCCGATCGCGGAGCACGCCCTGCTGTCTGACTGTCACTCGGCTGCGCTGGTAACCCCGCGCCGGCTCGGTGGACTGGCCCGTGTTTCCCCGCTTCGACAGCCCATCGATATTCGCCCGGCTGCTGGACGAGGGCGCGGGCCACTGGTCGATTCGGCCAGCGGGCGAGTACGAGGTCACGTGGCGCCACGTCGGCCGCACTCGAGACGACATTCCAAACCACCACGGGCGCGCACGCGACCGGGTGTCGGGCGCCGTGCACCGTGAGAGACTCGCCCATTAGAGCTTCCGTCACCGTCACGGACGCCGCCGACCGCAGCCGCTTCGAAGCACGGGTCGGCGGCGAGTTCGCCGGGTTCTGCAAGTACATCCGGACCGCCGACCTGGTGGTGTACCCGCATACCGCACGGCGATGTTGGGCGCCGCACCGCACATAAGGACGCCGCCGCGAACCACACGGCGCCGATCACGAACACCCTGCGGCGCCCGAATCGGTCACCCAGTGCACCACCGAGCAGGATCAACGATGCAAGGGCAAGTAGATAACCGGTGAGCACCCATTGCAACGCGCTGACACTCGCCCCGAACTCCTGCCCGATGTGGTGCAGTGCGACGTTGACCCCGTCGCGTGAAGACTCGCCATTGCGCTGGCCGCCACCGTCGCGGCAAGCGCCAAACGCCCCTGACTGAGCGCACCACGCAGTCGGCCACTTCCTCACGTACGACATCAGTCACCATGCACACCCACACCCGGTGCCGCGTGCCGGACGCCGACTTCCGGCGCACCTGATCGCCAGGCGTCTGTCAACCGCCTCGCCAGATGTTGTCGAAGGCCGCTCCTTCAATCGCTCGCCGTTGCCGCACGAGCCCCAGTTCCATCACCGCGGCATCGACCGTGGCCAGCACTGTCGCCACGGCGTCGTCGGCGATACCCGGGGAGTCCGTCCGCTCGCCGTGAATGCCGACGGTCGCTGCGAGTGCGGCGAGAACGGCATCGCCCGAAGTCCAGCGCTTGGCTGCCGCGCGGTGAGCGGGTGTGTCGACCAGCATCAGGCGACGGGTCCGGAAGAGCCCTCCAAAGGCGGCGTTGCCGAATGACCTGCCCGTCCGCCTCAAGGGCGGCCAGATAGGAGGAGAACAGGCCGCGACCTCTGCGCCACAGCCAGTCGCCGACCGACTCGTACGGCTCCTGCCGAACAAGCGACAATGTCGCCTCATGCAGCAGCCGATCACCTGTCGCCGGCCGGTGGACCGGCACGATGCGCTCACCGTCCAGCCTGATGGCCTGGAGGTCGAGAAGATCGATCACCTCGGCCCCGCGAGCGCGAGCGACAGGTCGCCCTGCTCCGAAGGACGACCGGATTCCAGGTCCATCGCGACCATGAGCAGGTCCCGCGGTGTAGTCATGAACCGCTCCAGGTGGGTCTTGCGGGCGCCGCGCCGCGTGCGCCACGTCCAGTCTCGGTCCATGCCATGTCCGCGGTCCACACGACAGCCGTAACCGGGACCGCCAGGAGCGCCCCGAGGATCCCCGCGACGATCGCGCCCCCGGTCAGCGCCAGCAGAATCGCTTCTCCTTTCACAACACCGTCAGCTAGCGAAGTGACCGGAACGCTGCGCGGAGCTCCTCGGTGAAGAGCTGCGGCTGCTCCCAGGCGGCGAAGTGGCCGCCTCTGTCGACTTCGTTGAAGTAAATAAGGTTGGGGTAGGCCTGCTCCGCCCAGCTGCGCGGCGCTTGATACTGCTCGCCGGGAAAGACGGTCGCGGCAACGGGGATGGAGACGCCCTTCACGTTGAAGAAGCCGCCCTTGTATTCCCAATAGAGGCGAGACGCAGAGACCCCCGTGTTCGTCAGCCAATAGAGCGTGATGTTGTCGAGGATCTCGTCACGCGTCAGTTCGCCCGTGGCGCTCGTGGTCCGGTCCAGAGCAGAGACGACCGCCGCGGCCGGCTGGCCGTCAGCATCGTTGTGGTCCAGAAGCCAGGCGGCCAGGCCAACGGGTGAATCCGCGATGCCGTACAAGGTTTGCGGGCGCGACGCCATCAACCTGGCGTAGTCGACTTGCTTGAACGTTCGCACCAGCTGCTCATAAGCGCGTCGTTCCTCAGCTGAGAGACCGGATGGCGGCGGGTCGCCGGCCTGCAAAGCCTTGTCGACGTCAGCTGGAACGGTGGCAGGCATGTTGGTGTGGATGGCGAGCAATCCCGCGGGTGCCTGCAAGCCCATCTGGTCGACGACAAACGCACCCCAGTCGCCGCCTTGGGCGACGTAGCGGCTGTAGCCGAGGCGCTGCATCAGTTCTGCCCAGGCTCGGCCCATGCGCTCGGGGCCCCAACCGGTGCTCGTCGGCTTCCCCGAGAAACCGTAGCCCGGCATCGACGGAATCACCACATGGAACGCGTCCGCTGCGCTCGCGCCGTGCGCCGTGGGATCGGTCAGTCGATCGATGATCTTCAGCTGCTCGATGATCGAGCCCGGCCATCCGTGATTGACGATGAGCGGCAACGCGTCTTCATGCTGCGAACGAACGTGAATGAAGTGAATGTCCAGCCCGTCGATCTCGGTGATGAACTGCGGTAGGGCGTTCAGGTTCGCCTCGCACGTGCGCCAGTCGTACTCTGTCCCCCAATAGCGCGCGAGCTGCTGGATCATGGCGAGCGGCACGCCTTGCGAGTGATCCGCGACGGTCTCTTTCTCGGGCCAGTTCGTGGCCGCGATGCGTCGACGAAGGTCCTCCAAAGCCTCACCCGGAATGTCGACATGGAATGGACGGATGTCGATGGCGGTCTCGACGGTGTTACTCATGACGACCTCCGTTGTTGATGGTGGGCCGATCAACGCAGTGACCGGCTCCTGCCAGGCCGCGAAGTGGTTGCCCTTGTCGACTTCGTTGACGTAGATGAGGTTGGGGTACGCCTGCTCCGTCCAGCTCCGCGGCGCCTGATAGAGCTCGTTCGGGAAAGCTCACGGCAGCCGGAACCGAGACGCCTTTGACGTCGAAGAAGCCGAGGGTGTTCTCCCAGTAGGGTCGACCCGAGGAAACCCCGTGTTCGTCACCCAGGTGAGCGTGATGTTGTCGAGGACCTCGCCTCGTGTGAGGTTGCCTACGGCCTCGCCCTCGAACGCCCGCGCGATGTCGTCGTAGCTGCGCGCGTCGTGGTCGAGCATCCACGCGGCGAGGGCGACGGGCGAATCAGCGAGCCCGTACAAGGTTTGCGGGCGCGACCCCATCTCCAGTGCGTAGCAGACTCCCGTCGTGTATAGGAAGTTTCAGCCGATCGTACGCGCGTTGCTCGTCGGCTGACAGACCGGACGGCGGCGGGTCGCCAGCCCCAAGCACGTGCGACGCGAGTGTCCTTGCAACGTCGGCTGGGACCGTGCCGGGCATGTTGGAGTGGATGCCGAGCAACTCCGGAGGTGCCTCTGCACCCATCACGTCGGTGATCTGCGCACCCCAATCGCCGCCCTGCGCGACGAATCGCGTGTAGCCCAGCCGCTTCATCAGCACGATCCAGGCACGAGCGATGTGGACGGGGTCCCAGCCCGTAGACGTCGGCTTGCCCGAGAACCCGTAGCCGGGCATCGACGGAACCACCACGTCGAACGCGTCCTTCGCGTCTCCGCCGTATGCCGTCGGGTCGGTGAGCGGGCCGATCACGTTCAGCAACTCGATGACCGACCCTGGCCAGCCGTGCGTGATGATGACCGGCAAAGCGTTCTCGTGCGGCGAGCGAACTTGGATGAAGTGGATGTCGAGGCCGTCGATTTCCGTGAGGAACTGAGGCAGCGCGTTCAGCCTTGCCTCGAACCTCCGGAAGTCGTACGCGGTGCCCCAGTAGCGCACGAGCTCCTGCATCGTCGATCTCTTACTTTCAAGCGAACCCGCCTGAGGCGGATCTGCACCTCAGCCGGCGAGCCATCCGCTTGGTGGAGGCGTCGCGGCCAGCGACGAGAAGTCGCCGCTATCGCGTATAGCCCTCGCTGCGTCCGCCATCGCATTGACCGCCACCCAGGTCAGGCCGCCACCGACGCTCACCCGCTGGGCGCCGGCTGCCACGATCTCCGACAGCGACAATCCGGGTAGCGCCAGCACGTTGACCGGTTTCGAGATGGCCCGGCAAACGGCTCCGATCTCCCCGGCGCTCCGGAGGCCCGGCGCGTAGAGAACATCGGCACCGGCCTGTTCGAAGGCCAGGAGGCGCGCGATCGTGTCCTCGAGATCGGGATTGCCACGGATGTGGTTCTCGCTTCGCGCGGTCAGCGTGAATGGGAACGCCAAGCCGCGAGCTGCCTCCGCGGCGGCGGCGACTCTCTCGACGGCGTGGTCGAACCCGTAGATGTGACCGTCCGGGTCGTAGTCCTCGATCGAGCCGCCCACCGCCCCGGCCTCGGCGACGCGGGTAATCGCGTGCCCAGCGCTCTGCGGGTCGGGGCCGTAGCCGTTCTCGAGATCGACGGAGAGCGGAAGATCCGTGGCTCGGTCGAGCGTCGCAGCGTGCTCGATCACCTCGTCCAAGGTGACGCTGCCGTCTCTGCGCCCGAGCGCGAACGCGAAGCCGGAGCTGGTAGTGGCGAGCGCCTTGAATCCGAGAGCCGCCAGTACCCGAGCCGAGCCGGCGTCCCACGGGTTGGGCAGCACGAACGCCCCACCGGCATGTAGCGCACGGAAGGCTTCCGCCTTCTCGTGCTGCCTAGTCATCCCCACGCGACCCCGCAACCTTTCGGCCACCGCACGCCCGCACTGTAGCGGGCCCTTCGACCATGCCGGCGGCGCACGGCGACCGTCGCTCGTGGGCACGTGACGGAGATGCCAATCGATGGCGCGTATGTCACCCACCGCGTTGAAACTGTCCAAAGGGCAACGCTGATGTTGCTGGGTTCTGTGCCTAGGCGGTGGCCGGGAGTTCGACTGGCGCCGGCGCAGCTTCCACGAGCTGGGTGAGCAGCCGACGGTCGCCGTTGACCTTGACAAGATCGAGCCGCCGGTCGACGAACATGTGGTACACGGCCTCGGGGTCGCCCTCGACGAGGACATCCGGCCGCTCGATGGACCCGGGCTGGGCTTCGCCGTCGACGATCGAGGCCACCTCGTCGCCGACCCGAAACTCGAAGCGGCCGGGTGGGGCGATCGGCGCGAG
>Ga0184612_10000697_pt1 | contig 15765 bp, 17 predicted proteins | sample PLM3_60_coex_FD_133163 | JGI IMG/M metagenome (GOLD analysis project Ga0184612, IMG submission 133163) | Groundwater sediment microbial communities from an aquifer in East River, Colorado, USA - PLM3_60_coex | ecosystem: Environmental > Terrestrial > Soil > Riparian zone | place: USA: East... | reverse complement strand
TCCTTGCCGCCGAGAGATCGAGGTCCGTTGGAACGATGCCAGGTGGGTCACGCAGCGACTTCTAGATCGATCAGCCTCGCTTGCCCGAGTGTGCGGGAATGTCGCTTGAGCGACGTGGATCGTGACGCCCTCTCAAAATCGCCGCTGGTGTAGTACGGTCGGCCCTACCCGGGCCGCAGACTGCGACACGAAGGGAGTCGTTATGCCCAAAGTCGTCATCACGCATGCCGTTGAAGACATCGACCGCTGGCTGCAGGGGAAGGCAGAACGCGCCGCTGCCGTCGAATCGGGTACGGGCAGCAACGTGACCGACTACGTTGCCGCCGACGGGAGTACCAACGTCGCAATCACAGCCGACGTATCCGATGTTCCAGCCATGCAGGGGATGCTCGCGTCGCCGCCGCCTGAAGTCCTGGCCGCCATGGAAAACCACGGTGTCGTACAACCGATCACTGCGTACGTCGAGAAGTAGGCACAGTCAGGCGCCGCTGAAACGTTGTGAGCGGACTCGCGGAGGGCCCGCTTCGGCGGGTCTTCCCGTTTTCCAGCACGGTCGCCACGATCCCTAGCAAGCGTCGGTTCTCAGTCCACGTCGCCCCGGTCGACGCTGCAGCTCGAGCAACGAGGGCGCGAAACCGCATCTCGTTGCATTCGGCACATCTGTGACCTACGCTGCCACCCACGGTGTTGTCGCGTCCCGACTCGCCCACGGGCGTCGTCGCGATTCTCGCCGGCGCATTGATCTTCGCAGGTCAGGCCGGAGAGCTCGCCTTCGGGAACGCGCTGGGCCCGGTGTGGGTCACGCTAGGCGTTCTCGGGATCGCGGCTCTCGTCGTAGCGATCTGGCGCCTCGGCGGCCTCGTCAATACGAGAATCGGGCGAATCGGGTGGCGCATCTCGGTCGCCGGGGTTGCGTTTCTCGTTCTCTTCGCCGTGCAGGCGCTCGTCACCGTCGCCTTGACTGGCGACGTCCCTGGGAACTTCATCCTGTTCGGCCTCGGCTTCCTGCTTCTCTTCGTCGGACATCTGCTGATCGCGCCCGGGCTCCGCGACACGCTTGGGCGTGCGTGGGTGCTGCCGCTCGTCGGAGCAGCGGGCATCCTCGTGGCCATCACCCTCGATGTCGATCCGATCCACGACATCGGCCTATTCGTGTTCGAGGGCGCGTGGGTCGCGCTCGGTGTCGCCCTGCTCCGTGCAGAGCGCCGGTATCAGCCGGACACCGTGTCCGTTTTCGTCTGACGGCGAGTTACGCGAGAGGGAAGCAGCCCCCACCTCGACGTCCCTCATTCATGGGGAAGGATCGGCCGAAGCGCGTGACTTCCTCGAGGCGGCGGAGCACCTCGCGACTATTCCGGGCGTTGAGGCTTTCGAACTGTTGGCCGAGGTCAGCCCGAAGAACGGCTACCGCTTCGGGATTTCGATGGAGTTCGCAGATCGACCCGCGTACGAGCGCTACGACAAACACCCCGATCACGTCCGCTTCGTGCAGGAGCGCTGGCTCTCCGAGGTGAGCGAGTTTCTCGAACTCGACTACGCGGCGCGGTAGGACATCGCGGTAGGAGTAGTTACAGGCGACCAGGGCGTCCGACGACAGGCGCATCGCCTGGGCCGGACGAACTCAGTAGCTGGACGAAGAGGGGCATAACGCCTCTGTACGCCTTATCTGTAGTCACATTCAGGGTAAGCGGTAACGAAGGTTCTACTGCAGGGCGGCAGCTGCCGAAAGCTCTGGGGCGGACGGCCGAGGGCTACGCCCTCACGGGCAGGAGCAAGTCGATCTGGTCCCAGCGTCGGTAGAACTCGATAGACGAGCGCGTCTCATCTGGGATTGCTGTCTGCGCCATCGCCGCGAAGGTGGGACTGATCTGCTCATACACGGCGGGAGGCTCGCCGCGGAGCCGCGTCCGCAAGTATGTCCCGCCGGCAAGCGTCGCCGACTCGAAACCGAGCGCCGCTGGGTCGTCCCGCTCTCCAAGCTGCGCGCAGGCGCGGTACTCGGATGTGGAGACGTCGAAGACGCCGAAGAACTTGCGACCGCGCAGATCACCGACTCGTTCCTCCAGACGTGCCCACGCCTGTCTAATGGCTCCGGGCTCGTAGTGGACGGCACGCACGAACATCACCGTGGTCTCTTCGCGTTCGATCAGATCCGCGGCGATCTCATCGGCCATCGGCCACACCCTAATTGCTCGGACTTCGGGCCAGAACGCTCGCGTGGTACCTGGGTCCGTCGTTGGGGCCTGCAAGCGGCCAGTAGTTAGGACGATAGGGACAGAACGAGCATGGCCGTACTAGTCGCCTTCATCCCGCTCACGTCAGTGTCTTCGGGGGCCATTCCACGAACGCGAGGAGCCTGCGCGACCCGAAGCCCTTTAGCTCGTATTCCCCGCGCTCCTCGAACCGGAGTCCAAGTCCGGAGACGAGGGAGGAGATCGTTTCCGAGACCAGGATCTCGTCCGGAGCAGCGGACGCCATGATTCGCGCACCTTCGTGCACGGCGACGCCGCGAACATCGTCACCAGCGGTTGCCACCTCGCCGGCATGGATGCCTGCGCGCACCTGAAGCCCGTGTTGTGCGGCCGCCGAACGAATCGCGCTGGCACATCGAAGCGCTCGCGCCGGAGCATCGAATACGGCCAAGAGTCCATCCCCCGCCGTGTCAACGATGCGCCCGCGGAAACGCTCCACCTCCGATTGGACGGCCCGGTGATGGACGGCCAGCAACTCGCGCCAGGAGACGTCTCCGATACGCACAGCTGTTGTCGTGGACTCGACGAGATCGGTGAAAAGGAGAGTCGCGAGTATTCGGTCGTCGAATGCGCTCTGCGTCCCGGCCAGCGCACGCATGCCGGACCACTCGATCATCACGGCTGCTTCCTCGCCGATCGTGTACCCGTCGTGGCCAGGCGGGATGTCGTAGACGTCTAAGGGGCCGAATTGAAGAACCGTGCCGTCGCGCAAGAGCGCGCCGAGTCCGCCCGAGATGACGACCCCGATATGACGAGCCTCGCACCACTCGCCGCCGACGAGAGGCTGCATGTCGATCGACCAGCGCCAACCCGGGTCCTGCACCGTCCGCGCGACAGTCATCCCGGCGATCTCGACCAGATCCTCGGTGATCCCGGGGAAGCGGATCGACTCGTCGGGTTTGCGCAGGTTCTTTGGATGGGCGGTCACGCGAGAACCATGATTACGCCGACATCTGAGGTCAAGAGCGTAGCCTGCGCGAGCCATCCTCTCGCTCGAGAGGTTCGTCGCTCTCAGCGTCTTCCTCGTGGCCCGACGAGCTAAGGAGCTGCAAGAGGCAGAACGTCGTGCTGAGCCGTGCTCAGGAATGTCCTTCGATCGTGTGCGGGCTCCACCCGCTCAAAAAGTGTCCCGCGTCTGACCAAGGAGTACGGCCCGCTTTTCGGGCCGGCGGTCTGGTAGCCGGTTCGAGCACCCCCGCGCGGTCTAGGGCGGTCGGGCGCGACCGTTGGGGAGACGAGTGATGCTTGCGTGATGTGGTGGGGTGCTGCAGGCTCCCGACGATGGTTCCGGAGGCGCGGCTCGAATCGACCGAGTACGGACTCGTCCCCAAGGAGGACGGCTGGTACGTCCTCAACGCTCGCGAGGCGCGCTGGCGCGAGGCGCCAGGTCGCGGCGCGATCGCGGAGCTCGAGGGTGAGCCGGAGTTCCCCCAGGTCGGCGTCAACGTCTTCGTCCTCGGGCCGGGCGAGCCCATGTCGATGTACCACTGGGAGGCCGACCAGGAGGACTTCCTCGTGCTCGCGGGCGAGGCCCTACTCATCGTCGAGGGTGAGGAGCGGCCCCTGCGGCAGTGGGACTTCGTGCACTGCCCCGCGGGGACAAAGCACACGATCGTCGGCGCCGGTGACCGCCCGACTGTCGTACTGGCGGTCGGGGCGCGCGAGCACCAGACCGGGGCTGACTGGGGCGGCTATACCGTCGACGAAGCCGCGCTCCGCCACCGCGCGGGCGTCGAGGACGAGACGAACGACCCGGAACAGGCCTACGCGCCGGTCCCCGAGCGCGAGCGCAGCCCATATCGCGAGGGCTGGCTACCCCCTTAGACCACCCAATGCGGCGAGATCGCGGCCGCGCATTCACAGGATCAGCGGCCCGCTAGGAGAGCGGCGACGTGGGCGCCGGCGGCAGAGGTGGCAACGGCGCCGGCGGCAGAGGTGGCAACGGCGCCGGCGGCAGGGGTGGCAACGGAAGCTCTGGCGGCAGAGGTGGTAGTGGAAGCTCCGGTGGCAACGGTGGTAGCGGAGGTGCCGGCGGCACAGGTGGCAGCGGAAGCTCTGGCGGCGGGGTCGGCAAGGGAGACGGTGACGGGGGCTCCGGCGCAGGAGGTGCCGCCGGCTCCGGCGAAGTTGGATCGTCGGGCGCGGTCGGAGCGGGCGGTGACGGGGCCTCAGGTGGTTGAGACGGGGCGTCGGGTGTGTTCGGCGGAGTCTTCGGCGCTTTCTCCGGGCCCCTCGCGAGCCTCTCTCGCGGTGTCCGGGCGGGCGCGCCGCTTCCTCCGGACGTGGAGGTCGCGGGCCGCTCCACGACTCGCTCCACCGGAGGCACCTTCTGGCCCTCGCGGACGACCGCTGCTTGCGGTGGGTCGGCCGCGCCGGCGACGACCGCGGCCACGACCGTTGCGAGTCCTCCCGCCGCGGCCGTTCCCACGCTGGGGCTCAGTGGAATGCGCGCCAGCAGGGGCGCATGCGCCAGCCAGGAGAACGGCCCGACGACGAGCCGCATCCTGCTCAGGGAGAGGGCGACGAACGCACGCACGAGCCGCGGGTCGAACTGCGTGCCGGAGCAACGAACGAGCTCCGCGCGAGCTTCACTCGGGCTCACGGGCTCCTGGTATGACCGCGACGACGTCATCACGTCGAAGACGTCGGCGATCGCGACGATGCGGCCGGCGCGCGGGATCTGCTCGCCGGCAAGCCCGCGCGGGTACCCGGTTCCGTCCCAGCGTTCGTGGTGATGCCCGACGGCTTCGATCCACTCTCCGAGCCATTCGCGGAGCGGCTCGACCAGCGCCTCGCCGTACAGCGGATGGAGGCGCAGGCTCTCCCACTCGTCGTCCGTGGGCTCGCTCGTCTTGTTGAGGATCTCGCGCCCGACCTCGAGCTTCCCGATGTCGTGGAGGAGCGCCGCCCAGTTGAGACGGTCGAGCTCGTCGTCGTCGAGCCCGAGCTGCTGGCCGAGCATGTAGCTGTACGCTCGCACGCGCTCCGCGTGACCCCGGGTGATGCCGTCGTGAACGCTGAGTGCTCCCACGAGGCTCAGAAGGATCTCCGCCGCTTCCTGCGTCGAAAGCGTCTCCTTCGCTTCTCGCAGGGTCCGCAGACGCTCCTCCAGCGACTCGACGGTGCCGGTGCGCAGAGCGAGCTCGAATCGGGACGGGGCCTCGTCGGGGAAGACGAGCGACAGGTCGAGAAGCGCCCCCAGAGGGAGCAGTCGCTTGCACACCCTGTAGCCCAGCGTCACGACGATCGTGGCAGCCGCGCTGATCGTGAGCCACCAGAGGAGGAACACCCAGAGCGATGCCGTCGGCGGCGTGACCACCGCCGTGACGGCCCGGACGAACGCCAACGACACGGCGATCGGAAGTGCGTAGACGAGCACTCGAAGGGCGCGCGCACTCCAGGGGCGCGCGGACCAGCGATGCCTGCTCGTGCGCTGTGCCGCAGCCACGATTTCGTGATCGGAGCGGAGGGCGTTCGTCTCGACCCCTCGATCGCGTACTTCGCGAGCGCGCCTCGAAGTCGCTGAACCAGCTTGTCCGGGCGCCTGGTGCATGGGAACATATGTTCGTGTCGATCGAGGCCGAGATCCTGCACGCCGACCTCGACGCGTTCTTCGCCTCCGTCGAGCAACGCGACAACCCCGAGCTGCGCGGCCGCCCGGTGATCGTCGGCGGCGGGGTCGTGCTCGCCGCGAGCTACGAGGCGAAGGCGTTCGGGGTCCGCACCGCGATGAGCGGCCGGCAGGCGCGCCGGCTGTGCCCGGACGCGATCGTCGTTTCGCCCCGAATGTCGGCCTACTCCGAGGCGAGCAAGGCCGTGTTCGAGGTCTTCGAGGACACGACACCACTCGTGGAAGGACTGTCGATCGACGAGGCCTTCCTCGACGTCCGCGGGCTCAGGCGCCTCGCGGGCTCGCCCGAGGAGATCGCCGCTCGGCTCCGCCGAAGAGTCCTCGCGCAGATCGGGCTGCCGATCACCGTGGGAGTCGCGCGGACGAAGTTTCTCGCGAAAGTGGCGAGCGCGGTCGCGAAGCCGAACGGTCTGCTCGTCGTCCCCCCTGAGGAGGAGCTCGCGTTTCTCCACCCGCTCGCGGTCGAGCGGTTGTGGGGCGTCGGACGTGTCACGGCCGCGAAGCTCCACGGCCGCGGCATCGCCACCGTGGGCCAGGTGGCAAGGCTCGAGGAAGCGGTGCTCGTGGCGATGCTCGGTCACGCGTCGGGCCGGCAGCTGCACGCGCTCGCGCACAATCGCGACCCTCGCCGCATCCAGGTGGGTCGACGTCGGCGCTCGATCGGCTCGCAGCGCGCACTGGGCAAGGCCCCGAGGTCGCCGGAGGAGCTCGACACCATCGTGCTCGGACTCGTCGACCGGATCGCACGCCGGCTCCGCACAGGCCATCGCGTCTGCCGCACGGTGGTGCTCCGGCTGCGCTTCCGCGACTTCAGCCGCGCGACACGTTCTCAGACGATGTCCCGGGCGACCGCGCAGACGCTCCCGATTCTGGAAACGGCGCGAGAGCTCCTGGCCGCTTCGCGCGCGTTGATCGAGGCCAACGGCATTACGCTCGTCGGCATCTCGCTCACGAACCTCGAGGACGCCGACCGGATCCAGCTCGTCCTGCCCTTCGACCGCCCGCGCGGGGCCGCTCTCGATGCCGCCGTCGACCTGGTGCGCGACCGCTTCGGTTCGCCCGCGGTCACGAGAGCCGTTCTCCTCAACCGCGACCCGGGTGTCGTGATGCCACTCCTTCCCGACTGAGGATCGTCACGGACCCTCGCCGACCCTCACTTCCTGCAGCACCCACGTGTTGCCGTCGGGATCTGCGAAGTCGGCGAACGAGTTGTACTTGCTGTGCTCAGGATCCGGGCCAGGCTTCCAGTTGCCCGCTTCGCGATCGAAATGCCGGATCTCGCTGACGTCCACCCCGCGCTCGACAAGCGCGGCCCGCGCAGCCTCGATGTCGGAGACGACCAGGTGCGTCCCCCGATACGAGCCCGGAGCCGCATCCGTCATCCCTCGGCCGATGGTGATCGAGCACTCTGATCCAGGCGGCGTCATCTGGACGACTCGGAATTCCTCGTTCACATCATGGTCGACATCCAGGTTGAAGCCGCACTTGTCGACGTAGAACGCCTTCGCGCGATCCACGTCCGATACGGGAAGCAGCACGAGCTCGAGCTTCAAATCCACGGTGGTCTCCTTACTCGTTCCGGGGAGGAAGCTGCTGCACGGCCCAGCGGTTGCCGTCCGGGTCGGCGAAGAAGACGAAGGAGCCCCACGGGAACTCCTGCACGTCGCTGACCTCGACGCTTCGACCGGCGAGCTCGGCGTGTGCGGCCTCGATGTCGGACACGACCATCTGCATTCCCTGAACCGAGCCGGGCGGCGCGTCCGTCACACCATTGCCGATCGCGATGGAGCAGGCCGATCCTGGCGGGGTCAGCTGGACGAAGCGGATGACGTCCGAGACGCGGTGGTCGTGATCCGCGTTGAAGCCGACCTTCTCGACGTAGAACTCCTTGGCGCGATCGACGTCCGCGACGGGGATCGCGACGAGCTCGAGTTTCCAGTCCATTCGTCGTCCTTTCTCTGCGTGGCTACGGTACGAGGGCTGCCCAGGCCTCGATCTCGATCGACATCTGCGGCCACGGCAACGCCGGTACGACGACGACATTCCTCCAGGCGAGCGTCGCCTGCCCCTCCAAGCTGTCCCGGACGGTGCCATCGGGCGAGTACGCGTCGAGGTGCTTCGCAATTTCGATGTCGTGAGTCGTATATCTGGTCACGACGATGCGGGCGGGATGTTCTGATTGCGACGAAGGACATTCATCGGGTCGTACCGCGCCTTCAAGTCCTGCAGGCGCTGGAAGGCATCGCCGCCGAAGGCGGCGCGGATTCGCTCGATCGGCTCGTCCGCCTGCATGTAGTTGGCGTAGCCGCCGCCGAGCGACGACGGCTCGATCGCTCCGGCCGTCGCACGAACCCACGCGATGTGCGCGTCGTCATCCGCCGGGTCGTGCCAGGTGCCCATGACGCTGACGTTGAAGGCCGCGTTCCGGTAGCCGATCCCGCTGAGGCTCGGATCGACCTCTTTGGGGGCGCCGTGAAGCGACTCGAACAGGATCTCGACAGGAGTCTCGCCGTCCCCGACGACCCGGTCGAGCAGGTCCTCGATCAGCTCGTCGGTCAACTCGCGGACGAAATGACCCTTCCAGTAGTGGCGGTTCTCTCCGTACGGTGAGTCGAATTCGGCCTGTTGCTGGAGGAATGGCCTCGCGGCCACGCTGTCGCTCACGAGCCCCGGCGCAGCGCGCAGGGCGCGCATCGTCTCGGGATCGCGGTCGGAGCCCGTGTAGCACGGTGCGACGAGCAATGTCGGTGCAAGCGTCGCGTCGACGCCCAACACCGCCTGGGCAGAGAGCTCACGCGGCGAGCGCGCGACGACGTCGCGGAAGATGCGAAGCGCATCGCCGACCGTACTGCCTCGATACTCGAGCCGGCCGCCGACGACCTGCTCTAGCGGATGGAGGCGAAGCTCGAGACGCGTGACGACGCCGAAGTTGCCCCCACCGCCCCGTAGCCCCCAGAGGAGCTCCGGATTCTCTCCGGGTCGTGCGTGCACCACGGTGCCGCCGGGAATCACGAGTTCAGCGCCGACGATGTTGTCGCACGTCAATCCGAACTGCGCAGTCAGATGGCCGATGCCTCCTCCGAGCGAGAGCCCGGTCACGCCGGTCGAGCCGACGATGCCACCGGGAGTGACGAGGCCGGCCGCCTGCGTCGCGGAGTCGAAGTCGAACCAGGTCGCGCCTCCCTGTGCTTGAGCGGTTCGCGACTCGCGGTCGACGACCACGTCGCGCATGGTCGAAAGGTCGATCACGAGACCGTCGTCACAGACGCAATGCCCGGCGGGGTTATGGCCGCCGCCGCGCACTGCGACCTCGAGCTCGTGCGTCCGGGCGAAGTCGAACGCGACCCCGATGTCCTCCGCACTTGTACAGCGCACGATCACCGCCGGCCGGCGGTCGATGACCGCGTTGAAGCAGCGGCGGGTTGCGTCGTACCCAGGGTCCGTGGGCTCGACGACACTACCGGCCAACGATCGCCGCAGCTCGCCGAGATCAGCCGCGACGTCGAGAGCCACCTACGCCGCCTCGGCCTCGGGCTCGAATTCCGCCCCGTGTGCGTCCATCGCCGGCGCAGGGCTCGGTCGGAGCAATGCTCCGCCGATGGCGGCCGCTCCTGCCGCGAACACCGCACCGAGGAGGAAGGCCGCGTGGTACCCGCCGGCGAGCGCTTCGAGGTCGCCGTCGCCGGCTGCGAGAAGCGTGTCCGTCCGCGATGCCGCGAGGCTCGCGAGCACCGCCAGGCCGAGCGCGCCGCCCATCATGAACGCGGTGTTGACGACACCGGAGGCGAGCCCTGCCTCCTCCTGCTTGACGTCACTCATGGCGGCGAGGAGCACGGGGTTGAACGCCATCCCCGCGCCGAGACCGAGCAGGATCATGGCCGGAAGCACGTCGACGAGCACGTTTCCGTCGACCGGGGCACGCGCGAAGAGCAGCAGGCCCATCGCTGCCAGCCCGAGGCCCGTCGCGAGCGGCAGCCTGAACCCGAAGCGCATGACGAGCTTCGCGGACAGACCGATCGAGAACACGCCCATGATCAGGTTGGCCGGGAGGAAGGCGAGACCGACCTGGAGCGGGCTGTACCCGAGCACGAGCTGCAGATAGAGGGCAGAAAGGAAGAACCACGCGAACATCGCGGCCGCCCAGAGGACACCGACGACATTCGACACCGCGACGTTCCGGAGGCGGAAGAGGCCGAGCGGCATCAGCGGCGACTCCACCCTGGCTTCGATCACGAGGAACGTTGCGAGCAGCACGCCGGAAACGGCGAGCAGCCCGAGGGTCCGCCCGGACGTCCAGCCGGCCTCGTTCCCGTTCACGATCGCGAAGACGGCGATCATCAGCGACACGGTGACTGTGATCGCGCCCGCGACGTCGAGACGCTGCGTCGCCGTCGGCACGCGAGCCGCCGGGATCAGCAGGAGCGAGAGCACCACGACCGCGACCCCGACCGGGACGTTTACGAGGAAGATCCAGTGCCAGTTGAGCACGTCGGTGAGAATTCCGCCGAGGAGCACGCCGATCGAGCCGCCACCCGCGGCGACGAACCCGAAGACCCCCATCGCCTTCGCGCGCTCGGCGGGCTCGGTGAAGAGGGTCATCATGAGCGAAAGCGCCACCGCCGAGACCACTGCGGCGCCGAGTCCCTGCACTGCGCGCGCGCCGACGAGCATCCCTTGCGACGTGGCGAGCCCGCACGCTGCCGACGCCAGCGTGAAGAGCGTGATCCCTCCGACGAACAACCTACGGTGACCGAAGAGGTCCCCCAGCCTGCCGCCGAGTAGGAGGAACCCGCCAAACGTGATCAGGTACGCGTTCACGACCCATGCCAGCGACTCCTCGGAGAAGCCGAGATCCTCTCGGATCGACGGAAGCGCCACGCCGACGATCGTCACGTCGAGGACGATCATGAGGTCGCCCAGGCAGAGGACGAGGAGGGCAATCCAGCGGGTGCGTGAGTCCAGGTTGGTCATGGGCGTCGCTCCTTTCCAGTCGGTCTCAGAAGCTGAGACGGGCGGCGCATCGAGAACTCATCGGTCCGAAGCGCTGCGGGGATGGGGTCAGACCCTACGGTCCGACCCCATCTCGCACCCCTCAGGCTTCGCTCGGTTCCGGCCGTGGCGGGCGTCCGCGTTCCGGAGCGGGGACCGGGTCGCCGTCGTGCGGCGGCTCGATGGTGATGTCCGGCAGGAGCCGGTCGAGCCAACGCGGGATGTACCACGACTTCTCGCCCATGAGCGTGAGGAAGGACGGCACGAGCGTCATCTTCACGATCAACGCGTCGGTAAGGATCGCCACCGCGAGCAGCAGGCCGAACTCCTTCGAGATGCGGTCCGACGTGAGGATGAAGGCTGCGAAGACCGTCCCCATGATGAGCGCCGCCGCAACGATCACGCGTCCGATGGCCGCGATTCCGTGCTCGACCGCCTCCCGCGTCTCCAGACCGTGGACATGCTCCTCCCGAATGCGGCTCATGAGGAAGACCATGTAGTCCATCGAGAGCCCGAACATGATGGCGAAGGCGATCGGCGGGACGAACGTCTCGATCGGCCCAGTCCTGTCCAGCCCGGTCAGCCCCATGAGGTAGCCCTCCTGGATGACGAGCGTGAGCACGCCGAAGCCGACGAAGGCGGACAGGATCGTCGTGAACGCGGCCGTCAGTGAGATCACGATCGACCGGAACGCCATCGCGAGCACGATGAACGTGACGCCGATGATGTAGAGGAGGAAGAGCGGCAGCCGCTCCATGATCCGGTCGGCGATGTCGATGAACGCGGCGTTCAAGCCAGACACGTAGACGACCGCGTCTCCGCCATCCGTCGCCGCAGGTGCGACGTCGTCCCGCAGTCGGTGGACCAGCGTTTCCGTCGCCTCGTCCTGAGGCGCCGAGTCCGGCGTCACGAACACGATCGCGACCGTCTTCGCGTCGTTGAACTGCGGCTCCCCGACTGACGCCACCCCGTCGAGGTTCTGGACGCCTTCGTAGACCCGCTGTGCGGCGCCCTCGTCACCATTGACGTCGACGACGATCGGGATCGGTCCGTTGAAGCCCGGCCCGAAGCCCTCCGCCAGCAGGTCGTATGCTCGGCGCGCCGTCTGATTCGTCGGCTGCGTTCCCTGATCGGACGCACCCAGGCGGACGAGCGCCGACGTACCGGCCAGGGCCAGCAGGACGAGCAGCACGACGACGAACACCGCGCGCGCGTGGGAGGTCACCCACCGTCCCCAGCGAGCGATGATCGTGCTCTCGCGCGCGGCCTCCGAGTCGTCGATCGGCCGCAGGAACGGCACCTTCAGGCGGTCGATCTTGTGTCCGAGCTTCGCCAGCACGGCGATCAGGAGGGAGTTCGCGATCAACACCGTCGTCAGGACGCCGAGCGCCGAGCCGATGCCGAGCTTGGTGACGAAGTCCAGGCCGAAGAACGCGAGGCCGGTGACCGAGATGGCGACGGTCAGGCCCGCGAAGAGCACGGCCCTCCCCGCGGACGAGCCGGCTTCGGCGGCCGCGTCACGGGGTGAGAGCCCCTCGTGCAGGTATTGGCGGAAACGCGTGACGATGAAGAGCGAGTAGTCGATGCCGACGCCGAGGCCGATCATCGACACGAGCAGCGGCGTAATCGTGTTGATGTCGGTCAGGCCGGCGAGAATGAAGAGAAGAAGGAACGCCGTCATGAGCGCGACGATCGCGAGCGCGAGCGGAATCGCCGTCGCCACGAGCGTGCGGAAGACGACGAGCAACACGATCAGCGCGGCGAGCAGGCCGAGCAGCTCCTGCGTTCCCTGCTCGATCGGCGGGAACTCGGCGTCGCCGTTGTACTCGACCGTCACACCGGCCGGTGCGACCGCTGCGCGGACGGCATCCTCCACGGCGAGGACTTGCGTACGGTCCTCCTCGTAGATGACCCGGTCGAACTGCGCTTCCGCGTAGGCGATCCGTCCGTCGTCGGAGAAGGTGTTCTCGCTGAACGGGTCTCCGACGCTCTCCAGGCCGGCGCGCTCGTCTGGTCCAATCGCCTTGAACTCAGGCGTCTTGAGCTTCGCGATTACCGCCTCGATCGCCTCCTTGCGCTCCGGCGTGTCGAGCCGCTCGCCTTCCGGTGCCGCGAACACGAGGTTCAGGACGCCGCCCTGCTCCGCGGCGAACTCGGCTTCGATCAGATCGGTCGCCCGCTGGGTGTCCGATCCAGGGATCTCGAACTCGTCCTTCAGGCTGCCTCCGACCGTTGCGACGAGCACGATGAGGAGCACGAGGATCCCGAGCCAGCTCAGGACCACGCGCCACGGGTGAGACGCGCACGCGCGCATCCACCTCGCGAGCGCCCCCGTGGAGAGCCGTTCGTGAGCTGCGAGCCGGTCGGTTCCGTTTTCCGCGGAGTGTTCGGTCATTGGCTATGCCCCCTCTGTCGGCTTCGATTCCACTACAGACCCGATGAAGGTCTGTAACTCATCGCAGGTGTGGTTTGTTCCCGTCGTCGATCACGCAAGCTCGAACGCCGTTCGTGAAGATGAACACCGTACTGGAACGGTGTTCTAGCAGCTGTATGATGTTCAAGTCAAATGAGTGCCGAGCCAGATCGAGAGGCCCCCGAGCCGACGACCGAGCCGGGCATCCCCGAGCCTCCGTGGCTCAAGCCACCTCGGGCCACGCGTGCCCGAGCGCCGCTCAGCCGCGATGTCATCGTGGATGCGGCGCTGCGCCTCCTCGATCGGGAGGGCGCTTCGGGTCTCAGCATGCGTCGCCTCGCCGACGAGCTCGGGAGCGGCGCCGGAGCCATCTACTGGCACGTCGCGAACAAGGAGCAGCTGATCCAGCTGATGTTCGACCGGGTGATCGGGGATCTGCCGCTGCCCGACGTGGATCCGTCGCGCTGGCAGGAGCAGATCAAGCAGGCCGCACGGGATGCTCGGGACGCCATGACCGATCACCCTGGCCTCGCCGAGCTGTCGTTCGGCCGCATTCCACTCGGGCCGAACGCGGTGCGCTACTTCGAATGGCATCTCTCGGTTCTGCGGGCCGGCGGTCTGCCGGACCGAGTTGTCGCGCTCGCCGGGGACCTCATCCATCTCTACGTGGACTCGTTCTCGTTCGAGGAGTGCGTGGGAATGTCGACTCCATCCGGTGAGGAGAGCTCGGTGGCGGACTTCATCGGCGAGCTACGCACGTACTTCGCTTCGCTACCCGTCGACCGCTTCCCCAACATCACGGGGCTCGCCGACGAGTTGACGACGGGTGGCTCCGACGTGCGGTTCGAGTTCGGCCTGGACATCCTCGTCGCCGGGCTCGCCGCTCACGCGCCGAAGTCGTAGCGAGCCGATGAGTTTTCGCCCGCGGAGCGGTCTCAAGTCCGGAGATGGCCACCACGGGGCCGCAATCGGTCGCCTTTGCCATCCGCGGCCCGATCTCGCGCGCCGATCTGCCCGGGCTCTGCGACCGGGTCTGCGGCCTGCTGGAGGAGAACGACGCGGAGATCGTGCTCTGCGACGTGCACGGCGTCGAGCCGGACGCGGTGACAGTGGACGCGCTGGCGCGCCTGCAGCTCGCCGCGCGGCGTCATGGCTGCCGGGTACGGCTGTGCTCGACCTCGAGGGCACTACGCGAGCTCGTCTCGTTCATGGGGCTGACCGAGGTCCTGCCCGAACGATGAGTACCCGCCGCAGCCTCGTAGCAGGGTGGAGCGACGTCGGTCAGGCCGATTCGGTCTGACCGAGCTCCTCGAAAGCGAGCGGCAGACCGAAGAGCGGGAAGATCGTGGCCGTATCCAGGAAGAATGTGAACTCGACGATCCTCCCGTCCTCGATCTCGAGGACCTGCAACGACCACGGCTCGTATCCGTCTCCGTCGACGCGCGGCCGATAGTGGCCGAACGCGGGCGCACCGTTCGCCGACGTCACCGGTATCACCCGTGAGTCGCGGCACGTGATGCCCGGCCCGAACCACCAGCTGAGGATGTCGTCCCGGCCCGAGAGCCAGAGGTCGAACGGAGGCATCGACTGCGTCGCGTCCTCGTGGATGAGCGCCGTCAAGGTGTCCATGTCGTAGCGCTCGAACGCCTCGACGTAGCGGGCAAGGAGCTCCGCGTCCGCCGCGTCGATCGATGGCGCGGTGGTCGACGCGCTGACGTCTCTCTCCTCGAGCGTCGCGCGTGCTCGCTGAAGCGCGCTGTTCACCGACGCCACGCTCGTGTCGAGGAGCTCGGCCACCTCGGAGGCCTTCCAGCGAAGCACCTCGCAGAGGATCAGCACCGCGCGCTGCTTCGGCGGGAGGTGCTGAAGAGCCGCCACGAACGCGAGGCGGACGGTCTCGCGGGCCTCGGCGACCTGGGCCGGGTCGCCCTCCGACACGACCCGGAGGTCGGGCATCGGCTCGATCCACGTCACCTCCGGAAGCGTGTTCAGGTTCTCGAGGACGGGCTCACGCGACGGCCCGAGGTCCATCGGCCGCGCGCGGCGCTTTCGTCCCTCGAGCATGTCGAAGCAGACGTTCGTCGCGATGCGGTAGAGCCATGACCGAAACGCGGCTCTCCCCTCGAAGCGGTCGAAGGCGCGCCAGGCGCGAAGGAACGTCTCCTGGACGGCGTCCTCGGCATCGATCGAGCCGAGCATCCGGTAGCAGTACGCCGTCAGCTCGACGCGGTGCTGCTCGAGCTGGTCCGCAACGGCAGGAGTGACGGCGACCGACGCGTTCTGCACGCCGACCATCCTAAGTGGACCGGGGCGGGCTACGTCGCGGCCTTCACCACACCGACCACCTAATGGTCAGCGCCCGAGGAGCGGCACCAGGCGATCGCAGATCAAGTCGATGCCGCTAGCCGGCGTCCGTCCCTGCGGGGTGCCGAGCTCGACACGCGCAGCTCCGGCATCCCAGTGCTCCATGACGCGTTCGG
>Ga0184612_10000696_pt1 | contig 15770 bp, 24 predicted proteins | sample PLM3_60_coex_FD_133163 | JGI IMG/M metagenome (GOLD analysis project Ga0184612, IMG submission 133163) | Groundwater sediment microbial communities from an aquifer in East River, Colorado, USA - PLM3_60_coex | ecosystem: Environmental > Terrestrial > Soil > Riparian zone | place: USA: East... | reverse complement strand
TGCGCCACCGAGCGGACGAAGCCGTCCATCTTTCCACCGTTCACGTCGATCCTCGAATGGGCCAGGTCGTGCGGCCCCCCCTGGTTGATCAGGGCGGCCTCGTGGAACGGCCGCACGCACATCCCTAGCACCGGGTCCGGGATGCACACGATGGGCTTCCCCTCCTTCATGGGGATGCCGTCGGCCCCGGGGAACGTCCCGAAGTAATGGTCGAAGGACCGGTTCTCCTGGACCACGAAGATGACGTGCTGGATGTTCTCGAACCCCTGGAGGGACGACGACCCGCTCGCCGACGGCGCGGCGGAGTCGAGCGAGCCTCCCGTCGCCGCATCCGAGCGCGTGCAGGCCGCGACCAGCAGTGCCAGGACGAGCATCGCTGGGAACGCGGCGCGGAGCGGGCGCGATGTGATCCGGTCGGTCATGGGAGACGAGGAACGATATCAAGCCGACCCCGGTTCGGGGCACGGGCTCGAAGAAGCTCGATTCAGGGCGCGAGGGCCTGGTGCGCGCCGACGTCGTAGATCAGCCGGGAGCCCTCGACCCTGGCGCTCGGGTTCAGCCGGTGGGGCTCGCGCCGCCCGCCGTCGAGGAGATGGACCACCTCGCAGCCGGCCACCGCGAGGGCATCCGAGATCATCCGGCGGTGGCACCGCCACCACAGCGACTCGGCGCACATGATCGCGGTGGGCGTGTCGCGCGACGTGTCGATCAGCCAGGCCAGGCCGGAGCGGAACTCCTCGGTCTCCATGTGATCGGCGTAGCCGCGAAAGGCGTCGTTTCGGAGCGCGACGTGCGGCGAGTCGGGCCGGGGCTTCCGGAACCCGCCGAGGTCCTTCCGCCAGACGTACTCGATGGCGTGTGCCTGGAGCGAGGCCGCCAGGGCATCCTGGCCGAACTGCGGATGTCGCCGGGACCCGGGCGCTGTACGGACGTCGACCAGTCGCCGGACCCCTGCGGCGTCCAGGATGGCCAGGAACTCCTCGATCGGCCGCGTGCCATGCCCCACGGTGAAGATCACCGGAAACCGCTTGCTAGACTCGTCTGCCGGCGTCGTGAGGTCCCATCGTCTAGTGGCCCAGGACACCACCCTCTCAAGGTGGAGACACGGGTTCAAATCCCGTTGGGACTACTAGCAAAGGTGCAGGTCGGGGGCGCGTCCAAAGCATTATGGGTGCGCCGAGCCCTTGCTCGTCCCGCATTTGTCCCGCGGCCGGCGTTCACACGTTGCGCAAGCCCGGTCGCAGATCCCGCCAGTTTCAACTACGACGTCGAAGCAGCCTTCACTGCGGCCCGTCGGGCGATATCCCCGAAGACATCCACCATGACTGGGTGGCGTTCTATGCGAGGCGAGGAAAGTCCATCGCCAACAGCCCGGCAGGCAAGGCGATCCGCGAGGCCCTCTTCGAGGCCGTCTTCGAGGCCGTCTTCGAGGCCGCCTACCACGCGCTCGGCGATCCCGCGGTCATCCGGCAGATCATCGAGGATGCCCTCGCCGCGATACCGGCCGAGGACTTCCCGGCCGTCATGTACGACCTACAACCGGACGACCACGAACCCGTCGAGTAACCGAAGGTCCTCCAGTAGCGTCCGAAGTGGTGGCATGAACTCCGAACGCATTAGGAAGCGGTCCCGACTCCCAAGCGGTGGTTCGGAAGAAGCGCAAACAGGCATCCCTTGCGAGTGGCGCCGGGGCTGGCTACCTTGCCCCTATGACCCGACTTTGCGCCTGCACCCTGGTCTTGCTTACCGCACTTGCCTCCTGCACGTCATCCGTGAGCGTCAGTCCCTCCGATGAGGCGACCGCCCAGTACGCCCGCTACTACTTCATCGAGCATACGAACACGGGGGTCCTCGAAGTGTGGGCCCGTCCTGCAACTGTCTGCTACTCGACCCAGAGCTACCCTGCGAGGCCCATCGATCTCATCGCAAAGGCAAACGGCGCGTCGAACCGGGTCGCATCCTACGAACCACCGAGGGTGCAGTACTGCGACCGGGCAGTAGACGAAGAGGTAGCCGCAGCTCTGATTTCCGATCCGTCTTCGTTCGTCATCAGATGGTCCCCGCAGGCTGGGGAGCCGGTAGTTATGACACCTCTGACGCCGACGTCCTCCACGTAAGGGAACTGGATGGGAGGCGGAGATGGATTGGCGCTTGTATGCAGATCGTTCTCGATTCGCGGGGGTACCCAGCGAGCGTTTGTTCGTGCTCCAGGGAACCATCCGTCGGCGCGAGGGGAAGGTGTGGGGCGAGGACTGGCACGTCTTCCTGGAAACAGCTGACTTCGACGCGGCGTGGGCCTCCATGCCGCGGCCCGGGATCGTCGTGACGGAGCGCGAGATCCGCCATGATCCGGTCCTGAAGCCACTATTCGAGGAGTGGCGGTCTGGAGACGATTCGGCTTATCGGCGCTTTCGAGAGCGGGTTCTGGAGTGGACCGAGGACGAGGCGGAACCCAACTGACGCGTGCGTGGGCTATGCAGCCGCGGACAGTATCGCTTTCGGCGGAAAGCGACATCCGCTCTTGCGTGCGTGTGGCAGGATTCCGGTGTGGGCGCGCGCACGTGGCCGGTCGACTGGGAACAACGTCGCGCAGGTGAGAACTGTCCGAAGTGCGCCGAGGGCCGTCCGGACGAGGACGAGGACGAGCACGGCATCCGCTTCTTCGCCGGGGAGGTGCTGGACACTTACCTTCATCGATCAACGCCCCAACCCGGCTACACGGTCGTCGTTTGGCGCGGTCCGCACGCTGCCGACCCGAGCGAGATGGGGGCCGAGGACGCGACGGCGACTGGCTCGAGATCCTGTTGGTCGTACGCGCTCTGAAGAGGGTGTTCCGGCCGTGCCAAGTCAACTACATGACGTGGGCCAACCTGGACCCGCACGTCCACACCCACCTGGTTCCCCGCTACCTCGACGACCCGTGCACCGGGAAGCCACTCACGCCCTTCGAGCCCGTTCCCGTGCCCGACAACGAACTCCGCGATCAGGTCGCTCGGCTGCGTGCCGCTGTGAGCCTCACCTAGCTCAACCGTTGGCCGCAAGGTCGGCGCACAAGGGACCCTGGCAGCAGCCCGGTCGAGCTCGAAGGGCCCTGGCGGCTACCCTTCAGTTGTGCAGTCCGATCCACGCTGGTATCGCGGGTTCTTGGTCGCAACGACCGCGCTGTTCTTTGGACTCGGCATCTTCGGCGCTATCGTGACTCTAGGTTTCGATCGCTCACTCGGTGAGCGCATCATCTCCGGGGCGATGACGGTCGCTCTCTTCTACTTTGGGGTTCGGCGACTTCGTCTCTTGCGTGCTGACTGATCGCAGAGTGCCTTACCCCTGGATGCGATGTCGGTTTCGTCACGAAGCGACATTCGGGAGTCAGCGCGATCCGTGCACTCCCTACGGGACGTTGGAGACGTCCGGAAAGGGGCTGCTCGACCACTTCGAGCCGTCCCAGTGCTCAACAAGCGGCGTCGATCGTTCGCCCCAAGCAACACCGACAGCCCAGGCATCATCCGCCGAGGCGGAGTACACGGACCACGCGCTTCGATTGGACTCTGTCGGGTGAACGGCGGTATCGCAAATGGTCTCGACGCAGCGCGCTATAGCGAACGATGAAGTTGAAGGACTTCCAACGACCCAGGCAGGTCCAGAGGCTGGGGCTGGTTCGCCGATCTGCTCGCGGATGCTGGCATCCCGGCTCACATGGCTCATCCGCTCGCCACGAAGGCGAGGAGGCCTGCCCGGGCGAAGGACCCGTACACTGCAGTGCGCAGTCCGCCGAGGTCGTAGGTTTAGGACAAATCCCCGCGTCCGGAAACGAGGGAGCTTGACCTTACGGCGGAGCAAAGCCTGATGCCGGAGAGCGGCGTGTGAGGTAGGCCGCTGGCTGGTCGGCAAGCTGTAGGCGGTCGGACTCAATCCCACCGGTTTCCTGGCGGGTGCATCCTTCCGGCTCGCCATGGCTGCCGCTTCGCCAGCGGCCCCCTATCAAACCGGGCATGCGATTCTCCCGCACCCGGCTTTCCGACACCGTTCACCGCGAGGCATGCGCAGTCCCGTACCGGACGGCTCCGCTGAGGCGGTGCACCCCGAGGCCCTGGAACCACCCCGAGTCGTACCGGCTGGCCACCCTCGCCCCGATCGTCCGTGCTTGGTGCTCGCGAAGATGGCCAGACGCTCGTGGGCGTAGCACTCGACGGAGGAGAAGCACCGGGCAGAGTTGCCCGAGCGGTAGTACGGAGCCCACCGCCTGAGCGCCCGACTCACCTCTTCTGCCACCGCCGGCACCGAATACCCCACGAACCGCCGGTCCGTAACAGCCCTGATCCGCTCCCGTATGGCCGCCATGGCCTGCCGGGACGGCCAGTGCTGGAGGTACCACCGCCCTCGCCACCTCCAGGACTCCACCTTGTGGCAGTGGAATCCCAGGAAGTCGAAACCCTCCGCACCCTTGGTGAGGCAGACGATCCTGGTCTTCTCCGGGTTCAACTGAAGGCCCAGAGGTCCAAGGATCTCCCCCACCCGGCGCCGGGCCTCCTCGGCCCGGACGCGGCGGGAACAGAGGACGACGAGGTCATCGGCGTACCTCACGAGCACCCCGAGGTAGCCGCTCGTCGCCGTCCACGTCCGGTCAAGGACGTGGAGGGCAACGTTGGCGAGCAACGGGGAGATCGGAGAGCCTTGGGGGGTTCCCGACACCGTGTCGGTCGCCACCCCGTCCACCAGCACCCCCGCCCTCAGCCACGCCCGGATCAGCCTCAGCACGTCCCGGTCCGACACCCGCTCTGAAACCAACCCGATCAGGGCGTCGTGGTCGATGCTTCCGAAGCAGTCCGTGAGGTCGGCGTCAAGCACCCACTCGGCGCCCCCGTTGGCCTGGGTCCGGACCGCCTCCAGCGCGTCGTGCGCCGAACGGTTCGGCCGGAAGCCGAAGCTCACCGGGAGAAACTGCGCCTCGAAGATGGGCTCGAGGACGATCTTCGCCGCGGTCATGACCACCCGATCGCGGACGGTGGGGATGGAAAGCGGCCGGGTCTTCCCCGGCTGCCCCGGCTTGGGGATCTCGACCCGCCGGAGCGGGGAGGCCCGGTAGGTCCGGTCCTTCAGCGCTTCGGCGATGCCGTCGAGAAAGGCCTCCACCCCGGAGGACTCGACGGCCTCGATGGTCACGCCATCGACGCCTGGAGCCCCTCGGTTCGCCCGGACCTCGCCCCAGGCCCTGGCGAGGACGTCGCTGCGGGCGACTTTGTCGTACAGGGCATGGAAGCATCGGTTCGGGTCCTGCTTGGCACTGCGGTACAGCACGCGCTGCAGGGCTCGGGACTTCTCCAGCCTCTCGGCCTTGCCGATGGACCTAGCCCTCATCCGGCACTCACCAGATCCCCTCCCCGTTCGCGCGGTGCACCGGTGAAGCAGGGGCCCTTCGCTGGTGGCCGGGTTGTGTTGTCCCGGCCGTCGTCGCTACTACGGCCCCCTCCGACTCCCTCTCGGCCGCCCGCCACTTCCCGTGCGTTGGTTATAGGCGGGCCTGCTTCCCGGGCCGCAAGCCCGGGGCCGAGGAGGGCCTCTCCAGTTCCCACGACACCCTTCCGACCGTTCCACGCCCCATGCGCCGGAGGGTTCTTTGGCATCCGCTCCAGGTTCCCTGGTGCCGTCCGTGGCCTTCGCCCACCCTTCATAGGCTCGGCTCCCCCTTGGCCCCGCTCGCGCGGGGGTTTATGTGACGACGCTGCAGGCTTCGCTTCATGCTGCGGACCGGCCAGTCGCTCGCCCCCTCACAGGGACTTCGTCGCTCCGCTTCGACGACGGCATCTCTGCCGCCGCCGGGAGCCGTGCTACCGGGGACCCTGGCGTCTCCCCGGACCGGACTTGCACCGGCTGGCTGCCGTGAGCTTGTCGCTCGGTTACGCCTCGGTCTTCCTCCTTTCTCTTGGCGCCCGAACTGCTGGACGCACGAGGGGTACCAAAACGACGACCCATCACGAAGCGACCGCATGGTACTCACAGATGAGCCCGCCGATAAGATCCCGACGCCCGACCTCGGGAACCCAATCGACCGGGGCGACCGGGGACGGATTCTCCGGGACGCCTAGGTCGAGTCCCCGGTGGGGCCGCTGCGCATTGTAGTGAGACGCGTAGTCGCGAAGGACCCGATCAAGATGCCTTCGACCGTGGATCAGCGTCCAGTCAAGAATCTCCGAGCGAACTGTCTTCACCAACCGCTCCGCGAAGGAGTTCGCCTTGGGAGATCGGATCGGCGTGAGGATCACCCTAGCCCCCTCCGAGCGGAACACCTCGTCGAAGGAGCAGGTGTACTTGGAGTCGCGGTCGCGGATCAGGAAGCGCACTCGCTCGTCCCGCTCGTCGATATCGAACGCGACGAGGTTGCGCGCCTGCTGGGTCACGAACGCGGCGTCGGGGTTGCGGGTCGAGGGCATCACGTGAAGCTTCCTCGTGACGATCTCGATGAAGAAGAGCACGTAGAACGTGCGCAGGAACATCGTCTCGACGGTGAAGAAGTCACACGCGAGGATCCCCTCCGCCTGGGAATGCAGGAACTGGGACCAGCTCGGACCCACCCTTCTGGGTGCGGGTCCGAGTCCTTCCCCAAGGAGCAGCCGCTTGATCGTGCTCGCCCCCACTCTGATACCGAGCTTGCGGCACTCCCCCTGGATCCTCACGTAGCCCCACCTCGGGTTGTCCTTCGCCATGCGGATCACGAGCTCGCGTACCTCAGGATCGGTGGCCGGTCTTCCCGTTCGCTTGGCCTTGTGGGTCCACTTGCGGCGGACGAGCTCGCGATGCCAACGGAGCAGGGTGGCCGGCGTGACGATGAAGCTTGACCACCGCTCCTTGGGGAGGATGCGTGAGGCTGCGGCGAGCAGGAGCTTGTCCAGGCGCGAGAGCTTGGGGCGGCAGCTCTTGCGCATCAGGACCTTCACCTGGTGGCGGAGGACGAGGATCTCCGCCTCGCGGTCTCGCTCGTCACCCGCCGGAGCCAGTCGGAGGACGCCACGGAGCACCAAATGAAGGAGGGAGAACAGCATTCGGGCATCCTACGGAACCGCACGTCGGGAGACGAATCACGGTATTGGTACCCCTCAGGATCGTCGTGACGGAGCGCGAGATCCGCGAAGATCCGGTCCTAATGCCACTATTCCGGGTTCTGGACTGGACAGAGGATGAGGCGGAACCCAACTGATGCTTGCGTCGCTTTGCAGCCGCGCGGGCAGTGTCGCTTTCCGCGGGAGACGACACCGACTGACGAGTCGAGTGGCGCTTCCGATGGGAAGCGACAGTCTCGACGAACTGCTCAGAGGCCAAGGTCTCTGCGAACGCTGTCCAGGTACGCGGCGGAGCGGCCGGGTCCCGCTCGACGTTGCCCTGACGGGTGGGCAATCCTGAATCCCCGTGCACGGAGTCGGTGCGGGCAGGCCGACGGATCGCCACGCTTGGCGTGAGACAGACGAACCCCATTCCGCTGAAGACCGGAAACGGATCACGCCGAGGGTGACTTGAATAGGCATGAGGGGGGTCGTCGCGACGCTAACCGAACCTCGGAGTCTCAGTTTTGCTGAGTTTTTCGAGCGGGAGCATCTACGCCTCGGCCGCGCGATCTTCCTGCTCACCGGGGACCGTGATGAGGCCGAGGACCTCGTTCAGGAGGCGCTCGCTCGAGCCTACGAGAGGTGGGACCTCGTCTCGCAAATGGGCGAGCCTGCCGGTTACGTCTACCGCATCGCGTCGAACCTCCATCGGAGACGGAGCCGGACTCGGCTTCGACAGCGAACCCTGGTCGAGCGCCGCAGGGTCCAGGACTCGGACCCGGGCGATGCCGCAGATGCTCGGATGGATGTGCTGGCTGCGCTCGCGATGCTCCCACAGGATCAACGTGAGGCAGTCGTGCTGGTCGAGATGTTCGGGTTCGACACCGAGACCGCCGCGCAGGCGCTCGGCATCAAGCCCGTTTCGGTCCGGGTGCGACTGCACCGCGCCCGGTTACGGCTCCGCGATGTTCTTGGAGGCGAGGATGTCTGACTTGCGGTCACGGATGCAGGTCGCTGCACAGCACTTCCGTCCCACGACTGATTGGCTCGAAGGCACGATGGGGCGCGTCCGACGTCGGCAGCGCTTTCGTCGCGTGACCTCGGCCGCTCTTGCGCTCGTGGTGTTCGCTGGGGCGTTCGCCCTTCTGTGGGCGGTGTTGCGGCCAGCGTCGGACAAGGTGCCCGCCGGTCCTCCCGCGTGCCCCCGAATCTGGACCCAGGCTGCCCCGGAGCAGGCCCCAGGCGGGTTGTCGGCGGTTTCCGCGACCGCTCCAGACGACGTATGGGCTGTCGGTCCTCGCTCAGAACTTCGACCCGGCTCGCAGACCATCATCGAGCACTGGAACGGGCAGCGGTGGGAGCGAATCCAAAGCCCGAACGGTGCGACGGGCTCGAATGCGGCGAACGAGCTACACGGCGTCGTCGCCGTTTCGCCCAACGATGCCTGGGCGGTCGGACATTACAGCGAGTCAGTCGGCGGTCCGCTTCGCAACCTCATCGAGCACTGGGACGGCAAGAGCTGGTCGATCGTGCCAACCCCGAACCCATCCCAGACCGAGAACGGCCTCAAAGACGTCGCCGCCTCGGGGCCGAACGATGTATGGGCGGTTGGGTATTCGGTGGTCGGGACGCGCGCGACGACGCTCGTCGAGCACTGGGACGGGCAGCGGTGGTCGGTCGTCCGGACATCCGACCTCACGAGCAGTGGGGGCGGAGCTGACTTAGAGGCGCTTTCCATCGTGTCGGAGAACGACATCTGGGCGGTTGGCAGTCAGCCATCTGGTGTGCTGATCGAGCACTGGGATGGGTCTACGTGGTCGGTCATCGACGCGCCAACGTCGGAGGACCACGGTTTCCTTACGAGCGTCGATGCATCTGGACCGAACGATGTGTGGGCCGCTGGCTGGACGTCCGGAAATGGACCCGGAAATCAAGCGACGCCGCCAGTGGTGGAGCACTACGACGGGACGCAGTGGGAGATCGTCGAGTTGCCGGATGCTCCTGCTCCGTATGCCGTCCCGCTCGCGGTGACAGCTGTCAGCTCACGAGACGTCTGGATCGCCGGATGGACGGCCGCATCGAACAGGTCGGACCACTACGCGGGGTACCGAGCGCTCGTCGCGCACTGGGACGGAAGTGGTTGGACGTATCCGGACACGGGTCTGGACCAGCCTCCTCAAGTCATCTTTGGGGCAACAGAAGCGCTCGGTTCCGTCGCGTTCGTCGGGTCCGGGGGAGGTTCATTCTCCGGGATGGACGGGTCGCTCCAAGGCGACCGTCCACTTGCCGTGTTCGGACAATGTGCCGGGTGACAGCGCCGCTAGGATCGCCCGCGCGCGATCGGCTGAGGGGGCGCGGTCGGCACTTCTTCAGCCGCCGATCGGCCCGTACGATCGCTCCGACGTCAGCGTGGTCGGACAGCTTCTTCACCGCCTCTGGCAGGATGCCCAGTCCGGCTCCCGAGACGGTCACTTTCAATGACGAAGCGACACTCGGCCGTACACGGCCGATTCTGCCCTCACTGCTTCGAGGCGTTATCCGGACTCGCTGTCGTCGGCCGGGCGGCTCGACACCCAGAAGCTGCCGGCGTGTGTCATCTCGGGTCCCTCGCGAACGAGCCGATACTCTCCTGGCGGAAGTGGCGGGAACTTTGTCGACCGAACGAGGTCGTCGTTTCCTGTCTTCTCAAGATCGACGTTCCGGACTGCAGTCCACGACGAGCCGTCCCACCGCTCGATCTGGGCAGTCTCCGACAATCCTCGTATCGCCTCTTCGACGTCCTCGCGCGACTGGGCGCCTGTCGGGGCAGGAATCAGCGGGTACAGCGTGACCTCGCCGCCAGCGGGCGATAGCAGGGCGGGGGATACGGAGGTAGCCGGACGCTTGACGGGCACGAGTGGCGCCGGAGCGGGTGCATCATCTGCAATCTCGAGAACAGCGGCCGCCACGATCCCTTCGTTCGCCACCTGCGAGATCCGATACCACCCGGGTTGCAGCCCATCGGTGGTGAACCGCTCGACCGGGCCAGGAATCCCGGGTTGGGGGCTCAGCCCGATGGATGGCACGGCGACCGATCCCCCGGGCCGCTGGATCCGCGCCGTGCAGTTCCAATGGTCCATGCACATGACGAGCTCGCCAGAGGGAACCCACGCATCTCCGTTCCAGCGATCGACCCTCGCGTAGACGCCGAACATGACGTCCGCAGCACCGTCATTGACGAGCAGGGCCACAAGCTCGACTGCGCCAGGGGGCACCCGCTCCGCGTTCAGCCACAGCGAAACAGGTGAGGCGGTTACCGGCGGAGGCACGTCCTCGCTCACGACTGGATGGTCTACCGCGGGCGCCTGGTCTCCAATACCCCTGAACACGCTCCACCCGAACGCCGCGACAACGACGAACAGAGCGATCGCGACCATCGCTACCGTGACCCGCTCCCTCGTCGGCGGGAGTCCCGATCCCGGGCCCGGCGGCTCGGCCATGCAGGGGAGGATGTCAGTTTCGTCACGAAACGACATCTCACCCGCATTCCGGCAAGGCCGCCATCGAACATCAAACCTGACTCGGATGCTTGGACATCCTGGCTGCAACGCCGAAGCCGAACCAACCGTCGCAGGTCTGGTCCGACTTCCCCCAGGGGCACCACGTCGTTGTTCCCCAGCAGCAGGCCCACCGTCTCTACTTCTAGGTGATCGCGAGAGGTCTCTGGCGTATCAGTGTCCTCGGACCAGGCATCTCGCCACCGCACGGTAACCACGTCGCCGATAACGGGGTCCTGGGGGACGACGATGCGGGAAGGGTTACGGACTTGAATAGGTATTGGAGAGGGAGTTCTCGAGTTCACGCAGCCTCCATCGGTTTGAGGCCGGCAGCGATACGCGCCCGGTAGTAGAGAAGAAGGGCGTTGAAGCTCACCTTCCCGAACAGCGGGTAGTTGGGGCCGGGGTCGGTGTGGGTCGAGGACGACCACTTCGATGCGGCCAGTGCGGCGTGCGTCGTCCAGCCCCGGCGCTTCCCGTTGTTGAGGGCTTTGGTCGAACGGTACCGGCGGGGAATGTCGTACTTCTTGCACCACCAGGCAGTCCAGAACGCCGCGCGCTTGACGGTGTTCAGGCGCTTCAGCCACGCCCGCCGGGACCAGGCCGCGAACCCCGCCTGCTCGATGTTCAGCGTCCAGTCGTTGGGCTCTTGCACCGTGCAGGACCCTAGCCATTCCGGCACGATACGGTAGGTGACGCCCTCACCGACGCAGAGGTGGGCCGACACGTCAGACTGAGAGCTGAGCGTGGCTGCGCCAGACTCGGGCGACGAGCCCTCCGTCGAGTGGATGACAACCAGCCTGATGACCGTCTGCGAGACGGCGCAGTGCTGCTTGCCGAAGTAGCGGTCGTCGTGCTCGTTTACCTTCACTGACTCCCTTTCCTCGGCCGGTGGCCTTCTTCGTCCTCGTGGAGCGTGTACAAGTCCTCTGCCAGCTGCATGACCAGCTTGTTCAGTCCGCGGACGTTCTCTACCAGCCCGCGGACGCGGGCCATCATTTCCTCAATCCGGGAGTCACCCCGCCGGCGGTCTGGAATAAGCAGCCCGTAGGCTACTGTTCGGCCAGCCATTCCTCGGTCTGAAGTACAAACTCCCGCGACCACGCCGCGACAGCCTCGCCTTTGGTGACAGCCTCCGGCTTCACCTGGGCCTTCGGCCCGCCCGTCGTCACGTGGTGCGATACCGCGACGGCCCGAGCTACCAAGACAGCCTCGTCGCACGAGACCCGCGTTGGCGCTTCCGGCTCCTTGCAGACTGGGTTCAGCCCGACAATGTCCCCTCTCCGGGAACATGACATGGCCATCGCGAGCAAGAAGACCGCAACCAAAGCGAAACACCGCTGAGTCATGCCGGATCTGACTTCATGAGGAATCCAGCGGTTCCCGCATGTCTTCGCCCCGCGGTCGCTTCCCATCGAAACCGACATCCCAGGGCAGGGAGTGCCCTAGGAGTAGCCTTGGGGTACACAGGTTCTGCGTCGCTGTTCTTGCGGGCCTCCCCGGACGCGGAGACGCGTCAGAAGGACCAGGAGGACATGAGATTCAGGATCAAGACCGTCGCGTTTGTCTCGATCCTAGCTCTGCATGCCGTTACCTCGGTCCAGGCCACGCCGAATCTGACCGGGTACCCGAATTCGATGGCTGCGACGGGCGATTCCATCACCCGCGCGTACAACACGGGCTCGTTGCCGTTCTCCGACGCGCCCGGCAATTCCTGGTCGACCGGCGCCCGGGCGTCGGTGGAGAGCCACTACAGCCGGATCCTGGTTGCCCAACCCGCCATCTTCGGCCGGAACTACAACCATGCGGTGACGGGGACGAAGATGGCCGGGCTCGAGGCGCAGATGCAACAGGTCAACGACCGGGGCGTCGCGTACGTGACGGTCCTGATGGGCGCGAACGACCTGTGCACCCGAACGGTCGCTGGGATGACGTCGGTGGCCGACTTTCGTTCCCAGTTCGAACGGGCCGTCGCTGCGCTCTCCGCCGGCTCACCCCGCGCGCGCATCTATGTCGTGAGCATCCCCGACGTCTTCCGGCTTTGGGTCATCTTGAAAGACAGTCTCCTGGCCCGAGTGGCCTGGCGGACCTTGGATATATGCCAATCGCTGCTACAGCGCCGGCGCTCCACAGAGGCCCTGGACGTGAGGCGGCGAATGACCGTGCGCCAGCGCAATATCGACTTCAACACCCAGCTGGCGGAGGTGTGCGCGATGTATATCCACTGCCGGTTCGATCAGAATGCGGTCTTCTCCGACCCGTTCCAGCCAGAGGACATCTCGAGGCGCGACTACTTTCATCCCTCGCTCGAAGGCCAACGGCGCCTGGCCCGCGTGGCGTGGAGCGCCACCTTCGACTTCTGGGACCAGGTGCCTCCAGTGACCACGGCGAGCACGACCGTGGTCGAAGGCGGCAGCCTGGTCTCGCTGGAGGCCACCGACGACGTAGGCGTGGCCGGCATCGAGTACCGCCTCAACCTGGGGGCCTTTCAACGCTACCTGGGCCCGTTCGTTTTGACCGCGGGTGGCAACATCCGGTTTCGAGCGGTGGACGTGAACGGGAACATCGAGGCCACACAGTCGCTCACCGCGTGACGGGGGACCTTGATCAAGACTTCATATTCGAGTGGGCTCTGGCTCGGAAGCAGCGGGGGCTTCTGAGTACTGATGGTCCGGCACGCGACCCGCCGGGCCTGCGGATCCCCAGATCAGCACGTCACGTGCAAGATCGCGTTCGTGTTCTTCGGATCGGCCAGCAGGGCCCGGATGGCCTCACTGGTGGGGGCAGTCCGCAAGTCCACCTGGCGACGCGCGGCCTCTCGTTTGACCTCGTCCATCACGGGAAGGGCACCATTGGCCCCGGTCCCGACCACCAGGTACCGACAGTCCCAAGGGATGTTCTCTTCGATAGACACCGGGGTGTGGCCGAAGGCACCGCGGAAGGGTTTTGACGCCTTCTTCTTGCGCTTGCGGACCCGGCCGCGAGCGATCACGACGTCGTGCTCGTACGTGACGCCGTCGATGCGGATCGAGCCGAAGGAGAACTGATCTATGTGCGTTGCCGTCACCTCCCGAAGTCAGGGTACATCGACAAGCGTCCGAGCCTAAGCGAGTAGAAGCCCTTTGCTGGAATGCGAGGCTTCGGCGTGACGCCGCTCCCGCCCCCGTATGAAGGGACCCTCACGTGTTCAAGACGGCGAAGAGCTGCCATTCCCGCGCGAGTCCTCTGAGCCTGCGGGTCCCCAGGTCCAGGAAGGCGATGTCCGAACCACCGCCAACGCCTCATCGAGCTTCTCCGGGTCGTTCTCCACGACGACCTCTCGTGCGACGTACATTTCCGACTCCCCTCGCGCACGATCCCAGTGCATTGTTGCAAATAGCCGCGGAAACCTGAAGGGTCCATTTAGTCTGGTCTGTGGCATGATCAGCGGGTTTCGCCTTGGCTCGTTCGGCCCTGGCCGGGAATCCGAGGAAGTGGAACACCATCCTGGTATGGACCAGGGGGGGCACTGTTGCATTGGTCGTCCGGGCCTCCGTCACGGAGACTGGCGCCATGAGATCACTCCAACACCCTTGCCTCTGCCCGGCCCCGAGGTCAGCCTTCGCCGGGTACCGCTTCACTCCCGAAGTCATCACGCTGGCGGTCCGCTGGTACCTGAGGTTCGGCCTATCTTACCGGGACGTCGAAGAGCTTCTCGCGGAGCGCGGGATCGAGGTCGATCACGTGACAGTGTACCGGTGGGTCCAACGGTTCGCTCCAGAGTTCGCCCAGGCCGCACGGGCCCGACAGCACGTCGTCGGTAATCGCTGGCACGTCGATGAGACCTACCTGAGGATCGGAGGGACCTGGCGCTACCTGTTCCGGGCGATCGACCAGTTCGGCCAGGTCATCGACGTGTACCTCTCGCCTCGCCGAGACGCCAATGCGGCGAGGCTGTTCTTCGCCCACGCGATTGGCCGCACCCGTATCTCACCCGTCGAGGTCACCACCGACCGATACCGCCTCTACCCCCGGATCCTCGACGAGATGCTCCCTGCGGCCTTCCATGAAACGGAGGTCCACGCCAACAATCCCATCGAGACCGACCACGGACGGCTGAAGGCTCGACTCCGGCCCATTCGGGGGCTGAAGGGTGATTGCACCGCCAGGGTCATCGTCGCCGGGCATGCCTTCATCCAAAACCTTCGCCGAGGCTTCCATGACCTCGGGACCGAGGCACCGCTCACTTCCCGCCCCGCTGACGCGTTCGCCGAGCTGGCCCTCGTGATCTGAACACCAGCCCGGCCGAATGGCTCCGCCACAAGCTGACTTCCACCAACGCAACAGTGCGCTGGCTCGTCATCTACATGGTCGGCTCTCCAAGGTTGGCCACGATGATTGAGGCAAGGACGGCCAGTGTGATGAGTATGAGGATTCCCACGATCACGATCACCAATGCGATCTGCCCAGCCCGCATTGGCGTGGAGGGTTCCGGCGGCCAAGGCGTTTCGACATCATAGGCTCGCACCTCGATCGTGGCGCCCAGCCGCTCCAGCGCCAGCCGCGCGCCCTCCGCCGTTGCATAGCCGGCCCCTTGGAGGATCAGGACGGGCGCCGTCTGGACCAACTCCAGCGCCTGTTGCCTCGTTCGATCGGTGAACTCGGCGATAGTCCGGACAACGCGCCGTTCCTTGGGCCCGGCAGCAAGCAAGACGACGTCGTACTGGCTCTCAAACCGTCTGCTTTGTGCGCTGTCCACGGTCTCCTCCGATCGTTTGATCAGTGTCCTCTCGATCAGTGTCCTCTCGAAATTCAGCACTTGGTAGTGGAGTTCCCCCCCGCCTTCGTGGACACCTTTCGGCTTTGAGGCAACGGGGTCAAGGTAGAGTGAGGGGCTGGCGCGGTGGCCGACGTGTGGGTCCGAGGCGGCCAGCTATCCCAGGGGGGCCAGGATGCCCCTCCCTCGAGCGGGCGAGCGTCATCTTGGGCATCGCCACCTACGTTCTCGCCCAAAGACCTCAATCAGATTACGCGGATCCTTGTGGTCATGAGGGCGCCGCCACAATGAAGAATGTGATGGACCAGCCCATCTTGGCCTAGCTGTAGTTCCCACCGACGTTGTCTACAGCCGGCTGAGGGGAGGTCGGCCGCCTAACGCGGTATGGGGTCGCCGCCGATTGTAGGAGTCGAGCCACCCTGGTAGGGCACGAAGGCGCTG
>Ga0184612_10000694_pt1 | contig 15785 bp, 18 predicted proteins | sample PLM3_60_coex_FD_133163 | JGI IMG/M metagenome (GOLD analysis project Ga0184612, IMG submission 133163) | Groundwater sediment microbial communities from an aquifer in East River, Colorado, USA - PLM3_60_coex | ecosystem: Environmental > Terrestrial > Soil > Riparian zone | place: USA: East... | reverse complement strand
GATCATCGTGGGAGGCGGGGCCATGGGGACGGCCACCGCACGCTCCCTCACCGAGCGGGGGCGGCGCGTCCTGCTCCTGGAGCAGTTCGAGATCGGTCATGCGAAAGGCAGCTCGGGCGGTCCCACCCGCATCTTCCGGCTCTCCTACCACCACCCGGACTACGTGCGCATGGCCCGACGCGCCCTCGCGGAGTGGCGAGACCTGGAAGCCAGGGCCGGCGAGAGGCTCATGGTCACGACGGGCGGACTCGACGTGGGAGCCGGCGGCAGGGAGACGGCGAGCGCGCTCGAGGCCTCGAGTGAACACCTCGAGTACCTGAAGCCGGAGGCGGTGCGGGAGCGGTGGCCAGCTCTCCGGTTCGAGCCGGACGCGGAGATCTTTCTGCAGGAGGACGGGGGCGTGTGCATGGCGGAGCGCACAGTGAGGGCCCAGGCCCGCCTGGCGGCCGAGGGCGGAGCCACGATCCTTCCGCACACCAAGGTCGAACGGGTCACGGCCAATGGCGACGGGGTCGAGGTCAACGCGGAGGGCTCGACGTATCGGGCGCCGGTCGCGGTCGTCACGGCCGGGCCGTGGGCCGGCGGACTGCTGGCGGACGCCGGGCTCCCCATCCCCCTGGTCCCGAGCTTCGAGCAGGTGACCTACTTCGCGTTGGACGAGCCGTCGCCCTTGCCGACGATCATCGATTGGACCGTGGACCCGGACCAAACCCCGTATGTCGTCCCCAACCCGGAGGAGCCCGGCCACTTCAAGGTGTCCGTACACAAGTCGGGGCCGGCCGTGGACCCAGACGAGCGCTCCTTCGACCCGGATCCGGATCGGGTGGCCAGGGTCACCGACTTCGCGGGAAGGCGCTTCGCGCCGCACCGGCCGACCGGGGCGACGGACACGTGCCTATATACCAACACCCCCGACGAGGACTTCGTGTTGGACCGCCGGGGACCGATCGTCATCGGCTCGCCGTGCAGCGGCCACGGCTTCAAGTTCACCCCGCTCATCGGGCGAATCCTGGCCGACCTCGCGACGGGCGACCGCCCGCCGATCCCGCTCGAGCGATTCGCCTCGACCAGACCGACGATCGCCGGTAGGGCTACTCGGTAGCGACCTTGTGCATCCTTCGGATCTGGAACGCCGTCGCGATCTCGCCGATGCCTCGGAACAGAGCAGCGAATCCCACCCAGATCAGGATCAGCGTCGCTCGGGCCGGGAAGAACTGCTGCGATGCCCAGAACCCCAGCAAGAGCTCCAGGATCCCGGTCACCAGGCCGAGCCACCAGAACTCGTTGACGTCCTTGGTCATCGCCGAGACGATGATGTCCAGGCTGCCCTTCAGTACCAGTAGGAAGCCAAGAAGCGACGCGAGTGCCCAGAACGCGTTGTACGGCTTGAAGAACGCGGTGAAGCCGCCGATCACGAACAGGATGGCGAGCGCAAAGTGAGCCCATTTCCAGCCGGGACGCACCAAGGCGATCATCGCCTCGTTCATTCCCGCGATGAGGAACACGACCCCCAACAGCGCCCCGACCGTGGCGATCGACGTGGTGTCGAATCGCAGCACGATCAACGCGATGATCAGCCAGGCGATGCCCGTGATGAGGAACAACCACCAGATCCCGGAGATTGCCCCGAACATCGAAGTCTCTTGCGCCCGTCGAGTTGCCATGCAGCTTCCCCTCCCCCAGGACCTTCTCGAGAGGAACCCTACCGGAAGCCCAGGAGATAATCACGCCCACGACCCACCCTGTCGGTGTCAGAGGGTCTGAGGCGCGAGGGCCGAAACGTGCGAGATGGTCACACGTCGTAGCCTTCGACCGTGGGATCCAGCCTGTCGCCGGAGGACCTAAAGACCAAGGGCCATGTCTCGATGCTGGCCTCAATCGTGCGCCGCATGCGGGGGCGGCAATGGAAGATCGTTCCCCACCCTGGGCCCATCGCCACGGAGCAGCGCGTGGGAGGCAAGTCCGGCGGGCTGCGGGCGGCCATCTTCGGGGCGAACGATGGGCTCGTGTCGAGCGTGTCACTGATCATGGGCGTCGCCGGCGCGGGCGTATCGAACAACGTGATCGTCCTGGCGGGCGTGGCCGGTCTTCTCGCGGGCGCGTTCTCCATGGCCGCCGGCGAGTACGTCTCGATGCGGGTGCAGCGCGAGGTGTTCGAGCGGTTGATCCACCTCGAGGCTCACGAGATCGGCTCTGACACCGAGGCGGAACGCCAGGAGCTGGCGCTCCTGTACGAACGTAAGGGCATCTCCAAAGATCTGGCCGCTCGGCTGGCCGAGGAGCTGATGCGGGATCCGCAGGTGGCCCTGGACACCCACGCCCGGGAGGAGCTCGGCCTGGATCCGGATGAGGGTCTAGGGTCGCCGTGGGCCGCTGCGGGCTCGTCGTTCGCGACGTTCTCCAGCGGCGCCGCGATCCCCCTGGTGCCTTTCCTCTTCGGAAGCGGCAGCGCCGCTGTCGCCACCTCCGCTGCGTTCGCCCTGATCGCTCTGTTCGCGATCGGCGCCGGGATGTCCTTCCTCACGGGCCGACCGTTCTACCTGGCCGGTCTGCGCATGATGCTGATGGGAGGTGGGGCAGCGCTCGTCACCTTCGGCGTGGGGAAGCTGTTGAATGTGACGATCGGCGTCTAGGGCCCGCGCGGCTCACTCCTCGGTCACCTCGCCGCCCATCCCCACGAGCTGCTCGAGCGAGCTTCGGAGGGCCTCGTACCGGCGGTCGCCGAGCTCCCGACGGGCCCGAGCCTCCAGCGCGGCCACCGCTCGGCGAGCTTCCGCCACGTACCGTCGGCCCCGCGCCGTCAGACGGACGACCTTGGCCCTCGCGTCCTCCACGTCCGGCACGCGCCGGACGTAGCCCCGATTCTCCAGGTCGTCGACGATGAGCATCATGCCCTGCTTCGTGATCCGGGCCCGCCGGGCGAGCTCGGTGAGGCGAGTCCCCGACCGCCTGTCGATGTTCATGAACAACGCGGCGTGCGCGGGCCGGGCGTCCGGATACCCTCGCTCCTCCAGGCTGGACAGTAGCTCCGTCGCCAGGGCCCGGTGGCCCTCGAGGAGGAGGCGCACGGTGTCGGGCTGGGGTTCCGCCACACCTCCATCCTCCCCGGTGGAACCCCAGGCCGTCAACCGGATTGACCGTGAGCCGGCGCGCTAGCCTCCTGTCATGCCTATCGAGGTTCGCCGGGCCCTGCCCCAGGAATACGAGGAAGCGGGACGGGTCACTGCGCTGGCCTATCGGGAATTCGTTCGCCCCGAGGACGACGACTGGAACCGGTATCTGGACCGGATCGCCGACATCGGTGGCCGCGCCGGCCGAACCGTCGTGCTCGTCGCGGTCGAGGACGGGCGGATCCTGGGCTCGGCGACCCTGGAGCTGGAGGGTCGAACCGAGGAGGACGAGGCGCCGGTCCCGCCCGACGAGGCCCACCTCCGCATGTTGGGTGTGCACCCCGAGGCAAGGCGCCGGGGCGTGGCCCGGATGTTGATGGACGCCTCCATCGACGAGGCTCGGCGCGCCGGCAAGCGCCGGCTGACCCTCAACACGACACAACGCATGCGAGCCGCTCGGGCCATGTACGAGGCGCTCGGCTTCGAACGGATGGAGGACCGCGTCTTTCCCGACGGTTTCGTCCTGCTCGGTTATCAGAAGCGGCTCGGCGCCTAGGTGTGTGCTCGCACGATCAGCCCTCGCCGGGGCCGCTCGCGGTGGTGACGACCTCACCGGTCGACAGCACCACGCCATCCTCGCATTCCGCCTCGATCAGGCCGCCTCGAAACTGCTGCTCATACAGCCGTGCGTACAATCCGCCGCGCTCGATCAGCTCGCGGTGCGTACCCCGCTCGACGATCTTGCCCCTGTCGACGACGAAGATCACGTCGGCCGAGAGGATCGTGGAGAGCCGATGCGCGATGGCGATCGTCGTCCGCCCCTGCATCAGCGGGCGGAGCGCCTCCTGCACGAGCCGCTCCGACGTGGTGTCCAGGCTCGAGGTCGCCTCGTCGAGGATCAGGATCCTCGGGTCCTTGAGGATCACCCGGGCGATGGCCAGCCGCTGCTTCTCCCCGCCGGAGAGCTTGTAGCCGCGCTCTCCGACCACGGTGTCGTACCCCTCGGGCAGCTCCTGGATCCGATCGTGGATGAACGCTGCCTTCGCCGCGGCGACGAGCTCCTCCTGGTTGGCGTCCGGCTTGCCGTACAGGAGGTTGCGCCGGACCGTGGTGTGGAACAGATACGTCTCCTGCGTGACCATGCCGATCAGGTCGCCCAGCGATTCGAGCTTGAGGCTGCGCACGTCGACCCCGTCGATCAGGACCGCCCCCTCCTGCACGTCGTAGAACCGGGGCACCAGGTACGTCATCGTGGTCTTGCCGGCACCGCTCGGTCCCACCAGCGCCGCGAGCTGTCCGGGCTCGATGTCGAGCGTGACGCCTTCCAAGGTCCATTCTCGCGGGGCACGCTGCCCGTCACCGAGGTTGGACGGGGAGACCGGCGGAACACCCTCGGGGGGTGTCTCGTACCTGAACCAGACGTCGCTGAACTGGACCCGCCCGCGGACCTGCTCCGGAGGCAGGGGCATCGCATCCGGCGCGTCGGCGATGTCCTGATCCATGTCCAGGTACTCGAAGATCCGGTCGAACAGCGCCATCGACGTCTGGACGTCGCTCGAAACCTGGAGCATGGAACCGATGGGGAAGAACAGCCGCGACTGGAGGGTGGTGAACGCGACGATCGTCCCGCCCGTGATCGCTGCCGCGGCGGGGCCTCCACCCGCCAGCACCCACCCAGCCACCAGATAGACGAGTGCGGGGGTGATGGAGAAGATCGTCCCGATCACCGCGAAGAAGGATCGTCCGATCATCGTCTGGCGGATCTGGAGCCCGGTGAGCCGTTCGTTCTCGCCCCGGAACCGGTCGATCTCATGCCCCTGGCGCCCGAAGGCCTTCGACAGGAGGATGCCGGACACCGAGAGCGTCTCCTCGGTGATCGAGGTGAGATCGGCCAACGACTGCTGCGTGACGGTGGCCACCTTCTGCCGGGCCTTTCCGACCCTGTACGTGAGCCACATGAAGAACGGGAGCATGAACAGCGACAGGGCGGTGAGCGGCGGCGAGAGCAGGAGCATGGCGATGACCGTGCTGGTGATGATCACGACGTTGGACAGGATCGACGAAGCCGTGTCGGTGACCACCGTCTGAACCCCGCCGACGTCGTTCGCCAGGCGCGACTGGATCTCCCCGGTCCGGGTGGCCGTGAAGAACCGAAGTGGCATGAACTGGAGGTGTCGGTACAGCGCGTTCCGGAAGTCCTGCATGACTCGCAGGCCCACCAGGTTGGCCAGGTAGGTCTGCCCGATCCCGATGATCCCGGTGACGATGGGGATGGCCACCATGAAGGCCACGCTCCAGTACAGCGTGTGCAGGTTGGGGCACGACCCGCCGTCGCACTGGCCCGGAGGGTTCCCGAAGAGCGCGTGATCGAAGATCCGCTTGATCAGCAGGGGGTTCACCACACCGAGGCCCGAGGTCACCACGATGGCCACCCCCACCCACGCGACCTTTCCCCGGTACGGACGGAAGGTTCCGATGACCCTGCGGACCGTCTGCTTCCTGATGGGGCGGCGGTCCTGGTCCGGGACGGGCGCGGGGAACATGCCGTGGCGGCGCATGCTTGTCAGGGTAACCGGCTTGAACGATTACCTCTTCCCCATGGTCTAGCCTTGTCCCGTGCTGCCCTTCTCGGAGTGGGCGCTGCTCGGCAGGATGGCCCTGGCCGCCGGGCTCGGCTACGCCATCGGCTTCGAGCGGGAGTGGCGAGGCAAACCCGCCGGGGAGCGCACCTTCGCCCTGATCGCGCTGGGCGCGGCGGGGTTCACCGCCATCGGCGTCGAGGGGTTCCCTTCGTCGGCCGAGAAGGTCATCGCTGGGGTGGTCACCGGCGTGGGCTTCCTGGGCGCCGGGCTGATCTTCCGTGAGGCCACCGGCGGCATCCTCGGCCTCACCACGGCAGCATCCGCCTGGGCCGTCGCGTCGGTGGGGGTTCTGGTGGGGTCCGGAGCGTTCCTCGCCGGGATCCTGTCCACCCTCCTCGTGCTGTTCATCTTGGAGCTGAACCGGCTGCCAGTCATCCGCAGGATTCTGGCCCAGCACATCCGAGACCAGGACCGTAACGAGGGCCCCGAAAAGGAGGGCTGATCATCTGGGCAGGCCGGCCACGGCCTTGGCCCGGGCGAGTACCGCATCGAGCATCAACGGCGTGAGCCTGCCGGTGAACGTGTTCTGCTGGCTCGGGTGGAAGGATCCGAGGAGCGTGTACGGGCCGATCACGACTTCGGCGCCGTGTCCGAACGCGGGCCGGGGCCGCACCCGGTGGCCAAGTGTGGCGAACGCCCGGAGGACGCCGTCCCAGGCGAACGCGCCGAGCGCCGCCACGGCCCGGACCTCCTCGAGGGACCGAAGCTCCCGGACCAGGTAGGGCAAGCATGTGTCCCGCTCCTGGGGGGTCGGCCGGTTCCCCGGCGGCGCGCATCGGTTCACCGAAGCGACATAGACGCCGCGGAGCTGCAGGCCGTCGTCCCGCGACACCGACTGCGGACGGCTCGACAGATCCGTTCGATGCAGGGCCGCGTAGAGGAAGTCACCGGAGCGATCCCCGGTGAAGATGCGACCGGTGCGGTTCCCGCCGTGTGCCGCGGGAGCCAGGCCCACCACCACGAGGCGAGCGGCCGGGTCGCCGAACCCCGGCACCGGCCTTCCCCAGTACTCCTGGTCGGCGAACCTGGCGGTCTTCTCCCGGGCCACGCGCTCGCGCCACTCGACGAGCCGAGGGCAGGCCCGGCAGGTCACGATGTCCCGGCGGATCGCGGCTAGGTCCCGGGCGGCCGCCGTCATTTGATCCGCCGGTCCCCCAAGGACTCGTCCATCGCGAGCCGATGGTAGAGCCCGACCCGGGGTGGTTGCCTTTTGCCCACATCCCGCTGTACAAGAGGCGCTCCGTTTCAGCCCATGGCCGAATCAACTGCCCACGCCCGCTGGCTTGCGCGTGCCCTCGTCGTCGTCGCGACGGCGAGCGCGGCGCTCGGCATCGTCCCGCTCTCGCCGAGCGGCGCGGCGCCCGAGACGGTGCTGCGCTCCATCCCCGTCGACGTCCGAGCCCTCCTGCCACGAACCGGCCGTGCTGCGGCACTCACGCCCAACCGAGAGCTGAGCGCCGCGTCCGCGGTGCGCACCGCCCGAATCCGGGAGTGCGCACCGATCTGGTTCGATGGGCTGGCCTTCACCTGGGACCAGTCGGGCTTTCGGACCGTGACCATCGTCGCCGCCACCGGCATCGACGGGTCCTCGCTCGGTCGCTCGATCCGGATCGACGAGGAAGGAGGACCCGACCCCGGAACCGCTGAGCACAGGAGCGCTCACCGGGGGTCCACCTACGTCTGGACCGGCGAAGCTCGGTGCCTCCGATTCTCGATGGACCTTCCGAAAGGTGCCGTCGTGGGCAACGTCCGGGTCCTGTTCATCAACAGCTCGGGGACCGCCGGCGGCCCGGGCACCGGACCTCGAGAGGTCGGTCCGGTCGCCGTGGGAGGCCCCGGGGGACCGTTCGCGCCGACGGCCGCGGAGGCCCTGACCCGCCGTCCCCGGATCATCACTCGAGCGCAGTGGGGCGCCGACCCCAGGCTGATGAACTGCACCCCCCTCGTGGCCGACTTCCTCGACTTGGGGTTCGTCCACCACACCGCGGGGTCCAACTCGTACACGCAGGCTCAGGCCGACGATGTCGTCCGGGGCATCTACGCGTACCACACGAACGGCCGCGGTTGGTGCGACATCGGCTACAACTTCCTGGTCGATCGGTTCGGCGACGTCTTCGAGGGCCGCTCCGGCGGCGTCACCAACGACGTGATCGGCGCGGCGCAGGCGGGATTCAACACTGGCGCGTTCTCGGTCTCGGTCATGGGCAACTTCGATCAGGTCCGTCCTCCGGCGCCCGCGGTACACGCGCTCGAACGATTGCTCGCCTGGCGCCTCGACGTCGGCCACGTGAACCCCTCGGCGCAGACCGTGATGATCTCCGGCGGTGGTCGCACCACGCGATATCCGGCCGGAACGAAGGTGAGGCTCCGCACGATCTCGGGCCACCGGGACACCGGCCTCACCGCCTGTCCGGGGAAGGTCCTGTACGCGATGCTCCCGGGCATCCGCTCCGACGTCGCCCGCATCGGCCTGCCCAAGCTGTACAACCCCCGCCTGTCCACCTCGACCATCGTCACTGGCCAACCAGTCGACATCAGGATCCGGGCGAGGGGATCGACCTCGATGACGTGGTCGGTCTCGGTGCTGGACCCATCGGGGAACGAGGTCGCGAGCTTCCCCGCCCAGACCGGGCAGGCGCTCGAGGTGGTGTGGCCCGCAACCGGACCTCCGCCACAGCCGAACGTCCCCGGCGTCTACCAGGTGATCATCGGGGCGAGCGCGCCGAACGGCGAGCTCGCCCGCCCCGCTACGCTCACCCTCACCGTCGGGCCGATCCCGACGCCTTCTCCCTCGCCGGGCGCGAGCCCCACGGCCACCACGTCGCCGAGCGTCGTCTCAGCCCCCTGAGCCTGTCCGGGCGGCCCGGACCTCGAGCCCCATCGCCGGGTCATTGGTGGCGACGGCATCAACCCCCCACTCCAGCAGGCGGCCGAAGGTCTCCCGGTCGTCCACCGTCCACGTGCCGACCCGTATGCCCGCCCGGTGGGCCCGTTCGACGAAGGCCGGCCCGGCCGGCAGGAGCGTCCGGTACCCGGGGAACACGAACTCGTGTCCGGCGTCGAGGACATGCTCAAGGGCGGTGTCGGGATCGACGGGCCGGGTGGATAGGAAGCCCGTGGGCAGGGTCGGCGTCAACCGCTTGGCCGCCGCGATGGACCGCGGGTTGAACGAGATGATCAGCAAAGGTCCCCGGAACGCGCTGGCCTGCAGTTCGGCCGTGGCTGCCTCCACGATCCCCTCCCGCTCGTCGTCGTAGGCCGGCTCCCCCGGGATGTTCTTGATCTCCACGGCGAGGCCACCTCGGCCGCTCACCGCATCCAGCACCGTTCGGAACGCCGGGACCCCCTCGGGCCGCTCCGCCGTCCCCGCGTTGGCCGCCTGGATCTGCTCGACGGAGAGCTCGTGGACCCACCCCAACCCGTCGGTGGTCCGGGACAGGTCCGGGTCGTGCAGAACCACCGGGATCCCGTCGGCCGACAGGCGAACGTCGAGCTCGAGGACCGGCGCCCCCAGCGCCAGCGCGGCCTCGAAGGAGGCCAGGGTGTTCTCAGGGTGAGTGGAGGAGGCCCCGCGGTGGGCGACCACCAGCGGGAACGCCGCGGGATTGAACAAGGATTCAGCCATTGCTGTGGAAAACCGGCCGGAGTATATTCGGCGGCGCTCGGCCCCTCGCCCGCGGGGACCCGAACGGTGATCCGCGCGTGGGGGTGGGGGCATGGAATGGGTCCGGCAGGCCAGGTGCATCGGGGTCGATCCCGAGCTGTTCTTCCCCGTCGGGTCGACGGGCCCAGCGCTTGCTCAGGTGGAGGCGGCCAAGGCCGTCTGCGCCATGTGCCCGGTCCGGCCCGAGTGCCTGACGTGGGCCTTGGCCACGGGGCAGGACGCCGGCGTGTGGGGTGGGACCTCAGAGGAGGAGCGGCGGGTCATGAGGGGGATCCGGCCCGAACAGGTGGCGGCCCTGGGCTGACCGGCGATCGCGAACCCTACACCCGGCTCGAGGGGCACAGGTAGTTCACCGGACAGATCTCGCACTTGGGATTGCGAGCGATGCAGATCCTTCGTCCGTGCTCAATCAGGACGTAGGTGAACGGGAACCACTTATCCCTCGGGACGAGGCGCTGCAGATCCCGCTCGATCTTGTCCGGGTCCTTCTCCGTAGTGAAGCCCAGGCGCTGGGCCAGCCGGCGCACGTGTGTGTCGACGGCGATGCCCTCGACTTTCCCGAAGGCGTTGCCCAGCACGATGTTCGCCGTCTTGCGAGCCACGCCGGGTAACGTCAGGAGGTCGTCCATGGTGTCGGGGACCTGCCCCCCGTAGACCTCGACCATCCGCTGGCAGGCCCCACGGATGGCCCTGGTCTTCTGGTTGAAGAATCCTGTGGGCTTGATGTCGGCCGCCAGCTCCGCTTCGGGCACTCTCAGAAAGTCCTCACACGTCCGGTACTTCTGGAACAGCGAGGCCGTGACCTGGTTCACGCGCTCGTCCGTGCACTGGGCCGACAGGATGGTGGCGACGAGCATCTCGAGCGGCGTGGAGAAGTTGAGCGCGACCCTGGCATCGGGATACGTCTCCGGCAGGATGCGGATGATCTCGGGTGCGCGCTGCTCGATGGGGGTGTCCCGCGTCAGCTTCGATCCCCTCGGCGTCCCGCTCACAGCACCCGGTGCCATGGCCCTCATCGCCTTCCCATCCATCCGTGATCCGCGCTACACCCACGCGCTCCCGAGCGGGAGCGCGTGGGAGAACGACTCGCCGGCACCATAGTGTTCCCACTCGCCCGCCGAATACAGATGGACCTTCCCCGATCCCATCACGCTCCACCGCTCTCCGTCGCCCGCGGCCGCGGTGTTCGTGTCGATCGCGAACAGCAGCCAGCCCGGTGGGGTCCACCTCACGATCAGGTCGGGCAGCCCCGGGACGAAGCTGTCGAGCTCGTCCCAGTGGGGACCGAAGCTCGTGTCACTGAACAGGTCGAGTCCGGGATGCTCCATCACGCTCTCGTCGATCTCCATCGCGTCGCTGTCGGGCGCCGTCGGGCCCAGACAGGCCACCCCGGCACTGCACCCCGCGTAGGGAACGCCCGCCTTCATCACCCGCAGCAACTCCGCCAGGAAGGGCGTCGTCGACAGCTTGGCAGCGAGCACCTTTGGGTTCCCCCCGGAGAAGAAGACGGCCGACGCACCTTCCAGCCTTCCCACGAGCTCCGGCCGGGCGGCGTCCTCCCGCGTCTTCAGCGGAACCACCTCGGCCGGGATCCCCGCGGACCGGTAGTGATCCAGGCCCTTGTTCGCCCAGTGGTCGAACATCTCATCGCCCTCGTGGGCCGCCGCCGTCGGCAGGATCAACACGGGGCCGCCGGGATTGACCGATCGGTCGATGAGCCAACGGTCAACCTCACCCTGCCATGGTTCGAACTCCCCCGACCCCAGCAGCCCGAAGGCGAGGGTCATGCCTTCACCGCCGGCAGTCGAAAGTACTCGCCTCGCATGGCCTCGCGGAAGATGTCCTCTCCGAAGGCCTGGACCATCCCCTCGACCTGACTCACGTGCTCCTGGATGGCCCGAAGCTTGAGCTCGAGGATGTCCGGTGGGAGGTCGTACTCGATGCCGAGCTCCTCCCGAGGCGTCACCGGCGGTGTGCCTGGGCGGAACACGTTGAACCGGTTGTACACCGGGACCCATCGCTCCGCCCAGTCGGGGGTCGTCGTCGCGTAGAAGATCTTCGCTCCTGGCTTGGCCACCTGTTGGAACCCCTCGGTGGCCCATCGGGACACGGACTTGTGTCCTTCATGATCGGTCATCCCGTCGGGGCCGAAGGTCAGCACGGTATCGGGCTTCACCGCCTCCATGATGGCGCGGACGGTGCCAGCCCCCGCCTCGGGAAGCGGGGTACCCATGTCGACGTCGGCCAGGTCGAGCCATTGATGCTCGGTCACCCCGAGCACGGCGAGCGACCGGAGCAGCTCCTTCTCCCGCACCTCGCCCATGGTCGCCGACGGCCACTTCTCCTCGTCCAGCGATCCACCCTCACCACGGGTCGCCGTGACGCACACGACGCGGGAGCCATTCCGGACCGCCCTGACCATCAGCCCGGCCGTGAGGTAGGTCTCGTCGTCCGGATGAGCCCACACTCCGAGGATCGTCCCGAGCTCGTCCGCCACTCGATGCTCCTTCTCACGCTCGTGACATGGGATCGCCAACCGCGAATCCTAGCCTCCCGGCCGCAAAACGAAGAACGACCCCTTTCGGGGTCGCTCTTCACGGATCCCGCGCATAGGGAGGGGGAGCGCGGGCTCCGTTAGCTCCTCGGATCGACCAGCCGCTTGCCTCGGTAGTTCGGGAACACGATCTCGGCGTGCTGCCAGCACCGATCCGACAGGTTGTAGATGGAGAGCTTCGTATGGCACCTGGGATGGGAGCACACTCGACCCTCGTCCTCCGTCGGGGAGGCGGGTGGCAGGTGCCCGGGTCGGGTTCCCTTGGTCATGGCGGAGCGCTCCTTCGCCCGAGCGTTCGACGCCGAGCTCGAGGGGGTTCGGAGGACCTCGGCGGTCCGAGCGGAAGGGCCGGTCGACCGGGACTCGCGCGGTTGACCGGCGCCGACGCCTATCGGGAGGTCGGAGGGATCTGGCGCAGGATGGCGTTGACCCTCTTGAGCAGGGCCGGCGGAACCTCGTCGCACCCGCACTTGGCTCGCAGCATGTCCTTCAGCCTGCGTTGGAACTCCGAGCGGTCGGCGCAGTCCCCACACGTGCCGAGGTGATCGTGGACCTCGGCGTGCAGAAACACATCGAGCTCCCCGTCGAGATAGAGCTCGATCTGCGTCAGGACCTGGCGGCAGTCAATCGGACACAAGGCCTCTCTCCCGTACCCTTTCCCACAACGCCTTCTCCAGCGCCCTTCTTCCCCGGTGGAGCCGGGACATCACGGTCCCGATGGGGATGCCCAGGATCTCAGCGATCTCCTTGTAGGAGAACCCCTCGACGTCGGCGAGCAGCACGGCGAGTCGGAACCCCTCCGGCAGGGCCTCGAGGGCCTTCTGGACGTCTTCGTCGGGCATGCTGCGGATGACCTCTGCCTCGGCCGAGGGCTCCACTCCGCTCTCCCCCAGCTTGTCGAACAGGTACCACTCGTCGAGGTCGTCTTCCTGCACGGTCACCGGTTCCCGCTGCTTCTTCCGGTAGGAGTTGATGAAGGTGTTCGTGAGGATCCGGTACATCCAGGCCCGCAGGTTGGTCCCCTCCTCGAACCCCGAGAACCCCCGGTAGGCCCGCAGGTACGTCTCCTGGACCAGGTCCTCCGCGTCGGCCGGGTTGCGGGTCATGCGGAGCGCGGCCGAGTACAGGTTCGGAAGAAGGGGGAGCACCTCTCGCTCGAACCGCTCCCTGAGCGCCGGGTCATCGGGCGGCGCCGCCTGGCTACGCGCCATGCGCCCCAGTATCCCGCATCGACCGCCTCGCGACCCTGTACGACGGTCTGGACCCATCGCGATGGAGAGCAGCCCCAATGGCTGTCACATAGCCCATCGGGTGACAAGATGGCTGCCATGGCGAACGGGAACGACCGGCGCAATCGGTGGTCCGGGTTCGACCTGGGGGGCGGCTCGGGAGAGCCGCGGCGCTTGCGCACCTCGCCGTGGGTGTGGGTCATCGGCTTCCTGGTGGTCCTGGTCCTGTTCAACTACTTCGCGGCGCCCCGACCGAGCAAGCTCGACTATTCGGACTTCCTGGAGAAAGTGAGCGCCGGCCAGATCGTGGGCACGGTGAAGATCTCGGCGACCACCGTGAGCGGAACGTTCGAGGACGAGGGGGCGAAGGTCGAGTTCACCGCCGACATCCCACCGATCCTTCAGGGCACGACTCAGCTCACCGAGCAGCTGGACGAGAAGGGAGTTCCGTACACGGGCGTGACGCCGAGCGGCCTTCAGAACTTCCTCGTCGGTTGGATCCTGCCACTCCTGGTGTTCGGCCTTCTCTGGTTCTTCCTGATCCGAAGGATGAGCGGCGCCCAGAGCTCCGCGGCCCTGAACCTGGGTCGCAACAAGGTCCGGATCTACGACCGCAAGGAGATGAAGACGACTTTCTCGGACGTGGCCGGGCTGGACGAGGCCGTGGAGGAGCTCCGCGAGATCGTGGACTTTCTGAAGACTCCCAAGAAGTACCAGCGCCTGGGAGGGCGCATCCCCAAGGGCGTGCTGCTGCTCGGGCCACCCGGATGCGGCAAGACGTTGCTGGCCCGGGCGGTCGCGGGTGAGGCAAATGTCCCGTTCTTCTTCATGTCCGGTTCGGAGTTCGTCGAGATGTTCGTCGGCCTGGGCGCTGCCCGGGTCCGAGAGCTGTTCAACCAGGCCAAGGAGCGTGCCCCGGCGCTGGTGTTCATCGATGAGCTCGACACGATCGGCAAGGGCAGGGGCGGGGCGCTGGGAGCCGGGTTCGGCGCGCACGACGAGCGGGAGCAGACGCTGAACCAGCTGCTCGTCGAGATGGACGGGTTCGACTCATCCAAGGGCGTGATCATCATGGCCGCCACGAACCGGCCGGACGTCCTGGACCCCGCGCTCACGCGCCCCGGCCGGTTCGACCGCCAGGTGGTCGTGGACCGGCCGGACCTGCGGGGCCGGGAGGCGATCCTGCGAGTGCACGCACGGGGCGTGGCCCTGGACCCCAACATGGACCTCCGGGTGCTGGCGTCTCGCACACCCGGGTTCACCGGCGCCGACCTGGCCAACGTGATCAACGAGGCGGCGCTCTTGGCCGCCCGTCGGGAGAAGAACACCGTGACGATGAAGGAGCTCGAGGAGGCCATCGACCGGGTCACGGCCGGGCTGGAACGCAAGAGCCGGATCATGTCGGAACGGGAGCGCGAGATCGTGGCCACTCATGAGATGGGCCACGCACTTCTCGCCCTGGAGATGCCGACCGCCGACCCGGTGCACCGGGTGTCGATCATCCCCCGGGGGGCGGCCGCGCTCGGCATGACCATGCAGCGGCCGCTGGAGGATCGGTACCTGCTCACCGAGCCCGAGCTGAAGGACCGGCTGGCGATCCTGCTGGGCGGGCGGACCGCCGAGGAGATCTGCTTCAAGCAGGTCTCGACCGGCGCCCAGAACGACCTCCAGCGGGCCACCGAGATCGCCCGGGCCATGGTCACCGAGTACGGCATGAGCGACCGCGTGGGGCCGGTGTCCTTCGGCAACGACGGGTTCCGAAGCCCGGAGGGCCGCCTGCTGTTCCCCGGGGCCGCCCAGGAGCTCTCGCCCGAGCTCGCGTCCCTCGTCGACGACGAGGTGAAGCGACTGGTCGCCGAGGCCCACGAGCGGGCGAATCGGGTGCTCGAGGCGCAACGCGACCTTTTGGACCGGCTCGCCGACCTGCTGATGGTGATCGAGGTGATCGAGGGATCCGACCTCACCGGGTACGTGGAGGGGAGCAAGCCCATCCCCACGGCCGAGGAGGCCCGGGCGCTCATGGCGGAGAGTGGCAACGGCCAGCGAACCCCGTCTGGGCCGGACATCATCGGACAACGCCAGACCCAGCCCATCCCCCCGCCACCGCCGGCCGCGATCGACGGCTAGGAGCGGGGCGGCACTCCCCCGACCAGCAGGTCGAACCGTCCTCGGAACCTGTCCAGGAACCGGTAGTAATTCCGCTTCGACCACTTCGCCCGTTCCTCCGGCGGGGTGTTGAACCACATCCGATGTTCGTGTCGGATCACCGGCACCGTCACGACCATCGCTTTCAGACCGGCCGCCTTCAATCGGAACGAGTACTCGATGTCGGCCGTCCGGTACCACTTGAACTTCTCGTCGAACAGCCCCACATCGAGCAGGACCTCTCGCCGCATGGCCATGAGATAGCCCTCGATGGCGTCAACCTCCGGGCCGTCCGAGGCCTCGAAGTCCTGCAGGTTGGACGTGACGACGCCGAAGGGACCGACCACGCCCACCGCCGGGTCGGCTATGGCCTCCTCGATCGGCTCGAAGACGTCGCCCACGGGCTCGATCGAGCCATCCACCACCAGGACGATCCGACCG